>Ga0214473_10003010_pt1 | contig 20615 bp, 21 predicted proteins | sample RVTome_7_FD_203509 | JGI IMG/M metagenome (GOLD analysis project Ga0214473, IMG submission 203509) | Soil microbial communities from uranium-contaminated site in the Upper Colorado River Basin, Wyoming, United States - RVT98D197 | ecosystem: Environmental > Terrestrial > Soil > Contaminated >... | reverse complement strand
AGTCCACCGTCTGCGGCCGCGCACGCCGGGCGGCTCGCGGCTTTCGTCCTCCCCGCGACGCTGCGAAATACCTCGGGTATTCCTCGCTTCGCGGGTGCGGGCGCGCTCGCGATCGGCCTCGGCCTTCGCGACCGTCCCGATCGACTCGTCCATTCGCGGGCCCTTACGAGCCGTCCGCCGGGCTAACAAACGCGGTTGCGACCGCTCCGCTTGGCCTCGTAGAGCTTCTCGTCGGCGAGCTTGACGAGCTCCTGGCCCGTGCGCACACCCGGACCCCACTGGGCCACCCCGAGGCTGATGGTCACGTCGATCTTGGTCCCCTCGAACCAGAAGGCCGACGCTTCGATGAGCTCGCGCAGCTTGCGCGCCACCTCAATACCGCCCTGGATGGTGACCTCCGGCAGCAGCACCGCGAACTCCTCGCCGCCGATCCGCGCCACGATGTCGTCACGCCGGACGTGGTTGCGAATCGCGCCGGCCAGCTGACGAAGGATCGCGTCCCCGGCCAGGTGGCCGTAGGTGTCGTTGACGCGCTTGAAGTGATCGATGTCGAAGAAGATCAGCGCGAATGCGCGCTCGTAGCGCTCGGAGCGGGACACCTCCCGCTCGAGCATCTCGTCGAAGAACCGCTTGTTGTGCACCTCCGTCAGACCGTCGATGGTCATCAGGCGGTAGATCTCTTCGTGATACGACGCCTCGATGTTACCGCCCGTGATGAACTTCAGGATGGTCCGTCCGACCTTGAGCTGGTCCCCATCCCGCATGTTGATCTCGTCGACGAGCTCGTCGTTGACGTAGGTGCCGTTCGTCGAGCCCAGATCGCGGATGCTGTACGTCTTGCCGTTGTACGAGATGCGGCAGTGATTGCGCGACACGCTTTCCTGATCGACCTGGACCTCGCACTTCGACGATCGTCCGATGACGACGGGCTCCATCCCCAGCGGCACGCGCCGACCGAGGTCGTCACCGTAGATCACGATCAGGCAGGCATCCCGCGGGTCCCGCGGCGCGCTGACCGAGCTGATGACGGTGACGACCGTCTTGTGCGGATTGGTCGTCCGATCGTCACCTTCCATGCGGATGTCCTCTTACCACCCTGGGCCAGCGCGTACCACCCACCCGGCATGCCGGGTCCGAGCTGCATCGCCATGGTAGGCCCGCCCTCGGCCCCTCGGGAAGCCCCGCCTCGCAGAGGCCTGGATCGGCTCGGGGGCTCTTATTTGACCGGGTGATCGTCGCCCGCTAGGTTCGCTCCATGCGCCTGACCCGCGGGCTCGTGCTCAAGCTCGTCGTGGCCGCCTCTCTGCTCGGGGGGGCCGCGTGCCTGGGCGTGCTCGGTGGTAACTCCGCTGGGGGACGGGCGTGGGCCCAGTCGGACGCGGCCCGGCGTTCCGCGTCTCCTCCGCGCGCCCTCTGGGAGGGCCTCGACCCGCGCCGGGCCGAGCTCGCCGGGGACCAGCTCGTCGTGGACCTCCCGAGCGGCTCCCGGGCACAGCTCACGCTCGACCCGGGCCTCCAGCAGCACCTCCAACGCGAGCTCGAGCGATTCGAGGTGCCCTACGCATCGGTCGTGGCGATCGAGCCGGCCACGGGGCGTGTGCTGGCGTACGTGAGTCACTCGAGCGCGAACCCTGACGCGCCCGACCTCGCGCTCGACCCGACCCCCCCCACAGCATCGGTGTTCAAGATCATCACGGCCGCGGCCCTCGTCGACGCGGGCGTCGGGCCGGAGGCGCAGGTCTGCTACCACGGTGGATCGAGCCGCCTGCTGGCGGACAACCTCGAGGACGACCCCGCGCGCGATCGCACGTGCGCCACGTTGGCGGACGCGTTGGGAGGGTCGCTCAACGCCGTCTTCGCCAAGCTCGCGGATCGGCACCTCGACACGGCGACCCTCGATCGCTACGCCGCCGCTTTCGGCTTCGGCCATGCGCTGCCCTTCGATCTGCCGACGAGGCCGAGTCCCGGTGAGGTGCCTGAGCGGTCGACCGATCGGCTGGAGTTTGCGCGCACGTCTGCCGGCTTCTGGCACATGCACATGTCGCCGCTGCACGCGGCCCTCATCGCCGCGACATTTGCGAACGAGGGCCGCATGCCGCGGGCCGCGATCGTCGAGCGGGTGGTCGACCCGAGCGGACGGACCGTCTACGAGCACGTGCCCGAGGTGTTCCGCGCGGTCATCAGCCGAGGCACGGCGCGGACGGTGGGCCACATGATGGAGCTGACCGTCACGCAGGGGACGGCCCGCCGCAGCTTCCACGACCGCCAGGGTCGACCCTTCCTCCCAGACATCCGCGTCGCCGGAAAGACCGGCACCCTGAGCGGGTCCGATCCCTACCGCGGCTACACTTGGTGGGTCGGCTTCGCCCCCGTGGAGCGACCGACCATTGCGGTCGCCGCACTCGTGGTCAATACGCCCCAGTGGCGCATCAAGGCCAGCTACGCCGCGCGCGAGGCCCTGCGCTACTACTTGGTGGAGCGCCCGGCCCGCGCCGCGGGCGCCGCGGAGCCGCCGCCGGATCCGTCGCCCGAGCAGTGATGCCCTGGACGTCGAAGTCTCATTTCCAGCCGCGGAGGGCGCTCTCCTTGCGGCGGTAGAGCTCGAGCGCGTCGCGCACGACCTGCAGCGCCTGCGCCGCGTCGAGCATCTCGCCCACGGTCACGCGCTTGTCTTCGAGCTTCTTGTAGTCCTCGAAGAAGCGCTCGATCTCGAGGAACGTGTGCGGCGGCACTTCCTTGATGTCCTCGTAGTGGCTGACCGCGGGGTCGTTCACGTGGACAGCGATGATTTTGTGGTCCTCGGCGCCCTCGTCCACCATGACGATCGCGCCGATGGCCCGCGCCTGCAGCATGGTGAGCGGGTGGACGGGTTCCGTTCCGAGCACCAGCACGTCGAGCGGGTCGTTGTCCGCGCAATAGGACCTCGGGATGAACCCGTAGTTCGCCGGGTAGTGGACAGCGCTGTAGAGGACGCGGTCCACGCGGAGCAGGCCGCTCGGCTTGTCGAGCTCGTACTTGACCTTCGATCCCCTCGGGATCTCGATGATCGCGTTGAACCACCGGTCGGCCGTCTCGGGATCGTTCGGAAGATCGTGCCAAGGGTGCGCCATCTGGAGTCCTGTTTCGGGTGAGGGCGGTCGGCCGCCGGGCGGCTCAGGTGAGGGCGGCGCGCGCGGCCTCCACGTCCACGACGCCTTGCTTGACGAGATCGCGCAAGGCCATCTCGAAGGTCTGCATGCCGTAGGGGTGCACGCCGCGCTCCATGACGTCCTTGAGCGGGAGGTTGCCCTCCGGCTTGCGGATGGACTCGCGGGCCGTGCCCGTGACGATGAGTATCTCGCACGCGAGGGCGAGGCCCTGGCCATCGGCGCGCGGCAGGAGCCGTTGAGCCACGATACCCTTGAGGTTGTCCGCGAAGCGCTCGCGCGTCTCCGGATTCTCCGCGCCCGCGAGCGCCACGACGCGTCCGATCGTCCGCTGCACGTCCGGCGTGTGCATGGTCGAGAAGACCGTGTGCCCCGTTTCGGCCGCCTTGAGGGCGATGTCCATCGTCTCCTCGTCGCGGATCTCGCCGACCAGGATCACGTCCGGGTCCTGCCGGAGGGCCGCGCGGAGGGCGACGGCAAAGTCGGCCGTGTCGATGCCGATCTCGCGCTGGGAGATGGCCGCCTTGTCGTCGCTGTGGATGAACTCGATGGGGTCCTCGATCGTGACCACGTGGATTCGCCGCGTCTGGTTCAGGTGGCCCACCATCGCAGCGAGCGTCGTGCTCTTGCCGTTACCGGCAGCGCCCACCACGAGCACCATGCCCCGCTCGACGTGGGCCAGGTTGCGCGCCGTGACCGGCACGTGGAGGTCCTCGAAGTTGGGGATCACGAGCGGGATGCTGCGCAGGGCCAGGGCGAGGGTGCCCCGCTGCCGGTAGACGTTCACGCGGAAGCGCCCGATGCCCGAGACGCTGTAGGACGTGTCGAACTCATGCAGGTCCTCGGACTCGCCCTTGTATCGGGACCGGCGAAGAACGAGCTTGGCGAGGGCCAGCGTCTGGTCCGGCTTGAGCTTGTCGCCTTGCAGGTAGTGCAGCTCGCCGTTGACCCGGAAGGCCGGGGGTTGGCCCGCCTTGAGGAGCACGTCGCTCGCCGCGTGCTGCTGCCCCTTCTTGAGAAGGGCGTGCAGTGTCGCCTCATCCATGGGGGGGGATGATACGTTCCTTTGCCCCGAGCGGAAGGGGCCTGCACGCTGGGCCGCCCCGGCCGCCACATGCCGGGCTCGCCTCGACCAGCCCGCCTACTCGTCGCGGCGACGGACGACGATCGTGTTCATGCGCTCGCGGTTCTCGAATTCGGCCCGGTAGGCCTCGGCTTCGCGCATCGTCTCGAAGGGTCCGACGCGGACTCGCCAGTGCATGCCGCGGCCCGGCACGTCGGCCGCGACGACGAAGGCGTGGTGCCCGCGGGCGCGCAACCCCGAGGCGAAGACCTCGGCGTCGGTCGGGTTTTGGTAGCTGATGACCTGAAGCGTGTAGACGCCGTCCCGGCCGGGGGCAGCCAGCTCCCTGTCGGGCTCGGGCGGCAGGGCCGCCGCCACCATCGGATCCCGCTCCATGGCCTGGGCGAGCAGCTCGCCGCTCGGGCCTGCGGTCACGGCAGCGGGCAGGCTCGAGTGCAGGGTGTCGTCCATCGGGAGCCCTGCGGCGAAGTCTCCCGCGGCCATCCCGGCGGGAAGGGGCTCGGGGTGGTCTAGCTCCGCCCCGGCTGCCGCCAGGGCCGCCTCGACCTCTGGACGACTGTCATAGTCCCCCAGGGCGCCAGGGAAGGTCAGGGCCTCCCTCTCGACCTCTGGGGCCGCTTCGGGTCCCTCCTGGTCGCCCGGGGCAAGCTCCTGCATGTCCTCGAGCGCGCCCAGAGGGTCGGCCGCCTCGTCCGCCTCGGCATCGGACGAGCTCCCGAGCAGGACGCCCATCGCAAACACCAGGCCGACCGTGGCCAGGGCCGCCATCAGCAGCGTCATGAGCTTCCGGCCCGAGGTGCCCTCGCGCTCCTGAATTCGCTCCAAGTCCCGCATGGACGCATCCATCGCCTCGCCCTCCTACTTTCGACTACCCTGTGCTGACATGTAGGACACGGGTATACATCTAGTCAAAAAAGAGGACGTGAGCCGCCATGGGGCATGCCTGGACGGCTCCCTAGCGGGGTGGGGGAACGACGAGGTCCACGCCGGGGCTCATGTCGGGGCCCACGCGCTGCCAGACGTTGAGGTAGTGGCCGGGCTGGGCTTCGATGCGGATCGTGAAGAAACCCATGTCGTCGGCCCGGACGACGTGGCCCAGCTCGGTGTCGAGGTTCACGCAGGTGACCCAGGCCCCCTCGAGGGAGCTCCCCGAAACCGTGACGATGCCGTCGCTGTCTGGGACCGAGGCGAGGGCGAGGGGCGGCGGAAGGGGCAGGGTCGGAGTCGTACAGGCCAGGGCCAGGCCCGTGGCCACGAGGCTCGTCGCGAGCAGGGCGACACCGAGCGCGGTGCGTGCGCGGACCACATCGGAAAGGTACCACACACGAGCGCGAGGGCCGCGGCGTCCGCAGCGACGAGGGCGAGTCCGACGCGACGCGGCCGGTTCATCCACGCACCGCGATTCACGCGCGCTCGCGCGCGTGCGCGTGCGCGCGCGCGAGGCTTTCGTGCTACGGTCCCGCCCTCCCATGGAAACCCTTCGCAAGCAGCCTGTGCACATCGAGGACGAGATGCGGCGCTCGTACCTCGACTACGCCATGTCCGTCATCATAGGACGGGCTATCCCGGACGTGAGAGACGGCCTCAAGCCCGTTCACCGCCGGATCCTCTTCTCGATGCACGAACAGAAGGTGCTCTGGAACCAGGGCTACAAGAAGAGCGCTCGCGTGGTCGGCGACGTCCTGGGCAAGTACCACCCTCACGGCGACACGGCGGTCTACGACGCGCTCGTCCGCATGGCGCAGCACTTCTCCATGCGCTACCCGCTCGTGGACGGCCAGGGTAACTTCGGCTCGGTCGACGGCGATCCGCCGGCAGCCATGCGCTACACCGAGGTGCGCATGGCGCGGCTCGCCTCCGAGCTGCTCGCCGACATCGAAAAGGAAACCGTCGACTTCGGGCCGAACTTCGACGACTCGGAGCACGAACCCCTCGTGCTGCCCAGCCGGCTGCCCAACCTCCTCATCAACGGATCGGGCGGCATCGCCGTGGGCATGGCGACGAACATCCCGCCGCACAACCTGCGCGAGGTGATCGACGCGACGATCCGGCTGATCGAGAACCCGGACCTGACGGTGGATCACCTGATGGCTGACGATCCGGCGTCCGGGCGTCTGGGCGTGGCGGGTCCGGACTTCCCGACCGCGGGCTTCGTGTACGGCACGTCCGGGATCCTCCAGGCGCTGCGAACCGGTCGCGGCAGGGTCGTGATGCGGGCCCGCGCTTCGATCGAGAAGATCCCCGGCAAGGAGCGCGATCAGATCGTCATCACCGAGATCCCATATCAGGTCAACAAGGCCGATACGCTGCGCAAGATCGCCGACCTCGTTCGGGAGAAGCGCATCGAGGGGATCAGCGACATCCGCGACGAATCGGACCGCTCCGGCATGCGCATCGTCATCGAGCTCAAGCGCGACGCCTACGGAGAGGTCGTCCTCAATCAGCTCTACCAGATGACGGCGCTGCAGAGCACGTTCGGCGTCAACATGCTGGCGATCGTCCACGGCCAGCCGAAGGTGCTCAACCTCAAGGAGATGCTGCAGTACTTCGTCGCGCACCGTCGCGAAGTCGTCAACCGGCGAACACGGTACGATCTGGGGCAAGCGCGCAAGCAGCTCGAGATCGTCGAGGGGCTCGGCATGGCCACGACGGAGGTGGACCTCGTCGTGCAGACGATCCGCCGGTCCAAGGATCCGGACCAGGCTCGTGCCGAGCTCATGAAGCTCGCGCTGACGGGGCTCGACGAGTTCTTGCGCCGCGCTGGCCGGCCGCAGGCCGAGCTCGATCGCGCGCGCGCGCGCGGCAGCTACTTTCTTTCGGAGCGGCAGGCAAAGGCCATCCTCGACATGCGGCTGGCTCGCCTCACGGGGCTAGAACGCGAGAAGCTCACCCAGGAGTATGCGCAGTTGATGGAGCTGATCCTGAAGCTCGAGGAGATCCTCGCGAGCGACACTGTGCTGACCGGCGTGATCGTCGACGAGCTCGCCGAGCTTCGGGAGCGCTACGGGGACGAGCGACGTACCGAGATCGTCCAGGCCGAGGGGGACATCAGCATTGAGGACCTCATCGCCGACGAGGACGTGATTCTCACCGTCACCCACAAGGGCTACATCAAGCGCATGCCCGTCAGCGAGTACCGGGCCCAGGGCCGCGGAGGCAAGGGCAAGCGCGCGCTCGACATGCACGACGAGGACTTCGTCAGCTACATCTACGTGGCCAACGCCCATGCCCACGTGCTGTTCGTGAGCGACAAAGGGATCGCCTACCTCAAGAAGGTCTACGAAATTCCGGTCGGCTCCCGGCAGTCCCGCGGTCGGGCGATCGTCAACTTCGTCGGCATGGATCCGCGGGACCGTCCTGCTGCGATCGTCCCGATCCAGGAGTTCGTCGAGGACGGGTTCCTGCTCACGTGCACACGCAAGGGACGCGTCAAGCGCACCGTGCTCAGCGCTTACGCGAACATTCGCGCCACGGGTATCATCGGAGTGGCCATCGAGGAGGGCGACGAGTTGCTCGCGGCCCGCGTCGTGAGTGAAGGCCAACACGTGGTCCTCGGTACGGCCACGGGGATGAGCATCCGGTTCGACCTCGACGACGTCAGGCCGATGGGTCGTGACTCGCGTGGAGTCAAGGGAATCGACCTGCGGGAAGGGGACTTCGTCGTTGCGATGGACGTCATCGACAGCGACAGCAAGCAGGTCTTCACCATCAGCGCCAACGGCTTCGGCAAGCGCACCCCCGTATCGGAGTGGCGCGTGCAGAACCGCGGCGGGTTTGGGCTCATCGCCATGGACACCTCCGAGCGCAACGGCGCCATGGTCAAGCTCCGGTTGGTCTCGCCCGAGGATCAGGTCATGGTCATCACCGATGGCGGCCAGGTCATCCGCACTCGCGTCGGCGAGGTGCGGGAGGTCGGCCGCAATACCCAGGGCGTGCGCATCATCCGCCTTTCGGAGGGGGAGCGCGTGGTCGACGTGGAACCGGTGGAGGCCGAAGAGGACGACGGCAGCGTGCCGCCGCTGCCGCCGCCGACCGAGCCGCCTCCGCCTGGCTCGGAGCCGCCGGTCGACTGAGCGCGCCGCAGCCGGGTGTTCCCCATGACCGTGGATGGCCCTCGCCGGCCGGCTCCCGCCACCGCCGGGCCCGGCGCCCTCGCGGACCGGCTCCTCGCCGATCTGCGAGTCGAGTTCCCGCGGCTGCGCATTGTCCTCAAGCAGGAGAGCGGGCTCTCCCGAGCCATCGACGCCGCGCTGCGCGTCCTGACGCTCGGCCGCCAGTCGAGCTACATGACGAGCTACGTGACCACGCTGGGGTCCACGATCTACGTGCCCTCGGACTGGGAAGGGCGCTCCCCCGCAGACCGATACGTCACGTTGCGGCACGAGGCGATCCACCTGCGTCAGTTTCGCCGCCTCACCTGGTTGGGCATGGCCCTGCTGTACCTGTTGCCCATCTTTCCAGTGGGGCTCGCCCTCGGCCGCACGTTGCTCGAGCGGCGAGCTTACGCGGAGACGCTGCGAGCGATCGCGGAGGTTCGGGGGGTCCACGCGCTCGGGGACCCCGCCCTGAGAGCCCGAATTGTCCGCCAGTTCACGTCGGGGGCCTACGGCTGGATGTGGCCCTTTCCGCGGGCCGTCGAGGCCTGGTTCGATCGGACTGTCGCCGCGATTCGGCTCGAGTAGGAGACCCCGCGGTCCATGCTTCACCGCCCCCTCGAGACCCATGGGCAATCCCTGACGAAGTGTGTAGGATTCCACCCTCGTGAGCGGGCACGTTCTCGGTATCGACCTTGGGACGACCAATTCGGTCGTTGCCGTCGCCGACGCTTCTGGAGCCCGCGTGCTCGCGGACGCCGAGGGCTTCGAGCTCGTCCCCTCGGTCGTCTCCTTCCACCCCAGCGGCGAAGTCCTCGTCGGGCGCACAGCGCGAGAGAGACGGCTGCTCGACGCTCGCAACACGGTCTACTCGATCAAGCGCCTCATCGGGCGTCCGTTCCGCAGCATGGAGGTGCAACGGGCCCAGGAGCGCTTCCCGTTCGAGCTTCAGGAGGGGCCGACGGGCGGCGTGTTGGTCGCGGCGCGCAACGAAACCTACACGCTGAGCGAAGTCAGCGCGTTCGTTCTGCGCGAGGTCCGCAACATCGCGGAGCAGGCCCTGAAGCAGACGTGCACCCGCGCCGTCGTCACAGTACCGGCGAACTTCAACGAGCTGCAGCGCAGTGCGACCAAGGCGGCGGGGCGGGTTGCCGGCATCGACGTGCTGCGCATCCTCAACGAGCCCACGGCCGCCGCCCTCGCGTACGGCTACGGGCGCGGCTCGCGCGAGCGTATCGCCATCTACGATCTCGGCGGCGGAACCTTCGACATCACGCTGATCGAGCTGTCCGGCGACGTCTTCGAAGTGCTCGCCACGGCCGGCGATACTTATCTCGGCGGAGACGACATCGACGTGTTGATCGCCGACCAGATGGCCGAGGCGTTCCTGCAGCACCATCGCTACGACGCGATGCAGGATCCGCAGGCCTACGAACGTCTGCGCGCGGCCGCCGAGTGGGCCAAGTGCCAGCTATCCACGCAGATGGAGGTGCAGCTCCGAATCGAGGAGCTGGCCTACGGCGAGGGGGGCGCCTCCCTGGATCTCGGCTTCGGCCTGAGCCGGGAGAGCCTCGAGCGGATGACGCAACCGCTCGTCGCGCGCACGTTCGACGTCTGTGAGGACGCGATGCGTGTCGCAGGCGTCAGACCCACACAGCTCGACAACGTGATCCTCGTGGGTGGCTCGACGCGCATGCCCATGGTCCACGGGATGGTGCGCGAGTACTTCGGACGCAAGCCCCTGACCACGATCGATCCGGACCTGGTGGTCGCCCAGGGGGCAGCCATCCAGGGCGCTGCCCTCATGGCCCCAGCCGAACGGCAGGCCCTCGGTCGGGTTCGTCTCCGGCGCGTTCGGCGCCAGGTGACGGCGCCCCAATTGGGGCTTGCCCCCACGCCCCTGCCCGAGCCCGGCGTGCCGCCCGAAGTGCCCTCCTTCGAGGGCGACGACACGGACACGGTCGTGCGGGGCTCTCCGCTGCAGGCCCAGCCGGCCGTCGGCTCGGACGATCCGACCCTGAACGTCACGGCGCAGGGACTGCCGCCTCCGCCCGACGAGCTCGGTCACGTGGAGACGGTCGTGCGCAGCTCGCAGGTGCCCCCCGAGGCGTTTCGCGGTGACGCATGGGATGGGCCGACCTCGCCAGGCGGCGCGACGGGCGAGGTGCCCACCCTCGAGACCACGAAGGAGACCACCTCCGTCGCGCCCGCACCCGCTGACCGCTGGGACTCGGCACCCGCGCCACCCGGGCCGCTGCCGCCGCCCGTCCCGCGCGCGGCGCTTCCGGTCGTCGCCCACCCCCCGCCCGTGCCGCCCGCGGTCAAGGGAGCCCAGCGAGTACCGCCAGCGCCGCCAGCCGGCGCGGCCCGGCCACCCATCGGCTCGCGGACGCTCGACGGGATCGGCGTGTCCGCTCTTCCCCCAGGCGCCCGGCCCCCGCCCCTCCCCGAGCAGCGGCCCGCGGGGCCGGCCTTCGCCCCCGAGCGGGCCGCCGACCCCGGGTTCTACATCGAGGAGGAGGTGGAGCCCCAGGCCGAGCCCGAACAGGCTCCGCCGGCTCCCGCGGTGCCCCTCCTGCTCGACGTCACGCCCCAGACCCTGGGCATCGAGACCGTCGGCGGCTACTGCGAGCCGGTTATCAATCGGAACGCGGCCATCCCCGTGGAGCGCACGCGCCTGTTCAGCACGGCCAAGGACAACCAGGAGACGGTCAGCGTCCGCATCTGTCAGGGCGAGTCACGCAAGCTCGAGGACAACCAGGGGCTTGGCGCCATCGAGCTGTCGGGGCTCCGGCCCGCCCCGCGCGGCAAGGTCCAGATCGGCGTGACCTTCCTGATGCGCGCCGACGGCACGCTCGGCGTGCGTGCCCGGGACATGGAGACTGGCCGCGAGCAGATCGTCAACATCCGTCTCGTGGGCGGTGTCTCGGACGACGATGTGGCCCGCATGCGTGAGCGCCAGTCGCAGCTCTTGGGGCGTCGCTGAGCGTGGCCGACGATCGACTGGATCGGTTGGACTACTACACGCTGCTCGGGCTCGAGCCGGGCGCCACGGCCGACCAGATCAGAGATGCGTTTCATGTCTTCGCGATGAAGTTTCATCCCGACCGTCACGTGGGCGGCGGTGACGCGAAGATCGAGAGGGCGGAGGAGATCTTCCGCCGCGGCGCGGAGGCCTATCGAGTCCTGCTCGATTCGATGACGCGCAAGCGCTATGACGCGGGCCTTCAAAAGGGTCGCCTGCGCTTCGACCCCGATTTCATCGACGAGGACGCCTACTTCTCGGGTCAGGGCACCGCATCGGTGAAGCTCACGTCGGCCAAGTCGAGGCCCTTCGTGGCGAAGGCGCAGCAGGCTTTCCGAGACGGCGACTTCAAGGCGGCGCGGCTCAACCTGAAGATCGCCCTCACGCACGAGCCCGGCCACCCGGTTCTCATGACGCGGCTCGACGAAGTGGAGCGCCGCCTCAAGGGAGAGTAGGGTCCGGTTCGTCGGCACGTGATTTCTGACCCGGGTGTCGAGCCCTGCTATCTTGACCGCCATGGCACGCCACGCGCATGTCGATCGACAGACCACGGAGACGCGGATCCGCGTCGAGGTGGACCTCGACGGGGTCGGCCGGAGCTCCGTGCAGACGCCCATCGGTTTCCTCACGCACATGCTCGAGCAACTCGCGCGCCATTCCCTGATCGACCTGACCGTGGTCGCCGAAGGTGACACGCACGTCGATGGCCACCACACGACGGAGGACGTCGCGGTGTGTCTCGGCCAGGCCGTCGCCACCGCCCTGGGCAACAAGGAGAGGATCCGTCGCTACGGCTCCGCGACGCTTCCCATGGACGAGGCGTGCGTCACCTGCGTCATCGACCTGTCGGGCCGGCCGGTTCTGCTCTGGCACGTTCCGCTCCCCAAGGCGCGTGTCGGCGACTTCGACACCGAGCTGGCCGCGGTGTTCTTCGACGGTTTTGTCCGTGGCGCCATGTGCAACCTCCACATGCGGCTCGTCGATGGCGACAATCTCCATCACGTGATCGAGATCTGCTTCAAGGCCTTCGCCCGCGCGTTGCGCGAGGCCCTCGAGCTCGACCCGCGCGCGGGTGGGGTCCCTTCGACCAAGGGGACGCTCACGGGATGACCCCAACGGTCGCGATCGTCGATCTCGGCCTTGGCAACCTCCGCAGCGTCGCACGGGCGCTGCAGCGTGCCGGCGCTTCGCCGTCGGTCGTCTCCGAGCCTGAGGATCTCCGCGGAGCGGAGCGGATCGTGGTTCCGGGTCAGGGCGCCTTCCGCGACGGAGCTCGGGCCCTGTCGGGTGGACTCGGCGACGCCCTGCGCGAGGCTCTCGAGCGGGGCACGCCCTACCTCGGGATCTGCCTCGGGATGCAGCTCCTCTTCGAGGGGAGCGACGAAGCGCCGGGTGCGGTCGGCCTGGGGTGCTTCCGCGGCACCGTGCGCCGCTTCGAGCCGGATCTGCGGGACCCGCGGACGGGCGATCGGCTCAAGGTGCCCCACGTCGGTTGGAACTTCATTGAGGCGCGCCACCCTGTCCTGCCTGCGAGCGGTTGGTTCTACTTCGCTCACAGCTACGTTTGCGTGCCGCTCGACCCCGGCGACGTCGCGGCCGAAGTGGACTACGGAGGCAAGCGCTGTGCAGCCGTCGCACGCGATGCCATGCTGGCGGTCCAGTTTCACCCCGAGAAGAGCGCGGACGCCGGACGACTCCTCATGGCGGGGTTCCTCGGCGTCCGAACGGGCGGGGGCGCGTAGCGAGGCAGCCATGGAGCTCATTCCCGCCATCGATGTGCTGGCCGGCAAGGCCGTGAGGCTCGAACGGGGTCGCTATGACCGCGTGACAGTCTACGCGGAGGATCCGATCGAGCCCGCCGCGCGTTTCCGTGACGCTGGGGCTCGGCGCCTTCATGTCGTCGACCTCGACGGCGCTCGCGACGGCGCGCCGCGCAATGTTTCCGTCATCGAGCGTCTCGTCGGTGTGGCGGATGTCGCGCTGCAGATCGGCGGGGGGATCCGCGATGCCCGCACCGTCGAGCACTGGCTCTCGGCCGGCGCGGCGCGTGTGGTGCTCGGGACCGCGGCCGTGGCCGATCCCGGCCTCGTCCGGGACCTGTGCACGCGGTATCCGGGCCGCATCGTAGTGGCACTCGATGCGCGGGCGGGGGAGGTCCAGGTGGAGGGATGGCTCACCTCGTCCGGACGGCGTGTGCCGGAGCTGGCGAAGGACGCCGACGCTTGGGGAGCGGCGGCCATTCTTCACACGAGCATAGAACGGGACGGCACGGGTGCCGGTCCGGACGTGGAGGGCACCGTGGAGCTGCAGCGATTGGTCTCGACGACCGTGATCGCGTCGGGCGGCATCGGCACCCTCGCCCACGTGAGGCGCCTGGCTGCGGCGGGCGTGGTTGCGGCCGTCTGTGGTCGTGCCTTGCTGTCCGGCGTGTTCACCATCGAGCAAGCCCTGGCCGCCGCGGCGGGGGACGGGTGATGCTCGCCAAGCGCATCATCCCGTGCCTCGACGTCAAGGACGGGCGCGTCGTCAAGGGGATACGCTTCACGTCCCTGCGCGACGCCGGCGATCCGGTCGAGCAGGCCCGACGCTACAGCGACGAGGGCGCGGACGAGATCACCTTCCTGGACATCACCGCGTCGAGCGACGACCGGCGTATTCTGCTGGACATCGTGGAACGCACCGCAGAGGGACTGGCCGTGCCCCTCACCGTGGGTGGCGGCGTCCGGGAACGCCGCGACGTCTCGGACCTGCTCAAGGCTGGGGCGGACAAGGTCTCCGTCAACACGGCGGCCGTGGCGGATCCCGGGCTCGTCTCGTCCATGGCGGAGGCCTACGGCTCCCAGGCCCTCGTGGTGGCCGTGGACGCTCGGCGGCGGAGCTCGGGCGGCTGGGAGGTGTTCACGCACGGGGGACGCCGGGCCACGGGGCTCGACGCCGTGGAGTGGGCGCAACTGGTGGCAAAGCGGGGGGCGGGTGAGATACTCCTCACCAGCATGGACAGGGATGGCACTCGCGAGGGCTACGACATCGAGCTTACCCGGGCCGTGGTCCGGGCCGTCCCCATTCCGGTCATCGCCTCCGGTGGGGTCGGCACGCTCGCGCACGTGTGGGAGGGGCTGGCCCAGGGAGGCGCCGACGCGGCGCTCGCCGCTTCCATTTTCCACGACGGGCAGCTCTCGATCGCGGAGGTGAAGGACTATCTCTCGAGCCGGGGTGTCTGCGTCCGGCCCCCTTCGAGCGGGCGGAGGGAGCATGGGTGATCTGCTGGGCCTGAGCGTCGGAGAGCTCGTAACGATCCTGAAGAAGAAGCGGGCTCGCTTGCCCCACGAGATCGGCGCGTTCGTCACGCTCGAGACCTGCGAGGCGACCCTCGCGGGGCCGGCGGTCCCGTCGGTCGACGACGTTCGGATCGGCCCTGACGGCGCGGTGTCCGTGTTCGCACCGCCCAACAGCGCGACCGCCGAGGAGGCCGCCAAGGGCGTCGTCGCCCTGCTCGCCCACGTGCTGGTGGCCGCGGGTCCGGGCGTACCCCCCGTCCTGCTGCGTCTGGTGGAAAGCGGCCCGACCGGCGGCAAGTGGGATCTGCACCGCCTGCGCGACGACCTCGAAGCCTGTCTCGTCCCGCTCAATCGCCAGGCCTCCCGCAGGGTGCTCTCGCGCATGCTGCGCGAAGCGCAGCGCGACGCGGGCGCGGGGGGCGGCCAGGCCCGCTCGCCCCACGATGACGTGGACGCGGATCTGGACGCCCTGATCGCCGACGGTCCCGCGGAGCTGCTTCCCGCTCCGGCCCCGGCCCAACCCCCAGCGCCTGCGCCCGGACCGCAGGCGGGGACACACCGCCACGGCGACCAGATCTGGATCGACGAGCCCCGAGCCCAGCTTGACGACGACTCCCTGGTGACCACGCTCGAGCGGCCGCTCCCGCCGGACTCGGGCGAGGAGGACCTCGACTCGCAGGACATGACCGACGACGAGCCCCCCCCCGTCGTCGTCCGGGGAGCTCCGCAGTCCGCGCCCCCCCGGCCCGCGGGGACGCCGACTCACCGCCCGCCGGGCCGTGTACCTCCCGCCCGGGCGCTCGTCCCCATCCCCGAGCCCGCGGATCCAAGGTCGTCCGGGGACCGAGCGGCGCGGCACGTCGTGCCCGAGCACGAGGACGAGCCGCGGGGGGTCTCCCGCCGGCGTCCGGCGCCTGCGCCGGCCTTCGACGACTTGGAGGATGACGAGTCTGGTTCCTTCCCGCCGAGCCGCGGCGGCTCGCCCGATGTCGACGGCCTCCAGGAATACGAGCACCAGAGGAGCTACAAGTCCATCGTATGGATCGTGCTGTTCGCCGCGCTGATCGGCGCCATGGTTGGCGGCGTGCTCTGGATCCGCCCCGACGCGATCGATCGATTTCTCGGCGACGAGACGCCGGAGGAGCGCATCGCCGAGGAGCGTGCGCGCGCGCGCCGGGAAGAGCAGGCACGCATCCTGGCCGAGCACGAGCAGCGTTTCGGCAACCTGCTCGTCCGCGTCACTCCGGATCGGGCGCAGGTCCTGCTCTACGTGGGGAGGGGGCCGGCCGTGGCCGAGAACATGCCCGTAGGCGTGCCGAACGAGTTCGTGGCGATCGCCGAAGGCCGTGCGCCCGGCCGCGCGGTGCTGCCCGCCGACGCGCGCTGGGAGAGGACGGACGAGGGCGAGCGATACGAGCTGGCGATGCAGGGTGGCGACGAAGAGATGGCCTTCGAGGCGCTCGAGCTCGGGGCGTCCCGGTTGCCGCACGAGCTCGGCGTGCCCACCGATCGGGTGGGCAACGTGCGCGTGGTGACCAATCCGCCGGGGGCGAAGGTGTACCTGCTCATCGGGTTCTCCCCGGACGTGCTCGTGCGCGACATCCGCACCGACCGGCCCGTGGAGCTCCTCGTGGGGCTCGAGGGCCACGTTCCGCAGCGGGCCATCGTCGGCCCGAGCGACTGGCGTGACGCCTCCGAGGGCCGCATCGCCGAGGTGCGGCTCCAGCTCGTCGAACGCGAGCCGGTCGAGGAGGAGTAGCGAGGCGCTAAACAGGATCGCCTGGAGCGCGATCCAAGTCGCGATGCGGCGTTGGCCGCTGCGGTGCCTGCTCACCTACTTCCGTGTAGGCTCCGCGTTCGGGCGCCGGCGTCCGCGCTGCGGCCGCCACACAGCGGCGCCCTCACCCTCGCGGCCGCCTTGCCTCGCTCGTGTCTCCCGCTCCATGCGACTCTGTTTAGCTCGCCCAGTTCTCCAACCGGAGACCCGAGACGCGACCGAATTCGCGCTCGTTGTTGGACACGAGGATCAGCTTTCGGGCAGCGGCTTGGGCGGCGATGAGGGTGTCCATTGGGCCGATCGGTGTTCCAGCACGCTCGAGCTTGGCGCGGACAGTCGCGTAGGCTGCTGCATCGGCCGACGTGAAGTCGAAGACGGTCAGTGGGCGCAGGAAGTTATCGACGAGACGCATGGTCTTCGTGGCGGCCTTGCTCTTGGCCGCTCCGGTGCGAAGCTCGGCTTCGGTGATGACGCTGACTGCGACGTCGGCTGGACTCTGCGAAAGGAGCTGCCCGAGCACCGTCTCATCTTGTCTCAGCGCGTAGATGCAGATGTTCGTGTCGAGCAGGTATTTCATCCGAGTTTCTTGCGGCGATCGAGGACGCCTTGTGGTGGGCGCGCGAAGTCGGCCGGGAGCCCAGCGAACGACTCGACGTAGCCCTCCGGCCACACGTCCGCGGGCTCGAGGATGATGGCGTTGCCCTTGCGTCGCACCATCACGGCCTCGCCCTCGAACCTGAACTCCTTGGGAAGCCGGACGGCCTGACTCCTTCCCGTCCAGAACACCTTGGCTCGCTTGCTCTTCGCACGACTCATGATATCTACCAGTGATACATATCAAGAGGGAGGCGTCAATCGCCCATCGCCGAAGTCGATCACGCGCTCGCGCACTGCGGGCAGTTCGATGCGTTGCGCACGGCCGAGTCGGCCGGCAGCTGCTGGATCATCGTTGCGCTCCTGTTCTCGTTCGAACCCCCGCGCGCTGCGAGAGCCGTCCCCGTAGGGACCGCGGTTACCATTCTGGGCCGAAGCCCCGGGATCTTCCTCCATTGCACGTCTCCGCGGACCACCCGTCCGGCGTCTCCTCGCCCCGTTCAGGCCACCCCGGTGAACCCCTCGGGCGTCCCCGTGCGACGGCCGGTGCGCGCTCCGCTCTCCGGCGCCTTCGCGGAGCGGGGAGCGGTCCCCGCGGAGGCACGAAGCTCACACCCCATGGGCCGCATGGGAACGCCCTCGGGCATGCTCGAGAGCAGAGCACGCGCCGTGCCGGCCGCGGGTCACAGTATTCGCCAATAGTTGGGCGCGCCGTGGGGTGGCGGCCGCCGGCGGTCCGCCGCCGTTTCGCCAGGTGCAACCGCCCTCGCTCGAGGAGGGGGATCGGGCGCTGCGCGTGGGGGCTTCAGACCCGTCGCCCTGGTCCGCCGGCGCGCGCCGCCGCCTCCAGGAACTGGACGAAGCTGTCGAGGTCGCTGCGGACCTCCTCCCAGATCGGCGGGAGGCGCTCGAGCAGCGGTCGGATCCTGTTCCACTCGAGCTCGAAGCCGTAGAGGTTGCGGAACAGGTGGCGAAAGCGAAGGTACTCGTGCAGCGCCGCCGCCGTCGACGGTCTGAGGACGGGCGGCCGCACCGCGGGCAGATCCAGCGTCATGTTGTCGAGCAGCTCGCGATGCCACACGGAACCGGACGGCACCCCTCCGTTGAGCTCGGGTGCGATCTTCTCGAACGTGCGCTCCGTACCCGTGTAGAAGTCGTGGATGATGTCGCCGATCCCGCGCAGCTCACGCCGGGACGGCTCGCTGTCGGAGAAGTCCGCCAGGGCCTCCTGCACTTCGACGACCACTGCGGCGATCCTGTGCATCTCGGCGCGGATGGCCGATGCCAGCCGGAGGAACCGCTGCGACGGGTCAGCCGGCCTTCGCGTCATGGAGGAGGATCCCTTCGTCGCGCAGGCGGGCGAGGAAGTCGGGGGAAGCGGACTCGAGAGGGATCAGGTCCACCTCGAACCCGTCGGCGAGCCGCTCCGCGTCGGCGCCCGCGCGGAACAGGTCGCCCGGAGCAAGCCCCTCCACCCCGAGATCGATGTCCGATCCGATCCCGAAGTCGCCCCGTGCGAGCGAGCCCGTGAGCACGACGCGAGTCGCACCGTAGCGCTCCGCGAGCATGCCCGCCAGTCGCTCGGCCACCTCGCGGGCGCGTGCGGCCTCGGCCGCATCGTCCGACCGCTCCCGGCTCCATCGCTCGTGCCAGGCGTGGATGTAGCTGTCGTGGCCCACGACGCACAGCATAGCACCGGAGGGCCCGCAGCGTGGCAGGGCTGTTGCCGGCCACGAAGAAGCGGCTCGAGCGCAGGCGGCGGATCCTCGTCCTCGACGATGAGAACGCGCCGCACAGGCGCCGGCGGAGCCAGCCGCTCGTGAGCGCCGGGCATCAGCCTCGCCTGCGCTTCAGGCGGATCGCGCCCGTCGCGCCCGGGACTTCCAGTGCGTGCGTGCGTACTCATGGCCCCCCCGGAAATACGCGAGCTACACTCCACGCTACGTGGACGTGAGGCAGACCGCGAGGGGTGGCGAGGCCGAGCACTCTCGCGAGCGTGGCGTTCATCTTGTCGGCTAACGAAAGCGACGCAGCATCGCGATGAGATGGTCGCACAGGTTGTGGCCGACCGAGCGCGCCGCGGGGCGATCGACCCTCGACTATCGACCTTCGACCTTCGATCTCTCGATCGTCGTCGGTCGACGGTCGATTTCAGCGTGGACCCGGGCGTTCTCGAGGTCGAAGGTCTCGATGCAGCCGCGCAGGGCGAGTCGCGGCCCTGGCTCACCGCGTCCGCTTCAGCTCCTCTACCTGGGTAGCCAGGAGATGACGCCTCGCTCGTCCTCGAAGGGCGTCGTGTCGCGCACGTTGACGAAGTAGAGCGGCCCGTCGGCGTCGCTGATCAGCATGCTGTGCCCCGCGCTGGGGAAGTCGCCGTGTTCGCCGTCCAGGAACTCCCGGCGCAGCACGCGCAGGGCGTCGGCGTCGGGGCCGCTCAGCACGACGATGGGGGGCCGGCCCCCCCCCTCCGGCACGGCGAAGCTCTCGATCGGGACCGACGCCGGCCAGGGCACCGGGCGCCATTCCCGGGACCAATCCTCGGGGGGCCGCGAATGCTCGACTGCGTTGGCGCGGAGGTCTCCGCTCACCGCCTCGCCGGTCTCCCACAGCCGCGTGCTCCAGGCCACGTACGCCTCCCGCATCGCGACCACGTCCGGCGGTGTGCTGTCGCCGAGGCAGTTGGCGGCGCAGGAGATCGCCACCTCGCGATCCATGAAGCCAATGTTATCCGCGTCAAAGGCGGCGACATCGCCGAAGTACGAGCCCTCCAGCTCCGGCCAGTGGTCGTACCGGAAGTCATCGGCGAGCTCCGCGAGCGTGCCCGGGTCCAGGACCCCCGACCGGACTTCCTCGAAGATGTTCTCCGCCGGCTTCACCCAGAAGCGGCAGCGGCCGTCGATCAGGAAGAAGCTGGCGCCATTCTCGAAGAGTACGTCATGCTCGACGGCGGTCATCCCGCCCCCAGTGACCCCTGCCCAGAAGCGCAGATCGTCCGAGCCGTCACAGATCGTCCGCGGCGGCACCGCAGGTTCGGACCGGCTGCCGCAGCCGACGAGAACGAGTAGGGCGAAGACCGCTCTGCAGAAGGCGCTCATCTGTTTGTCTCCTGCAGCGACTCCCTCAACGCGTCCACGCTCACAGGGGTCGGAGACGCCGGCTCCGAGCGCGGCGGCTCCTGGCGCTCGGGTGTCTGCTCCTCGCCACCGGTCCACGGGAGGCATCGCGATCGAAGCTCGGCGTTGCCCCGCCGGCCCTGGGAATACTCCGTCAGGGTGCACAACTCGTCGGCGCCGCAGTCCCGCCGGGAGCGGCACGCGGTATTCGCGCTCAGGACGCAGTGGTCGAGGACTCAGACCTCACCCGTCAGGCATTCCCCGTCCGACACACAGGGCCCGCAGAATCCGTCGGCCTTGCACGCGAGCGCGAGTCCGCACACCGACGAGTCGCTGCACACCTGCCGGAAAGTGAGATCAACCAGCATCGCCTGCCACTCCTCGGGATCGCGAGGATATACCACGGGCATGGGCCCGATGCCCGGGCTGGCACCCGGCGCGGGCCCGCCGCCGCCATTTCGACGCCCAAGGGCCCTTCCGTCCCTCCCGCACAGGTCATCGCTC
>Ga0214473_10003009_pt1 | contig 20624 bp, 39 predicted proteins | sample RVTome_7_FD_203509 | JGI IMG/M metagenome (GOLD analysis project Ga0214473, IMG submission 203509) | Soil microbial communities from uranium-contaminated site in the Upper Colorado River Basin, Wyoming, United States - RVT98D197 | ecosystem: Environmental > Terrestrial > Soil > Contaminated >... | reverse complement strand
GGCGAAGAAACAGTCTGGGGAACGCCGGTCGCCCGCACGGTGTTCGGCGAGTTCATAGGCGATTCCATGAAGGCGATTGTAGCGCGGGCGCAGAGCGGGGCGTTCCGGCGGCGCAACCAGATGAATCATTTCGCGGCCAAGCAGGGCGCGGAAGGCGGCCTCGATGTGGAATGCTCCTACATTGACAAGGCCGTCCTGCGCCTTCTCAAGCATCTTTTCGGGGCGGTTTCGACGGCGGCGGATACGCCCGTCGTCGGCACGCATACGCACACGTTCACGCTCGCGGACGCTCCGCCAGTCGGTCTATCGCTTGAGATTCACCGCGACGCCTCCTCGGCTTTCCTCTACGCGGGCTACCGCATCAACGAAGGCACGTTCTCCCTGGAGCCGGACGGCCTCTTGAAGCTGGCCGTCTCTGGAGCGGCCAAAGCGGAAACTCTGGTATCCGCAACGTCGCCGACTTACGACACGGCAAATCTCGTTCAGCACTCCCAGGCCGCCGTCACGTGGGGCGGGGTATCTAAAGAGGTAACGAATTTCGAGCTCGCCATTGCGAACGCCTTGGCGCTCGACCGGCGTATCCTCGGCTCGCGCAACATCGCGGCGCCAGTGGCCGAGGGGAAGCGCGAGGTGACGGGGAGCTTCCCGAAGTTCTTCGACAACATCGCCGAGTATAACGACTTCGTGGCGGCCACGTCACGGGCACTTGTGCTAACGCTCACGGGCGGAATCATCACCGGATCCACAAACTTCAAAATAACGTTCACGCTCGCCGACGTGGTGCTTGAGGGGGAGACGCCCGTCGTGGACAGTCCGGGCTTCTTGAGCCAGCCCTTGACGTTCCGCGCCTACGAGACGGCGTCCGTCAAGCCCGTTTCGTGCGCCGTAATCACAAACGTAGCGACGGTATGAACGCCCAAGAATTCACCGCGAAGCGCCGTCGAACCGTCGTTCTACCCGATGGCTCGGAATTCGTCGTCCGCAAGGTGGGCGTCATGGACGTGCTTCTCGCCGGGGGGAACGCGGACTTGACGGCGCTGATTCCAAAGAACGGCAATTCACGCACTGCGCATGTGGCCGAGTTCACGAAGCGGGCGGCGGAGAACATGGCGCGGATTCAATCCGATGCCACGCTCCAGAGGGTGTTTTGCGAGGCGCTCATTCGGCGCGGCCTCGTGGAGCCGGTCGGCCTTGACTGTGCCGACTTGACGTTCGAGGAGTGCGACTTGCTGGCCGGGGCGATTCTCAAATGGAGCGGGTTCGGGGTGGACGAGGCGGCCTCCCTCGCCCCTTTATCCGCGACGTCGACCGCCTCATCTACCTCGACGCCATCGCCAGACGCTATGGACAGCGCCCCAGCACCCTCTGCCGCGGGGGATTCAGCGCGTTCACCATTGACGCCGCCTGTGCCCGCGCTGGATGGGAGCGGGAGCGACGGGAAGCTGAACGAGTAAGACGCGAGATGGGAAAACGGAGGCGCTAAATGGCGAACGAACTTGACGTAAAAATCCGCATAGCCGCCGAGGACGCTGCGACGGCGGTTTTGAAAAAGTTCCAAGAATCGCTGAAGGAGACGGGAGATAAATCCGAGAAATTAGGCGGTTCGATGCGAAGCGTGACGCGGGATTTGCGAGGCTTCCTCACCGGCTTCGGGGCGTTAGCTGTCATAAATCAAGTCGGCGGATTCATAGATACGTTCACAGGCGGGGCGTTCTCTAGATTCACGGACGGCTTGAAGGAGAATATCAAGCAAACCTTTGAGGCTCGCGCCGCCTATCATCGTTACATCGATAGCCTGGTTGTGGGACAGAGCGTCGTTACATCCTCAATTACGCTCCAGGAAAAACTAAACGAAATTCTTGGCACTACGCCAACTGTGCTTGAGAAAAACATTGCGCAGGTCAAAGAATTAGACTCAACTTTAAAAGGCGTGAAAGACCAGCTTCGTCTATTTGAAAATGCATCGCGCGGGACGGCAAAAGGTGACGAGGTCTTGGAGAAGGCGCATGCAGGATTGCTTAAAACAATCGCCGATACTGAGGCTTTGAAACAGGCGGCGCTTGATAATGTGCGGCTCGCAGCATCCCAAGAGCGAATCCGTAAAAGTGTTGACGCGGAACGCACCGCTCTTGAACAATTGATTGAAAGCTTTCATACATTTCCAAAAGGCTCGGCATATTCACTAAAAGCCGCAGAGGAACTTGCTCAAACGTTCATGAAAATGAAGGCTGGCGGGCAAGAAATTCCACCGGTGCTTCAAGCGTTAATTGTGGAGTTAGACGCTGCGGGGCTTGCCCAAAATACGCTTCATAATACTGTGAAACTTGAAGCCTCCGCGCAGAAAGAAGCCGCCGAGGAAACGAAACGGCATACAGAAGAACTTCTTAGACAACATCAGCTTATCGCTTCCCTGCCTGTTGTTGGAAGCAGTTTCGGAGAGGCAGACATCAATGAGGATTTGGACGCGGATTTAGCTAACGCCGATAAATTATTTGAAGCGGAGCAGGCAAGAAAGAAAACAGAGGTCGAGGCTTCCATTGCCGCGCTTGACGAAATCCGCCAAGCCACGTTTCAAATGAGCGGCGAAATCGAAGCACTCCGCGAGCAAGAATTGCAATCTCAATTGGAGCGCTTCCAAACGCTCCTTGAAGCGGACGGCCTGACAAAAGAGGAACAGATAGCGCTTGAGGAATTCGCTGCCATGCGTCGATTGGAAATTGACGCAGAGGTTGCGGCGGCCAGATTAGTCGCTTGGGAAGAAGAGCATGAATTCAAAACGGAAATGATGGACAGCGTCCAAGCTTCCTTGGAGCAAACCCTATCGATGTCTCTAACCGCCTTGCTTGAACATACCCAAAGCCTTGCTGATATAGGCAAAAATCTTATTGCTAATATGCAAGCTGCGATTCTTTCTTCCCTTGTTAAAATTGGCGTTGAAAAACTACGCCAATTAATAATGGACAAGATCATGAGCAAAGCGAAGGCCGTATCCGACGTTACGAAAGCGGGGGCAGCGGCACTGGCGGGTGGAACGGCTTCTATGGCGGCAGCGCCATTCCCAATCAACCTTACGGCTCCGGGATTTGGCGCGTCAATGAGCCAAATGGCGCTTAGCGCGATGCCTGCGGCGGCTGCGGCGGCGGGCGGCTTCGTGCCGATGCTTCCGGGCGCGAACCCGAACAGCGACAGCGTCATGGCCGCCTTGACCCCGGGGGAGCTGGTCATTCCAAAGCCCTTTGCAGAGGAATTCCCCAGCTTTGGGGGCGCGGGCGCGCAGGAAGGGGCTTCAGGCGGCGGTGGAGGCACCGTAAACGCCTTTATTATCCCAAGTGAGCCTACCATCCTAGGCCCACTTATGGACGCTCTCAGCGAAGCCGTAGAGCGTTTTGGCTTCCGGCTGGTCTCAAGCGAGGTAGCGGCATGAGCAATCCCCAATTCGTCTACGACAGCAAGACATTGGCATTCGCCGAGCTGCTATCTTCAATGGAACGGCAGAAGGAGGGTAAACGCTCCATCGCGTTCTCGGCCTCCGGTAAGGCAGGCTCCGTGTTCGAGCATGCCCTAGACAACGTGGAAATTGAAATTGAGCTTTTCGACGACCGCGCCTTCTACCGCGCCTTGCAAGCGTGGTGGGCGTGGGCGTGTCAAGGAAACGAGTATGCCTTCGCCTTGGACTCGGCGGACACGGTGGACACGACGCTTGACGGAACGGCGGCGGCGGGGCAGAAGGTCATCCCGCTCACGTCCACCACGGGCATCGTGGCGTTGTCGCGCTACCGCGTGCGGAGCACCGACTTGACGAAAGAGGAGATAATTCAGGTGGACACCATCTCGGCGGGCGTGTCCGTGACGGCGATAGCGAACCTAATTTGGGGATACGCTTCCGGCGATTTCTTCCGCTCCGAGGACTATTTCCCGAAGGTGATTTCCAAGGACGACGACTTTCCAGCCGTGGAAAAAGACTTCGGCAATTTTACGTTCAAGCACAAAATGAAAGAGGTCGCATGAGCGAATCAATAGCAAGCGACGAGAGAAACATTTACCGGGAGCTGACGGAAATCCGCTCCGTGATTGGAGAGAATAATGCGATGCTCCGCGAGGCTATCGCCGAGCAGACGGCCACGCTCAAGGCCGTGGACGCGAAGGTCGAGGATACGCGGCAGAGCATGCGGCGCATGTGGGAGTCCCAGAACGAGCAGGACAAGGAAATTTCCGTGCTAAGAACGAAGGCCGCCGTCATCGCTGGAGTCGCGGGCGCCGCCGTAGCGGGCGGCATCGCCGCAGTGAAATGGCTTCTCGGAGGGAGAGAATAAATGCCCGCGCCGGCAAAGCCATTTACCATCATCGCCGATTCTCGGATAGACGCGGACAGCCCCGTTACCGAAGAGCTGATGACGTTCATCCGCGACAACATCGAGCATCTTGAGGAATGGCTTGGGAAAAATTACGTCGCGGCGGTAGACCATGACCATGACGGTGTAAACTCAAAACTTACGAGCGTGGCTTCCTCCATATTCTGGCTCAATGTCCCCGTGACGAAATTCAGCGGCAATCCCTCTACGACATACACGACCATCAGCGTCGCTGCGGACACGGGCGCGAACACGGCCAAGACGGCCATTATTGGAATTTCTCTTTCTGGAACTGGGGTTGCGGCAAATCCGGCAGCACTTAATCTGCGTCAAACAGGAACAACTGGGCCTCAAGCTGTGGTTGAAATACCCAATGCCGCTATCGGCACTATGAAAACTACCGTGCTTTGCCCTTTAGATGCTTCTGAAACATTCCAATATGCGAAAGTCTCTAACGGTCTTGCTGCCGCAACTATTGTCATCGTCGGCTACATAATTTAGGAGAACACAATGCCAATCACGCACGAATCTTCACCTACCCATTCCGCGAAAACAGCCAGCTGGAATTCAGCCAGCATTGACACGAGCGCCGCCACGTTCGGCAGTATCATACTTGATGTGACGGAGGACGTGGCCGGGGCGCTTGACGCCGAGATAGAACAATCGCCAGATGACACGAACTGGTATCCCTTCGCCACGCCTTTGACGTTCACGCAGTTCACGTCCACGAGCGTGCAGGTCAAGGATTTGCCAGATGGCAAACCCCAAAAATACATCCGCGTCAAATACACATTGACGAGCGGAACATGGACAGTCAAACAGCACACCGTTACCAGAGCATAGAGTATGGCTTGGAATACTATCCCACGTAAGGACAGCTACACCGCCCGCGACACCATCGCGGTCATAGCGGACAAAGTTACGGACGGCGTGGACGTTCGGAATTTCGATACGCTTGCGCTTCTCATAAAAGCGACGCGGAATTCAGGGACGGAGACGCTAACGGTTTACCGCGAGGAAGCGCTTGACGGCGGGAATTTTATGCGCATGGAACAGGTAACTATTTTTGACGGCGCGGGGCTTGCGGATTATCGTTTCGATTTACGGCGTCGTCTATGGCGACTCGCCTTCGTTCCGAGCGCCGCCCCGTGCGACTATTCGCTGGAAATTAATTTCACCGTGCGGACGAGGCGCGGGAAATTCATTGACCTCCAAAATGGAACTTGGCTTGAGGTATGACCTACAACCCGAACGCGAACTGGACGGCGAAGGCCCAACTCCCGCACCAAGCGCCGCGCTACTATCTCGTCATGGAAGGCGTCTCGGCGTTCCGCTTTTCGACGGGCGCCATAAAGGGCGCGTCCACCACCTACAAGCCCTACATGCAGACGCCCCGCGGCGTTACGCAGGAGATTTTTCCGCTCCAAGGCCGCTCGACCATCGGCTCCCTGAACATCGAACTGGTGGACGTGGACGACGAGGTAACGAATCTCCTTTCGCCCGGGCAGATTGTAGCGACGTGGATAAACCGCGAAATGACGCTCTTCGGCGGATACGCCGACTTGGACGAAGCGGACTATGCAGAGCTATTCCGCGGGCAGGTTTCGGATTGGGACATGGACAAGGCCAGCTACACCATCGGCATCCGAGACCTCAAGCGCACGACGCTAGAGGACGTCATGACGAACGCCACTGAGCTCGCGCCCACGACGCTCACTGGGAACCCCATCAACATCTGGTATGCCCTCATGACGGGGGATTTTGCCAATGGGACGTTCCCCGTCACGGTGAGCGGCGCGACGGCCACGGGCTTGAACGTCTCGGCTTCGCTGATAGACACGACGCACCTTGCCGCGGAGCGCGATGAGTGGCTATTCGCATGGCTCATGCGCTTCGAGTTCCGGGAAAAACGGAAGGCCAAGGACTTTTTCGAGAAAGAGCTTTTCAAAATCAAGGGCTACCCCATCATACGGGGGAGCGGGAAGCTATCCGTCCGCCTCTATCACCCGGCGCACCCCGCCGAGCCGTCGCAGAACTTGACCATGGACACCATCATAGGGACGCCGCCAGCCCGCCCGATGTTCGACGACCATCTAAACGACGTGAAAATCCATGGCGACCATGACCCAGATTTTGTAGACCCCGCTCCTGAATTTGTAGAGCTTTTCAGCTTCGTGGACTCGGCGGACATCACCGCCACAAAGGAGCGGAAGAAACTCCTCGTTGAAAGCAAAGGGCTTCGCACGGACTTGGACGGCGTCCGCAACGCCCGCTTCGCCGGTAACCGCATCCGCCAGCGGTTCCTAAAGCCCCCTATCGAAACCGAGGTGCAGACGCTTTTCTCGAAGCGCATGCTCGAAGTCGGTGACATCGTGGGCGTGTCGCACAGAAACCTCCCTGACATGGACACGGGCGCGCGCGGGTGGACGCTGGAGCAATGCGAAGTAACTCGCGCCGTCCCTGACTTCCGCAAGGGCGTGATGCGCTTCACGCTGATCACCACGAACTTCGGGACGCGCTACCGCGTCATCGCGCCCACGCTTTTTTCTGGGAGTCCCTTCCCGAACTACACGGCCCAGACGCAGGCGCAGAAGGACAAGTATTGCTCGATTGCAGATTCACCGACAGAACTTTTCACAAATGGAGATTTGGCTCACCAAATTATATAATGGAGAACAAAAAAATGAAAAGAATCCTCGCACTTTCGCTTCTATTCACGGCGGGGCTTGCGCTTGCGGCGACGACCAAGCGCGACTCGGTCGTCGAGGTAACGGCCACGGAGACCGCCACGGCCACTACGCTCGCGGGCACGCAGACGGTTTGGAATCTCGTTACGATTCACAACCATGGCTCCGTGCGCGTGGGCATCTGCCTCGTCTCGAACGACGACACTTGCGCGGCCATGACGAACTACACAACGCGGAAGCTCGAAATCCCAGCGGGCGCGACGCTCGAAATTCGCAAGGAAAACGTAACCCAAATCAAGCATGCCACGGAGAGCGCCACTGCCGCCCTCGTGATTGAGCGTGCGAAGGAGACGCATTAAAATGAAAAAAGCAATCCTGGTTTCGATTTTGTCTTTCTGCTGCGTAGCGCCGCTCGTCCTGGCAGACTCCAGCATCATTTCTCTTCCAAGCCAAGGCGTCGGGATTGTAAAATTGGCGGCCCCCTATCAAGCATTTGCGATTGGCAAGGGCGTAACTGTTACAAATCAGACCATTATTTCCTATACTGTGCCTGCGGGGGCGTTGGGTAAAAATGGCACGTTCTTTATTCAAGCGGCCATCGAGTCAAATGATCTGTCCCTTAGCGGCTCGATGGACATTCTGTTCGGAGGAACGGTGATTGCTACCGGCGAATTCGGAGATTCGTTGGCATGGCAGGTTTTGAAAGTTAGCCTTCAAAATAACAATGCGACCAACTCCCAGTCATACTGGTCAGAATACACAGACAACACGCATACGGTGTATTTAAGTTCCAATGCTCTTGTTGCAATTGATACTTCGCTCGCGCAGGATATTCTAATTAGATATTCCGCTACAAATGCAGATGCAATATTGGGACATCAAGTGCGCTTTTTCGGAGGCAGAGGAATTGTTTTTACATCGCCATGACGCAACTTAACGACTGCTCTGCCATCGGGCGTAGAATCGCGCTCTTGAACGTTGAGCCGCTCACGACGGCGGAGCGGACGGCCATCGTCAGTCCGCACAATATCGTGGTGTTCGACACCACGTTACTAAAACTATTCTTCGCGCAGAACGGCGTTTGGAGCACGCAGGCCGAGTCGGGGGGAGGGTATGTTCCGGGGGGGGCGGATGTAGCCATTGTAGATGGCGGGACGGGTGCAAGCACGGCGTTGATCGCGGCGCGGGCCGCGAATTTAGGATTTGCACATTTCATTGCCCGCCAAACTACGCTAATCACTCACACGGGCACCACGGGCGAAACGACGCTCCTAACTGTCACTGTCCCCGCTGGAGCTATGGGCGCAAATGGCATCGTGATAATCAAGGCGTTTTGGGAATTCGTCGGCACGGCGGGAACGCGAACGCCTCGAATCAAATTTGGGGGAACCCAGATAATGGGAATCGTTTGGTTATCAACATACATTTCAATCAAGCCCGACGACACGGTGATTTGGAACGTGAACAGCGAATCCGCGCAACGGTCTGCCCCCGCCAACAACGTTACCGGAGGAACTCCCTCGGGCAATCTTTTTCCGACGGCGGCAATCAATACGGCAAATGCCGTTAATGTTACATTTACAATGACGCTTGGGAATGCGGGCGACACGGCCAAATTGTCATTCGCAAGCGTCGAGGTGATTCCGAGCAACTAAAAGATGCTTCAATTCAAAGACTCGAAATTGACCGCCGAGTGGCATGACGCGAAACTGCGCCCAGAACTCCGCGTCATCGTGCTGGCGGCCAACGGATACGCCGAGCTCCGATACGAGCGGTCTCTGGTCGTTTCGAGTATCTACCGCACGCCGGAGGATAACGCGGCGCTCCATTCCAAATCTTTCACTCACCCCGAATGGCGGGCGGTGGACTGCTCCGCCCACGGCTTTGAACGCGTTAAGCCCGCCCTCGTGGACTGGACACAGGAAGAATTTGACGACATCGGCAGCTTCGTGAACAACTTGCTCGATACGGGTTTCGGGAGTATCATGCCCGTGTGCTACTCAGAGAAACATGGAACAGGGAAGCACCTTCACTTTCAAGTGGCGAAGGGCAATCCGCCAAAGTTCAGGTCATGACGCCCGTCGTTTGCACGCGGTGCGGGAGTCGAGCCCTTGAGTATGACGAAAAGGGGAATTTCTGGGTATGCCAACAATGCGGCGCGGAGGATACCGGCAATGCCGCTTGAGCCGCATCCCAAAATCCATTGCCAGAACAGGGCGTGCATGGCGTGGGTAATTCCAGTCGTAACGCCCTCGCTGGTTCAGTGTCCGCGTTGCATGTGGACGGCGCCGAGAAAGTTTTACGCGAAATCGCGGGGTAGTTCAATGGCAGAACCTGTGCCTCATAAGCACATGGGCGAGGGTTCGATTCCCTCCCCCGCTACCATAGAAAAACATGTTTAAATTCCTCCTTCCGTCGAACTGGTCGAAAAAATATTCGCTCGCGGGGGTCGTGTGCATGTGGGTGTTCACGCTCATCACCACCACGCCTGCCGCAACGTGGCAACAGACCGTCGTGCAGTGCGTGGCGATAGCGGCCACTTGCGGACTGGCAGCGGTCTATGTTAGCGTGCAGGGTGCGGCTGATACAGAGAAAGCGAAAAATGGGCTTCCTCCAAAACAGCCTTGACAAGTTTCTCAAACGCCCGCTGTCAAAGGAATTCAAGTCGTCCACGTTAGGCGCAGACGAGTCTTTCAGCGTTGAGGTTGACCCAGAGAAAAAGGGAATCTATTTCGGCTACAAAGTTCGGTTCCGTTCCTTCCGAGACATTCCGCTCGTTCAAAAAATAAAGAGGTTTTTCCATGAATAAAATAAAGGCTTGGTTTTTCAAGAAGGCGCTCGCGGCGGCGGCCCGGGAAGTCGCGTCGGGAATCAAGGACGCGAATCTGCCGCTCCTGAACGCCATGATTGACGCGATGGATAACAATACCATCATTGACCTCGTGGCGTTGTTCGCCCGCGAGTCCGATTGGCAGTATCGGAACGGGACGGTCTTCGAGCATCTGCTTTCCCTCGGTGAACACATGGGCGAGTATGCCCAGGTTTGGAAAGAGTTTCTCACCACCCTTCAGAATCAATTTGACGAAAAGGAGAACGAAAAATGAGCGTAAAAACGAAAGTGCGGGCGTTCTTTGCCCGACTCAAAAACAAACTCGGCAAGCGCGTCAAGGCGGCGCGGCCGATAATCGCGGCGGCCATCACGGACACCGTCAAGGACATGGTCGGGATCCTCGCTGCGGACGGCCTCGAAATGATGCGGACGCTTGAGAAAGAGGGGCTGGACGGCGTAACGAAGGGGAAGAAGTGGAACGAGTGGGCGCTGGGCTACCTCAAGGAGACGTCCGGGGAGGCCATTGAGGAATTGGAACTTCGGAATCGGGCGATTAACCTGTCCCGGGAGTTGATTTTGAACGGACTGAACGCCCCCTAGACAGCCCCCTCCGCCTTCGCCATTTGACGTAGGCGGGGCTTTCGTGGGGTAGGACGTCCCTTTCTCTACCCTCCCCACTCTACAATCGCAGAAACGCCGTCCAGGTGGGCGGCATCTGCTTTTAAATGAAAAAGACCGCTTAAGGCTTTCGCCTACACGGCCTTTCTCACGCTAGCCCTACACGGGCCATCCATCTTCGGCTGGCGTGCACGCCGCCGAATTGCTTTCAGTCTACCTCCTCCGTTTCAAATTGTCAAGCCTCAAAAGGGGAACCCCCGGCAAGGAGGCACCGGGGATTCACAGGGACTGTTAGGTAGTGTTGTCTTCATCGTAGCGAATCGCGGGCGCGTTGTCAAGCTGAAAATGCGGATTCTTTTTTTTACCAAGCCTCTTTAATTCTCTTCTTCTTCTTGATTCAGCGGGAGGCGGGAGGGTAGGAAAGGCAGAGCGGGACTATCCCCGATTTCTCGGAGTGTCCGCTTGCCGTTCCCTATTTTTCTTCGATGCCAGCGGTCGGCGGTCGGGTTAGGCGTAGGCAGGCCAGCGTTGAATCGCGCTTGGCCTTGTCTGGTCAACTTTATCGCAAGGCGAGCAACCTTGCGGCAGGCGTCCCTTACCAGATATGCGGTGGGACTGAAACTTTACCTGCATCCCGCGGTAGTTTCGGCTCGTGGGAATACATGCCGCTGTTTTGCACCGTTCATGTATAAGCCAAGTCATCATAGGATGTAGCATAAATTACAAATCAGCGTTTGTCAAGTTAAAAAAATAGAGCCGCAACGGTGCAAGCGGACGGCTCTATACAACGGTCGCGGCGCCGTTGCTCGCAAATTTCTTAGACTGTATCAGGGCTTCATGTTTTTTTCAAGTGCGCCTTCCTCCAATTCCTATTCTGGATGACGGCCTTCTTTCCGCACGCGCCGCACAGCACGCGCTCGCTCGCCGCCTTGTTTGCGCACCACAGACAGAAGCCTAAGTCCGCCTTCGCGTTGCGCCAGTCCCTAAAATAATTTCTTAGGCAGGGGCGGCAATAATCCCCACCGGGGAATCGCTTCCGAAATTTACAACGGGGGCAGAGTTTGAGTTTCATAAAATCAGCGCGTCCAAGTTAGCCTTCCGCGTTGCGCGAAAGATTCAGCATGCTTCCCTTGGAACGGGTGTCTTATAACGATGATGGTAAGCCACCGGCGTGCGTCCCTTGCGCTGATAATTTTCATTTAGCCCGCGCCCCCGCCCCCGCCCGCGCCCGCGCCCGCGCCCGCGCCCGCGCCACAGCCCCCGCCACCGCCCCAGCCCCCGCCCGCGCCCGCGCCCGCGCCACAGCCCTCGCCACCGCTTACGCTGTCCATACCGGCACCCCCTCCAGAGATTTCACTGCGGCCGGGGTCATAGTGATAATCTCGTAAGCGTCGGTGATGATAATTTCTGGAACGTGAATTGGGAATTTACACTCCGCAGGTTTCGACGTTCCAACGACAGCTAAATCCGACAGTGTCTGCGCGCCGCTCCACTGCCAAATCCGGCGGGCGTGTTTGAGGGTTACCTCCTTGCCCTTGCGTGCCACGAGTTCTCCGTAGAACACGCTGGCGTTGTAAGGTCGGACGATTACCATTTTCTTTTTCATTTTTTTCCTTTTGGTTTGTTTGTTTGTTTCATGGTTTCACCGCTCCGAAGCGGCTAGGTCAAAATTATAGGCCAACTTGAGCGCCGCAATCAGCGCGTCGAGTGCGGCAGTTAGGTCATGTGCATCCCCTGAAACATCAGGAAAATGCGTGGATTTTTTCAGCGATTGGTTAACCGGTGAATACCATCCTTCGTCTGATTGGTCGGATGAGCCTATGTATTTCCATCCCTCCCCTGTTAGCATCGCCACGGCTTGGTCGAGCGTGAGGGAACCGTTTTCTGGATTGAAAACCGTCTTGCCGTCTTTTTGAATCTGCCATTTCTCTGCTTTCAAATCAGTGGGTCTACGTAGCGCCCACCATTCATATTCAAGCATCAAACAAAGCTTCTTCGTCTGCTCCCTGTTTCTATCGGTTATGCCAGCGTTGACGGGCGGGATAATCATTTCGACTCCTTCGTCGAGATGTAGCGGGTTACGCGGATGTTATGTTTGAGATTTTTCCATCCCGCCTTTTCGGCATGCTCCATGGCCTCTTTTTTGAGACTGTCATAGTTAAGAGAGCGCCGCGCCGGATAGGACCATGACTCTATTGGAATCCAAGCTCCATCTACCATTCTCCCCTCAACCACCCAAACATAATTTCGCTTTTTCATTTTGACTCCTTGCAAGGACACTCTGATATTTCGATATACCCGTCCACTGATTTGATATGCCATTGGCGCTCGCCGCCGAACCGATAAGACTCGCTTTCAAGGGCTGTGATGCTGGTAATACTGGGAAGCTCTGCTTGCCGCCATGTGCCATTTTCTCGCACCTCTAATTCCGGCGTGTGATAATTGCATCCCTTTTTATGCGCTTGCCCTTGAATCGCCGAGAGCGCGAAACCAAGCAAAAACGCGGTAACTCCAACCGATACCATTGGAAAGCCGGTCAACACTCGTTCCTTGATTTTCATATTTTCTCCTGTGCTACGATTTCGATTTCGAGGTTGGATTTCACTTTCATCCTACTTGTGTATGTTTTTGATTCTTTCTCAGAAAGGCGGAACGCAGGAGGATATTCTTACAGCTAAAATCTCTAGCTCAATACGGGGGTTTGTCATATCTATGGCGTCCGTTCCGTCAAGCGGCGGGCCGACGCACGTTCGGTTGTCGTTGAGGATAACGCCGCTTTTCACAATCGCATCCAGCGCGGCCTTGTAGTAGTTGTCCCAGTCGCCGCGCCTGGTGGCCGTGTAGAGGTTCATGCGGACACGGACTTTGGAATCGCGGTAACTCCAACCGATACCATTGGAAAAGTAGAACTTCTTGCCCCGCGCCGCGCTTTTGATTAGAAGCGCCGCTCCCTCTTTCCAAGCGCGGTATTTCTGCGGCGTGTAAACGTTACCCGTCCGCGTGTTGAAGCGCGCCCGCGTGTAGGGCACAGGGTCGCCGGGGATTATGACATGGAGGCGGGTCATTTCTTACTCCCCCAAATCGCTCGGATATGCGCCTGGTCGTCCACGTCCCATGCGTTTCCGCACCACCAATAATAAAAAGCATCCGCGATTTTCTCGGAAAACTTTTCCTCAATACAGTCGAAATGGAACTTCGTCAATCGCGCTGGACGTTTGAAATTCTCTTCGAGAAACCGCGCGGCCGGTAGCGCGGCCTTCGGCATTTTGATTTTTCTCATTTCGCCTCCTCGTGGCAAGCCTTGTCATGCTCGCAATTGTTGCAACGTTTCGCGCCGGCGAACGCCTTGCAAATAGGCGGAATGGAATTCTCCCAGTTCCCGCCAAGCCATTCGAATGCGTCGCACACGCATCCGTCTGGCGCGGTTGCCTTTTCATACAGGCAATGCTCGGTCGGTGGCAGCCCGCAGTTTTTACAGAATTCTCTAGGCATTTCTTCCTCCCCCAAATCGCGTCAATCGAAGTCCCAGGATTTCTTGGAGTAGCAAAAAAAGGGCGACCTCATGTTCATGGATGAACATAGTGCCAATTCTGCAACCCTCCTCCTGCTGAACATAACGCTCGGAATTTCCTTTTTCTATCCACGCCCATAAATTATAATCGAGCGACAATCTGCCAAACCCCGCCGACTCCATCATAGCAAACGCCCCCAGCGAGTTCGAGGCATAGGAATAGTCGGGGCAGAGAACTATTACTGTTCCACCATGATAATCACGGCCATTATTAACGTTGCTCGCGTCCCCAAATAATTGAATTAGCTCTGGAGAAATTGTGCCTTTGGTTTTAGTCCACGCCGGCGCATTGTCCGGAACCTTCGGCATGTTCTCGCCGAGGATTCCTTTCAAGCGCTCGTGGATTTTGAGGGAGATTTCGTAGCTCATTTATTCTCCGGCGAAATACTTCCGCTTTTCTATTCGAGCGTTCCAAGCGTCAACGTCGCTCCAGACGGCATGCCAATTAATTTCCTCGCCTTCGCTATTGTCCTCGATAAACGACAGTAGATGGTCAATGCTCTGCCATGGGATTGTCCTGGTCAAGATGGACTGCCACTCTATAGCGCCATTGTTCAAGATGTTGATGTTCCGCTCGCACGCCTCGCGTTGCGCTCCGTCGAGAATCAAAGGGGTGTCGGTCATTTTTCCTTTTCTCCTTGCGGCTCAAGGCCGCGTAAAATTTCGTTCTCGATTTCGTCCGCGCTGAATTTATCGCCCATCCGCCGCGCCTCGACGAGTTCCGCGATGCCGTGCTTGCGGAGCCGACGTGCCGCCTCGCGCTTCTCGTCCCCGTTCGCGGCCAGCCAGTATCCGTGGACGCTGTCTGAACAGAGCGCATCCGGGCGAGTGCGACGGATATGTTCCACCGCCCGGCGCAAATCACGCTCACCGATTCCCATGACGAAACAGAGACGCTTCGATTTTACCGCCTGCTCCCGTCCGTTCGCGGTCTCGATTTTGAGGCGATGCAGGAGGCCGGATGCCGTGGACTCGATGGAGGGACGGGTCATGGTTTTTCTAAATCCTCCTTCGCCTTTTTCATACATGGCTTCCTCCCCGGCCCCGGACATTTCTTCTCCGTGTGGCCGAGCGCCCCGGTCTGCTGATTGCAGTCGTCGCACTCCCAAAGGCCAATCGCCCCTGCGACGGCGTGGCACGGCACGCGCTTGGAGCGGACGCGCCGGGGAGCCTTACGCTTCTCCAGCCACAAGCACCACGCCCCGAGGGCGATTACACAAACCCAAATCCACGGGATGGAAGTCATTTTAAGTCTCCTTACACCGACTCTTCGTGCTGGCACTTGAGACATTTAAATTTCGCCTCGCCGTCCAGCATCGTGATTATGGTCATGACGCCGTGGCGGGCGCTCTGAGGGCAAGCCTTTTGAGGCGGGGCGTCCACTTCCTCGCGCTTGGCGGAGCGTTCAGCGGCCTCATCCGGCGTCGGGTCGGCGATGCCGTCCACGAAGTCGTCGGCGGATTCCCGTGCGATGTCTGGCTGAACCTCCTCGGCATCGGTGATGTCTGTTACGCCAAGCGCCTCGCGAAGGGCGGGGCGTGAACCTGCGGTAAACGCTTTTTGCGGCGGCCTTTGGTCAAAATCAAAATCCGCGTTGTCGGCCTCAATTGCCGCGAGCAAACGGAAATCCTGAGACGATTTCGGAGAGCGCTTCAATAAACGACGGAGCACGGCCATTTTCCACATCTGGTCGTCGAACTCTCCCACCCATGGCGTGGAGGCAATTTTACCTGCCTTAAACGCTCGATAACCTTGCGAGCAAGACCGGACTTTTTCTACATCCTCGGCCCACATCCATTCTGCGATTCTTCGTCCGTCAAAAAAATACTGCGCGAAAGCCGCAATGCGGTCTTTGCCGCGCTTTGATGGCGGGAGTTGAATCGTTGGGGCGTTGCACCCCAATTCAATATCGAATTTGTAAGGCTCTTTTTCGTAAACGACCATGGCGCTCGGTTGAGAAATGCGACCGGAATTCATAGCCGCCTTGAGGAGTCCTGGAAAATAAATTGAGAGCTTGCACTCCTTTCCATAGGGCGTTAGACCGCACTCGCCAAATGCTCCCCCTATCTCTAGACCTGCTTGCGCGGCCTGCATAACGGCGAGTTGCCTTGAGGCTTTTTCGGTATCCCAAAGTTTTGGCTTCTGCCTGAATTCGTTGAGGGCAATTCGAATGAAGCGCTCGACCGGCATGGCGTTTTGAAGCGCTTTTTCAAACTCACCGCTCATGTCGTAGAGCTCCGCCTTTCGCTCTGTCTCCAGAGCAATCATTGGATTTTCCTTTTTCGCGATTCCAGTTTCAGAGTTTTTCGTCACGAGTTTCTCCTTTTTTTATTCGTCTGTTTTTTTCCAATCGGCATGGCAAGTCGGGCAATCCTCGGCGCTGAGGTTTGTCTCGGCGGGCGAGTCGTGTGTCGCGTCCCATTTCTCAATGCGGACGCGGTGAACGTGGCCGTTCAGGCAAATCAGATTCACGGACGAGGTTTTACGTGGCATCGTCATGCCCTTGTCGTAAGCCCCTTCTCGCACCATACCCGAACACCGGGAACGTTCATGCCTGCCTTCTGCTCCCGCGCCATACGCTTAATCGCCTGCTCGTTCGGTTCGAGTAGGTGATGTAGCTCTGGATTTTTACCTGCGGCGGCAATGAACGCGCCCATGTCAATAACCTCGGCTGTCCATGTTTCACGGATGGACTGCCCGGCCACGACCGGCGCTTCGATTTTTACCTGCGGCACCACGATAGGAGCTTTGAGTAATTCCTTGGCGGCCTTTTTATCGCCCTGCGCCTTGAGCGCGGCGGCTTCCAATTTGCGTTCCGCCTCGGCCTTTTCGCGCAACGCGGCCTCGACCTTCCGGCGCTCCTCGTCGGCAATACGCTGTTGCTCCAAGTCCCATGCGAGTTCCTTCGCCTTCACAATGCCCTTCGCTTCCTGCACCGGCGCGAGATAGGCGCGTTCCTGTTCGAGCACGGTTTTTTTGGAGGCGTCTATCGCCTGTTTAATTGGCTTGTAGTGCGCGGCGATTAGTTGCTCAAACTTCGTGAGGCCGCGTTCCGTTGCGGCGGCCTGTTCCCTGTCCGCCGCCGACATGATGGCGAGGCTCTTTGCCGCCTCCACCATCGGAACGGACTCGCCACGAAGCGCGAGGGGCTCTGGGTTTTGTATGACTATCTGATTCATTTTTTCTCCTTTGTTTTTGAGAGGATTACAAATTCGGACGCGGCGACTGTGAATTCCTTTCGAGCCTGTGTTTTGAGCGTCCAGCGGAAGCCGCCGCACTGGACGGCATCCACGCGCTCGCGGGCGATTGCCGCGGTGATGCTGTTTTTAATTTCCTTCTCCCGCGCCTCAAGCCGCTTGCACTCCGCCGCGATGGTCGTAAGCTCGGCCACGTCGCCGTCAAGGGCTTCCACGCGGGCACATGTTCCCTCCGCCTGTCGGCGCTCCCGCCAAAGCTGATACAGCGCTGAGCGCGTGTTATCGGAGCCATCAATTAATTTCCACGGCGGCTCGTCGCCGCGAAGAGATTCCTCGAACTCGCGCATCCCCGCGATGATTCTCTCCTGCGCCACGGCGTCCGCCTCGACGCGGAAGATTTTCAAATCGCGCCCAGCAACGTAGGCCACTACGTCCGCCAGCGGCATTTCGAGGCACCATAGAGCGGCCTGAACCTGGGCCTGGACGTAGAGCGGTGGGGCGTCGCCTGCCCATGCGTCCCAATTCGCGGAAACCTTCGCCTCGACGAGTAGAGTGCCCACGTCCGCCAGTGCGTCCGGGGAGGCGTGCATCGTGAATCCGTTGACGCTCCGTTCGACCAGCGTGTTCGGCGTCCATTTGACGGCCTTGCCGGACTCGATTTCATACTCCTTTATCACCGCCCTTTCCTGGGCTTTGCCCATGCGCATGGGGCGAGTCTCGTCGAGCGCCGTGGCATTTTTCCGCCGGACCCAGAGCGACAGCGGGGCTTCCCATGGCATGAGGCCAAGAATTATCGGGGCTTCGCTCGCCCCGAGAGTCGTCCGGGCTTTCAACCATGCGGCGCGGGAGGGAAATTTTTGTAGATTCATCAATGCTCCTATGATTGCGAGGAGCGGGGTGAGGAGTCCCCGCCCCTGTCCGGCTTGGCGTTGACAGCCGCTCCTGCCGGTGTGTATCTCATTCCGTCCACGGCCTCTTGCATCGCGTCCAGCTGCCGCCGCATCCGGCGCGGGAACGGGTCGAGGAGCGCGGCCAAGGCGCCCACGAGTGCGCCGAGCACCATGAGACGTAGGGCGCTACCCCCAAACCGTCCTGGGGCATCCTGGCGCGTGCCGTGTGCGAAAATAAAGACGATCATCGTAGCTCCTTTTCCAAACTATTTAATGCGGAGAATGTTTTTGAGAATTTCCACTTTCGAGTCGTTGCGGTTTTTCGAGCTTGATATGCCGCGAGTCTGGTCGCGCCGTCTGGCCTGGACAGTGCCCATTTAATCCGAGCCCGGCTCGCAGAGGGGGCGATAGCCCGGGCCTCCACGCGGGTCATTTCGCCTCCAGCGCGGCGTCGGCCTTGACGCGGGCGTCGTAGGGCTTGTCGCAGGCGTCGTCGTAGGCGGCCTTGGCCTTGTCGCGGGCGGCGTCGTAGGCGGCGTAGGCCTTGTCGCGGGCGTCGTCGTAGGCGGCGTTGGCCTTGTCGCGGGCGGCGTAGTCGGCCTTGGCGCAGGCGTCGTCGTAGGCGGCCTTGGCCTTGTCGCGGGCGGCGTCGTAGTCGGCGTAGGCCTTGTCGCGGGCGTCGTCGTAGGCGGCGTTGGCCTTGTCGCGGGCGGCGGTGTAGGCGGCGTTGGCCTTGTTGCGGGCGGCGGTGTGGATTTTGCTCATTGTTTTTTCCTCTTTGTTTTTCGGGTTTCAATATTCGTCGTAAAGGTCATCGAATGCCCGCTCATCCTGCTCGGCCTGGTCGCACTCGCACGACGCGCACGAGCAGTCCTCGGAATGCCGACGGCCATCCGCCTCAAGGATTACGGGATGGTGATTCTCTTTTGAAATGGAATCCCAAAGCTTTTGTTCGGAGCTTCGGAAATTGTTTTTTCTTGACATTGTCTTTTCCTCAACGCGGACGGGAGCGGGTGTGAACCCGTGCAAGGGGTGAAGCCCAGCTTCGCCCGCTACGCCGTCCGCAAATTGTGTTTGTTTGTTTTGCACTTTCACGCTGTCAGTATAAGCTATTGCAAGGGTTTTGTCAAGGGGTAAAATGCCCAAAATGAATTTTCCATATTCGCCTATGGCGACGCGGGGTTATGGACGCTTTTCGGGACTCTCCTGTCCGCGCCCGCCATTTCCACCACATTAAAGAGGTCATGTTTTCTGGAGGCGAGGCGGTGGCCAAGTTTTTGGTCAAGGGTCTCGCCGGTGAGGTTCGTGGAGGCGAGGGTAGGGCGGCGCTTCTCAAGTCGTCCGTCGAGGATGGTATAGAGAATCCCGTCCGCCCATTCGCCAGCCTTTTCAACGCCGAGGTCGTCGAGGACGAGAACGTCCACGGCCACGAGGCGGCGGATGATGTCGTATTCCGTTTCGCGGCCGGGCTTGTCGGAGTTGAACGTCGAGCGTATGCGCGAGAACAGCATTGTAGTTTTGAATCTCTCGAAATTAAAAACCGTGTGAACGAGGGCGCCACGGAGCGCGAGGTAGAGGAGGCATGTTTTACCGAGTCCAGTTCCGCCCGCGAGGAGAATTCCTTTCTCTGGTGGGTAGTCTTCCACGAAATCCTGACATAAGCGGAGCGCGGCGCGCTGACTATCCGTCTCTGGTCGGTAGGTTTCGAACGAGAATCCGCGAGTCGAGTAGATGGGAAAAATCTCGTCGAGGGCGGCCTGAAAAACCTGCTGGCGTTTTCGGTCGGCGCAGACGCATGGTTTCATACGTCCCTCGGCATCGGCGGGCACGAAGCCGAGGTCTCGGCAGTCGGCACAGACGGGCGGCGGGGCTTCGGGAAATTCCGAGGCGTCCGCCAAAAAGAATTTTGGGTTCGTTCTTCTAACCTCAGCGAGCGCGTCGGAAAATTTCTCTACCATTTTTCTCCCTTCGGCAAACCTGTTTTCGGGTCGATACTGTTCGGCGCTTTGCCCGTCCCGAGTTGAACAAGCCCCTCCAGTTTCGTGAGCGGCCCCGTGGCCAGCCAGCCGAACGTTAAAAATCCGGCGTCGTTTTTCTCAATCATGCTCCCATATTTTCGGCGGATGCCCTCGAACAGGTCGGCGGCGCGGTCGAACAGCCATGGGTTAGCTCGGAGACGGACGGCGAGTTTCGCGCCTTGCTCTGGCCCGGCGTCGTAGTTTGACGCCCTAGAGACGCCAAGGGTCGCTACGTTGGTGTTCCACCCCTGAGCCATGGCGTTCACGCGGTCAATGTCGTCTTGAGTTACGGCGGCGGTCGAGCGGCGCTTGCGGGGCGGCTTCGGTTCCGCGGGCGGCGGCGCGGGCGTCGGGTCAAGGCCGGAGACGGGGAGGGAGGAATCTCCATGCCATCGTTTTGCCGCTCCAATTGCGCCTCTTGAGAATACGAGGCGGAACGTTTCTCGGCCTCAACCCAATCC
>Ga0214473_10003008_pt1 | contig 20631 bp, 26 predicted proteins | sample RVTome_7_FD_203509 | JGI IMG/M metagenome (GOLD analysis project Ga0214473, IMG submission 203509) | Soil microbial communities from uranium-contaminated site in the Upper Colorado River Basin, Wyoming, United States - RVT98D197 | ecosystem: Environmental > Terrestrial > Soil > Contaminated >... | reverse complement strand
GAGGTCGTGGTCCTGGACGGGAAACCAATCTTCGTCCTGACCTGTCACGGCGTCACCCAGCGGGTCCACCTTGGCGATCGTCTGACCACCGAGGCCGACTGGCCATCAGCCACACCCGTCGTCGACCGGCCCCGGCCACCCCCCTCGCTCGGCGCCAAGCTCAAAAAGACGCTCGGAGGCGGCCGGTGAACTCCCAGTGCTACGCCGTGGTCGGCATTGACCGCGAGACCGGCACCAAAAAGGTCTACTTCAAGGCGCAGCCGAACAATCAAAACGAACTGTTTCGTCTGGTGGAGCAGCATCAGAGCAAGCACACGCTGAGGATCCTGTGCGGGGGCGCCATCGGGGGAGGGAAAGGCTTGGCCCTCGACACGCCGCTCCCAACGCCTACGGGATGGACGCTCATGGGGGAGATTCAGGTCGGGGAGGCCCTCTATGACGAGCTCGGCGTGTCCTGTACGGTTACCGAGGTCTCAGCCATCCATGATCGGTCCTGTTATCGGATCACCTTTTCGGACGGGGCGACGCTGATTGCGGATGATGAACATCGCTGGGTGACGACGACGTGGTCGGAGCGCGTGAAGCAGCACAAACGGAACGACGCCTATCGTCAGCAGAGACGGGCGACGCGGCCCCGCCGTGGACGAGGGCTGCGCGAATCTCTGGTCCAACGCAATCAGGTCATGGGGCACGATCTCTTGATGCCCCCAACCGGGACAGTCAGAACCACGGAAGAGCTTCGCGCAACGCTCCGGCATAACGGCCATGAGCGCAACCACGCGATTGCCGTGGCAGGTCCCCTCGAATGTAAAGACCGTCACCTGGCCATCGACCCGTACGTCCTTGGGGTCTGGCTGGGTGACGGGGCAACCGATGCGCCGACGCTCGCCTGCGCCGAGGGCGACGCCGAGACCATCGAACAGGTTCGACTCGCGGGATATCCGGTGAAAAAGTATCGGACAGCTCCAGGGAAGTGCGGCGCCTACGGCATCGGAGGTGACTTTCACGGTGGGCTTCACGCGTACGATTTGCTCGGCCATAAACGCATTCCCTCGGACTATCTTCGCGCGGCGATCGACCAACGGCTCGCGCTCCTCCAGGGGCTCATGGATACGGACGGGACCGTGACGCACGGCGGGCACTGTGAACTACTCCTCACCAACAAAACACTGATCGACGATGCCCGTGAATTGATTATCTCGCTGGGCATGAAAGTCACGCTCCGCGAAGGTCGCGCAACACTCGATGGACGAGACATCGGGCCGAAGTACCGGCTGAAATTTGTCGCCGACCGACCGGTCTTTCGCCTGGATCGGAAACGGTCACAGCAAAAAACGGACGGCTTCCGTGGGACGCATCGGCAACGGTACATTGTCGCCGTGGACCCTATTGACTCGGTCCCGACGCGCTGCATTGCGGTCGATTCCCCCTCCGCCTGCTACTTGGCGGGTGAGTCTATGATCCCCACCCACAACACGAAGGTCGAGGTGGGCTTTGCCCTCTGGTTCTCACAGAAATACCCTGGCGCGCGCATCGGCATCGGCCGCAAAGACTTCAACGACCTTCGCGACACCGTCTACGACGATTTCGTGAAGATGTGCCCGCCCGGGTGGATCAAGCTGCCGCAGAAAGGGCTCAAGGACCGCCTCGAGGCGTCCCACCGCGTCGTCTTTCACAACAAGACGGAGATCGTGTTCCTCGAACTCAAGGACGTCGAGGGGAAGTTGGGTCTGGAATTCGACCTCATCATCATCGACCAGGTAGAAGAGATCGTCGAGAAGACCTACGCGACGATGGAAGGCCGATTGCGCTCGAGCATCGACGGTGGGGAGGACATCCCTAGGGTCATGCTGGTCGGCGCCAACCCGAATCCCGGGTTTTCCAAGACGCTCTTCTACGACAACGCACAGCGACCGCGTCACCCGGAGGGCACTGAGATCCCCGAGATCGACGATCCGCGCGAGACCGAGGAGGACCGGGCCTACATGCGCTCCATCGGGATCGAACCCTCCAAGGTGATCGAGCCGACGTGGCTCGAGCAGTACCGGCATCCCTACTACCACTACCTGCACTTCTCCCCGAAACACAACGTCGACTTGATGCGCAAGAATCCGCACTACGTTTCGGACTTGGAATCACGGTTTCCGGCGTCCTGGGTCAAGCGCTACCTGTTGGGCGACTGGGACATCGCGGTGGAAGGCGCGATCTTTCAGGAGTACGACAGCGGGATCCATGAGACGACCGCGTTCGTGCCGCCGGCGAGCTGGCCGCGGACCATGTCGCTGGATCCGCACCTCGCACGGCCGTTCGTGGCGAACTACCATGCGCAGTGCCCGGGCGGGGCCGGGTTTATCCATGCCGAACTCATTGGCCGGCCCGAGCAGTCGACGCGCGATTTCTTCCGAATGATGATCGCCTTTGAGGCGGCACACTGGCCTGGCGGCCGGGTAGGCCACATCCGCCGGATCATCGACTACTCGCTCACCACCCAACAGCACAAGCGCAACGACGGCCGCACGATCAAGGAGATCATTGCGGAATTCGGCCTGACGTTCGAGAACGCCCGCAAGCACAACAAGTGGGACAACATCCTGCTAGTGAAGGAACAGCTCAAGCCAGCCTCAGGGGAGCCCGCGCTGCTCTACACCACCAAGAACTGCACCGAAACGATTTGGCAATGGAAAAACTACAAGTGGCAGGAGCACGAACCGGGCACCAACGAACAGGACCAGATTCTCAAGGAACGTGACGACTGCATGGACAACGTCCAGTACCTCATCGCCACGAAGCCGTGGGCGCAGGTGGCGGTCTCAACCGGGCCACCGGTGTCGTATCTGCCAGGCACGCACGCCGAGGATGGGGGCGCGCCGCGGATCGACGCGGACGCGAGCGCGGACGTCGACGCGCCGGTCGGGTATGGGGTCTCATGACGCATGGAACTCGACTGTCACAGCCTGCTGGTCTACGGGGGCACGGTGATTGGAGTCGCCACTCCTGCGGTTGCGTGGCTGGCGCGTGCGTTTGCGAAGTGTCTGGACGCGAAGGACCTCTATATCGAGCACCAGCACAAGATCATGGACGGTCTGCTCGGTCGGCTGGGTCAATGAGTACGGCCGTGACCGCTTTCACTGGATGGCTGACGAAGATCAAGCTGTGCTTGCCTCTGCAACGGAAGGCAGCACGGATCACCCAGCGGCAACAGGAGTTGGACGAGAAGATGGTACGACTCACACAGGGCGTGGAGCGGATCGCGGATGAACAGGACCGGACGAGGCATGCCTCTAACCGCTGAGACCTGGTACTGGCTAACGGCGGCCGGGGCAGGCTGTAACGCCTTCTTGGTGTGGAAGGCGGCCACATTCTACTGGCGAATGTTGGCGCCCGAGCATCGGGCCACGGCGTTTGCCCTGACGTTGTTTACGGTGGTGTTGCTCGCCTTCTTCGTGTTGACGCTGCTGATGGCGGCCCAAGGAATCCCACGGCCCCCGTGGACTGGTGCGGCCTTTCAGTTTGGGATCACGGTGGGATTCGGCATTCTGTACTACCGGCTCTACTTCAACGGCCCGTCGAGGCGGCGGCGATGACCCTCGACGTGAAATCGGCCTTGGTCGGCGTCGTCGGGGGCATCGTCCTCGCGGCGGCCGTCGGAGGCACACCCCTGGTCATCGAGCTGGCCGGCATGAAGGTCCGGCTGAACGGCGCGGAGCAGGAGAAGTTGGGGGCGTTGATCCGAGCCGATGCGGTCAAGGCGAATGCGGCGCTGTTTGTTGAGGCGGAGACACCGTGAATGTCCTGAAACTCTGGAAGCTCTACCGGCTGTATCACCACCTGACGAAAGGGGGCACCATGTTTGACGGGTATAAGACGTACCTCTGTGCGATCGGGATCGGGCTTGCGGCAACAGCTCATGCCCTGGGCTTCATCGACGACGCGACGTATCAGACGCTCATCGGCATCCTCGGCGCGGGTGGGTTGGCAGCGTTACGGGCGGGCGTCGCCAAGTAGTCCCCATGAATTCGATCAAGAAGACTACAGGGCAAGGACTTGGATTCCTCCAGATCCCTGTTCCCTCCTCACACCCACTTCCAAGTGCGAGGGGTGTGGGGAACCGTGTGGGGAGCCCGTGACTGAACGAGGCGTCCGAATCACCGATGTTGTGGAGGGACGATTGCTACGCTCCGTCCTTTATTACAGTAGGGGCTGTGAATTCTGTGGAAACTGTTGATAAGTGGTTATCAACAGCCTGTTGATAACCTGTTGATAAGTAACTAACCGAGGAGAATCATCATGGGCACAAAGTCAAAACCTTCTAAGGGCAAGAAGAAGGGCGGCATGGCGGTTCTCCTGGTCGTGCTGGTGGCGCTGGTGTTCGCCTTGCCGGGTCTGGCAACGGCATCTGACCTCACCTATGGCCTCGCCGACATCCCGACCAGGGTCACCACGGGCGTCACGCTCTCCGGGGGCCTCAATGACCCTGGGGAGGCGGGATCGGTCGGCCTCAACAACATTTTGAGCGTGGTGAACGAGAACCTGACGATTCCGGGGTTTGTGGTCTCCTGGAAGGATCAGAAGATTCTTGAGCTTGGGGTGCTCTCCGGCGGCTACTCCGGGGCGGCCGGGAACGATAGCGCGACGCCGACTCAGCAAGGCAACGGCTTTGCGTTCCTGGGGCTCGGGGCCTACCTGCTCGAAGGGCTGAGCGCGAATGCGGTCTATGCGTTAGACAGTCGGGCCGAGAGCCAATTCATGTTCTACGCCGCGCTGGACGTCGCGGCACTGGGGCCGAAACTCGTCTCATTGACAACTGCCGCGTGGAAACAGACCGGATTGTAGCTGACACGATTCTCTCTTGCTTGGCCCTCGGAGTCCGCTCCGGGGGCTTGTGGGGGGGAGAGCATGGGCGCACGATTGCGGGATGAGGAAGCGGCCATCCGGACAGGTTCATACCCTGTCAATCGCCGGTTCGAGTCCGGCTCCCGCAATCTCGTGTCGCGGATCTGGGGGCCAGAACTGGTCCCGCCGATCCACGGCCCCGCCCAGACCGTGATGGTCACGGCGGCATTGCTTCGCCGGTTCAATCGGATCCTGCGGGAGTGGCGGCGATTCAAGCCGCCCACGCGAGCGGAAGAGCGACGACTGGATGCGCTCAAGCGAGAACAGGTGACGCGATCCGCTACGGTGAGCAACGTGGCGTATCTGGGACGCGCGCAGGTGAAACGGGAATGGGAATGAGCGATGACGACGTGGACTATGAGGTGATCCCTGGTCCCGACGGGACACCACAGCACCGCTGGCGGCGGGACTGTCCTCAGTGCCGGATGAGCCTAGAGAAGCTGGACCCGACAACCACCATCACCTGTGAGTGCGGATGGGAGTGGACATGACGATAAGACGGCTCTACTGCCTGTTCCGATTGTGGGTGTGGAGCCTTCACTATGGGCCAATCACCTATGTCGATGGAGATACCTACTATGAATAGGATGGCCCTGGCACTCGCTGGATTTCTTGTCGTGTTCGTTCTTCTCGTGTTCTTTATGCCGAATACGGGCAGACAATACGAGGACGAGAGGTTGACGATCGGAAGCCGCGAGAATTGCGCTACGATGCCGAGAACCCAGTATTGTGATTTTCTCGCGCACCTTGAGCCGGGAGTCACGTACATTTTGGGGGATAGTTACTATGAGGCGTCCGAGCGGCAGTCTTCAGTTCCGCTTGAAGAGTGGATAACGGAAGTCGAGCAATGGAGAGCGGAGGTCGAGCAGCGCGCGGGTCGACGAAGGCCTAACGAGCCCAAACCATCAGTGATCTGGCTGCGAATGGTGGATACAGTGCGGGATTTGGGGGACGTCTATTAAATATGTCGAACGAGGATGACATCCATCGCTGTCGGTGCGGAGAGCGATTGCCCGTGGAACGTCTCAACGGGAAGCTGCAAGCGAATGTGTGGTGCCGGTATTGTAAAACGCTGGTCGCTCTTCATCTGGAGCCCGTGAGGCCGGAACCCACTATGACTGAGTGATCCGTTCGCTCCTCCGCGGCCTTGTGGTAGTCGCAGGTTTCCTCGCGGCCCCCCTTCTTTCTCACGCCGCCATCATTAACCAGTCCGAAGGCATGGTGTTCTCCGCCAGTCGGCAGTTGAGTGTCACATCCCAACTCGAAGCCTCGGTCGATTCAATTGTCGTCGCGGGGACATGGCCGAATGGAACGATCAAGCTCATCCCTGGGGCGGGATCGCAGCAGCGTATCCATCCGCAAAATTATACAATGACGCTCTGCTTCACGCCGAACGCCGTCGCCTCCCCCTTCCAAATCGTGCGGTATTATTTCCGCTGGCAAGACGCGAATAATTACCATGAAATACGGGTGAGTCAGGCGGGGAGTCCGGATAGATTTCATGTCCGGTGGTATCGGGTGAAGAACGGCTCCGCAGAGTTGATGGCTGAGGCACTCGATATTTCCTCGACGCTTGGCACGTATGCCGCCGTGGTCATTTCCGTGTCTGGCGTCGCCCCGGTAACGGTTGCAGTCCGGACAAAAGCTGGAACGACCACGGGCTGCACGCTCGGCAACGGCAGCGTAACGCAGCAATTGAGCACGGCGGAGGCAGCGGGGGCACAAGGATTGGCGTCATGGACGGGCGGCCAAGACCGATTGGTTGGGGATCAGGCCGGCATTCTGTGGCAATACTATGTCATGCAGAAAGCCGATACCTATACCTTGAATGGCTTACCGAGCAATCGGGAGGGCATGGTCTGTACCAACGGGGACGTGTATCTCGGCAAGGTGACGAGTGCCGCGCCAACCGTTACCTTTGGGACCACGGCCCTCCTCCCGATGCCGGTACGGATTAAGGTCAAAACGGATACGGATGCCGATGATTGCACCACGGGCACGATTTGGGATGTCTTCAATACCCACGCACTGACCGGCGGAACCATCCATCGCTACAGCGATGACACGCTGGTCGGTGGCCCGACGTATGGGTTGCCACGCTATCAAACCACCACCTTTGATGTGCCCACGTGGGGTCTGTTCTATATCAAGTCTGGCGATACCGTAGGCACGATGAAAATTGGGTGGAAGCTCCAAGCCGATTCATGGCCAGGAACCGCCTGTACGGGGACAGAAACGTGTTCATCCGAAAAGGCGCTGACAGGAACGACCTCTGGCCTCCGCCTGTATCGTGCTTTTGTAACCGCGACGGGGTTTGCCGTCTCATCCACCCACTCAATCCGTATCTATCATTGCGTCTCCAGTGTGTGTACGGTCCAAAAGGATCAACTCACCGTGAAGACTCCGGCCGCACCGGGGACAGACGGACAGCTGACGGTGATCTTTACCGATTGCCATAATTCGGCGCAAAAGCCCTATGTTCTCTGGTCCCGGATGGCTGGGTATAACGCGGACCTCACGTTATTTATTGGCGACGTTTATTATGACGGATTGCCGGCTTTGAGTACCTTGGGTCCGCCCTTTTGGGAGCCCGAAGCGAGCACGCGAGAAGATAAGGAGATCAAGTTTCTCGACGTGACCCATGACCCGCAGTTGGCCGAATATCGGCTCACGCATGCGATGGCCTATATGTGGGATGACCATGATACGGGCTGTAACAACGGCACGCCCGCATCGAATCAATGTGACGAAACCACTCAAGCCGATGGCTCGCTCTTTACCAATGCCAGTCTCGTCTGGGACGATTATGTCGGCACGGGTGCGGCGGCTGAGGGGTTGAATCCTCCGGCACTCCGCACCGGGACTCGGTACTGGACGTACCAGTTTTTGAATACACTCTTTGTGACGCCAGACCACATGACATATCGGATGAAGTTTCAGGATCCCGATGAGCGCAAATACGGGGAAGCCGCTCCGTCGTTGCAGGCATCGGGGACCATTGCCGCGTCAACCAATAGCGTGGTGACTCCGGTCATTCCAGCCCATGCGACGAACGATATTCTGCTGCTCCAAGCATGGATACGAGACGTGGATGATACACTGACGGTCTCGGGATGGACGCAGATCACGACGGTAGATCGTGGAACGACGGCGCGGTACTGGTGGTACTACCTACGGGCTACGAGCGGGTCGACGACCAACCCACTGGTCGATCGGAATACGTCGAGCGGCGATCTATTCGCGGTGATTTATGTCTTCCGCGGCGCCACAACGTCCGGGGACCCCTGGGAAGTCAAGAACACCGCCGCGACCAACACGACCGATCCGGCCGTGCTCACAGGGATCACCACGCTGTCGGCGAGCTCACTCATCGTCGCGGCCGTGATGGGAGAAGACAATAACACTACGTCGGTCATCACGACCGGCACCGATCCATCAGCCTATACTGAGGTCTATGCCGAGAGCGCCACCGGCGCCGATGGCATGCTCACGATGAGCTACGCCTCGCGCAACACGACCGGCGCGACGGGGAATGTCCAGGTGGATTTCGCCCCCGCGGTGCCGATCGGCTGGGGGGGCCTGCTCATGGCGCTCAAACCGGCCGGGTTCGGATTACTGGGCACGAGTGGAACCGCGACCAATGGCGGGACGACGATCACCTGTTCCGGATGCGACTTTGTGACGCAGGCTGTCGCAGCGGATGATCGGGCCTATTTCGGCAGTGCCACGGCCGGCCGATGGTATCGTGTGACCTCGCGTGATTCGGCCACGCAAATTTCGGTGACCCCGAACGTCAACTGCGGTGCGTCCTGCACGAGTCAAAACCTCGATGTGGTGACGACGATCAAATCCATGCTGGGGACGCAGCAATTCGTGGACCTCTCGGAGGCGATCAAGAATACCACCGCGGCCCAAGTCTATCATGCGTTCAGCAAGGGGCTCTATTATACAGCTGGGGTGGATGCCTGGGGCACGCAGGGATGCGAACCAACGGATCAGACGAATTGTGAGAGTAATGCCAGTTATGGCTATGAGTGGGAGCGCACTGACTATCAAACGCTGCTCTGCAACAATGGGGCGGCCAACAACGATTTCTTTGTCACGGGCGACAGCCATCTCAACTATATCGTAGACCATGAGAACATTGCCTCCTGCTCGCAGAAAGAAGTGGCGGTTGCGGGTATCGGCTTTTCCAGTTACAACAACGTCGTGAAATACCACTACGGGAATGCGATGAACAGCCGCTTCCTTCGAGCGACGGCGAGTGGGCGCAGCTTTGGTGTGACGGAGATCAATACCGCCGGGACGGACACCAGCCGGACACGGGTGATCGGCGAGAATGGCGACGTGCTCCTGGACACGACGCAAGACGCGACGGCCGCATTCAATGTCCATGCGTCGGTTGTGAATTCTCGGAGTCAGCCCCGACTCGTCGAGCACTCGTCTGGTCGATGCGTGACGCTCTATTATAACGGGACGGCGCAGGAACTCGTGATGTCTGATCCGAATTGCGTCTTTAACCCCTCGCTCCGATTGACCGCCACGCTCACGGGCCGTGGGTTGGACTTGTCAGGCAGTACGGGGGCGCTGGTCATCACGGGGAATACGGTGACGGCCTGTTATCCCAAAGGTACGTCAAGCGCCGACTGGTATGTGCTCATGGTCCGGACCGCGACGATCAACGCGGGCACGCCGAGCATTGCATGGAATGCCGATGAAACCGCCATCGTCACCTCCGCGGGGACGACCTTTGGGACCAACATGAAGATTTACGATGTCGCTTTTGCTCGCGGGAGTGACGGGTTTCTGTATTGCTCGGTGAGCGTCACGGACAACAACTCTCCTTTTTATGTGCAGGCGCGCGTCCTACGATCCGCCACCGCAGATACCCTCTCGGGTACGTGGGGTTTTGCGAACATGGATAATGGCGAGACGAACGCCAAGCAAACATTTCTAGTTAATACCGGCGGGACCAAGATGTTGCTCCTGGAGCAATTCACCGAAACGGATACCACGCTGGGTATTTATCATAATGAGTGGACGGGGTCCGCGTGGTGTTATTCGGTGAATACGATGCCACTGGTCAAGGCAGGCGTCACGACGGCCAATGAGAGTTTTCTGAATGCCGCCGGTGATGGGAGTGGGAATGCGGTCGTGGCCTATCTGACGGATACGAGTCCCGGATATCTGAAAGCCAAACCGTTCACGACGAATGCGACGTGCACCTCGTCTTCTTGGGGTGCGGAAATTGTATTGGCCAACAATGAACCGGCCTTTAGTCAGACCATCAGTTATGTTGGCGGAACCTATTGGCTCCTGGCGACGAATGGGTTGACCTCGTACTATCTCTACAAATCGACCACGAGTACGCCGACAGTCGTCGGCGATTTCCTGGCCGGGACGCTGACGCTGCCGACTCATTTTAAGTATACTCGTCTGACGGCGATGAATAACGGGGCCAGTCGGCTCCTGCTGGTGGCCGAAGTCGCGGCCTATCCCAATGCGCCGTTGACTGATTCGCCGATGCTCAAGACGTTCCAGGCGGCGGCGGAGGCTGCGAGCTTGTTCCGTATGCTGCTGAACGATGAGGTGATCGAGCTATGGGAATAAGGCGAACGATACTTGGTCTCATCGTGGGCCTACTGATGCCATCTTGGGTCTGGGCCGAAGTGTGCCATGTGGCGAACGATGTCGTGCCTTACAACCGCACCTTCCATGACGATACCGGTACGGTCGCTAACCCCACCTCGCCCGTCGCCACGCTACAAATTACAACAGACGCCGGAGTGGATACCTATTCGGCCTTAACGACGCCGGTCAACATCAACTCGGAGACCGGACGCTACGGTGGAGAATACCCGGTCGGCGCGTCCCCGACCTACGGCACCTACATCATCACGATGCGGGGAGCGGTGCCGACTGCAAAGACGGTCGATCTCACCGCTCGGATCTTCCGGGTGCAAGCGGCCTGTCCGATGCCGACCTATACGCAGCCCTCGGGTTTCCTCGCCGCGACGTTCCCTAGCGGGACCGTCGCGAACACGACGAATATCACGGGCGGGACGATCACAACGGCCACGAATCTGACAAACCTCCCAGCCATTACGGCGAATTGGCTGACGGGGGCCGGGATCGCGGCATCGGCCTTCAATGGCAAGGGTGACTGGAACATCGGGAAGACGGGCTATAGCCTGACGCAGGCGTTCCCGACAAACTTTGCTTCTCTGTCCGTGACGGCCGGTGGTCTTGTCGACATCACTCAAGCGGCCGCCGATAAGACGTGGGATACCGTGCTCGCGTCGCATCTGACGGCTGGATCAACGGGGGCGGCGCTCAATGCGGCTGGAGCCGCTGGTGATCCGTGGTCCACGGCGCTTCCCGGTGCATATGGGGCCGGAACTGCCGGAAAGATCATCGGGGACAACATCAACGCGACGATCTCCTCGCGGTCAACATACGCCGGAGGTGATACGGCTGGTACAACCACACTACTGACACGAATCCCCGGAGTCATTACACCGATCTCGATTTGGGATGAATTGGAGTCGTCGGCGACGATCGCTGGTAGCCTCGGGATGAAACTCAGGACCATGAGACGCTGATGTATGTGCCGGGCGGGAAATTCTATCCATTCTTCGACGAACCCGGCACATTCGTCACGTCCGTCGATTTACTCTTGCTGCGCGATGATGGGTACTATTTTGATTTCGCCGACTCCACTTTCAAGGATACGGGGTGGACGACGAAGATCCAGGCGCTCACTGAAAAGACGGAGGGGATCTGGGTATGGGCGGCCGGATGGACGATTCCGAGCGGAAATCGTGAGTATCGCGCACTCTACAAAGATAATGCGGGTGCGCTCTACCAGGGTGAGCGTATTTTAGCGTTCCTACCGACCAATTTCTCGGTCTTATCAGTGACCGCCGGTGGGTTAGTGGCGCTCTCAGCCGCGGGGATACAGGCGATCTGGGACGCACTGACCTCGGCGCTGACCACAGCCGGTTCGATAGGGAAGTTGATCGTCGATAATTTGAACGCGACGATCAGCAGTCGGATGCCGACCTACACGCAGCCGACCGGCTTCCTCGCCGCGACCTTCCCGACGACCGTGGCGAGCCCGACGAATATCACGGCCGCAACGGGGATTGCAGTAGCGACGGGAGGGATTGGCGCTGGCGCCCACGCCGCGGCAGAACTGAGCGCGATCGCGGACGCGACCCTGGACCGGAACATGGCGACAGGGACGGACTCGGGGACGGACTCCACGGCGGTCAGGACGCCACGGCAGGCATTGCGGGTGTTGCGGAATAAGGTCACGATTGCGGCGGGGACGTTGACTGCGAGGAAAGAAGACGATGTGACCGTTTCGTTCACGGCCGCGGTCGCGACGACTGCGGGTAATCCGATCAGCGAGGTCGATCCGACATGAAGATGATCCGCAGAGTGATTGTGGTGCTCGGGCTCGGGATCGCCCGGCTGGCTGGATGGCGACCGATTCCCCTAGTTGCTCCTGGTCTGTTGGTCTCAGCGCGGATGTTCGTCGAGCATATCGAGAAAGGATTTGCTGGACAGTCCGGCGAATTCAAACGGGCACAGGCACTCCGGGCACTTCTCAATCGGCACCCCGAAGCGAAGGAGTGCGACGCCGCGCTGGCGATTGAACTGGCGGTGAGGGCGCCATGATCCGCGTCGGGTCGGTGTGGTCGTTTACGGATGGGGGCGGGGTCCCGCCGGCTGGCATTATGAGGCAGGCGCAGTACAACGTCTGGAGTCGGACGTACACCGGGTTGTTCATTCTGTTGTTCATCGGAGGCTGACATGGCGAACGTCTTCCATCCCACAAGTAATACCTGGGTCATCGACAACACCAACAGCGGGAATACGATCGACGCTCGGCGCCTCAAAATCCACTCGATCAAGTGGCGCGGAGGCACCACGGCTGGACATACGGCGGTCGTCACCGACGTTGCCGGTGGACACGTCTGGGCCGATGTCGCGGCCGGAGCGAACTACGTCTCCGCGACGTACGAAGAGGGCCAGCGGTGGATCGACGGCCTCAAGGTGCCCACGTTGGCCAGCGGAGTGCTGGAGATCGTGCTGGCCTGATGAAGACCGACGACGACATCATCCAGTTCGTCAACCGCTTCATCTCGGACGACGAGACCGAGCACGTTGAGGCGCTGGACGAAGAGGACAAGGCCGTGCTGCAATATCTGGCGGGTCGCCGCCGGCCGGAGTCTTCGTTACCGTTCGTGGGCGCGTCGAATCTCGACATCGGCGGCATGGTCACGATGAGCCACGTCGACTCGATCCACGCCAGGATGATGTTCGCCGCGGAGAAGTCGCAACCGCTCGTCACGTTCACGGGTGAGAACCCGGACGACGTCGCGCAGGCGACCCGCTACATCAACCAAAAGCTCGAAGACGATGTCGACATCATCGGCCTCCTCGACGATTGGGGCCTGGAAAGCCTGATCGGCGGCTGCCGTCGGGCCAAGGCGTGCTGGGAAGAGGAATCGCAGCGGGTGTCAAAGACCTGGAAGATTCGGATTCCGCCGGAACTCGCCGATCTTGCCCTGACCAATGAGCACGTCACGGTGCTCCTCATCAACCGGCTCAGTCGGCAGTTCAAGGATTTCACGGTCGTCGAAGATAGGGAGCGAGTCTGGACCGTCACGTTCGAGCGCGACGGAAAAAAGCAGACCGCCAAGGTTGAGTGGGAAGAAGTGGGCGACAAGATTCACGCGACCGTGACGTACGTGGAAATCGTGTTCAAGGGCGTGCGGACCTACGTCATCAACCCCGAGGATTTTCGCAAGTCCGTTGGCCCGCTTCAGACTTGCCAGATCATCGCGCATCGTGTCTGGTTGCGGTGGAGTCAGATCGTCCAGCGCGTGAAGGCGGGCACGTATAAGGGCATCGACATCTCGCCTGAATCGAATTTCGCGGTCTATGCCAAGCGCCGGCAGGACGCCTATTACAACCAGCCGTCGAATGCAGAGGCGATCCGCAACAAGGCCGCCGGTGTCGATCCGCAAGCGACACCTGAAAAGGAATTCGAGTTTCTGGAGTGCTACATCCTCCATGATTGGAAGGGTGACGGGATCCTTGAAGACCGGATCATCACGATTTCGCCGGACGCCAAGCAAGTCGTCAGAAATAAGTCGAGGACCGGCGAAGGGATGACCTACCGGCCGTTTTCAGAAATCATCATCGGCAAGATCCCAGGCAAGCCCAACTATGGGTTTGGGATTCCGAAGATGATTCGTGACTCTACGCGCGAAGAAACCGCGATCCACAACCTGACGATGGATTCGAGTATGCTCCAGGCCATCGCGTCGTTGTTCTACAACGGCACGACACCGCTCAAGCCGGAGCAGCGCAAGCTCTCGGTCGGGCGGATCAACCAATTTCCCGATAACGGAACCGGCAAGATGAACGAGGCTTTCTACAAGCCTGATTTCAGCGCCAATCTCCAGCCGCTCTTTGTGCTCTATGACCGGCTGCAAACCATGACGCAGGCCATTGATGGTGTTGGTGAGACCCAACTGCTCCAGCGTCCGACCCCGCGTACCTTAGGGCAGTCGGCGATGGTGCAGAACGAGCTGAACATCCGATTCCAGCGTATTTTTGGCCGCGGGGTCGGGAGCAAGGCGAAGGCCAGCATGACGGGGTTGGCCGGCCTGATCGAGATCATCGTCGATCTGTACCGCAACTACGGGGATCCGATCGAAGTGATCGCCGAGACCGGGAAGCAGTCGAATGTTGCGTTTCCGCAGTCGTCGAGTCTCTCGCTCCGACTGAACATCGACGTGAATAAGCTCAATCAAGAACAGGAGATGAAGAACGCCCAGATGGTGTCGGCGAACGCGAGCAATCCCCTCAAGATCCAACTCGGGATCAGCAATGCGGAGACGGTCTACAAAGCCGACCGCGATCTGTACCTGGCGATGGGCGTCCGCAACCCCGACGACTACCTGGTCAAACCCGATCCCTCGAGGTCAAGCCCGATGGATGCCAAGCGCGAGAACGTCCTGATGATGCGTGGGGTCGTGCTGATGCCGCACCCGGGCGACAACGACATGGAGCACTACGTCAGCCACAAGCAGTTCGAGGCCGATCTGCGGGAACGCCCCGAGCTGGCCAACGCGGAAGCGTTCGCCGCGATCGAGCAGCACAATACCGCACACCTCCGGCAGGCCCAGGCCAAGCAGCAGGCGTCGGCGCTCCAGTCTCAGATGACCCAAGCCGGGGCCATGCCGCCTCAGGGCGCGAGCGGCGTGCCCGTCGCGGGCGGCGGGCCGATGCCGGGACAGGGTGGGCCACCAGCGGGCAACGGCAACGGCATGGGGGCGCCGATGGGCGTGATGCCTAATGGCTGACCAGGACTATCCACGCGGGGAAGTGGACGCGATGGACCTGGTGATGACCCTCCAGACGCCCGGCTGGTCCCTGATCGAACGCCGGATCAAGCGGATGGCGGCGGAGAGCGTGAAACGGCTGTGTACCGGGGGCAAGGACCGTCACGACGTCAACCTGGGGCATCTCCAGGGCGTTGAAGACGTGCTGAAACAATCGAAGGTCTGGTTCGAAGAGGCTCAGGCGTTCATCTCGAAGGAGCGGGCATGAGCAAACAGTCTGTGATGGAACAAAAGTTGCGGGGAGAGTATACTGACTCAACGGATCGTCGGGAACATCCCAGGGAGGCAACCATGAAAAAGCCCATGAAGAAGAAGACCGGCAAGAAGAAGTAGTCCGATCGTGACGCTAAACAGGAAGAAGGGGAATAGATTGTTAACCGTTTCGTGGGCAACGTAAACCCCACGGCATTTCGCCGGCGCGGCGTCACAGCGCAAGAAAGGGACAGACCATGCCGCCAGAAAAAGAGGACGAACGACCAGCCGGAGATTCTGATCCTGATCTGACTCCCGATCCAGACGCGGGTAAAGAGACCGGGGATCCCGCACCCGGGAAGAAACCTGGTGAGGGGGAGGAAGAGGAAAAGGACGAGGGCGGAGTACCGCTCAAGAACCGGCTGGCCGAGTCCGAGCGCAAGCGCGAGAAGACGGAGCGCGATCTGGCCGATGAGCGCACGCGGCGGGAGCAGGCCGAATTCCAAGCGGCGACGCTGGCGAAAACCATCCCCGCAGCACCCGTCAAGCCGGAGGAGAGTCTAACCGACCTGATGTACTCAAATCCCGAAGAGTACGGGCGGCGGATTGCGGCGCAGGCCAGTCAAACCGCGATCAATATGTCGGACTGGAAAGCCAACCAGCGCGAGAAACTCAAGGAGGTGCTGGCCGACTTTCCTGACCTCAAGGATCCAACGTCTGAGTTTGCCCGTGAGGTCGCGCGCGAGTACCAGGCCAAGTTGATCTACCACGGCCTCGATCCGGCCAAGCAGCATGATGCGGTGCTGCTGGCCGACGCGGCGAACAAGGTGGAATTGGATCGCACGCGCGCGGCAAAGAAAAAGAAGACTGACCCCGAGCCACTCGCCCCGACGGCCGAAGGTGGTCGTGGGACTGGCGGTGGCGGCGGACGTAGCACACCGAAAAAAGGGGAGTTAACCCCCGAGCGACGACGGGTGGCGCAGGCGTTGGGCATGTCGGACGACGACGCCAAGGATGCGTATACCCATTATCTTCCCGAGGACGCGAACGTATAAGGAGACGACGATGGGCGGACCCAACAACATCATCGACCGCATCCCACAGCGCGGAGAGTTCGAACGACGGATCGTCAGCGAAGCCGAGTTCGACCACTACCGCGAGAACGGCTGGGAACGGGTCAAGACCGGCGACAAGGAGAAGTTCAAGGAGAGTTTCAACGATCCGGTCGCCGGCAAGCAGTTCGTGATGGAGATTCCGAAAGAGGACTACAGGACGTTTGCCCACGAGCATCAGGGCGGGCGCCTCACCGAAATGCAGCAAAAGGCGATGGTCGGCACTCGCAAGGATCAGGAAGGTGGCGAGGAGACCGTCTCGATTGAGAATCGCCTGTTGCCGGCGCAAGCGGGGATCCGCAGGAAGGAGCAGTAAGCGATGGCGGCGACAATCGTAACCAAGCAGGCACAGGAAAATCATCGACACGGCCAAGAGGTGCTCTACATCGCCCCGACGGCCGCGCAGACGTTCCTCAAAGGCCAGTTCCTCAAGGTCGTGTCCGGGAAACTCACCGCGCACGTCACCAGCGCGGGCACGGGCGAATTGTACTGGTTCTTCTCGTTGGGGCCGGCGGTCGATCCGGTGACCAGCGTCTTGAACGCGCTTGTTCCGGTGCTGCGTGTCAAGCCGGGCTCGCTGTTCGAGATGACGTTCGAGGGCACGTCCGCCCAGACCGATATCGGGCTCAGCTTTGGTCTGAAGGTCACCAACGGGATCAACACGATCCTCAAGAGCGACACGACCAACATCGGGTTCATGCTGATGGCGTTGCCGAACGACGCGGTCAACGGTGTGGTCACGGACATCAACGTGCGCGGGATCTTTGAAGTGCTGCCCGCCCACATCGGGTAAAGGAGCCGCTTAACGAGCATGCGGGCAAGAGCCGTAAAAGCCGATGGCGGCGTTGCAGTTGTGACAGAGCACACGATAGCCAGGGGGATACCCAGCTCGCACCTCGTGTCGTATGTGGGTTCCAGCATAACATGAAAGGAGATGTATAGCGATGAATATAGCAGAATTTCAAAGAAATGTCTACCCCGCCCTCTCCAAAATGATTTTTGAGGGCTACAAACGGTATGCCCCGCAGTACCCCAAGGTGTTCAACGTCAAACCCACCAGCCGATGGTACGAGGAGCACAACACCGAAGTCGGCTACGGGTTGTTCACCGAAACGGGCGATCAGGAAAACTACGCCCAGGACGACATGAAGCCCGGGTACTACACCAAGTTCCAGCTGTCGAAGTACACGAAGTATTTCCGGGTGTCCGAGGACCTGATGGAGTTCGATCGGTACGTGACGGCCGGCGACCGGGCGACGTCGCTCGGGAATAAGGGCCGGACCACGCGGGAAGTCCTGTGCGCCACGGTCTACAACAACAGCTTCGTCACCAACCAAGCTGACGGCGTGCCGTTGTTCTCGGCCAGCCATCCGGGCTATCCGGGGTCGGGCACCACGTTCTCGAACGTCCTGGCGACGCAGTCGACGCTGTCGTACACCTCGTTCCAGTCGGCGATCACGGCGATCAAGACGATGACCGACGAGCGCGGGGTGCTGATCCAACTCATGCCGCGTAAGCTCGTGGTCCATCCGACGTACGAGCTGGTCGCGCGGGAAATCCTCAAGTCGTCCGATCGGCCTGATACGGCCAGCCGGGCGGGCAACGAGATGAAGAACATCACGCCAGGGATGGAGATCGTCGTCTACCCGTTCCTGAACTCCACGACCATGTGGTTCATCCTCTGTGACACCTTCCACGTCTACGCCTACGAGCACGGCGGGTTGCGGACGCGGACGGCGGAGGATCCGTTCAACGCGGACAAGATGGTGTTCGGCTCCTTCTACCTCAGCTCGGGCGTCAGCCACTACATCGGCGCCTACGCTGGGTCGGCGTAAGGAGGGTTCGTCATGGGACGGTCAACGCTTGACCAGCTCACGAAGCTGGTCAAAGAAACCGACGGGACGATCTGGATTCCGGCGAAGTATGCGTCGTTCTACACCGGGACCTGGACCGACACCCGGGTCGCGGCCGGCGACTACTGCATGCGGAAGACCGCGGCAGCCAACGCAGGCCAGACCGTGTTTTACCTCGGGGCAGCCCTGCTCGGCAAGATCGGGTCTGACCCGAATAAAGGCGCGTCGATCCCGGGTGGCGGCATCGTGTCCGACATCCGCGGGATGCAGATCACCTCGATCGACGTAGTGTATCAAATCACCACGACCAACCCGCTGAACTCGCACACGTACGACCTTCACGAGAACACGTACGCGAACAACGTGGCGAACGCGGTCGTGAGCACGGCGGGCGGGACGTTGACGGGGACGTTGGCGACGGCGATTCAGACGGCTCCGTACGTGACGCGGATCACCTGCGGGACGCCGTTTGTCATCGGCGGGAATACGGCGCTGCGATCGCTGGCGTTGGAGATTTCGTGGGATGCCCAGGCGACGATGGTCCTGAGCTATTACGGGGTCTTCGTGAATTGCAATTACAACCTGTAGGAGCGCGTCATGTATGACACGCTGTCCCAGGTGACCACCGAGATTCTGGATCGGTGCCGGGCCATTCGGACCCAGGCGGATTATCTGGCACTGGCCAGGTCGTTCGCCAACAAGACGCACCGGGAAGCGTTGGCGTTTCGCGCGTGGCCGTTTCTGAACAAGCGCGGGGCGATGACGCTCGGGCCGCCCTACACCGCAGGCACGATCGCGGGGACGCAGAACACGAGCACGTTGACGGGGACCGGCACGGCCTGGTCCTCGGTGCATGAAGGGTGGTACATCAAGATCGGGGCTCAGGCGGACCTGTACCGCGTGACGGCGGTCGGGTCCGCCACGAGTCTCTCCATTACGCCTCCCCTGGCGGCCGCCTCGCTCACGGGGCAGACGTACAAGTTGTTTCAGATGACCTACGCCCTCCCGTCCGATTTTCGGATGCCGGACGAGGTGGACAACTTCATCAGCACCCCCCCGATGGGGTTTGTTGGCAATCGGGAGTTTCGGCGGTTGATCGCCTCCTTGGCACAGTTCGATGCACCGCGGTACTGGACGATGCTGTGGGATCAGCAATCGGTCGAACGCACCACCATCAAGACGATCAGCGGCAGCGTGACGATCAGCGGGACGGATACCACGGCCGCGGTCACGTTCGCTGAGGCGCAGTCGGACGCCAATTACTTGATCGACAGCCTGAGCGTGGGGGTCGGGAGCGGGTCACCGGCCATGTCAAGCGCCTGGTGGTCGGGCAAATTGACGACGGGCTTTACGATCGAACTCTCGGGGCCGCCGGGGGCCGGCAACAGCGTGAAGGTGGATTGGAGCGTGGTCGGGTCGACCACGTCGACCACGTCCGCCTCGACCTCAGTGCCGACGCCTTCGCTGGCGTTTTACCCGTTCGCCAAGGACTATACGCAGGTGCATTACGACTACCAGATCGCCGTGGCGAATCTGGTGGATGACGGGGATCTGATCGTCATCCCCGAAGATTACCGCGGCCTCGTTGTCGAGGGCGGCATGGAACTCATGTACCGCGACGTGTTCGATGATTCGGTACGGGCCGAGCAAGCCCAAGGCGAGAAGAATCGGCTGATTCGCCAGATGGCCAACGACTACGGCTTCTTCGACGATCAGCCGCAGATGGTGCCGCACAACTACCGCGGTGGCGGCATGACGAACGACGAGGCGTCGATTCTTCGTACGGTGTGGGGGAACCGATAGTGCCGAGCCGACAAGCGCCGCTGAAATGGAACTACGCGAGCTTCGGGATTGACCAGCGGATCCCGCCGGTCTCCCCGTCCGTGCTGGGCTTCGCCGAGGCGCTCAACGGCTACTTCACGACCAACGCTTCTTGGAAGTCCAGACCGGGCAATGCCTATCTCGGCGCCGCAGTGGGTGGGGATGCCTCGGTGGATGGTGCATTCGATTTCTGGGTCAACAACGTCACGCAGTACAGCATCAAAGTCTCCAACGGCGTCTTCTACAAGCTGGTGGGCACGACCTGGACGTCCGTGGCACTCGGGACGGTCGCGGTCACAGCGGGCAAGCCGGTCAACTTCGCGGTCTTGAACGGGGTGT
>Ga0214473_10003007_pt1 | contig 20632 bp, 14 predicted proteins | sample RVTome_7_FD_203509 | JGI IMG/M metagenome (GOLD analysis project Ga0214473, IMG submission 203509) | Soil microbial communities from uranium-contaminated site in the Upper Colorado River Basin, Wyoming, United States - RVT98D197 | ecosystem: Environmental > Terrestrial > Soil > Contaminated >... | reverse complement strand
CCCACCGGGATGATCTGCGGAACGAATTCGGTGGTCTGGGTCGTGCCCACCGCTTCCACCACCTCCGTCTTCACCTCCGCGATGAAGAAGACCTCGTTGCGAACCACCTTGATGACCGCCTTGTGGTTGTTCAGGGTGGCCAGACTGGGCGTCGAGACCAGGCGAACGTCCTTCTGGGATGCGAGGGCGGCGAGCTCCACGCCGAACTGGTCGGCGGCGATTCCGAACAGGAAGCCTCCGCTGGTGAGCAGCGGCGCCAGCTCCTGGGCGAAGGCGGCGGCAGGGAAGCCCGGAAGGATCGACCTGGTCAAGGTGCCCACCTTGCCCGCGCCCAGACCTGGCGCGTACTCCCAGTCGACGCCGAGCTCGAGCTCGTCACCGATGTCGATCTCCAGGATCCGCGTGTCGATCAGTACCTGGCGCTGCGTCGAGAGGGCGACCTCGTCGAGGTAGGCTTCCACCTGGTGGAGAACCGATGGCTCCGCCGTTACCGTCACGAGACCCGCCTGGCGCGCCAGGGCCACCTGCCGCGCCGGAATCAACGCGCCCGCTCCCGCTCCCTCCGCCCCCGCTTGACTCTGCCCGCTCCCCGCTTCCCCGGTGCCGAAGACGATGGCCCGCAAACCCTCCTCGAGCTCGGCCCAGAAATCGACCAGCTGCGTGGTCTGAACCCCGGCCGTGCTGGTGTCCTCCGCCTCGGAGGAGCCGGATCCGCCGCTGGCGATCTCCGGGCTCGCGCCGATGGCGCCCGAGATGGTGAGATCCGAGCTTCCCCGGCGTTGATAGTTGGGGTAGTCCACCCGGTATGTCCGGGTCTCGCGGACCCCGCGGAAGATGCGAAGGACGTTTCCTCGCACCGAGTATCCGTAGCCGAGCGGGTAGATCAGCTGATCCAGGATCTCGTGCAGCGAGAGGTCCTCGAGGTCTGCGGTTACCGTGCCCGTCACCCCGGGCTCGACCACGACGTTGAAAGGGCTGTCCCGCCCCAGCCCGAGCAGCAGACTCGCCAGCTCGGCTTCCTGGACGTTCAACGTGAAGCGCGTCTCGTCCAGCAGGCGCAGGGCGGCGGGCCGGGGGTCGTCGTCCGGGATCGAGACGGTGCGCGGGGCGAGGGTCGGCGGCGGCACCTCCTGGCTCCCGGCCAGGCGCTCCGGGGGGGAAGACGTCGCACAGGAGAGCGAAAGCGCCAGCAAGGGCGCCAGCCAGAGCTTCGCGCGCCGTTCAGTCTGCATCGTCTCCTCCTTCCATCGCGAGCAGCGGCTCCGCAGCCGATCCCATCTCCAGATGCACCTGGGTGTCGCCCTGCCGCAACACCACGGCCTTCGGCTCGATGCGCTCCACCTGGTGGTCGCGGACGAAATCTCCTTCGCTGTGCGGCCGGCCGTCGATCCAGGCGACCCGTCGCGCGGCACTCCAGAGCGTCGCGTTGAGATGCGGCAAGCCGAGTTCCCGTGACGGCCCGAGCTGTTCGGCCTCGGCTCTGGTCAGGAAGGGGCTTCGGCCGGATCCGAGCCGTCGATCCAGCCAGGCGGTGAGACGCGCGCGCTCGATGGGGGGTAGAGGCTCCGCCTCCGTGCTCTCCGCCATCGGATCGAGTGCCTCCTCCAGTTGCCGGCTGACGGGTCTTGGATCGCTTCCGAAGCTCGAGAAGAAGACGAAGTTCTCGATCGCCACCGCCACGATGACGAGGGAGAGGAGGACGATCAGCACTCGACGCTTCACGACGCCACCTCCTCGCGCGTCCAGAAGACGAGATCGATCTCGACTCGCACCCCGGGGAAGTCCCGGTGCATCTCGAGTCGTTCGATGGAGGCGGGGCTGGATTCCGATTCCAAGCCGGACAGGATCCGCGAGGCATCGGCGTAGCTGGCGTCGAAGCCGACGCGAAGCGAAACCGGGCGAAGCTCGGCTGCTTCCTCTCCCTCGGGCGCCTGCACGCGCACCAACGCATCCTCTTCCGTTTCGGGCGGCGAACGGTGCGTCACCTCGAGATTGCGAACGCTCGCGCCGCGGAAGGCGCTCGCGACAACCGCCATCAGCGCGGGCTCACTCTCGACGGAAGCGCCGTGGTCGCGCAGTCGCTCGAAGCCCTGGTCCCAGCGCTCGCGCTCCGGCGCCGAGATCGGAGCGGCCGAGGCGTGCTGCGCGTGCCACGCCGCGCCTCGCTCCAGCCGTTCGGCGAGCTCGGCGCGGGCCTCCTCGAGGCGCTTGCCTTCCGGGCCGACCCACAGCAGGCCGCCCCCGAGCGTCAGGAGGGTCAAGAAGATCACCAGCGCGAGGTTCCCCCCCTCCAGGAAGGGCGGTCGTTCACCCATGGGAGTCCCCCGGTCCGCTCGGACCGCCTTCGCCGGCCGCAGGGGTGGCGGGGGAAACGGGAGCCACTTCGGCGACGACCCGGAAGCGCATCCGGCTGCCCGAATCCTCCTCCGAAAGGCCGGGGGGCAGGGGCTCGCGCTCCAGGCTTCGAACCACCCAGAGAGGCGATTCCCCGAGGTCCGTGGTGAACCGCGAGATCGACTGGGCGGCTTCGGCGACGTCTTCACCGCGGAACTCGAGGTGGAGCGTGGCGTTCCAGCGCGTTCCCTCATGATCGATGATCAGCCGCTCCACGAGCGCGTCGTCGGGGAGTGACAGACCCAGCGCCTCGAGCGCGCCGGTCCAAGAGGGGACGGGCCGCCAGATCGACCCGATCACCTCCTCGATCCTGCCGCCACGGGCGCGCGCGGAAGCGGCGGTCTCCGCCCTCCTTCGCACTGCCGCTCTCGACTCCCAGGTGGCGTCGAAGCTGGCGATCTCCTCTTGCAGTGCCGACAGCGTGCTTCCCAGGTACGAGGCGGCCGAGAGGAGCAAGGCGCCTGTCAGCGCTGCGCTCGCGGTGAGGTGTTGTCTGGCCCTCTTCCTGGCCAGCGCTCGGCGAGCGGGGACGGGGAGAAGGTTCTCGCCTCCCTGATCGAGGCCGAGCGCGAGCCCGAGCGCGACGGCCGCGGCCGGGTGCGCGCCTGCCCCTGGGCCTTCGGGAATCGCGTCGCCGAGGAGCAGAACCTCGATCCCGAGCTTCTCCAGCAGCAGGCTGCGGAGGGAGAGCAAGTCCTCCGATTCCCCCGAGAGAACCAGCCGAGTCACCGTCCCGAGGTGCAGCTCCGTCTCTGCGTAGTGGAAGGTGCGATGCAGCTCATTGGTGAGACGCGCTGCCTGATCCAGGCCTCGCTCGAGCGGATCGAGCTCCAGCTCACCACCTGGAATGCTGTGCAGGAGGTGGTCGCCCGCGAACTTCAGGGGGACATCGCGGCCGAAGACCCATCCCTCTGCATCGAGCAGCACGCAGGTCCCGTGATGCGCACTCATGTCGAAGACCGCGACCAACTCGCGAGCTTCGGGTCGCGGAAGCACCCGACTCAGGTTCCCGAGCGCGAGATGAAGGCTTGCCAAGCGATGGACGGGAAGCCCCAGTGACTTCCAACGCTGCTCCTCGAATTCGCAGAACTGCTGAGGAGAGGCGACGAGCCACACCGGACCCGCGCCCTTGCGGCGCGACCGCGCGAACCCGCAATTGGCCCCTTCGCCGATCTCGTCGCCGAGCTCCCGCACCCGCCGCGACACCACCCGCCTCGCTTCGCGCGCGTGCAGCGGGGGAAGGTCGAGCCGGCGAATCCGGAGCTCGGGATGCTGAAGCGGGATCACGACCTCCGCTCCACGGATCAGCGGTGTCCCGGCGAGTTGCTGGACGAGTTGGTCGGGAACCTCGCCGTCGCCCCGGTCGATGCAGCCCCAGCGGCGCAGGCGTCGCCCCTTCGCCCCCCACGACGACTCCGCCCAGTAGAGTCCTTCCTCGCGCAGGTCGATGGCGACGCGTCGACGAAACAGGCTCAAGCTCTCCAGCAACGAATCTCTCACCCCACTCCTCAGCACCCTGGGGCGGGACCAGGGGGTTGGATCAGCGTCACCCGTAGCTGGGCGGTGCTGCCACGGATCTCCACCACGTCCCGCAGCGCCGTCCCTGCCCATTCGCCCTGGCCCACCACCCGGACACCGTGGAGGCCGTTGTGCAGCCCCGCGCCGCTGAAGGGACCACCCGTGCCGATCGGACCCGGCAGCTGTGCCTCGCTGCGCGTGCCGCTCGAAGACGAAGCCACGATGACGTCCGCGTCGTCCTCGCCCAGGAGGCACTCGACGCCTCCGTCGTTGGGCAGGCCCGTCACGCTGACAGTCAGGCTTCCGGTCGTGACCGACGCGGCATCGGGATAGACGAGGTCGTCCCCGCTGCCGAAGGTGCGGTCCCCACCGGCGCTGGTGAGCTGCGCCGCACCCGCCGCGTACTGAAACGCCGTTCCCCACGCGTCCGAGAATGGAACCCCGGCCGGCCCCGCTTGCGGAACGTAGGGACCGTTGTAGCCGGCTCCGACGCCGTCGTTGGCGTCGATCGCGTAGACCGGCTTGCTGCCGCGGGTGTTGAGATCGTCGAGCGTGGGCGGCAGCTCCCCGAGGTCTCCGAGATAGCCGTGATCGCCCGTCCAGGGATCGCCGGCCATTCCGGCGACCACGCGCTTCATGCGCTCCTGGGTGGCGCGCAGGCGGTGGCTCTCGATCTGCCTGACCGCAAAGGGAGCGGCGGCACCGGCAAGCAGCGAGAGCAGCGCAAGCGCGACCACGATCTCGATCAACGAGAACCCCGCCGCCGAATTCACCGCCGCGCCTTCTTCAGGGTTGCGTCGCACTCAGGTTCCCCATCATCTGGTAGAATGGAATGAAGATCGAAAGGGCGACGACCACGAGCGTCCCCCCGAGGAAGATCAAGACGCCGGTATTGAACAGGGCCACCAGGCGGGAGATGATCGCTGGGACCTCGCGGTCGTAGTAGGAGCTGGCCCGCTCGAGGGATTCGTCGAGCCGCCCCGAGGCCTCGCCCACGGAGATCATTCGCGCCACCAGAGGCGGCAGCAGAGCGCTGCGGCCGAACGCGTCACTCAGCGAACCGCCCTTCTCGATGCGTTCGCGTGCCTGCCCCATCATCCCGCTGACGACGCTATTCTGGGCGATCTCTTCGATCAGCTCGAGCGCCTTCACGATGGCGACGCCGGTCCCATACAAGAGGCCGAGGTTGTGGGAGAAGCGCGACATCTCGATCATCAGGACCAGCGAGCCCAGGAGCGGCGTCCGCAACACCGCGCGGTCGAGGACGCGCCGCCCGCGCCTGCTCCGGATCACGGGAAATCCTCCGATCGCGAGGGCTGCGCACAGCCCCAGGAGGTGCCAGCCCCAGTTGCCCAGGAACTGATGCATCGAGAGCATCGCCCGGGTGGTCGGAGGCAACGACACTCCGAGCTCGATGAAGATCTGCAGGAAGCGCGGCAAGACCCAGGTGGTGAGCAGAGCGCAGAGCCCGATCACTGCCACCATGACCAGCGAGGGATAGGTCACCGCGGAGACGATCTGCCGGCGTAGATTCTCTCGCCACTCGAAGTAGCGCGCCAGGTCGCGGAGCACGCGATCGAGATTCCCGCTTTGCTCTCCGGCGCGGATCAACGCCAGGATCAGGGGCGGGAAGTGCTCCGGGAAATCGGCCAGCGCCTCGGACAGCGCTGCGCCTGACTCGATCTTCCGCGCGACGTCGCCGATCGTGTCGCGAAGGGGATGCTCGCCCTGGGCGAGATCGGAGAGCCCCCGGAGCAGGGGGATGCCAGCTTCGACGACGACCGACATGTGGTAGCAGAAGTCGACCAACGTCCGGTTCGAGGAAGTCCGGCCGCGCGCCGCGCGGACCGCTCTCGCCTTGATCAGGAGCAGATCGGCGCTCGCCAGCTGCCGATCGAGATCCTGCTCGTCGACGGCGAACCCGATGCCGGACACCGAGTCTCCGGTGGTGCTGCGGGCTTGGAAGGCGAACCGGGGCATCTCAGAACTCCGCCGTCACCTTGGCGACCTCTTCCAGGGAGATGTCTCCGGCGCAAGCCCGTCTCTGGGCTTCCTGCCGGAACGTGATCAGCCCCGCAGCGCACGCCTCCGCCTCGAGCTCGTCGACGTCTGCATTGCGCGCGATCGCCCGCGCCAACTCGGGCGTGACCTCCATCACTTCGAATAGGCCAGCGCGACCCCGTGCTCCGGTGAAGTGGCAGCGCTCGCAGCCCTTTCCCCGGACGAAACACCCCTCCGCGTCGGTGGGCAGGCCCACCGCCACCAGCTCCTCCGGGCGCGGCTCGTACTCGTATCGACAGCCCGGACACACCAGACGCACCAGCCGCTGCGCGCTCACCGAAGCCAGACAGCTCGCGATCAAGAATGGCTCGATTTCCATCTCGCGCAGCCGCGATACCGACCGCACCGCATCGTTGGTGTGGATGGTCGAGAACACCAGGTGCCCGGTCAGGGCCGCCCGAAACGCCATGCCCGCCGTCTCCTGGTCCCGCATCTCTCCGACCAGGATCACGTCGGGGTCGTGGCGCAGGATCGAGCGCAGCCCCGCGGCGAAGGTGAGCCCCGCCTTCTCGTTGATCTGGCACTGCGTCGCGAGTGGCAGGTCGTACTCCACGGGATCTTCGAGGGTGATCACCTTCCGGTGTGTGTTATCCATCTCGCGGAGCAGCGCGTAGAGGGTGGTGGTCTTGCCGCTTCCAGTGGGACCGGCTGCGAGGATCAGGCCGTTGGGCCGCGCCACCGCGCCGCGAAGCGAGGCGAGTTGACGCCCCTGCAAACCGATGTTTTCGAGGGAGAGCACCTCGCGACCGCGATCCAGGACGCGGATCACGACGCTCTCTCCATCGACGGAAGGGAACGTGGAAACGCGCAGGTCGATGGTCCGCCTTTCGAACGGGAAGCGGATCTTGCCGTCCTGTGGGATTCGGGTCTCCGCAATGTCGAGCTGCGCAAGGATCTTGATCCGCGCCACGATCGGCGCCAGCAGCGCGGCCGGCAATGTCGGTCCCTGGATCAGGCTGCCGTCCTCGCGGAAACGCACGCGGACGACCTTGCTGTCGGGCTCGAAGTGGATGTCGGTCGCGTCGCGTTGGAAGGCGAGAGCCAGGATTTCCTCGACGATCCCGATGGATCCGCCGTGGGCGCGCGTCGGATCGTCGCTCTCCAGCTCCGACATGGCCTGACGGATGGCGGCCTCGAGAGGGGACTCCCGCTTGCTTCGATTCGAGTAGGCGCGATCGATGGCGCGCTGGACCTGACGGCGACTTGCGGAGGCCACGGAGACGCATAGGTCCGTTACCCGCTCGAGTTCGTCGGTGGCAAGGATGTCTGCCGGGTTGGCCATCGCGACCACGATCGTGCCGTTCTCGAAACGGATCGGAACGAAGAGCCGACGCCGCGCCAGCTCCTCGGGAACGAGACGGACCGCTTCCGGGTCGAGCTCCACGGCTTCCAGGTCGTAGTGCTCGACTCCCGATTGGGAGGCGAGCGCGCGACTGATGGACTCCTCGGTGGCGAGGCCCAGGTCGAGAAGCACGCGGCCGAGCTTGTGACCGGTGCGCGCCTGCTCGGCGAGCGCGATCTCCACCTGCGCCGGAGTGATGACGCCCGCCTCGACGAGCAGCTCGCCGACTTTGCGCTTTGCCACCTCTGCTCCCCATTCCACTCGCGGCGATGCGCGACCATTTGCGAGTGAGATGCCGGTGTATCCCGGCAAAGTCGATCGGCGGAGAGTTGCACGAAGTTGAGAGCTTTCGACGGGAATCGGTGCCAACGCGCGCGGAAGCTGCGAGTACGCGAAGACCACTGTTTGATCTGAGTCGTTCGACCGTGATCGAATCTCGGCTGTTCATCCGAGGGATACGACGGGCCTTGGACTGCGCGGCGCACTCGGCCGCGGGCGCCAGGATGTTTCCGTCTCCGAAGGGCGACACCTATCGAGACAATCTGGACACCCACACAGGGGAGGGACAAGAGAAGAGCGTGCCCGGGTCGGAGAAACCTCTTGCGGAGTTCGAAGCTGCTGCGATGCGTGATCACCATCTGTGCTCTGGCCCTCCCCGCCCACTCCCAGGAGGCGGTGGAGGTCGATCCGGGAGAGGATCTCCAGGCTCTCGTGGACGAGCATCCCCCCGGGACGGAATTTCTGCTGCGGGGGGGCATTCATCGCGAGCAACAGGTGCGACCGAGAGACGGAGACAGCTTTCGTGGCGAGCCGGGCGCGGTGATGAGCGGAGCGCAGGTGCTGCCGGGCTGGAGGCACGAGCCGCCGTACTGGACCCATTCCGGGATCGCCCACCAGGGGCAGGTGCATGGACACTGCACCAAGTCCATTCCCGACTACCAGGGCTGTGCATTCCCCGAAGACCTGTTCTTGAACGAGCAGCCGCTCTGGCGGGAAACCGAGCTGCGCGACCTCGATCTCCTGGGAGAGTGGTTCTTCGATTACGATCGGGACAAGATCTACATCCTCGACAACCCCGAGGGAGCGTTGGTCGAAATCAGCGTCGCCCGTCATGCCTTCCACGGAGCGGCCCGTGGCGTCACCATCCAGGGCCTGACGATCGAGAAGTATGCGGCTCCCGCTCAACATGGGGCCGTTCACGGAATGGAGGGGACGTTCGGGCCCCTGAGCACGGATTGGGTGGTGAAGAACAACGTCATCCGGCACAATCACGGCATGGGAGTCCGCACCGGAAACGGCATGCAGGTGTCCGGGAACCGGCTGATTGCGAACGGGCAGCTCGGAATCGGGGGATCCGGAGCCGACATCCTGATCGAGAGCAACACCATCAGCCGGAACAACTATGCGGGCTTCGACGCGGAGTGGGAGGCCGGGGGCTCCAAGTGGGTATTGACCGAAGGTTTGACGGTCCGGGGCAACGTCGTCGAGAAGAACCGAGGCCCTGGACTGTGGACGGACACCGACAACATCGGCGTCCTCTATGAGTCGAATACGGTCCGCGAGAACACACACGCCGGGATCTTCCATGAGATCAGCCAGGGCGCGACGATTCGCCACAACGTCGTCGAGAAGAATGGGGAGGGCTTCGACGTCTGGCTGTGGGGCGCCCAGATCCTGATCTCCAGCTCGCGCGACGTCGAGGTCCACGACAACATCGTCGTCGTGGGCAGAAACGGGGGGAACGGAATCACCCTCGTCCAACAGGAGAGGGGCTTCGGAAGTCGTGGCCCGTACCTGACGGTGAACAACGACGTCCACCACAATCAAGTGACGTATCTGGGTGACGCGGGTCTGACGGGCGCAGATGCGGACCACGACCCGGAGGCGATGTACGACGGAGACAACCTCTTCGAGTCGAACCGGTATCTGATCCAGGACCTGGCCCAGAGTCGCTGGGCCTGGCAGGGAATCAGGGATTGGCCGGCCTGGCAGGCCGCCGGCCAGGACGCGGGTGGCTCCGTCGAGCTGGCTCCGCCGCCGCGGCCCGCCTGCGGCCTGCTGGGTATCGAGCTTCTTCTCATCCCTGCGCTGGTCGCGAAGGCGCTCGGCTACTCGACTTTCTCCTTTTCCAGGAAGCGGCAGAAGTCCGCCGCTCGAATCGCGGGGCTGAAGAGAAACCCCTGAAGCTCGTCGCAACCGTGCTGGCGCAGAAAATTCGCCTGCGCGATGGTCTCCACCCCCTCGGCGACGACCTTGATCCGCAGTTGGTGCGCCAGCCCGATGATCGCCACCGTGAGGTCGGAAGTGGAGCGGCTGACCTCGATCTCCTTCACGAAGGAGCGGTCGATCTTCAGCCAGTCGATCGAGAAGCGTCTCAGACAGTTCAAGGACGAGTAGCCGGTTCCGAAGTCGTCGAGAGCCATGCTGACTCCCATCGCGCGCAGCCGCGACAGGGAACCTCTCACCGCCTCGCTCTCCTGCAGGATCGTCGTCTCGGTCACCTCCAGACCCAGATCAGCGCAGCTCAGGCGGGACTCTCGCAGGGTCCGGGCGACCACCGCCGCCAGCTCCGGCTGTCTGAACTGACGCGGGGAGACGTTCACCCAGACCCGCACCGGGCGAAAGCCTTCCTCTCGCCATGCCCGGGCCTGGGCGCACGCGGTGCGGAGCACCCACTCGCCGATCGGGACGATCGCGCCGGTGTCTTCGGCGATGGGGATGAACTCGGCCGGGGATATCCACTCGCCCCCTGGCGCCATCCAGCGAAGCAGCGCCTCCATCCCGGTGACCTTCCCACTGGAGGCCGAGCGTATCGGCTGGTAATGGAGGGAGAACTCATTCTGCTCCAGCGCCTGCCGCAATCTGCTCGCGAGGTGGAGTTTCCTCGACGCCGAGGCATTCATGGAGGCGTCGTAGAAGCTCCAGCTGTTGCGGTCGGCGGCCTTGGCCTGGTGCATCGCCGCGTCGGCATTGCGGAGGAGCGCTTCCGCATCCTCCCCGTCCACGGGGTAGGTGGCGATGCCGATGCTCGCGGTCATGTGCAGTGACTGGCCTTCCACCAGGAAGGGCTCCGAGAAGGCCTGCAGGACCCGTTGAGCGACCGCCGCCGCATCCCGGGGATCGGAGATCTGTGAGAGCAGGATGGTGAATTCGTCCCCCCCCAGACGCGAGACGGTGCGGTCGCGATCCTCCGGGTGCGGGCGCGCGACGAAATCGTTGAGCCTCAGCTCGCTCACCAGACGGTTGGCGATCTCGCGTAGCAGTCGGTCCCCCACGCTGTGGCCGAGCGTATCGTTGACGTCCTTGAAGTGATCCACATCGAGGAAGGCCAGGCCCACCAGACCGCCCCGCTGCTTCGCCCAGTCCAGCGTGCGCTGAAGCCGCTCGCGGAAGAGCTGGCGATTCGGGAGCCCCGTCAGGACGTCGTAGGAGGCGAGCGTGTGCATCTCGTTCTCGGCCTCCTTGCGGCGCCTCTCCTGTCGATCCCGCTCCAGCTTCGCGTCGAGAGTGGGCGCGACGTGATTCGCGATCATCTCCAGCCACTCGGCGTCCTCCTGGGTGTACTCCGTTTCCTTGTTCGCAATCATGAGGAGACCGATGGCCTGGCCTCGGAAGACGACGGGTGATGCAATGTACCTGCGCATCGGAAGGTGTCCGGCGGGGATGCCGGCGGAAGGCTCGTTCTGCCAGACGGCTCTCTTCTCGCGGAGCGCCCGGCCCCACCCGGAATCCCCCCATGTCTCGTGTCGGACCACCGAGGTGCTCTCGGAAATCTGACACTTCGGCCCGACCTGCCGACTCAGGGACGGAGATACGAGGTTGCCTTCTTCGTCGATGTATCCAAGGATCCCCAACGGGCTCTCGAGCTCACCGCGGACGACTTCCAGCACGCGTTCGTAGAGGTCCCCGTCGGAGGAGGTCAGGAACGCCTGATCGATCCGGCTTCGAATCGCCAGCTCGCGCCTCGAGCTCAGCAGCTCCTGCTCCGCCTTCTTTCGCTCGGTGACGTCCCGCACCCAGGCCAGGATCACCTCCCGGCCGCCGAGGGCCATGGCTTTCAGGGCCGTTTCGGTATCGATGAGGACGCCGTCGCGGCGCCGGAGCCTCCAGTGAGAGAGCGGCTCCCTTCCCGAGAGCAGACCCTCGAGCTCCTCCTGAGCCGCTTGTTCGGAGTCCCGGTCGCCCGCCTGTGTGGGAGGAAGAAAGTCCCGGAGTGGACGGCCCAGGACGTCCTCGCGCCGATACCCGAGCAGACGGCAGAGTCGATCGTTGCAGTCGATGACGACGCTGTCCTCCAGCATCCCGATCGCGTCCGCGGAGTCCTCGAAGAGAGTGCGGTACTTCTCCTCGCTCCCCTCGAGCTGGCGTGTCAAGGCGCGTCCTGCCCGCCGAAGAACCACCGCACCGAGCAGGACCAACCCGACTCCTCCACCGGCGGCGAGCGACCCAGCCCTGATGAAGGGTGCCCTGATCTCGCTGAGGTCGATCTTCGCCACGATCCCGAGATCGAGGTGCGAGACCGGTTCATAGGCCGCGAGGACCGTCTCGCCGCGATAGTCGAGCCCCACCAGCGTCCCCGACTCCCCCGAGAGGGCGCGTCGCATCGGCTCGGCGAGCGCCGAGGAGAGGGGAACCGCGCTTCCCCGGGTCGCATCCTCGTGGCGGAGGGTCAGCAGGAAGACGACCTGGTCTCCGTCGAGCTTCCCCAGAGTGATCTCCCCGGTCTCACCCAGTCCACCGAGGCGATCGTGTGCACTCCTGATCTGGCTGAGGGCGGCCGCGAAGGCGCCTTCCGCGTCACCGTCGTAGTGCTCCGCGGCGAAACGCCCGACCGCCTCCATTACTCGCGCCTGGCTCCGCACCAGATCCGCCAGCCTCGCTCCCTCCTGCTGGACGGCCGCCCGGTACAGCATCACCAGGACGAGGCTCGCGATCCCGAAGGAGACGGCGAGCATGACCAGAAGGGGTACGACGAAGGCCCGGGGATCTCGACTCAGCGCCCTGAGGCTCCGCTCGCTTCCCTTGCTCGCGCTGCGCTCCACGATCACTCGATCGGTGGAGTCGAAAGTAACTTGAGTGTGTTGGGGTTTCTCCCATCCTCGACGTGTGTTCGCGCGCGACTCGCTGCGGGTACCAGGATACCCGCAATTCGGACTGCGTACTGCTACGCCCCTCCAGGATGCGGCGTATCCGCGGAGTCCACATACTCCCGACCTCGGCCTGACGGAGAGGAGCAGCGCTGGTCCAGCGTCTCTCGCCACCGCGAATCCGGGGGACGTGCCCCGAGGTCGCTCGGGGCGGGTGGGTGCCTCTGATGGCTGGCCATCTTGAGCGGGTCGAGGCGGTTCTCCACCCGCTCCAGCCGATTCAAGCGGAGCTCGGCGAAGGTCGGTCCGCCCGCTGGCTCCTCCGGCAGCGGTAAACTACCCGGGGGCGGTAGAGCTCCGCGCGCCTCGATCGCGATCGAGGGCAACGCACCCATCGTGCCCGCTTTCCCGTGCGAGTAAACAGTTCCTGCGTCACCGGACGCCAGGAAGCCCCGTGAACCGCTCCCCTGGGAAAGCCTGTTTCGCATCGACATCTCATCGCCGCGCACGCACCGGTTCGCAGTCCAGGCGAGGAGCGACCGCAGCCCTCGCGGAGAGCGCCTGGTCGAGGTCGAATCCGGGCTGCAGAAGATTGCAGACATCGCAGATGCGGTGGATGCGGCAGGAAGTCGTCCAGCAGCCGATGGAGCCATACTGCGCAAAGACGACGCGCGAGAGATGATCGGTTGCTCTCCCCTTCACGAAGACGAGATCGCCATCGCGAAGCTCGCACTTCAAGAATTCCGCGGCCCTCGCGAGGTCCGGGATGTGGTGGCAGCTCGACGGATCGATGCCCGCTTCGAGGGCCGCGCGCCGGGCGTGACCGCCGTGTGGGCTCACGAACACGGCGACGTCAGCCAGCTCGCCCGCAATGCGGCCGAGCTCTCTCTGCCTCTTCCTCTGCTTGGCCCCCGAGTCGGAGATGTCGCTGAGGACCAGAATGCGACGCCCCGCGCGGGATTCTCTCAGCACCTTCAGCATCGCGTTCAAGGTGTCCTCGGATCCGTTCTCCTCGTCCCGCACCACGACCGCGCCACTGGGAAGAACGACGGGCTGCATGCGGGCGGCGAACGGCGGCACCTTCGCGATCCGCTCGGCGAAGGCGGCGACCGGAATCCCGCAAGCCGCCCCCGCTGCAAGACCCGCCAGCACCGAGCCGACCCAGTGGGTGCCGACGAGCAGCGTCCGCACCGGTGTCACTCCGTCCTGGTGACGGACCGAGAAGGAAAGCCGCTCCGGCCACCTGGAGGCGATCTCTTCCGCTCGGAAGTCGCATTCTGCGCTCTGCCCGAAGAGCAGCACGCTGCCTCGGCATCCGGCTGCCATGCTTCGCACGCGTTCGTCGTCCGCATTGAGGATGGCTGTGCCTCGCCGCGTGAGGAAGGTCAAGAGCTGCGCCTTCTCCGCGGCTGTCGCCTCCAGGGTGCGAAAGTTGTTGGTGTGGGTGTTTGCGACGCTGAGCACGATGGCGATGTCGGGCCGCACCATCCGGGCCAGCCGCTTCATGTCGCCAGGCCCGCCCACGCCTACCTCGACGACCGCGAAGCGGTGCCAGGGTCGGATGGCGAGCAGGGTTCGCGGCACCCCATGGGCGTCGTTCTCGTTGTTCCTGGTCTTGAGGGTTCTCGCCCAGTCGGAGAGCACGGCGGCGAGGCACTCCTTGGCGGTGGTCTTGCCGACGCTCCCGGCGACCGCAATGACCGTGGTGCGGACCATCAGCCGCCGCCAGAGGTACGCCGCGAGCAGCGGAAGCCGCCAGCGACTGGCATGGCGGACGCGGCTCGGCAGGTGCCGCAGGCGCTGCAACGGTCGAGGAGTCGGATGGCTCGGTTCCTGCAATTCGTCGAGCATCTCCTCTGGCTTCGATCCGGTCGCGCGCGAGATCGGGTATCGGGTCGGATCGGTCATCGACGCATCAGCGCGGGAATCGCGTTCCGAGGACTGGTGGACCCTGTCACCCGGTCCTCTCACCGTACCGCGAGCCTCGACGCGAACTCGGACGATAGTTGCTCGGCCTCCTCCAGGGACGGGGCAAGGGCGACGGCGGTGACGAGACCGAGCCCGAAGGCGCCGGTCTTGTAGGGCAGGACACCGCTGCCACGGTCCCGGTCGAAGAGAAGGTCGCGCGTCAAAGCGGCAACTGCCTGGAACGAGGTGGGCCTGGTTCGCAGCGACCGGGAGACGAAGGCATCGATGTTGAATCGGCCGCGGCGCTCTGGGGTCGCATTCAACCTCTCTCGCGCATACAGCGGATAGAGGGCGCCGTTCACGCGGGGGTTGAGCTCGACGAACAGGTACCGGCTGCGCGGCGACCGGGGATGCCGGCATTCGACGAAGTCGAGGCCGGCAAAGCCCCGGTACCCCTGGTCGCGCAGGACCCGCGCCAGCCGCATCGCGTCACGTCGCATGGAGTCGGCGCAGCACGCCGCGCTGGGGAAGCGGTTGCCCCGATGGGCGAGTCGCTCGTCCAGCACCTGATCCGTCACTCCGATGCACCGGATCGGCTCCGAGGACGAGGGGATGTAGAGAAGGACGTTGGGCGAGACCGATGCCTCGACGCGTTCCTCCACCAGGTAGAAGCGGTTGTCGCGGCGTTTCGATACCTCGGCGAGCGTGGTCTCGAGACTGCCCGCATCTCGATCCACGAGAAAGGTTCCCGAGCCGCCGGCCGATTCGGATGCGCGCACGATCACACGAGCGGCTCGCGAGAGCACCCGTGCGATCGCGGATTCGAGGGGGGCGATGTCGCGGGGAGGGTGGTCCGGGGGCCCGTCCAGGGCGACCACCTCCCCGTCGGCGATCGGCAGGCCGAGTCCCTCCGCCAATGGCCGGACCTCGTGCTTTCGATTGCAGCGCTCGACGAGCCCGGCGCGGGGCGCATCCATGACGACCTGGACGGCGCACTGGGTCCGCAGAGTGCGGATCAGGCGTTCTTCGCCGGATGTGGCGATGAAGGGGTCGAGATGTACGACGCGGTCCTTCGGCAGGGCAGCCGCCATCGAATGCAGGGTCGCGTCGTCGCGCCGCAGCCTGTCGGGAAGTGCGGCGTCGCTGGGCGCGCAGCGATTTGCGACCACGACGTGCTCCGGCAGCGGCCCGAGGCCGAGCCGGGAGAGAAACTCGAGGAAGGCGGGATCGACGGGCTCCTCGAGGCACACGAGATCACCTGGCTGTGCGAGCAGGAGCGCGCGCTCGGCCTGGTGGGGGAGCACCGGGCCCTTGCAGGCGCGATAGCTTTCCAGCTCGATCGAAGTGGCCGCGTGCGCGTAGATGCGGGGAGCGCGCGATGCCGGCGCCTGGCGAGAGGAGGCGATTCGCGCCTCGGCGGTTCGGGATCGGCTCTCCGCGGAAGCCGCTGCCGGAGAGGAGGCTTCGAGACGGGGCCGGGTCACGCGGCCAGCCTGCGCGGCCGCGAGGACTCGGGGGCCGGGGATCATCACGCTGAGCTCCCGGCCCGAGCGGCCGGTGACGTTGCCGAGAGAGCGCCAGCCCGCCGAGAGCATCATCGCGAGCGATGCGTGTCGATCGTGAAGAACGGCTGCCACGGGCACTCGCCCGGCATCGATGGCGGCGCGCAGGGCGACGCGGGTCAGAGCCGTGGATACGCCGTTCTTCCGCATTCCCGGCTTGACCAGGTTGCGACACACCTCAGCCAGCGCACCGATCTCGCAGCCCAGGAATCCGGTCCAGAGCTCTGCCGCTTCGCCGGGCGCGACCGGAGCAATGCCGACGTGCCCGACCGGCTCCTCACGGGAGCCGATGGCCACCCACCGCCCCAGCGTGGCCCGCGCCCCGAGCCACTGGCCGAGGTCGCCCTCCCTCGCGTAGGCGGGTGGCCAGCCGGGATCGACCTCCATGTGCGCCCGAAGGATCGCGACCAGCGCGGGTTCGTCAGCGGGACGCCAGGGGCGAACGGTGAAGGCCGGATCCGTGCTGTTTCTCTTCACCGCTCCAGCTTCCCCGCCCGCGGCGGTCCCGTTGCCAGGCCTGTCACGGGTTCTACCCCTCGGTCACATGGAGTGTACCCTCGAAGGTCGGGAGCGAAGGGAGAAGCTCGCAATCTCTTCTTGCGATGCGGTGCTGCCGCCCGGCTGCCCCCGGGGGCGTCGTCAGTCGTGTCGAGGTCGGCACAGTGCGCGAGCCGCTCGGGGCGCGTAAGGGGATGGTGGAAAAGCGACGGCGGCCAGACCGCGCCGACCGCCCTCGTGACGATGATGCTGGCGTGGGTGACGCCCGGTTCGTCCGGACTCCGTGGAGATGAACGGCGCCCATTCATCGCCGATGTCCGTTCGCGAACCGGAGATGCGGCCACGGCATCAGACGCGTCAGCCGTTTCTGCCACCTGCTCCTTCGCGCCGTCGCAGCTCTCTCCCGCAGGATCCGCTCGTGCTCTTCGAACGGCGTCTCGTAGAGACCGCAATCGAAGCAATCCTTGGGAAGGCCGCATCGATCGATCCAGCACCGCACCTCGTGCTTCCAGGCCAGCGCCACCCGTTCCAGATGGAGGTTCCTCGAGCTCTTGAGGAGAATGACCTCGCCCCGGACGGCCGTCTTCTCGATGTGCTCGTGGACCTCCCTCGCCGTGCGCAGCTCGATGAAGCGGCCGCTCTCCCGATCCTCCTGGCTGGCCTTCGAGCGGTGGGCGTTCTCTCCAGCGAAGATCACCTGATCCGATACGGAACGCGCAGCGCGGAATGCGTCGCGATACTTGGGATTGGGATCGCCGAAGTAGTCGGAGATGTGGCCGAGGACGACACGCTTTCTCGGCGCGACCGCGTTCTCGATGACCCGTAGTGCCAGCGGAAGCGCCTCCCATGGGGCCTTGGCGGCATCCAGGATGAACACCGGACCGCTGTCGGTCTCGAACGGAGTGCAGCGATTCTGCACCGGCTGGAAGGTCGCGCATCGCTCCTGGATGGTTTCGAAGGGAACGCCGAGCTCGGTCGCTGCGGCGACGGCCGCAACGACCGAGAGCCAGAAATGCTCGCCCAGGAGCCGGGTCCGGATGCGGATCCTGCCGCCGAGCCGGACGATCTCGACGCTCAGCGGGTCGGGATACGAGGAGGTGGCCGAGACCACCCGGTAATCGGCGTCGCGGCTGCGGCCGAAGGTGACGATGCGTGCATCGGTGCGATCCGCCATGGCCATGACCAGGTCGTCATCCGCGTTCAAGAGGGCAAAGCCGCCCGGACGGATCGCCTCGACCAGGGCGCCCTTTTCCCGAGCGATCGCCTCCCTGGTGCGGAACGCCGACTTGTGATCGAGGCCGATCAGGGTGACGATCGCGACATCGGGCTGCAGGATCCCGGACATCGACTGCATGTCGCCGAGCTGGGCCACGCCGAGCTCGGAAACGACATAGTCGACGGACTCCTTGCCCGCTTTCGCGGTCGACGTGACCGGCAGGATGGTGTTGCGCCTCGCCTGGAGATAGACGCTTCCATGGCCCTCGAGGATGTGCCCGAGCAGGCACGTCGTCGTCGACTTCGCGGAGCTTCCGGTGACCCCGATGAAGGTCGAGTTGCTGCGCCGTCTGGCTCGACGGGCCGTGAAGCGTGCCCACCGCTCGCGGCAATGCTGTCGGAAAGGCCGGGTACCGGCGCGCAGTGCCCCGTCTCTCTGCAGGGAGAAGGCGTAGCGGAGGCGATCCTTCATCGGGTCCTACTTCGCGCCGTGGACCGTGCTGTAGCTCGTGATCAGGTTTCGGTAGTCGGGAATGTGGTTCGAGAACAGCTCGCCCAATCCCGCGACGTCGTTGCGCCAGTCGCGATGCAGCTCGCACGCGACGCCGAACCACGTCATCAACTGAGCGCCCGCTGCCGACATGCGATGCCAGGCGGAATGCCGGGTGATTTCGTTGAAGGTCCCGGAGGCATCGGTCACCACGAACACCTGGTAGCCCTCTTCCAGGGCCGATAGAGCAGGGAAGGCGACGCAGACTTCCGTGACCACGCCAGCGATGATCAGCTGCTTCTTGCCGGTGGCCTTGACTGCCTCGACGAAGTCCTCGTTGTCCCATGCGTTGATCTGGCCGGGGCGAGCGATGTACGGCGCATCGGGGAAGGTTTCCTTGAGCTCGGGCAGGAGCGGTCCATTCGGGCCATCCTCGAAGCTGGTGGTGAGGATGGTCGGCAGAGTGAAGTACCTGGCCAGATCGGCAAGGGCGAGCACGTTGTTCTTGAACCTGTCGGGCTCGATATCCCGGACCAGGGACATCAGGCCGGACTGGTGATCGACCAGAAGCGCCGCGGCGCTCTTCTTGTCGAGGCGGACATAGGGTGTGCTCATGCTACTTCTCCTTGGAGGTCGATGAGATGCTTTGGCCTCGCGGGATTCGAAGAGTCAGGATCTCGTCTTCCGTCCAGAGATCGAGGAGCTCGGCGAAGCGCTGGGCGAGCTCCGCCTCCGGCGCACCCGGGAGCTCGGCCCCGGCCAGGAGCTCGCCGAGCGCCGCGAGAGAGGCGCCTCCGCGGGCCAGCATCTGGAGGCAGCGCTCCTCGTCGGGCGGCATCGAGCGGTGGAAGATCGCGAAGCCCTTGCGCCAGACGCGAACCGCGCTCGTCTCGCCGTGGGGCGCGGCGGGAGAGGCGGCCTCTTCGCCGGCGTTCTCGCCCGCGTCGAGCCGCTTCCAGAGCGGCAGCACCGAGGCGTCGAGGCGGAGCAGGCGCACCGCCGGGATCAGCGAGAGACGGGCTTCCTCCGGATCCGCGGCGCCCAGCCGGAGCAACTCCTCTCGCGACAGCGGGGCGCCGTCCGCCTCGTCGAAGACGTCGGCGCGCGCCCACTCGAGCCGCGCGAGATCGGCGAGCGCCGGGAGCTCGCGGCCGAGCGGGTGGCCGCCCAGGAAGCCGGGGAGGGCCCTCCCCAGCTCGCGCAGGGAGAAGTGGGAGGACGGGTGCGCCAGCAGGTAGTCGGTCACCAGGTTGTGGAAGCGCGCGCCACCCAGGCGTGCCAGCAGCGCCGGGAAATCCTCCGCCAGGCAGTCGCGCAGGCGGTGGAAGTACATGTCCGCGTAGATGTCGAGCTGCTCCGCCGGGCCCAGCCTGCCGGTGGGAGGTACCAGGAAGGAGAGGTCCTCGCTCTCGAGAGCTCCCTCGCGGTGCAGCCCGGCCGCCCCCGGCACCACGCCCTCGGGCGCGGTGACGAGCTTCCAGAAGAGCTCCTGCACGCCGCGGAGATCCGGGAAGGGCTGCACCGTCACGCCGCTCCGTCGCGCGGAGCGAGCGCCTCGCATTGCGCGTCGCGCGCCCGAAGGCTCTCGGCCTCGAGCGTCTCCCAGTCGGGGATGTCCTCGTCCCACTCGACCAGGCTCGCCACCGCACCGATCCGACGGCTCGCGAAGCGGTAGAGATCCCAGACCTGGTCGCAGACGAGGGTGCTGTGGGTGTCGAGCAGGTGACTTCCCCGGTCGCTGTGGCCGGCGAGATGGATCTCCCAGACTCGCTGCGCAGGGATCGCGGCCAGATACTTCTCCGGGTCGAAGCCGTGGTTCACGGCGCTCACGAAGACGTTGTTCACGTCGAGCAGGATCCCGCAGTCGGCGCGGTGGGCCACTTCGCCCAGGAACTCCCACTCGGGAATCGACGAGCCCGCGAAGCGGAGGTAGCTCGAGGCGTTCTCGAGCGCGATCCGCCGGCCCAGGTGGTCCTGCACCGCCCGGACGCGCCAGACGACATGATCGAGCGTCTCCTCGGTGTAGGGAAGCGGCAGGAGGTCGTGCGCGTGGTGCCCGCCGATGGACGTCCAGCACAGGTGATCCGATACCCAGGCGGGCTCGATCCGCGCGGCGAGATCGCGCAGGCGGTCCAGGTAGGCGCGGTCGAGGGGATCGGCGCTGCCGATCGAGAGACTCACCCCGTGCAGCGCCAGCGGATAGTCGCGCCGCACCCGCTCCAGGACCTGGAGCGGGCGCCCGCCCTTCACCATGTAGTTCTCTGAGATCACCTCGAACCAGTCGACGCGCGTGCGATCCGAGAGCACACGATCGAAGTGCTCTCGCCGCAGCCCCACGCCGTGTCCGAGGTCGGGAACGATCACCATGGAATCCGCCATCCGAAAGTCGAGGGCGGGGCCCGCGGCTCTCCCGCCGCGGGCCCCGCCCTCGGCCGCCGGAGCCCGCGCTACTCGAGGACGGTTCCGCCCTTCTCGGCGCAGTGCTGGGCCGAGTCGACCTCGATCCAGCCCTTTCCCTTGCAGCTGTTCTTGCCGCCGCAGTCGTGGCTGCCGTCTG
>Ga0214473_10003006_pt1 | contig 20633 bp, 15 predicted proteins | sample RVTome_7_FD_203509 | JGI IMG/M metagenome (GOLD analysis project Ga0214473, IMG submission 203509) | Soil microbial communities from uranium-contaminated site in the Upper Colorado River Basin, Wyoming, United States - RVT98D197 | ecosystem: Environmental > Terrestrial > Soil > Contaminated >... | reverse complement strand
TGGATGTTGTTGGAGTCCAGCTTAAAGTGCCTGTTGCTGCACCATCTGAGTCAAAGACTAACTGATTTGAAGAATCAGTTAAGTTTCCTGAAGGAAATGTTGCGATACCTGCGGTTGTAATCGACCAGTTATTATCTGTTATTGAAACACTCGTTGCTGAAACATTGCCTATTGTTATTGTTGAAGCAACAGCAGCGTTTCCTATATTAATCGTATCAGCTGTAGTTCCACCGTTTCCTATATTAATCGTATCAGCCAGAGTTCCCGTTCCTAAATTAATGGTTTTAGCAATGTTACTTGTAAACAGATTTCCAGTGGTTGATGTTGCACCAGCAACAGGCAGATCGAGTGTAACTGCTTCGGTATCATCGGTTGATATATTAAGGTAGTCATTAGCCCCTTCGGATATGGACAAAGAAGTAGCTAGTGCATTATCAATATCGATATCAGTTGCATTATCTAGATTGATATTTCCTCCATCAAGGTAGAGATCGGCAAATTGAGAGGAAGATGATCCAAGATCCAATCCTGAATCGGTAGTTGGATACAAAGCGGATGCCGACAAACCCAGTTCTGAAGATCCGGCAACATACAAAGTGATGATGTCAGCTGAGGCTTCACCCAAATCAATGTTTTCTCCGGACGGTCCCAAAATATCAGCACCGGTTACTGTTACGTCTCCTCCTCCCAAGAAAGAGAAACTTGGGTTTGTAGTCGCATTGCCAAAAGAAATGTTTTCAGCTGCATTAGTAGTATTTACATTGATATAGTCGAATGTACTTTGTTGTATATCCAACGCATCTGTATTGTCGTCAACTAAGTTGAAGGTAATGTCGTTTCCTGTTCCGTTTGCGGTGAAATCTAAAGTTGTACCTGTTACAGAGAATGTTCCGGTTGTATTTCCGATTGTAGTTGCTGCACCTGCACCTGAAGCTAAGGTTGTTGTAGAATTGGAGGAAAGTGTTGTAAAAGCTGCTGTTGAAGGAGTCGTTGCTCCAATTGCTGTTGTATTAATTCCTGTTGAAGTTGTATTAAAGTTAGCAGAAGTAGCTATTAAGTTTCCTGATGCGTCTGTCGTAAGGGTGGGGTCAGTTATTGAAACTCCTGAAGAATATAGGGTTACTATTCCGTTTAATGATTCGTTGGTGCCTAAATACAAATTTCCTACAGACTCGTCGAAATAGAACGAACCGGTTGCTATTGTCGATCCTCCGATAACTACATCATCTGTTGTCTGGGTTAGATAAACAAATCCTGATGCTTGGCTCCATTTTGAACTGCCTGCTCCGATAGCTGCGTCGAAATCGTCTAATGTATCCTGAAGATTTGTTGCGCTTGAATTTGCAAATTCATCAAAAACACCAATCAAAACTGCGCCGGATGTAAGATTGTCAGTCCCGACGTCATTAAGCTCAATTGTTCCAATTTGCAGAGTTTGTGTTGCGGGGATTTGAATTTCCCCAGCACTTGTTATGGTGGCAGCATCAGATGTGCCCACAACCAGCTGACCTGCAACATCAAAATTCGCGGCTACTCCAGTAACTGAAGCTAATGTTGTGGCAAGTTGAATATTAAGTTCTCCAGATGGATTTTCAGAAAGATCGAAGTCACCGCCCAAAAAATCTAGCGTTGTAGCAGTAGCTGAATTTATAGTGATATCACTTTCTTGAACTGTGTCTATACCTCTAGTTGTTGATGGCGAGATCCATGTAAATCCTCCCGTGGATGAGTTATATGAAAGGAGATAATCGGCGGTAGGAGAATTTGAAGAGTTCAAATCTACTTCCAAAATTGTTCCGTCTGTTATCTCCGAAGTGTCTATTGCTGTTCCTAGTGTAGTTTGAAGAGTGCCGGATGAGACGCTGAGACCTGAACCTGTAAGATCGGTAAAGCTATCTCCACCGATTACGAGTGTTGGGATGTATGAGGTTCCATCAACTTCCAGATCACCAGTGATATAAAGGTCATCACCGGTTAAATCAACTGATCCTTGGGTGCCGGTTCCTACTTTTACTCCGCCGCCGCCAGGATCTATTGTCAAATCACCTGTTGATGAAAGGGTATTGCCGGATAGGTTTAGTGTTCCTGCTATATCATTTGTGGTTCCGTTTACATCAATCGAATTCTGTATTGTCGTGGTTCCTGTTGTTGCTCCTATAGATATTGCGGTGGAATCTCCTCCGATATTTAGCGTTGCTACGTTTGTATTAACAAGATCGAAAGTGGTCGAACTTGATGTAATACTACCGCCGTTAGCAGCGATTTCATCATCGAAAGTACTAATCTTTGAGAATTCACTTTCTACATTAACTTTAAAGAGAATATTTTCAAAGCTGGAAGCCGCAAGTACTTGGGGAGTTTGTTCAACTTGATCTTTTTTACCGCCATTCAATCCGTCGCTACTTTTTAACTGATACGAAAGGTTCGGAGTCTGAAGACCAACTTTAGAAATTGCCGAATCTATCAGCCTTGAAAGATTCGAAAGTTTATTATTTTTAAGTAGATTTTTATAGGGAATAAACTTGATTGTAAAGACGGATAGGGCAAAGGTAAGAGCGAGCACTAAACTTAAATATATTAATTTTTTGTGTGGTTTGGGAAGCTCCTTATAGAGATAGGGAATTGCTTCCAAATCCTCTTTAGTTATTGGTTCCAATTTGCTTGTTGTAGCGTGAGATGGCTTTTGTGTTCCAGCTATGATTCGTTGGGGTTCTGAAGATATATTTTGGTCAATAGTAAATCTTTTCTTTTTCTTTTTGTTTTTTAATTCTTCTAGATCTGACAAATTATACCGTCTGTGTCCGCCGGAAGTTCTTATTGGGGTTAAGATTGCCTTCTTTTCCCAGCGCCGAAGAGTCTTTTGTGAGACAGAAAGATAATCTGCTGCTTCTTTGATAGTTATTTTTTTGGTTTCTTTGGGCATTTGGACAGATATTTAAACTTATTGGAGTAAAGAAAAAACTTGGTCAATAAATATGGACATCCAGATTTAAAATGTCCAATTTTATTAAGACAGTTTTAGGCTTGGTTGTCAAGGGCCTATTAGCTTCAAAATATGTTAGTTAATTAAGCTTGACTAAAAATATCTTTTCAATCCTTATAAAAAAAATATTGTTTCAGATTAGAAGTGCTTTTTTAAGCTAAAAACAGGATTAATAAAAGAAAATTACTTTTATAGAATATTTACCGAGTATATTCCGCAATAGGCATAAAATAAATTGATATTTTCAATTTGTTAGCTAATTACGCGGTTATTATTGAGCTTAATAAATGTGTCTGTAAAGAGCCTGCATAGTAAATCCGCTAATAAGCTTTTTTGCAAATCTAATTTAACATCTCCGAGTTTTATCTTCTATATATCTAAGATATTCGCTGTTTAAATAAGAAGAAGGCCCCAGAATCGCCTAACTAAGCTTAAATAGTAAGTTAATTTAAACCTTGAATATAAAGTATTACTAACTTTCTAAGAGAATAGCTTAAATTCAGTTGAGCCTGTTCGAGAATAAGCTGATAGAAAAATTTACTTAAAAAACGATTACTATATTATCCGCAATAATGCTTTTTCACACTTATTTAATTTTTTAGCTTTGTAAAACTAAGCAATATCTAATAAAGTATTTTGCGGAAAAAAATCAACGGCTATTGATTTTTTAAGATGGGGAACTTACTATTAGTAAAATGAAACAACTAATTTTCCGTACCATATATCTATTTTCATTTCTAATTCTATGTGTTTTAGTTTTTACCTTAAGTAGCCCGGCTTTGGCACAAATCACGTCTTCGGGAATTGCGATTTCTTCTCCGGTTAACGATCCTGATGCAAAAGACGGTGATATTATTTGTACATACGAAGATGGGAATCGGAGGTGCAATACGGAATACGATCCGGGCATGTACGGAGTTATTAGTGAGAATCCTGCAGCCGCAATCGAAGATAAAGATCTTCAGAATGCCAGACTACTTATTACATCAGGCGTTGCGAAGGTTAGGGTCTCAAGTGTAAACGGGAACATCAAACAGGGTGATTTTCTAACAAGCTCTACAAAACTCGGAATTGCCGAGAAGGCTACCAGAAACGGATATGTTTTAGGCGCGGCACTTGAAGACTATGAATCAAATAGCGCTGAGGATATTGTTAGTATCCAGGTTCTTGTTAATGTTCATCCCGCCGCCGGTTTAAGTGGGCCTAGGAATAATTTACTGCAATTTATAAGGCAGGGTTTAACAGTTCCGATAGTAGAACCCTTAGAGTCGCTAAGATATTTACTGGCAGTTTTGATCATATTGATAGCATTTACTCTTGGTTTGATATATTTTGGACGTACTTCTAGAGCGGGAGTCGAGGCGATAGGAAGAAACCCTTTGGCAGGTAGAATGATACAACTAAGTGTATTTATGAACGTAATTCTTATGATTGTAATTATATTAGTAGGACTTGTTATAGCATATTTAGTTCTAATACTTTAAAAAATGTTTCTGCCCTTTTTTAAAAAGAGAAAGTTCAACGTTAAGCCGGTCGTCTTGTTAATACTAGACGGATTCGGTATTGCACCTCCTTCATTAGGAAACCCAATAAGTAAAGCCAAAACTCCTAATCTTGACAGCCTGGCTAAAACTTATCCATATACACAGCTAATTGCATCAGGTGAGTCTGTCGGCCTTCCTGCAAACGAGGCAGGAAATTCTGAAGTAGGTCACCTTACTATTGGAGTAGGAAGAGTTGTTTATCAGAGTTTGCCGAGGATTAATATGGCAATAGAGGACGGTAATTTTTTTGAAAACAGAGCATTTTTACAAGCGGTAAACCATATTAAAATCTATGGATCTAAACTTCATCTAATGGGATTAATCGGTTCCGGAACAGTGCATTCTTCGAATGAACATCTGTTTGCACTTTTAGATTTTTGTTACAGAAATAAATTAAAGGGAGTTTACCTACATTTATTCACAGACGGAAGGGATTCACCTCCTACAGATGCTATCAAAGTAGCTCAAACTATAGAAGAAAAATTATCAGAATCTGATATTAGAATTGCACAGATTTCTACAATTTCCGGTAGATACTACGCAATGGATAGAGATGGTAGGTGGGAAAGAACTCAGAAAACGTATGACGCAATAGTTTCTGCCAAAGGCCTACACGCCCCTTCGGCAGTCGATGCTATACAAAATTCATATAACCAAGGAAAAACTGATGAGTTTATTGAACCTACGATAATTGACAAATCTAGTCCATACCAAGGTGTTGCCGATAATGACGCGATTATTTTTTTTAATTTTAGGATAGATCGACCACGCCAACTTACCATGGCTTTTGTTTTTCGTGATTTTGAAGAGAGGAAGTTTATTGAGTTCGGATATATTCCGCACGAAAGCTCTAAGCAGAAAGAGGCTTCGGAAGGTCCAACTTTCAAAAGAGAAAAATGGCCTCAAAACCTTTTTTTTGTAACAATGACAGAATATCAGAAGAATCTGCCGGTTTCAGCAATAGCTTTTCCTCCCCAAGAGATAGCTAATTCGCTTAGTGAGATACTTTCTAATAAAGGACTAAAACAGCTCCACTTGGCTGAAAGTGAAAAGGAACGAATGGTTACCTTTTATTTTAACGGTATGAGAGAGGGCAAGTTTCCAGGTGAAGATGACCTAATCGTTCCTTCTCCAAATGTTGCCACATATGATAAGCAACCCGAAATGAGCGCTTTTAAAGTATTGAATCAATTTAAGAAAAATCTTTATAAAGATTTTTATCATTTTATCGTTATTAACTTTGCAAATCCGGACATGGTCGGACACAGCGGGAACGTTTCTGCAACCGTAGCGGCTCTTGAGGTTGTAGATAAGGTAGTAGGAACAATTGTTAGTGAAACACTAAATTCGCAAGGGGCTGTTTTTATTACTGCAGACCATGGCAATGCTGAGGAACTCTTGACCTATCCTACAGGAACTTTTTTTTATACTTCATCCGGTGGTAATGTAAATACGGAACATTCAAATAATCCCGTGCCTTTTTATGTTATTTCCAGAAGCTTTCAAATAGTCGGAAAAAATTTACCTAAAGGAAATCTTTCTGACGTTGCACCGACAATTCTTTCTTATATGGGAATTCGAACAGTTGCGGAAATGACCGGAAGTAATCTGTTAAAGGAATTCTTTACACAACCAACAGGCGTAAACAAAACTGAAATTTGAAAAGTAGAATTATTTTTGCCAAAGTTAGAAGAGTATGTTAAATATCGAACCGACATTTTTCTACACAGCCATTCTGATCGGTGTTTGTCTTAGCCTCCTTTTGATAGGAGTTACTTACCTTTATATAACTTCGGTCAAGAAGTATCTTTCCCTTAGAGATGAAAAAAAGCGGGAGTCAGCAAACGTTGATAGTGTTACCGCGCAAAGAATACAGGAAGCTGAAGGAAAGGCACAGGCAATTATAAACGATTCCCAGAGTAAGGCTCAAAGTATGCTCTCAAATATCCAAAATCTTACCAATTCTATTAATGACGAGATTCAAAAGGAGCTATCGAAAGCTACGGAGCTATACGCTAAATCGTACGGAGAGTTACTTTCCAGCTCAAAACTCGAAACAGCAAAAATGGTACAAAATATATCAAAAAGCATAAATGACGCTGTTCTTGAAGAAGTAAGAAAGATGGCAGAACTATTAAGGGCAGATTTGGCGAACAGTGAAAATGAAGCCAAAAGAGTCGTTGTCGAAAGTTATAAGAAGATGGAGGAGCAAGTCCGAATTTACGAACAGCAAAGAATTAAACAGATCGAAGATTCTATGTTTTTAGTTGTTAACGATATTTTAGGAAAAGCATTGTTCAAAAAAATAGGTAAAAAAGAACACGATGAGCTTGTTATTAAGGCTTTAGAGGAGGCTAAAAAACAAAACTTATTCCAGAATAACGAAAGCCAAGGAAATATTGATGATGAAGTTGTAAAAATAATTCCCGAAGAGGACAAAAAAGAACAAAAACCCGAGACTTAAGCTTGCGGAAGTTAGTTCTAATTAATAATGTATCAGCAAATTATTTCAAAAATAAGAACGAAGGATGAATTAGATAAACTCATTGATGAGCTGGATAGTTTATTGAACTCTTTTTACGAAAAAGAGGATCATTTCAATGAAGTTATAAAATCTTATGTCAGATCTTGGGTCGCTCAAGAAATTCAGGATGAGCTAAAAACGGTAGACGATAAAAAAAAATCCCTAAACGATTTCAGAGAATCTCTTTCAACCTTAAGATTGATCAAGCTTACTTTGGCATATGAACCGAGCGATGAGGATTTAGACTTAATAGCCTCGTGGGTTAGGGAAAATATACTACCTTCACTTATTTTAGATATTTCGACGAGCAACAGCGTTCTAGGAGGGGTAGTTGTTGAGTATGAAGGTAAATATTTTGATTTATCATTGGCAAAAGCCATATCCCAAGGATTAAAGAGGGTTGCCGCATAATAAATAAAGCATGTTTAACTTCAAATATTACTTAGAGAAAATAGGGGAAATAGGATACGTAGAACAGGTTACGGGTTCAATCGCATATGTAAGAGGTCTTCCTAAAGCAAGGCCTCAGGAGCTTATAGTTTTTGAATCTGGACAGATTGGACAGGTATTTTCCCTAAGCTACGATTATGTTGAGGTTTTAATTCTCTCGAATGTAAGTGTTGCTGTATCATCTCGTGCAACGAGAACCGGAGAGCTTTTTACCGTGGCCGTCGGCGAAGAGCTTTTGGGAAAGATGCTAAGCCCGTTAGGACTTCCTGTAGAAGGCGAGGAATTGGAACCGAGCCTGGAGAGAAGACCAATAGATGTTAAACCGTTAGGGATAAAACAGAGGAAAAACATAGATGAGCCTTTTGAAACAGGAGTAACAATAGTTGATTTGGTAGTGCCACTTGGTAAAGGCCAAAGAGAACTTGTAGTAGGAGATAGAAAAACCAATAAGACTCAGTTTCTTTTACAGGTTATTTTAACTCAGGCTCAAAAAGGAACTATTTGTATCTATGCCGGTATCGGCAAAAGGGTTTTAGATATAAAAATGGTTGGAGACTTCTTCAAAAAAAACGCAATATTATCCAACACAATCATTGTTGCCTCGAGTGCTTCCGATCCCGCTGGATTGGTTTTTTTGACTCCTTATACTGCGATGACTATTGCAGAATTTTTTAGAGATCGGGGGAAGGATGTGTTGGTAGTTTTTGACGATCTGACGGCTCACGCAAAATATTATAGAGAGATAACCCTTTTAGCAAAGAGATTTCCGGGCAGAAGTTCTTATCCGGGAGATATCTTTTACATTCATTCGAAACTTTTGGAGAGAGGGGGGAATTTTAGTTTGATAAGTAAAGACGCTAGAGGAAAATTGGAGAAGAAGGAAGTTGCTATAACTTGTCTTCCGGTTGGAGAATTAGTTCTTGGAGATTTATCGGGCTATATACAGACTAATTTAATGGCCATGACGGATGGGCACATATTTTTCGACAGGGAATACTTTAACGAAGGCAGACGTCCGGCAGTAAATCCTTTTTTGTCAGTTACCAGAGTAGGTAGACAAGCACAATCTCCGTTAGCTAGAGAGCTTAGCCGTCAACTTATTAGTTTTTTAGTAAAACACGAGAAACTAAAGCAATTTTTGCATTTCGGAGCCGAACTATCGGAAGAGACAAGAAGAACCTTAGCGCAGGGAGAGAAAATAGTTGGATTTTTTGAACAATCGTCAGATAAAATTATTCCACTTCCTATTAATATTTTCATCTTGGCATGTATTTGGGCCGGATTTTGGAAAGAATTGGAAACGGTAGAGGCCAAAAGGAAGATGGAAGATTTACGTAGCCGTTATCTGAAAGATTCTTCCTTGAAGCAAAAAGTAGATTCGTTCTTGATAAACTATAAAGATTTTTCGGAGCTTGTGGGATATCTCAAAGCTAACGGAGATACATTATTTAGTTAATTCTTTAAATATGGCGTACTCAAGAGATATTAAAGACGAAATCGAGAGCGTGACTGCACTCCAGTCTTTGGTTGATGCATATGAGGAAATAGCTTCGACTAGAATGAAAAAAACGAGAGATTCTGTACTAGTAAATAGAGAATTTTTAGATGAAATAGGAAAGATTTTTGACGAGGTGAGAAGATCTTACATTAATGAAGTTAAAAGACTTGCGCGAAAACGCAAAAGTATATCAGGAGAAAAAATAACTTTTTTGGCCCATAACGGAAAGACAGTTTCCGTTTTACTTTCTTCAAATACAGGTTTATATGGGGCTATAGTTAAAAGAACTTTTGATTTATTTATGGATGAGGTACGTTCAGGTTCAACAGAAGTAACAATTGCAGGAAGACACGGGCTCGCGCTTTTCTTAGACGAGGAACCAACTAAGCCTTATACCTTTTTTGAGTTGCCAGATTATAATGTCGGAACAATAGAACTTTCAGACTTGATTAAACACATAGTTCAGTATGAGGAAATCCACGTCTTTTACGGTAAGTTTATAAATGTTGTCAAGCAGGATCCAACCATGCTTTCCGTGTCAGCTGAGATATCTTTGGAAGAGGAAAAGCCGAAAGTAAGTGAGGTAACTTACCTTTTTGAACCCTCGCTTGAAAAAATATTAGTTTATTTTGAAACAGAAATCTTTGCATCACTTTTTGAACAAGCTGTTCGCGAAAGCGAGCTTGCAAAATATGCTTCCCGTTTTTTAGCGATGGATCGGGCAACAGGCAATATTAAGGAAGAGCTTAAAAAATTGGAGTTTGACGACTTACGCGTAAGGCATGGGCTCGTAAATCGGAAACAACTTAATAGCATGTCAAATTTATATAATAGATAAGAGTATATGGTCACACAAATACAAAATATTAGCTCTAACACTAGCGAAAAAGCCCAAAACGAACGGATTAAATCAGCGGAATTTGAGGGAAAAATTGTAAGTGTTCGTGGCCAAGTCGTTGAGGTTATCTTTAAGAAAAGACAACCTAATATACGCGAGCTTTTGTATTTGGAAGAATCACCAGATGCCAGGCTTCAGGTTTATTCTTCATCAGGAAACCAAACATTTTACTGCTTAGCACTATCCTCAGTAGAAAGAATGTATAGAGGTGCAAAGGTTATCAAAACAGAACAAACAATATCTTTCCCAGTTGGAAACAGCCTTTTGGGAAGAGCAGTAAACGTATTTGGAGAACCATACGACGACTTAGATCAAATCAAAGCTAAGGCATTTCTTCCTATTTTCCGAAGCGTTAATTTAGATGAAGAATTTGTCGACAGTCATGAGATTTTAGAAACAGGGATTAAGGTCATAGATCTTTTTACGCCACTTTTAAAAGGAGGCAAAATGGGTTTATTCGGCGGTGCCGGAGTAGGCAAAACAATGCTTTTAACTGAAATTCTGCATAACGTCGTCGCTCAGAACAAAGGTAAAAGCGTATCTGTGTTTGGTGGTGTAGGGGAAAGGTCTAGAGAAGGGTTGGAATTGTATCAGGCACTTATGAACAGTGGAACGCTTGCTTCATCATCTCTAATTTTCGGAACAATGGGGGAAAATCCTGCGATCAGATTCCTTTCAGCCTTTGCGTCTGTAACGTTGGCAGAGTATTTCAGAGACGAATTGAAAAAGGACGTACTGTTTTTTATCGATAATGCTTTTAGATTTGCCCAAGCCGGAAATGAGTTGGCAACTCTTATGAACATTCTTCCCTCAGAGGACGGTTATCAAGCAACGTTGGAAAGCGAGTTGGCAGAATTCCATGAGAGATTAATTTCCAATAAAAACGGGGTTATAAGTACAATCGAGGCAATTTACGTCCCAGCTGACGATCTTTTGGATCACGCAGTACAGTCTATTTTCCCTTATCTTGAATCCATAGTCGTTTTATCAAGAGATATATATCAAGAGGGTCTAGTTCCGGCTGTAGATATACTGGCTTCGAGTTCAGCAACCCTTGACCCCTCTATAGTAGGAGATTTCCATTATGAAGTGGCTTTGAATGCCAAGACTTTTCTAAAAGAAGCACAATCATTGGAAAGAATCGTTTCACTGGTCGGAGAAAGCGAGCTGTCTAAAGAGGACTTAATAAAATATAGAAGAGCAAGAAGACTTCGTAATTTTATGAGCCAGAGGTTTTTTGTAGCGGAGGCGCAGAGAGGAGAAAAAGGGTCCTATATTCCCTTACAAAAAACTTTGCAGGATGTAAACGGTATTATAGTAGGGAAATACGATAAGATCCCAGAGGATGAGTTTTTATACATAGGAACTATTGATGAGGTTCAACATGGAGAAGAAACAGCTTTTTTTAACGGTTAAAGCACGGGAGCAAACCCTTTACTCTGGAGAAGTTGCCTCTGTAACTTCATATAATGAAAAAGGTAAATTTGATGTCCTAGGTGAACACGCCAATTTCATTTCAATTATTGAGAAATACTTGATAGTTAAACAAGTAGATGGAAGATCGGTAGAATTGAAATTGGATAGCGGTATAATTAGAGTATTGGAAAATAAAATCGATGTCTTTTTAGGAGTAAAGCAAACTCCTGAAAAAGAGCGGCCTTTAAGACAGTAATATATCTGTAGATATTGCTGTATTTCTATGTATATTTCGGTTCTCAAATATGATTTAATGCATCATAATATACTGCGGAAAAAGTAACTTAGAAAATATCTATTAGCAAATATTTATCAGAATAAGGCTTTTGTGAAAATAATTTGTTATTTGAAGATCTTACATCCCGATAGCATTTATCAGATATAGGTATTGAGTGATAGGAATTTATTAAAGACTAATATCCCAAATTATTAAGCTATTATAAAAAATATTTTTATATATTTTTTTACCATTATATTTTTTCTGTACGTTTTATTTTTTATTTTAAATGCCAAAACCTTATTTACTTCAGTGAAAAGTATTTCAGTCTATTTACTCACTAATAATATTTTGCTTAGGTAACTTTATAATAGCTTTTGCGGAAATTTGGAAGATACTCCTCTTACTTGATTTTGCAAATCTTCGTTAGAGATTATATATTCAAAAACTCTCGTTTGCTTATGCAAACTCGAGTTTGTTGAGCATAGTGAAATATTTAGGTATATAATTTGTCATTATGAGGCAATTAAGAAAAGGCACTTCCGGATCGAAATCAAAATACGACCATAAACTTATTGAAAAAAAGTGGCAACAAGTTTGGTTAGATAAAAAACTGTATTCGCCAGACATAAAAAGAGCAGAAAATAAGTTTTATAATCTTTGGATGTTTCCTTACCCTTCAGCCGAAGGTCTTCACGCCGGCCACGCATTCGCCTCAACCGGGAGCGACATCTATGGAAGGTTTATAAGAATGAATGGAAAAGAAGTTTTTCAGCCTATTGGTTACGATTCGTTTGGAATCCATTCCGAAAATTTCGCACTAAAGATAGGTAAGCACCCAACGTCATTGATGGAGAAAACGACAAAACACTATGAGGAGCAAATGAAAAGTATGGGACACGGATATGATTGGACAAGGACAGTGGCCACCTCCGATATAGATTATTACAAATGGACACAGTGGCTATTCGTTCAGCTCTTTAAGGCTGGTCTGGCTTATAAAAAGAAAACGATGGTTAATTGGTGCCCGAGTTGTAAAACAGTGCTGGCAGACGAACAAATAGTTACGCCAGCTCAGGCAGGAAAGTTACCGGTCGGGTTCGATGATATTGCTGATTTACCGGAAGGAACTAGGGTTTGCGAGAGGTGTGGGAGTATTCCAGAAAGAAAGAATTTGGACCAGTGGATGTTTAGAATCACATACTATGCAGATAGACTTATTGATGGTTTTGAAAAAATCGATTGGAGTAAAAGAGTGGTTCTTGCTCAAAAGGAATGGATCGGAAAGTCAAAGGGGCTTTCGATTGACTTTAGATTGGAACATTCAGATAAGAAGATAACCGTTTGGACCAAGTTTTGGGAGACTGTGTTTGGCACAACATTTTTAGTTGTTGCACCGGAGCACCCAATTGTAAAGGAATTGAAGTGGCATTCTGGAGACAAAAGAGATTTTCAAAGAAAAATCTCACAATCTCTAATAAAAACCGAACAACAAAGAAAAGTTGGAGCCGGGGAGAAGGAGGGATTTTTTAGCGGCTCATACGCTATAAATCCTGTAAATGGTAAAAAGGTACCAATCTGGATTGCTGATTATGTTCTTATGGGCGTAGGTACTGGTGCTGTCATGGGGGTTCCGGCGCACGATGAGCGTGATTTTGATTTTGCCAAAAAGTACGCTTTAGAGATTGTACAGGTAGTTTCATATAAAGACAAAAAAGTAGATCAAAAAGTTAAAAATGCCGAAATGTCCTTTGAAGGAGAAGGAAAGTTGGTTAATTCAGGCGAATTTGACGGACAAGACGCTTGGGGGGAGGGAAAGCAGAAGATGGCTGAATCGATGATTGGTCAAGGTTTTGCTTATTGGAAAACAACATATCACCTAAGGGATTGGTTAGTTTCAAGACAGCGCTACTGGGGTCCTCCGATACCCATGATTTATTGCGAAAATTGTGCGAGGGAGGGTAAGTCCTATTTAAGTAATACTAAACCCGTTTTAAGATACGATCAGGCAGATTGGGACTACGCTGGGTGGTATCCTGTCAAAGAAGAAGATTTACCAGTTGAGCTTCCTAATATAAAAGATTATCAACCTATTGGTACGGGTTTAAGTCCTCTTGCAAGTCATCCGGAGTTTTATAAAGTTGCCTGTCCCCAATGCGGTGAAGGAGCAAGAAGAGAGACAGATGTTTCAGACACATTCGTAGATTCTTCTTGGTACTTTTTGAGATATCCTTCCGTTGATGCAGAAAGCTCTGGTAAGTTAGCCTATGATCCAGATATAACAAAGAAATGGCTACCGGTAGATCTATATTTCGGTGGTGCCGAACACTCAGTACTTCATCTTATGTACTCACGATTTGTGACAAAGGCTTTGTACGATTTGAAGTATATTTCTTTTGAAGAACCATTTCCCAAGTTTTTTGCTCACGGGCTCATGATTAAAGACGGAGCAAAGATGAGTAAAAGCCGCGGAAATGTAGTTAATCCCGATGAATACGTTGAAAAATTCGGTGCAGATACATTGCGTCTTTATCTTATGTTTATGGGTCCAATGGACGGATATCCTGATTTCAGAGACACTGGAATTGAAGGTATGAGAAAGTTTGCGAATCGTGTGTGGAAGATATTTGCTGAAAATGTTGTTGTAATCGAAGAAAGTGATGCTCGACGAATGTTAATAAAAATACATCAAACTATAAAGAAAGTAACCGATGATATAGAAAGGTTTCATTACAATACTGCAATCTCGACTTTGATGGAATACACAAATTTCCTTGAGGATATAGTTATTAAGAATAAGCCTAGTTTACATCGAACTAAAGTGAGATGTGCGGAGTGGGATGAGGCACTTAAAACTTTGTGCCTACTAATGGCTCCGTTTGCGCCGCACCTTACTGAAGAGTTGTGGCAAACATATTTCACTGACAACCGACAACCTACAACTCACAACTTTTCTTCAGTCCATCTTCAGGCTTGGCCAAAATATAATCGGGAATTAAATGTTGAGGATACGGTAACAATAGCGGTACAAGTTAACGGAAAACTTCGCGGTACCCTTCGACTTAGCTCAGGGCAAGCAATTAATAAGGATGAAGTTACCAAGCTAGCGAAAGAAAATGAGAAGATAGCAAAATGGTTGGAGGGGAAAGAGATTGAAAAAGAGATCTTTGTATCGGGAAAGTTAGTGAATTTTGTGATAGGGTAACGCGAATGTGAACTAATTTAGAGCGAATGATAGCTAATGCGCTAATGTTCAAATTTTCATTTTCGGATTGACGAGTCTTTTGTAAGTTAATCTGTTAGTACGGAAGTTAGCAATAATTCCCAGTTTCAAGTTAGCAGCATCCAAATAAGCAAGTACTTGTTTAATGTAATCTTGTTTTAAAAATGGAACCGTTTTAATTTCTAAAGCTATTTTCTGGTCTATTACAAAATCAAGAAAGTACCTTCCGATACTATTTTTCTGATAGTTTAAGCTTACTAAAGACTCTTCCTTGTAAGGAATATTTTCTTTTCTAAATTCAATTTCTACGGCTCTTTGGTAGTACCTTTCTTGATAACTATTTCCTAGTTTCCGGTGGATACGAAAAAGAATTCCCATTAATTGGTAAGATAATTCAGGATATATTAATTCACCCATTTACTTATATTAGCGCAGACGTGAGTGGGTTAGTAAAGATATTCGCTCATTCGCGTAAATTTGCTTTCTATTCGTTTAAATTCGCGTTAACATTAGTAGATATGTCTCCGGATGATTTAAAGCTTGAGGACATTGATTTGGGAGATTCGGATGGTCGAAAAAAAGATAAGAAGAAAAAATTTGATTTTGAGGAATTTATTTTCGATTATAGAGTCCCTATAACATTGATTTTATTAGGAGCAATTTTAATAGGTGCTGGAGTACTTTATGCAAAAGATAGATACATTTCCAATCAAGATAAGATTGAGGTCATAGAAGGCACTACAGAAGCTCAAACGCAAGGATCTGAACTGGTGGTCGAAATATCAGGTGCTATTGAGAAACCCGGGGTTTATAAACTTCAAAATGGATCCAGGATTGAGGATTTACTTATAGCCTCAGGTGGATTATCCGGAGACGCTGATAGAGATTGGGTAGGCAAGACCATCAATAGGGCTTCAAAACTAACCGATGGGCAAAAGGTTTATATAAAGGCAAATGAGCACTCAGACATTTCAAGTGCTAAAATTTCAGAGGGGTCAAACGGGTCAGCTGATGTCCGGGGGAGTGGTATAGAAACCTTGGTTAATATAAACACCGCGAGCACAAAAGAGTTAGAAGATCTTCCTGGAATTGGTCCTGTTTACGCCCAATCCATCATTGAACACAGACCTTACTCGTCTGTCGAAGAACTCTTGTCAAAAGACGCTTTAAAGAAAAGCGTTTATGAAAAGATCAAAAGTTCAGTAGGTGTTTACTGACTAAAACTATACATTTTTTCTCTTTACAAGGTTGCAAATATTTCTGGAAATTACAACTTGTAAAAATCAAATCTAATGCGTTATTTTTTCTGGCCGTTGGTTTTAATCATTTTGGCTCTTAGGTTTTACTTTTTCTTCAACATTCCTCAACCCTATAATGATGGCGACAAAATAAGGATATCCTCCCGGGTTACCAGCGAACCGATCCGCTATCAAACTTCCCAATATTTAAAGTTGAAAGGTCTTAAAATTTATTTGCCTTTATATCCTGAAATTCATTACAACGATTTTGTAGTTATAGAAGGAGAAGTAGCGGAGGATAGTTTGAAAAAGCCAAAGTTGGTTAGTTTTCAAGAGGATAGGAGTTTTTTAGCCAATTTAAGAAAAAGTCTTCAAATGATTTTCCAAAAGTCTTTACCTCAACCTCACGCAGCACTTATTGCCGGGGTAACCATCGGTTCTAAAGCAAATTTGGGGTCGGATTTTTGGGAAGCTCTAAAAGCTACGGGAACTGCGCATGTTGTAGTTGCTTCAGGAATGAATGTGACTCTTGTTGCAAAATTTATAGTAACCATTCTTTTCCTTTTTTTAAAAAGACGGCGGGCAATTATTTTAGCATCAATTGCAATTTGGTCCTATGCCGCTCTTGCGGGATTTGATGCACCTATCGTGAGAGCGAGTATTATGGGCAGCCTTGCGTTCGTAGCTCAGGAACTGGGACGGTTAAACGCAGCGGTACGAACACTTTTGATCTCGTCGTGGTTAATGCTTATGCTTAAGCCGGAGTGGGTATTTGATTTAGGCTTTATTCTCTCATTTGTAGCAACACTTTCACTTATTCTTTTTGACTCAAGGGTTAAAAGTAAGTTAGGTTTTATCCCGAGTATAATTCGCGAAGATTTATCGACGTCACTATCCGCCCAGATCGGAGTTGCTCCCATTCTTTTTGTAACTTTCGGACAATTTAATATTTTATCTCCGGTTATCAACGCACTGGTTTTATGGACTATTGTACCGATAACTATAATTGGAATGATCGGAGGGATTTTAGGTTTAATTTTTGAACCATTAGGGAAAGCGGTACTTTTATTGTCTTATCCGTTGACTAGTTGGTTTATATGGATAGTTCAAATTTTCAGTTAAATTATTATTTTGTTAATTAAATATTATGTCTGGTCGTTTTAAATATTCTCTTTTCTTTTTAGTTTTAATAGCCGCAAGCGTTTGGCTTGCCGTATTTTCGTATCCCGCTCCTAAGCTTAACATTATTGCTTGCAATGTCGGGCAAGGAGATGCATTTTTGGTCCAGTATAAGTCTACGCAGATATTAGTTGATGGGGGACCCGGTAAAAGTGTCTTAGATTGCCTTTCGAAATATATGCCTTTTTGGGACAGGAGGATTGAAGTCGTTATTCTGACACATCCCCAAAAAGATCACTATATGGGTTTGGTAGGCGTGTTTCAAAATTATAAGGTGGAAAATTTCATAGCAACACCTCTTGACGCAAGCGCTCAAGAATGGGGAGTGCTAAAAAGTCTTGTAGGGAGTAAGGGGGTTAATGTTATAAACCCTAATTCGGACATGGTGATGAGGTTAGGTTTGATACATTTGGATATACTTTGGCCCTCCTCCGCCTTTTTGGCTTCGGAGGGTAAACCTCCAAATGAAAATCGCGCTATATTATCAGGCAGCGCAAGTGATAGCGCTTTGAGACGAGTCTCGCTATACAGGAACGGTGTTTTAGGTACGCTTACTTCAAAAAAGGATCCGAACGAATTTTCAATATTGGCAATTTTGAGTTATAAGGATTTCAACGCATTATTTACAGGAGATATAGGAGGCCCTCAAATAGATCAAATTATATCATCTGGTAAGGTTAGAGATGTCGACTACCTCAAAGTGCCACATCACGGAAGTAAAAACGGACTTACCAGTAAACTTCTTGAAGCGTCAACTCCAGAAGTTGCAGTCATTTCTGCCGGGAAAAATAACAGTTATGGTCATCCACACAAAGAAGTTTTAGACATACTTAACAGTTTTAAAATTAAGACAGTTAGGACAGACGACAAAGGAGATATCGAGCTTATAACTGACGGAGAAACATGGTTTATAAAAAGTTCGCGAGATAAGTAGTTTTGCTTAGTCGTCTATATCTGAAAGTATAATTAACTCACCACCCTTTTGGTGAGTGGTTGATTTATCTAAAGGAGGACTAAGTGGTATTCTAAACCCATATCTTTGATCACGCCCATCATCATCTCTTTCGTTTAGAGGTCCAAACTCATCGTGGTCGGCCATAAAGAAAGGTTCATCATTTGCTGGTGTAGCGGTTGGTGGTGTCGAATCTGCCTCGGTTTTTGCTTCTGCTGGGACTGGATTGGCAGTTTCCTTTGACATATCGTTAAATTTATAATTTATGTTAGTTTAATACGATTTCCGAAAGATGTAAAATAGGAAAGATGAAAGATCAAATTATAAAAGCAATTGCGCAAACAGCATCAATTGAGGAGAACAATATCCACCTCGAAACTCCGGAGAATGAGGAATATGGAGACTATAGCTCGAATATTTCATTGCAAATATTCTCACAATTTCCAACCAGCAAAGCTGGCCAAGCCTCGCTTATTTCCAATTTCCAATTTCCAATTAAGAACATAAAGAATCCAAGAATGCTGGCAGAAAAAATTGTTGAGAAATTAAAAGCAGATAAAGATCTTTCAGAAATTGTTGAGAAAGTTGAAGTTGCAGGTCCTGGTTTTATTAATTTTTGGCTTTCGAAAGCAGTCTTAATTAAGGATATGGAAAAAGCGGTACACGAAGTTAAGCGGTATGGAAGTTCAAGTACAGGTGAGGGGAAAACCGCTATTGTTGAATACTCATCTCCAAATATTGCTCGTCAGTTTTCCGTGGGACACTTGAGGTCGACGATAATCGGGCAGGCTATTTACAACCACTACAAATTTCTAGGCTACAAAGTTATCGGGGAAAATCATCTAGGAGATTGGGGTACACAGTTTGGAATGATTATTGCTCAAATTGTAAAGAAAGACTTGGATCCACAGAAACTTTCCGTTCAGGAATTTCAAAAATTGTATGTGGAGTTTAATAAAGAGGCCGAAGGCAATCCTTCCATTAGGGAAGAAGCAAAAGTTTGGTTTAAAAAACTTGAAGAAGGCGATTCAAAAGCCAGAAAAGTTTGGAAATCAGCAGTCGAGATCTCGTTAGAGGAATTCAAAAGAATTTACGATCTTCTAAATGTAAAAATTGACAACGCTCACGGAGAAAGCTTTTACGAGGACAAGATGCCTTCAGTTATTGATGAGATAAAAGAAAAGGGTATGGCGAAAGAGAGTCAGGGAGCGTTAATTGTTGAGCTTCCAAATATGCCACCCTTAATTCTTCTTAAAAGCGATGGAGCAACTACCTATCAGACTAGAGACCTCGCCGCGCTTAAATATAGAATCCAAACTTGGGATCCAAAAATTATTGTTTACGAGGTTGGAGCAGAACAAAAACTTCATTTTAAACAGATCTTTAAAGTAGCAGAGCTTCTTGGCTGGAAAAATGACCGGGAATTTGTGCATATAGGACACGGACTTGTATTAATTGGAGGAAAAAAGATGGGAGTGAGAAAGGGTACCGATATAAAATTGGAAGAGGTTTTACAGGAGTCGGTACAAAGGGCCAAAAAAATCATTGAGAAGTCCGGAACGGATCGAGGTTTATCAGAGTTTGATAAGGAAGAAGTTGCAAAAGCAGTCGGAATCGGAGCAATCAAATATTGGGATTTATCGCATCATCCAACAAGTGATATTGAATTTGACTGGGAGAAAATGTTTATTTTGGAGGGGAATAGTGGGCCGTATTTACAGTATACATTCGCTCGTTGTCAAAGTGTCTTGAAACGAGCGAAAATTCCAATTTCCAATAATTCGGCAAGCTCACCATCCCGAGCGGAGTCGAGGGATTTCCAATTTCCAAACAATTTAACAATAAAACAATTTAACAATGAGGAATTATCTCTTCTGCGCACCTTTATTCATTTTCCCGAGGTTATAGAGCATTCCGCCAGAAATTATGCGCCGAATCTTTTGTGTAACTATTTATACAATTTGGCGCAGAAGTTTAATGTGTTTTATAACAAACATTGGATATTACCTAGAGTTGATAAAAAGTCGAAAGCACTTAAATATGAGGATCCTAGTAGTATGATAATTCGTCCTTATTTAACATCAGCTACCAGTCAGATTCTCAAAACAGGTCTTGGGTTATTAGGTATACAAAGTCCGGAGAAAATGTGAACTTCAATTAGGCCGCAGATGCACTGGGTAGATGCTAACGATGCTGAAATAATAAGTTACGATAGATACAAATTACCAATCTTTTTTATCTTCTTTGCCATATTCCCAAAAAAAAGACCTTCTAAGAAAAAGAGACAATTTACTCCGAAGTTTTGAAACGATTCTATTTAAGTTCGGGTTATTGCACAATTGTGCCCATTCTGGTATACTTTTGACCGAAAGTTTAGGAAATCTAATATGACAGAGATAGATACTGGTTTAAAAAGAACTCAAGAGAAAGCATCTTCTCTAGATGAGGTTA
>Ga0214473_10003005_pt1 | contig 20635 bp, 13 predicted proteins | sample RVTome_7_FD_203509 | JGI IMG/M metagenome (GOLD analysis project Ga0214473, IMG submission 203509) | Soil microbial communities from uranium-contaminated site in the Upper Colorado River Basin, Wyoming, United States - RVT98D197 | ecosystem: Environmental > Terrestrial > Soil > Contaminated >... | reverse complement strand
CGAGGAAAAAAAGATCGGGACCGAGGAGCTCCTGTACACGTCGCCCATTTCGGTCGGCCAGATTATCCTCGGGAAATTCACGGCCTCGGCTCTCGTCCTGCTGGCCATGCTCGGGCTGACCGGGGTTCTGTCCGTCTTCACCTTTCTCCACGGCAATCCCGAGCTCGTCCCAATTCTCAACGGCTATCTCGGCCTGTTCCTGATGGGAGCGGCGTTCATCGCCGTCGGCATCTTTTTCTCCTCGCTCACCGAAAACCAGATCGTCGCGGCCATCCTGACCTTCGGCGCCCTGCTCCTCTTCTGGATCATCAACTGGGCCTCCGGCTCGGCGGCCGGTCTGTGGAAGGACGTCTTGAACTATCTCTCCTTCTTCCAGCATTTCGACAACATGACTCAGGGCATCCTGGACACGACGGACATCGTCTACTACGCCAGCTTCGCCTTCTTCGGACTGTTCCTGACGCACTCGGTCATCCAGTCCCGGCGGTGGAGATAAGACATGGACAAGCTCAAAAAGAACCTCAACTACATCGGACTGGGACTGGTCTTCCTGGCGCTCGTCGCCCTCCGCATCTGGCCTGATAAGAAATTCGTCGGCTTCGGATTGGCTCTCGTCGGCATCGCCGCGATCGTCGTCTACATCGTTTTCAACCTCGCCCAGCTCAAAAAGGGCTTGTCACGAAAATCGTTCCTGTATTCGAGCAACATGGTCCTGGTCGTCGTCCTGGTCCTGGCCATCCTCGTCCTCGTGAACACCTTCTTCGCCCGCCACCACAAGCGCTTCGACTTTACCGAATCCAAGACCCACTCCCTCTCCGACCCGTCCAGGGCCTCAAGGGCGACATCACCGTCAAGTGCTTCTTCCGCGAGGGCAACGCGGGCCGGCCGCGGATGGAGGACCTGCTCAAGATCTACGCCTACCATTCGCCCAGGATCAAATATGAGTTTATCGACCCCGACAAAAATCCCGGTCTCATCAAGCGCTACGAGATCACCCAGGACGGAACGAGCATCCTCGAATTCGGCGATAAGGAAAACCGCATCACCGCGACGGCCGAAGAGGATCTGACCAACGCCATCATCAAGGTCACCCGGGAGAAGAAAAAGGTCATCTATTTCCTCGAGGGTCACGGCGAGAAGAGCATCGAGGTGACGGAAGAGAACGGCGAATCCATCGCTAAGGACGAGCTGTCCAAAATGGGCTATGATGTCAAGAAGCTCGTGATGGCCCTCCCGGATTCCTTTCCCCGCGACTGCGCCTGCCTCGTCATCCCCGGCCCGCAGAAGGATCTCCTCCCGAACGAGCTCGCCACGATTCAAAAATACCTGGAGGAAGGAGGCCGGGCGTTCTTCCTCGTCGATCCCGAAACGGCGCCGGGCCTCATCCCCTACCTGGCCAAGTTCGGTTTCAAGCTCGAGAACGACTTGGTCTTCGATCGTCCGAGCATCTTCGGCGGCGATTACCTCATGCCCCTCATGAGCGAAATCGCCTCCCACGAGATCACGAAGAATTTCCGCTATGCCACGGTCTATCCCCTCGCCCGCTCGGTCGATGTCATCGACCCGAAACCGGACGGCGTCCAGACCTCGCAGGTTCTGGGAAAAACGAGCGACTACGCCTATGCCAAAAAAGATTTCGCCCTCAAAGAGAAGATGACCCTGAAGGAGATCGCCTTCGACCCGAAGAAAGACAAGCGCGGGCCCATCGCCCTGGCCGCCCTGGCCGCCCTGAAGGCCAAGACCGGCCCCGAGGGGAAGAACCTGCCCGAAGGCCGTCTCGTCGTTTTTGGCGACTCGGACTTCGTCCTCAACCGCTTCTTCAACTCCCAGGGCAACGGGAATCTCTTCCTCAACGCCGTCAACTGGCTGACCGAGGAAGCCGACCTGATTTCGATCCAGCCCAAAACATCCCGGCCCCGGACCATCCAGCTCACGCCCGCCCAGGGAAAACTCATATTCTTCTTTTCAGTCATCATTCTTCCGCTGATCGTTCTCGTCCTCGGAATCTCGATCTGGGTCCGGAGGAGGTCGCTGTGAAATTCAAGAACACGCTCATTCTCCTTATGGCCTTCGCCGTCCTTTTGGCCGCCTTCCTCTTTCTGGATAAAAAAGGGACGAAGGATAAAACCGGAGGGCCGGAGGAGAAGCTCGTGGCGCTCGCCTCGGCCGACATTCAAAAAATCACATTCAAGAGAGAGAACGAAACCCTGACTTTCCGCAAGGACGACAAGGGCGATTGGATGGCCGTCGAGCCGCTCGAAGTCCGGGCGGACAATTATGAGGTGAACCAACTGGCCGAGAGCTTTGCCGACTTGAAGATCGAGCGCGTGGTGGAAAAGGCAAAAGCCGACCTCAAGACGTATCAGATCCCGCAAAAAGAGATTTCGCTCTGGACCAAGGGAAACGACCAGCCGGCCAAGATCCTGATCGGGATGTCAAACCCGCTCGACAACTCGTTCTTCGCCCAAAAAGAAGGCGATCCCCGGGTCGTCCTGATTTCGAGCGCTCTCAAATCCACGCTCGACAAAACGTTTTTTGATTTCCGGCAGAAGGATATTTTTAAATATGAGACGGGCGAGGTGAAGCGGATCAAGCTCCAGGCTAAGAGCGCCGCGTGGGAAGCCGTGAATACGGACGACGGCTGGTTCTTCGAGGCGCCGTTCAAGGCCATGGCCAAAGAGAGTAGGATCACGACGCTTTTCGACACCCTGTCCAACCTTCGGGCCAAGGAATTCGTGAGCGAGAACAAGAACGTCGAAGAGCTGAAAAAATTCGGGCTCGCCGCGCCGGAATACAGCGTCGTCCTGAGCCTGCCCAAAACGAACAAACAGCTGACCTACGCGATCCACAAAGGAGTCGACAAAACCTACGTCACGACGTCGGAATCGACCAAAATCGTCGTTCCCGAGATCGACCCGATTACGGAGCTCGAGAAGAAAGCCGACGACTATCGCGAAAACAAGGTCGTCACGTTCAACGCCTGGCAGGCGAACAGGGCCGTCCTGAAGAAAGGCCCGCTGAGCTTGACGCTGTCCAAGGCTTCCAACGACAAATGGTATCTCGACGCCGCCCAGAAAGACGAAGCCGACGGGTCCAAGGTCGAGGCGTTCATCCGCAAAATCGAAGGACTTGAAGCGACGGGATACGTCGATACACCCAAGAGTCCGTCCGAGTACGGGCTCGACAAACCCCAGGCGGAAATATCGGTCCGGACCAAGGACACGGGCGAAAAGGCCGTGGAGAAGTCCTTCACCGTTTTCGTCGGAAAGGTCGATACGGAAAAGAAACAAGCTGTCGTCAAGAATCCCAAGTTGAATTATTTCTTCCGCGTCGATTCCGCGTTCCTCGACGAATTTCCCAAAGAGGCGAAGGACTGGAAAGCTCCCGTTCCGGAAAAAAAGGAGCCGGAGAAAAAATAGACCATCGTCAAGGGGGGCGCCGCTCCTTGGGCCGAAAAAGTTGCGGCGTCCTCTCTTGTATCTAAAGCTTCGGGGAGAGAGCGGAATTGGTTTTCGATAAGAAGAATTTTTCCGATCGCCTGATCCATTGGTACGAAGGGCACAAGCGGAATCTTCCCTGGCGGAAGACGAAGGATCCCTACAAAATATGGATCTCGGAAGTCATGCTCCAGCAGACGACCGTCCAGGCCGTCCTCCCGTATTACCGGGCGTGGCTCAAGATTTTTCCCGATATCCGGTCTCTGGCCCGGGCGCCTCTCCAACGAGTCCTCAAAGCCTGGCAGGGATTGGGCTACTACGGCCGGGCGAGGAACCTCCATGCCACGGCCAAGATGATCGTGGAAAACCATCGTGGAAAATTGCCTCATGATCCGGATGTCCTGGCCGGGCTGCCCGGATTCGGGCCTTATACCACCGCGGCCGTATTGAGCCTGGCCTATCAAAAAGTCCTTCCGGTTCTGGAAGCTAATGTCCGGCGGGTGATGATGCGGCTGGCGGCGCTTCACGGGAAGGCCGACGGCCGGCATGACAAAGCTATTCTCGCCGAACTGCTGAAAACCATCGACCGCAAATCACCCGGCGACTTCAACCAGGCGCTGATGGAATTGGGCGCTCTGGTCTGCCGCGCCCGGAATCCGCAATGCCTTCTCTGCCCGATCCAAACATCCTGCGCGGCCTACGCGCGCGGCGAACAGGACGTCATTCCCGCGCCCAAGAGCCGAAGATCGCAGAAGGTCAAAGCCGTCCTCGGCATCATTCGGAAAGGGGCCAAGTATCTGATCCAGCAGAGGCCCGAAACGGGGCTTCTGGCCGGCCTCTGGGAGTTCCCCGGGGGAAAAGCGAAACGGGGCGAAACGCTGGAGAGGGCCCTCGCCCGCGAACTCAACGAAGAGCTCGGCGTCGAGCTCCATGACGCGAAATTCCTCCTCAAGGTCGAACACTGTTACACTCAATACCGCATCGCCCTCCATGCTTATGCCTGCCGGCTCAAGACCGAACCGGCCCTCGAGCCGGGCCGACAAAAATGGGTCGCCCTCAGAGATATCCACAAATATCCCATTCCTTCGGGAAGCGCGAAGATCGTTCACTTTTTGGAAAATAAATAATCGGGACGTTGGGATTCTCGTCCTCCGCTTGAACCATGGAAACGATTTTTCGATTCGTCAATTACGGGGAACGCTTCGAGCCCGCGCCCCGGACCCTCGTCCTCGACGTCGGGATGGCGACCATCCCCGGCGTCATCGATCATCATCACCCCGAGGCCGAAGCGGAGTGCACGGCGTCGCTCATCGCCAAATATCCCCATCTTATCCTAGGCCACATCCGTCCGGACGAACCGTTGACGATCGTAACCCACATACTCCCCGACTTCGATTCCCTGTCCTCGATTTTCCTGGCGCTCAAGCTCGTCGAAAGCGGTTCGATGAATCCGTCTCTTCATAAGCTCGCCGCCTACGCCAGAATCGTCGACTCCGCGAGCCTCCCGAAACATATCGACCTGAGCGGAACGCCCTACGCGATTCTCCGGGCGCTTTTTTCCGGCTCGAAAAAAAGTGAAGAGGATATCAACCGCGATCGAATCGAGGAAGGCCTGAAATTTATGCGTTTCCTCTATGCCCGGGTTGAAGAGGGGCTCGAGATCCTCGAGAACAGAAGCCTCTTCTCTGGAATCGATCGCTATGAACGGGCTATGCGGAAAGTCGAGGCCGATTATTTTCGCTATTTGGAGGATCTCGGGAGAGGCCTGAAGGTCCGGGTTAACCTCCCGGCGACCGGCGGGAAAGGGAAAAAAAGCTTGGACGGACTCGTCGTTGCGAATCCGAAGAGCTTTCTCCTCAAGGAATGGGCCCGGCGCGATCGCGACCATACCTCCTTTGGCGAAGGTTTCGGATTCACGATGATCAGCTTCGGCGATTCCCGTTATATTCTCGGAGTGGACCCGGGGCGCGGCGTGAACCTGCGCGGGCTGGGCACGATCCTGAATCAGAAAGAGGCGGAAAGAAGGATCGCGGAAAGCCGGGCGTTTCCGCGGCCCTGGTATGAGGGCAACTGTCCCTTCTTCGATTATCGGATTATCGACACGCCCCAGGACGGCACGGCTCTCTCCCAAACTGAAATTCTGGAGGCCGTATCGGCGTTTGGAAACATATAATCTCCGGTCATCGTCGGTCCCTTTAATTGAACCAGTCGAACCCAAAATCGTTAGAATATAGATGGAATTCCGGGCTTGGCGCGGTAATTACTCTAAGGCCCCATAGCGGAGGGGAGGCCCCGTCGATTTTTGGACGCGGGGAACCGCCGGGACTGGTTCCGGGGGACGTGGATAATTTCCGCGCCAAGCTCGCTGAAATCCTCGCTTTGTCGATATATCTATTTCCTGTATGATGTCGCGGTAATGAAAAACGGGAAAATCCTTCTCTCGGTATTTTTCGGCCTTTGCGCCGTCTCGGCCGCGCCCTTCGCCCGGGCCGATGTCAAGTCAGCGACCGCAGTCAAGGTCAAGGAGCCGATCGCGGTCGACGGGGCGCTTAACGAATCGTCCTGGGCCTTGGCCCTTGAGCTCGGCGAGTTCATTCAATTCGAGCCCGAGCGGGGCGCTCCCGCGACTTTAAAAACCGTCGTCAAGGTCCTCTATGATGATAAGGCCGTCTATTTCGGAGTCCTCTGTTACGATCCGAATCCGGACCGGATCGCCGCCCGCGTCGCTAAGCGCGACGCCGATCTGCGTGAGGACGATTCCGTGATCGTCTGCCTCGACACCTTTTTCGACCGGCGCAACTGTTACTTCTTCATGACGAACCTCCTCGGGACGCAGTTCGACGGCCGGTTCGTGGAAAACGGCATCACCCAGGACGCGACTTGGGACGGCATCTGGAAATCCGCGGCCCGGAAAACGGATTTCGGCTGGTCGGCCGAGATCGTCGTGGAGCTCCGCTCGCTGAAATACGAGCCGGGAGTGAACAAGAGCTGGGGTTTGAACGTCGGCCGAGTCGTCCCGCGCTTCCTGGAGAACTCGTTCTGGGCCGGGCCGCTCGAATCTCCCTATAAAGTCTCCCAGTACGGGATCCTGGCCGGGCTTGACTTGGAAAAAGCCTCAGACAAGGCCCAGTTCATACCCCACGTCATTTCCAAGCTAGAGGAGGGGAAACGTACCGCACTCGACCTCGGACTCGACGCCCGCTACGCCTTTTCCCAGGCCGTGTCCGGGAACCTGACCATTAATCCCGATTTCGCCACGGTCGAGGCCGACCAGGAACAGATCAACCTGACCCGGTTCGAACTCAGCCTCCCGGAGAAACGGAATTTCTTCCTCGAAGGGTCCGAGACCTATATGCAGCGGATCAAGCTCTTTTATTCGCGCCGGATCGGCGACATCTATGGCGGCCTCAAGGTCTTCGGGAAAGAGGGCGGCCTCGAATTCTCCGGTCTGAGCGTCCAGGCCATGCCGAACGACGAAAGAAACGAAGACTCGGCCAATTTCTCGATTTTCCGGCTCAAAACCGATGTCCTGAAATCGTCGAACGTCGGATTCCTTGCGGCCAACAAGCTTTTGAACGGGCGGAACCAGGGAGCGGCCGGCATCGACACGGCCCTGAATTTCTCGGACAAATTCCGTTTCACGGGGCAGGTGGCCGTGAGCTATGGCGACCGGCGAACAGACAACTTCGCCTTTTTTCTACGGCCGAGCTACGACTCGGCGACCGGCCATTTCCATATCCGCTACACCCAGCTCGGGAAGTATTTCGGCGATAACGCCAACGCCGTCGGGTTCATCAGCGACGACAACCGCCGGGAGCTCGATTCCGCCCTGGAGAAGACGGTTTGGATCAAGAAAGGCTTCCTGGAGCGGATCGCCTACGATTCGAATTACAACATCTATTGGGGCACGGAGGGAACGCTCCGAAGCTGGAAAGTTGACGAGGGATTGATATTCGACCTCAAGAACAAGTTCTCGCTCGAACTCCAACACACCGAAGAGTACAAGCTCTACGAGAAGGATTTCCGCAACCGCCAAAGCGAGCTGACCCTCGGCTTCAACACTCGGGAGTGGCAGTCGGTCACGGTCACATACAGCTTCGGCCGGAATTACGACCTCGATTTTAAGCTCTGGGAAGCCGGCCTTAACTACAAAGTGACGAAAGACCTCTCTTTCGAGTACGGCTTGGAACGGCTCATCTTCACCCCCGATCCCGAAGGCGAGAGCACCTGGATCCATGTTTTTCGGGCGACGCAGTCTTTCACTCCCGACCTTTTTTTGAAGGCGTTTTATCAGGTCCACACGGCGATCGACAAGCACAACATCCAGGTCTTATTCGTCTACCGCTTCCAACCGCCGTTCGGCCTCGTTCAACTCGCTTACCAAAAAGGAACGGCCCGTTTCGGTGAAAAGGGAAACCAAGGCCATACCCTGTTCCTCAAATTCGCCTTCATGTTCTGAGCGGCCGCAGCCTTGTGGTACAGGATCCGGTCGGGGAATCCGGCGTCGCCGAGATTCTTCCAGCAAAACTGTTCTACGGTCAGCGGTTAGCTCATTGACAAAATGAAAATGAATGCGCTAGAATCGCGGCCGCCGCATGAATTATTTTGGGCCGATTGGCCGAAATCAAGGCGCTACGGCAAAAGCCACGATTCCCACCCGGCCTGTCGCATCCCGCCCTCATCTGCTTCAATCCCCCGAACTCGTCCTAAGAAGAGCTGTTTGAAAGACGACCGAGCGAAAAGCGTCCCTAAGCCTGTCCTCCATCGTGGCCCGAAGATGGAGGATGAATCGCCGCACCCCGGCTGCTTCCTCGAATGGTGGTTCGTCCACGGCCGCTATCGGGGCCCGCGCGCTCCCGAACGCCATTTCATGGTCACGTTCTTCAAGCACCCCGTCCGAAGCGGTCAGCGGGCCGGCCGGAACACCTTTTCCTATCTGGCGTCCGTCCTCAACCCCGTGACCGGAAAGAATGAAACAGCGACCCGGGTCGATCACAGCCTGGTCGATTGGATCATTCGCCGGCAGCACCGGGAGCTGAAGAACAACGTTGACAGCCGCCTCTTGGATGCCTACCTCAATGAGATCCGCCGCTCGAGGGCCATGAGAAACATCAAGGTCGTCCGCGCCCGGGCAACCATAACGTCGTCCCCGCTTCGTTTGGCCTGGCGGGACTTTTTGTTCCTACAAAATCCCGCTTCGTTTAAGCTCGATTTTGCCGAGCCCGAAAGCCGCCGGCATTGCCGGTTTGCGCTCCGCCCCCGGCGCTCGGCACTGGCCGTCGAACCCGCGGGGCATTCGGGCCCAAACCCGGGGGGCATGGAGTACAGGGCCTATCCGCGCTTGGACTTGCAGGGATGGGTTGACGGCGCTCCGGTCGCGGGCGAAGCGTGGTTTGATCATCAGTGGGGAAGCCTCGGCTGGCTTATAACCGATCAGCCCGAAAAACGTGTTTTAGGTTGGGATTGGTTCGGCCTCAATCTCGATGACGGCTCCGATTGGGTGGTCTTGGTTCACAGGGACGCGCAATCCAAGGACGTCATCGCCCAATATATTATCCGGCAAGGCCGCCAAGGCGATGTCGATGTATGCCATTATTTCACCCTGAAAGCCGGCCAGGAGTGGGAGAGCCCGAGGACACGCATCAGGTACCCGGTCGAATGGGCCGTCGAAGCCCCCGAATGGAATGCCTCGCTGAATTTTGTTCCGCTGGCCAAAGACCAGGAGATTCCCCTGTTCGGGCTGCAGCGGGCCGTCTGGGAAGGGGCCGGTCTCGTCAGCGGGCGCGTGGCCGGGAAGGCTGTCAAAGGAAGGGCTCGGGTCGAGCTGCAGGGATACGGCTACATTTTCGATTTCCGCGATTTCATGAAAAATTTCGGGGCCCGGGTCGACCGCCATCTCGAAGATTTCCTGCCGCGGACGTTGAATGACAACGACGTGCAAAGATACGTCGGTCCGCCCACCGGTAAATATGAACCCGCCGCCTATACGGGCATGCTCTCCGAGCCAGTATGGGATATGATCGCCAGGCCCGGCAAAAGGTGGCGCCCCATTTTTGCCCTTCTCCTCCTGGACGCCCTGGGCCGGGACCCTGAGCCCTTCGAGGCCATGGTCTGCAGCCTGGCCGAACTCTGCCATACCGGTTCGCTCATCGTCGACGATATCGAGGATGCATCGCTGCTCAGGCGGGGGGATCAATGCCTCCATTTGAAGTTCGGCCAGGACGTGGCCATCAACGCCGCCAACACCCTTTATTTTCTGCCCTCTCTCTTGATTTTCAACCATCCCCTTCTTTCCGCGAGACAGCGCCTTGACATCCATGAAACCATGACCCGCCAATACATCAGGGCCCACTTCGGGCAGGCGCTCGACCTTTTCTGGTCGCGTCATTTGAGCGAGGCGAGCCTGCGAACATGGATGGCCGATTCCCTGGCCGACAAGATCCTGCAGATGTACGAACTCAAGACGGCCGCGCCAGTCGAAGGTTTAGCCGAGGCCGTAGCGATCGTCGCCCGGGGGAGCGCTTCTCTACGAACCGCCTGCCGGCGGTTTGCCACGGCCGTGGGGACGGCCTTCCAGATCACCGACGACGTCAACGGATTGACACGGAACGGAGCAAAAAAAACATGCGGCGAGGACCTGGCCGAGGGAAAATTGACTTATGTCCTGTTGCGGGCCCTGGAGAGGCTGAAGGCCGGCGACGGCCGGCGGCTTCAAAAAATCATCTGTTCCCCGAAGCTTCGCCGCCAAGCCGGCGCGCTGGCCGAGGGCATGGAACTGATCCGGATGTCGGGAGCCCCAGCTGCATGCCGGGAGGAAGCTAAAACCATGTTGGAAGAAGGATGGAAGCTCTTTTCGGCCCGGCTCAAGGCGTCCGAACCCAAAATCCTCCTGGAAACATTATGCCGCAGCCTGCAGGACCTCTAGGCCGGGAATGAATTCCTCGAAAAATTAATCGAATGGCCTCATTTCTTAGCCGATATCCCTATTTTGCCGGGTGTGTGATGGGACTGCTTGTTTACGCCCTCATCGTTTTTATTTTCCGGAGCCAACGACGGGCTATCCTCCTAAGCAGCCTGCTCGCCGCGCCTCAGGCGCTGTTTGCGCTTTACCTCGTTCCCCGCTATTGGAATCCCAGATTAATCGCCGAATTCTCTATCGGACTTGAAGACATCCTCTTCACGTTTATTTGCGGCGGAATGGCTTGGGTCGAAGCCTCCTGGCTTCTGCGCCGAAGGATTATCCTTCAGATCAAACCGTCCTTGATTATGGCGCGCTTATTAGCGGGGGGGATATTCGCCCTGGGCTTGTTTGTGCTATTGGCCCGGGTCGGTATCGGAAATATGCTCAATCCGTTGATCATCATGGGGATTTGGATTCTTACCCTTCTTCTGCTCCGCCGGAGCCTTTGGCCCTTCGCCGCCCTGGCGGCCGTTCAATCATTCGTCCTCTATACGTTCACCCTTGCGGCCATGAAATTTTTATGGCCTGCTTTTTTTATGTTCTGGGCATGGAAAAATTTGTCGGGCATAAATCTTTGGGGCATCCCCCTCGAAGAGATCGCTTGGGGAATCCTGTACGGACCCTTTTGGGGAACAACCATGGCCTATCTGCTCGAAGCCAAATTGACCCAAAAGTCCGACATCACCCAGGTCGATGTCAGTTGCGCCGACGCATCGCGCAACCGGCCGGACAGCGCCTAAGGGGGAGAGAACGTCGCGCAACGCGAGAAAGCAAATTCTCATACCCAATAATCTTTATTTTTTCGCCTCGACCCTATTCCAATCCGGGGGATCGATGCCCTGAAGGTTGTGGACGAAAAAGTCATACATCTTCTTCGTCCCGTACGCCCCGCCCATGCCGTGTCCTCCGCCCGGGATGACCAGCAAATCGAATATCTTGCTGGCCTTGATGAGCGCGTTGACGACCTGATAGGTTGAAGCGGGGTCGACGTTCTGGTCCATTTCGCCGACGACGAGCAGGAGCTTTCCCTGGAGATTCCAAGCGTTGTCTACGTTCGAGGACGCCGCGTACTCCGGACCGAGGGGCCATCCCATCCACTGCTCGTTCCACCAGATCTTGTCCATCCGGTTGTCGTGACAGCCGCAGGAGGAAAATCCCGCCTTATAAAATTCGGGGTGGAAAAGCAGGCCGCCCAGAGCGTTTTGCCCGCCGGCCGAATTCCCATAGATGCCCACCCGGCTGATGTCATAATAGGGATACTTTGCAGCCGCGGCCTTATGCCACAGGATCCGATCGGGGAATCCGGCGTCGCCGAGATTTTTCCAGCAGACGTCGTGAAAAGTCTTGGAGCGGTTGTTCGTCCCCATCCCGTCGACCTGGACGACGATGAATCCCAGTTCGGCCAGGGCCTGCATCCCCGAGTTGGCGCTGAATGATTTGGGAACGAAGGACCCCTGCGGACCGGCATAAATATTTTCGATGACGGGATATTTCTTTTTGGGATTGAAATTCATCGGCCGGGTGATGAGGCCGTAGATGTCCGTCCGGCCGTCGCGTCCTTTGGCGACAAATGCCTCGGGCGCTTCCCAGCCGCTTTTCTGAAGTTCTCCAATGTCCGTCTTTTCAGCCTGCATCACGACCTTCAAATCGGATACGCGCCGGACATCCATGACGGGAGGAAGATCCACGCGGGAATAGGTATCGACAAGGTAAGCCGTATCTCGGGAATAGACGACCGAATGATTGGCGTTTGCCTCGGTCAGAGCGGTCAAACCCGATCCATCGAGATTGATTCGGTAATAGTGGACGAAATAGGAATCCTGGCCGGCGTTCATGCCGCTTGCCTGGAACCAGACTAGGCGGGCGGCTTCATCCACCTTGTCGACCCCCCGGACAACCCACTCGCCCTTCGTGATCTGGTTTTTGACCGCGCCCGTCTCGCCGTCGAGAAGGTAAAGATGATTCCAGCCGTCCCGCTCCGACATCCAAACGACCTCTTTCCCGTCGGCGAGGTCAAAACGATATTTCTTGGCCGAGTAGCAGAAGAACGTCGGCGGCTCCTCGCTGATGACGGACCGCGCCTCTCCTGTCGCGCCGTCGACATCGATGACCCGGTAAACCTGGTGTCCCCGCTGGTTGTATTCGAAGGTGAACGCCCGGCTGTCCTTCCGCCAGACCGGCATGGTCATGTCGTAAGGGTTGGGAAAGAGGGCATGGTCGATGTTGACCTGCATTTTCGTCTCGACAATGAACATAACGGGCTGGTCGAGGTCGAGCGCGTCTCCGGGCTTGGCGTATTCGAAGGTCGAATACTTCGGCTGGAGCTGGTCGGCCGGAGACGATTCGATATATTGGATGAAGCGGTGATATCCGGGCCTGAGCCGATAAGCGGCCAGCTTCTTTGAATCCGGCGACCAGACGATGGAGATATACGTGTAGTAATTCCCCTCGCTTCCGTCCCGGCTCAAGGGAAATTCTTCTTTCTTGTCTTTCGTCCTGACCCAGACGTTATAGTTGCGGATGAACGCTTCCCACTTCCCGTCGGGCGAAGCTTTAGTCTCGGGCGAGGCGGCTTGAGCCGGAGGTCCGCCCTGGCCCAAACCTCCGCCGCCGCGGAAACGGCGCTCGACCGGGCCGAGTTTCGTGCAGGTGTATCCGCTCAAGTCGCACTTCCAGCGGGCTTCGAAGGCCTCGAAGGTGACCGTTTTCTCGTTGTCAACGAAGGCGATCGAGGTAAAAGGGAGTTTTTTGGGATCGACCTTTTCGCCCGATACGGCGGCCAGAGCCGCGGCTAGCCGGACATGGTCGAAGGCCGGCCTCTTGGCCGCCGCCGCGGCGTCGGCGATGATGAATTCAAAACCGTCTTTGACCGATTTCCGGTACCAGAAACGGTGGGTATTATCGATCCAAACTGGCCGTTCGGGGACATCATAAACAAGCCCTTGGAGCTTTTCTCGAAGTCCGAGAGCCCGGTCATAATCGACCTTGGTCACCTGGCCCGCCAAGACGACGGGAAGGATGATCACAAGGCATAAAATCCAGACCAGATAAAGACGCGCGCATTTCATGGGATTCTCCTTTTTCGCGGTAAGTGGATCATGTCGCCCGATTGGACACGGCGATTATAGCTCAGGAGAGGTGCCGGAATCACCCCCGCCCCCTGGGGAACCAGTCCCGGCGGTGCGGGGCCGTCACACGAGGTTGAGCCCGGCGTGTTTCTGCGCGATCGCGTCCGCGAGCGAGCCGAGGGCGGCAAAATCGGATTCGCGCGGAAGCCCGCGGCAGATGACCGGGCTCAAGACCTCGACCTTGAGGTTCGGAATGAGCGCGGCGAGCTGCTCGACGATTTTCTGTCCCCAGCCATAAGAACCGATGACCGAGGCAAATTTAAGTTTCGCCCGGAGGCTGTTCGCAAGCAAAGCGGCATAAGCCGCTTTCGGATGCGGGCCGACGTGAACGGCCGGGGTCCCGATGACGATCGTCGCCGCGTCGACGAGCGATTCCGCCAGCTTTCCGATATCCGTGTCGGCCAGATTGAATTGGCGGACGGACACTCCCCGCTCGGCCAAAGCGCCGACGAGATGACTCACCATCCGCTCCGTGCTGCCGTGCATGGAAATATAAGCGATGACGACGACGTTCTTCGGGGTATCCGAGATCCAGTCCCGGTAAGATTCAAGGATCATCTTGGGGTTGTTATAGACGGGCCCGTGGCTGGGAGCGATCATGTCGATCCGGTAATCCTTGATCCTTGTCATATTATTTTGAATGGCCGTCCGGAAGGGCATCATGATTTCGGCAAAATAGCGCTTCGCGGCTTCGAAGACGCGGCCTTCATCGGTGACGAAGACCTCGGACTGGGCCAGGTGGGAGCCGAAGAAGTCGCAGCTGAAGAGAATCTTGTCCTCGCGCAGATACGTGGACATCGTTTCCGGCCAATGAACCCACGGGGTATGGACGAACTCAAGGGTCAGGTTTCCCAGGGAGAGCGTCTGGCCGTCGCCGACGACGATGAATTTATCATCGGGGATCGCGAGGAGATCGATCAGAATGCCCTTGGCTTTCGGCGAACAAACGACCTTGGCCGCCGGATACCTGGCCAGGACATCCGGAATCTCTCCCGAATGATCCTGCTCCCCGTGATGGGCAATGATGTAGTCGAGCGTCGGGACGGACTTCAAGTTCTCGAAGAGGACGTCGCGCTTGGCCGGGTCGACGGTATCGAGAAGGGCCGTCTTCTCGCTGCCGCGGACAAGATAGGAATTGTAGCTCGTCCCGTCAGGCAGAGGGATCAGGCTGTCGAACAAGCGCCGGTCCCAGTCGACGGCCCCGACCGCGGATACATGGCTGTTGATCATTCGTGTTTTCATCGGACATCCTTTCCTTAATTCCTATCAAATATATCGGATTATGCAATTAATTTCAAGCGTCCGACGGGATTGGTTCCCAGGGGGGCCGGGGACGACTCCGGCACCGTCTCTCCGAATCTTCCGTCGGTCACCGCCCTGCCTTGCCGGTCATCTCCTCGATGCTGAGCTTCAGGATGGCCGCCCGGGCATAGGCTTTATCATCCGGGAGGGACCTTCGCCGGACCGTTTCCGGCTCATCTTCCAGATGATGAAGCATGACCTCCATCCCGGTTTTTTTCTCCTCGAGGCCGGCGACGCGCCTGATTTTTCCGTAAAGGACGACGGACCTGAAGCCGTGGGCGCATTCCCCCATGATGTATCCCCCGTCCTCGATGACCGTGGCGCAGACCGCGGGATTAGCTTCGAGAAAATGCCATTTCCGTCCCTGATGAGCGGTGTGAAAATAGAGAGCCCGCGCCCCCGGATCATAGCCGTAGCTCATCGTCAGGACGTAGGGCTCGTTATCCCGGCAGAGGGCCAGGACGGCGAACTTGCCCCGCCGCAGGATCTCCTCCAGAATCTCCGGGGTGGTGATTTCGCACTCCGTTTTTTGCATGTGGTAGCGCGGCATGGTTTCCTCCCCTAGCGGAGCTTTCCTCGTTTCAAGGAAGCGAATACGCCGGCCAGGCATAACCCGGCGAAAAACAGAAAGGCGGTCTTCTGGGCGGATAGAAATTCGGGCACGGTTTCCGGCCCGATCCTTCCCTGTCCCAGGTAGAGGGAAAAGATCAACATCGCCACGCCCATGCTGAACATCTGGCCGGTAAGCCGCATCGTCCCCAGCATGGCCGAGGCGACGCCGTAGGACCTTTTCTCGACCGAGCTCATCACGGCATTCGTGTTGGGCGAGGAAAAGAGGGCAAATCCGAACCCGAGCACGGCCAGGGCGAGGACGATAAAACTCAGCCCCGTTTCGCGGTTCACGACGGACAAGAGGATCAGGCCGAGGACCGAGAGGCTCATTCCGGACGAGGCCAACAGGCGCGGTTCGAGCCGGTCCGACAGCCGGCCGGCGAGAGGAGACAAGACCGCCATCAGGATGGGCTGGGCAATGAGGACGAATCCCGCTTTCTGCGGGCTCAGGCCTTTGACGTTTTGAAGATGGAGGCTGAGGAAGAAGCCGACGGCGAACGTCGCGCTGTAGTGAATCAGCGCGGCCAGGTTGGAGAAGGAAAAGACCGGATTGGAGCGAAAAAGCTTCATGTCAAGGACGGGATAGGCCACCTTGTTTTCCACGCCGACAAAGGCGAACATTCCCGCGATTCCGGCAGCGACGAGAGCGCCTCCGCTTATCTTGGGGAGAAGCGAAAATCCGAGCATGACGGCGATAAGAGCTGCTCCCAGGAGAACGGCTCCCGCAGCATCGAACTTCTCGCCCCGGGCTTCAGTCCATTCGCCCTCGAGACGCGCGATCACGATCCCGAAGACGATCAAGCCGAGGATGCCGCTGAGCCAGAAAACGCTTCGCCATCCCCAATGCTGGGTCAAGAAGCCGCCCAGGACCGGACCGAGCGAAAGCCCGAGATACGTCGATGCGACGTTGACGCCGAGGACCCGGCCGCGTTCGTGCGCGGGATAGGCCGAGGTCAACATGGCCACGCCGGTGCTGAAGATCATCGCTCCGCCCAAACCCTGAAAGACTCTGGCGGCGAAGAGGACGGCGATTGAAGGAGCGATGGCAGCCGAACAGGAGGACAGAGTATAGATCAGGCTTCCCCAGCCGAAGACTTTTTTCCGGCCGATGATATCCGAGAGCTTGCCGAAGGGAACGAGAAAGACCGCCGCCGCAAGGATGTTGGATGTCGCGATCCACCCCAAAACGACGGCAGGCAGATCCCATTCCTTGCCGATTGAGGGAAGGGCGACATTGACCGATGCCGACATAAACGGAGCCAGAAACGCGGCCATTGTCGCCACGACGAGGACGACGGTTCTGCGGGGACTCGAAGAATCGGGCTGTGCGATCATCTCGACGAACTCCGTTACTGAAGATCCAAACGGCTTCCCAGTTTAGCGGAAGCGCCTTCCTCTTTCAATTCCCGCATGAGGATCACACATTTGAATGCTTCCCGCAACGGCGAGCGAGCTTCAAAGAACGACCTTCACCCAAAGGTCGCCGTCGGTATAGGCCGCTAAGATTTCTCCGGGATGGGACGCCAAAATCTCGGCGTTCGTCCGGAATGCGGTTTTCTTTGTGCCCGGTTTCTTTTGAATATCGATGGTCAGCCTTCCCTTGCGGAAAGGAAACGAGGCTTGGATTGTCTTAAGCCATGGAAACAACCTGGGCCGAATTCTCAAACCGCTTTCTTGAGGTTGGATGCCGAGGATATGATGAACGCAGAGTACGATCATTTCCGCCCAATTCCAGGGGACAATCCCGACCTGGGGAAAGGGCGGCGCCTGCCGCTTGCCATAAAATTCGAACCAGGTGCCGGCGCCGGCTCCCGGGACGGTCCCGAGCCAGTTCAGGATGCGGCGGACATTGTCATAATCTCCCAGCTCGACGCAGGCTCGGGCGACGAACAGCGTCGGAAACGGCCATGCTCCGGGAGAATCCGGTTCGGAGCCGGCATGATAGCGGCCATAGCCGCCGCTCGTCCAGGCCTGGTTCCATAGAGTTTCGAGCGAGGCCAGAGTCCGGCGGCAGAGCGGAGATTCGGGTGTGATAAAACCCAGGGCGATCGGGAGAGCGGAGGAGGTATCGGGATTGAGAAAATGATCGCCGGGCCGGGCTAAAGGTGCTTCGGAGGGAAGACCGGAACCGGGAAGGGCCGTAATTTTTTCTTGAACATTCCCGTCCGTCCCACGGCGCTTGATGAAACCCCGATCATCGGCCAAACGGAAAACGGGGTCGTCGAGCATCGCCCTTTTAATCCTTCGCGCTTCGCGGTCCCAGCGGTCCGCTTCCAGAATGCGGCCGGTCATCCGGGCCAGGACGGAGGCGGCCTGCAGACCATGCGATGTATAAAGCTGATGAACGAGCTCCAGACCCGGCTCGATGCCGTGGGCTCGATGGCGCTCCCAGAATTCACGGCGGTTCATCAGGAGACCGCTCGGCTCGTGGCGGAAAATCGCTCTCAGCGGAAACTCGGCGGCAGCGGCGATCTTGTTCCAGTGCCGGCGGACGATGTCCAGGTCGCCCGACCAAAGGACATAGTCCTTGAGCGTGTAGAGAAGAAAACCATTCTGGTCGAGTTCGACTTCGTCGGGATGGCGTTTCTCGCTCGAGTCGATGGTCTCGCCCTCCCCGGTCACGAATTGCTCGAGGAGGCGGTCGAACATCGTCCGGGGGAGGCCGTGATCGCCGGCCATGGTCAAGGCCAGGGCGACCATGGCCTGATCCCTCAGCCACTCCCGGTTGTACTGCCAAACGCCGCCGTCGACGCGGCCCAAGCGGGAGATTGCGGCCGGCAGCTGGAATTTCGACGCCCGAAAATAATGGTCGAGCTGATGATCTCCGAATGAGATTCGGGACATGGTTTTCCAGTAGCCGCGGACAGCGGAATCGGTCGAATATCCGTCCACGAACTCAGCCCGGACACGGTCTTGTTCAGGATCGAGAAGGTAGCGGATGAACAAACGGCGCCTTGCCCCTTTTTTCAATACGAGGTCTATCTTGAGCGTTGAGCGGCGAACGCCGGTCTTAATTCCGACCGTGAGGGATTTAGCGCTCCGGTTCCGGACTGTGATCACGCGGAGGACGGCGGGTTCATTTCTCCGCGGACAGAGAAAACGCTCCTCGACGGCGACCGGCCCGTTAGCCCAGCGGACGATGACCGTCGGCACCCGTTCCGAAGGCGACCAGCGCGCCCGAAACGAGCCGGGCTTGGGCTCGTGACTTTCCCCGCCCGCGACAATCGTGATCGCCGTCCGTTTCAATCCCGAACGGGCATCCATGGTCAGGGCATCCCGCTTTTTCCGGAGCTTATCCGGATTCATGATCAGAAGCCCGATAGGCGTCCCATCGCCCCCGGGAGCGGCCTGGACTGCGGCTTGAATCAGGCCGTTGCCCAGGAAGAAGTAGGCGACGTTTTTAAGCTCGGTCCGGACGTCCGGAGGCCCGACGTTCGGGTCATCGTCATAGAGGTGTTCTTTGACGTCGATCACCGGCGCTCCGAGCTAAGGCTTTCAAAACCGTTAGAGGCGATGACGACGGAACAACGGCTCATGGATGATCCGTCCTAGCGGATGAAAGTGATCATCAAGGCCATAAAGATCGCAATCGTGGCCAAACCGATGAGAATCGCCTTCCACCAGCGCACCTTTTGGGTAACCGCCGCGGCGATCGAGGCCAGGACGAACATCCAGAAGACCGCGACGATTTGATAGGCGATAACGAAAAACTGGGCGAATCCGGGTTGAGCCGATAGAGCCGTCAATTCTTCCTGGGTCATGCCGAGGAGGAGAAAAGCGGTCATGACCGTTTCCGGAAGCCAGGTGACGAAGGACGCGACCGTGATGGCAAAGCCGAGAGCGGCGAAGGCGCTGTCAAAGGTCCCTTTCCCCCGGGCGGCGCGGCAGAGCAGATAGAGGACGCCCGAGGCCATGATCCAGCCCAGAAGAAAAACCGGGGCGGCGAAGAAGATTTCGTAGAAATAATAGTTCTCGGATTGGAGCTGGAGAAACGGCGGGGCGAACGGAAGCGCGCCGGCGAAGCTCAAGCCGACTACGGTTATGACATACAACATCCCTATCAGGATCATCGCTTTGAAGCTTACCGAGATTTTTTTGTGGTCGGCCGTAAGGAGCGCGAACGTTTTCCGCGGTTTGACAACGGTTCCCCCGAGATAGCCCCACATCGTTTTCATATCCCTCTCCTCGAATTGCGGCGCCGGCTCACGTCACGAAAAGATCCTTGCTCGAAAAATTAGGATCGCTGGTCAAGTTGAGGCCGAGCCGCTTGAGACCGACTTCATCACCCGGCGTCGGAATATGGGTCATATGGACTTCGCATCCGCGCAAGTCTTTGAGCTTTTCCAGCGCGATCTGGGCCATGGGACTCGAAACGGCGTTGAGGCTCAAGCTGATCAGGACCTCTTCGACGTCCAGGCTGGCCGCCTTGGCACCCAGGACATTCTCCTTGAGATGGCGGACGGCCTCGATCGTGGAAGCGGAGAGAAGCGGGATTTTATGCGGGATCTCGGCGATCTGCTTGATGGCGTTCAAGATGAGGCTCGATCCGGCGTGGAACAGCGCCGAATTCGAGCCGGTGATGATCGTCCCGTCCTTGAGCTCGATCGCCGCCCCGCAGAAGATGCCTTTGTGCCCTTTCCCCGCGAGACGCGCGTCCTCGGCCGCGGCCCGGGCCGGTTCGACGACCTTTCGGAAGCTCGGGCCGACGTTCATCTCTCTCATGATCAGCTCCGCCCTCTCGATGGTCTCCTTGTCGACGAATCCCATGGCGTATTCGCAGTTATAGCGGAAGTACCGCCTGACCAGCTCCTGAAGGGCGGCTTCCTTGACGATGTCGTTGTCGACGATGCCGACCGCGGCCCGGTTGACGCCCATGTCGGTCGGAGACAGATACTGTGACTCGGCACCGGTGATTTTCTCCAGAATCCTGCGGAGAACCGGAAATATCTCGACATCCCGATTATAGTTGACCACGGCCGTCCCGTAGGCCTCGAGATGAAACGGGTCGAGCATGTTGAAATCCTGGATGTCGGCCGTGGCCGCTTCGTAGGCGACGTTCACCGGGTGCTTGAGGGGGAGGTTCCAGATGGGAAACGTTTCGAACTTGGCGAATCCGGATTTGTGACCGCGGCGGTAATCGTGATAGAGCTGCGACAAACAGGTGGCCATCTTCCCGCTTCCCGGGCCGGGGCCGG
>Ga0214473_10003004_pt1 | contig 20645 bp, 16 predicted proteins | sample RVTome_7_FD_203509 | JGI IMG/M metagenome (GOLD analysis project Ga0214473, IMG submission 203509) | Soil microbial communities from uranium-contaminated site in the Upper Colorado River Basin, Wyoming, United States - RVT98D197 | ecosystem: Environmental > Terrestrial > Soil > Contaminated >... | reverse complement strand
GTCCATCCAAGGCAGTTCCTGCAAACCCTTCTCACCGCAGATACGGCAACCGCTCAAGCGGCCCTGTATAACAATTCAAGCTGAGGTGTCGATAACCGGCGGGTAAAATAGGGACTAAACTGTTACCTTCCCCGGTTGCCATGTCGAGGGCAAAACCTACGAGGAAACCCTTCATGAAATGCGGGCAGCCATCGATGCCTTTATCGAGGACTATCAGGAAGAAGGCGAACCAATTCCCGATGATGATGTAACGATCACTATGCTTACCGCAATTGTTGCCATACCAGCAAAGTCTTAAAATGACCCCTTCCATTTCGATTCGTCTGGGGGGGGAAACGTAAACAATATGCTGCAGTAATATTGCAGTAAAACTTATACAAAAAGGGGGTATTTTGGAGTAAAAAACGGTAAGAAAAAGTAATTCTTAAGAATTTTGAACTTAGTGATTATAAATGGAATTGTTATTTGCTATTGCTATCTTGGCGGTTCGTCGGGTTCAACTCATATCCGCAGTGTCCGGGGTTCAAATCCCTGCACCGCCACCAATCACTTACTATAATATCAATAACTCAAAAACGTGAAGTACCGTTGGCAGACCGTCACTGTACCCCATCAAAAAAATGGCTATTTCGTAAGACCCATCTCTTCCAGGAATTTTTTTATCACTCCGTAATTGTTGGCCACATAACTGCTTAATTCTACACTATTACGATGAATGATCGGAAGGCGCAAGCTTTCCTTCATTCCTTTAATGAAGGCTGGTTCCCTCATCGCTTGCGTAAATGCATTCTCTATCTTTATAACAATTCCGTCAGGTATGCCCTTCGGACCTTGAACTCCTTGGAACATTGGACAAGGGATATCATAACCCAACTCTTTCAAAATCGGGGTTTGAGGGTACTCTTCAGAACGATCTTCTTTGAATAAAACTAAAAGTCTTGTCTGTCCCGCTTCAATGAAGGAAGGGCTAAAATCACCAGCCACCATATCGAGATGCTTCCCCAAGAGTGCTCTCTCCCCTTCTCCTGCTGACCCGAAGGGGATATGCGTAAAATCGACCCCTTCCTTTTCTGCAATCCTTTTCACAATGATTGCGTTCAGACCCACTGCAACCGCACCAAATGTTACTTTCTTAGCCCCCTGGCGGGCATAGTCTACGATATCCTTCAGGCTTCTGAAAGGAGAGTCGGCACGAACGACCAACCCTGCATTAAAACCTCCAAATTGCATGATTTGCTTTAAATCGTTGATTGGATGATAGGGGAGCTTTTGCAAGAAAGGGACGACCAACATGGGGCCAAAGGCGGTATAACCAATCGTGTATCCATCGGGCCTGGCCTTTGCAATTTCCGCAACCCCGATGGTAAGCCCTCCCCCGGGTTTATTGACCGCCACAATGGGTTGGCCTAGGTATTTTTCCGCCTGTTTTATGATTAAGCGGTTTGCAATCTCTGTGTTACCCCCCGGAGGGAGGGGGATAATATAGGTGATGGGTCGCGTAGGATATTTAGCAACCTCCGACTCCTGAGAATACCCCGAGGTTGGAAAGAATAGGAAGAGGATAACCCAGAGGCAAAAACCTATTTTTGCTTTTGAAAAACCCATTCTTATTTTTCTTTTCATCTTTCCCTCCTTCGGATAGGATTTTTCCAAGAAACGATATTTCACGGGATTCTATTTCTTTATTCAGATCCATCTCCGCCAATATATTCGTTCCACCTCCTCTTTACACTTTCAAACACCTCTTTCGGAACATCACAAACATCAGGATAGGGCGACGCTATTGGCCTTGTCGCATCAATGCCAAATTTAGAAATCGTTTTTCCATCCCGTTTTACTGCGGAGGGGTCGATCACATGGGGAGTCCCGTTCACGATAATACTATCTTTATCGAATTGGGATCGAGTTGCCATCGCCCATTCGACATCAAGGGAATCTCTTATATCGATGTCGTCATCTACAACAATAGCCAATTTAATTCCGATCCTGCTTGCTAACATGGCTGCCAAGGCCAGTTTGCCATCCCCTTCCGTCCTTTTCTTAATCGAAACGACGGCGTGATACCTTCCACAGCCACCTGGAGGGAAATAGACATCCTTGACTTCAGGAATAACCTCTTTGACGATCCTGTACAAATCAGCTTCATGAGGAAGTGCCCTAAGGTAAAGCCCCTCGGTGGGTGGCTTGCCGATCATAATCATCTGAAAAATAGGGCTTTCCCTCAACGTCATCGCCTGAAATTCTATGACCGGCATTTCAACCGGCCCCGTTGCCCCGGATTTTCCCGGAGTATAGTAACCATGAAATTCGCCAAAAGGACCTTCCAGCTCCATTTGATTAGGAGGGATGACGCCTTCAAGAACAATTTCAGCGAAGGCAGGTACATTCACATCGATCGTTTCGCATTTAACGATCTCTATAGGTCTTCCCCTTAAGGCACCGGCAATTTCATACTCGTCGAGCCCTAGGGGTCCTGTCACTTGAGAAGCGATATACAAAACCGGAGGGCACCCGATAGCGATGGCAATCTCAAGAGGTTGGCCCTTTTCCCATGCTCTCCGGATATAAGTATGCAGATGGGTCGACGGACCTGCAAGAATTCCAGCCTTTCGTTCACCCTTGACTTGAATCCTGTGAAGGGCAAGGTTATGACCAAATTCCGGATCTTTTATGATCACGATCCCTGCATCGATATAGGGCCCTCCATCTTTCTCGTTAATCGTTGGAATAGGTAATTTATCCAGATCAACCTCGTTCCTTACGAAAACCTTTTCTTTCACCGGTCCGCTCGGGACCACTTTGGGAGGAATAAGGGTGGAAACTCTCTTTATGTACTCATTGAGCAGGTCTTTTCGAGGACACTCGAGGGCGATCTCGATCTTCTTCATATTCCCAAACACATTGCCAACAATGGGAATGTTGGATCCCTTTACTTTTTCACAAAAGACCGCCATCCCTCCTGCATTTTTCATTGCAGCAGAAACTTCCCATTTCCGATCAATCTCTTTCTTTATCTGGATGATTTCCTTATTTTCATCCAACTTTTTTAGATATCCCCTTAAATCACTCATCCTGAACCTCCGAGGCCCTAATAGTTTTTTGGAAAGATGATCTCTTTTAGTTTAGCTACCATTGAGGGCTTTAAATTAAAGAGCCCATTTACAATCCCTTCTACCTCCTCTCCAGTCATCGGATTAATATAGAGCTTAGACTTCTTCGCCTCCGCCAAGAAATCCGGGTCTTTTATTGTGTCCTGAAAAGCCTTTCTTAGGATCATTACCCGCTCTTTGGGTGTCCCTGGCGGCAAAGAGTAGAGTCGGGCAATTCTTGCAGGGTCGTAGAGCCCCGCCTTAAACAATTCATGTGCCTCCTCCGTCTTGATGAAGTTTGTGACCAAAGGCACGCCAGGAAGATCTGGATGGGCTTTGAAATCTACCTGCAAGACCACAATCACATCGCCCGACGCTATCGCTTGGGCCCATGTCACACCCAACGATTCCCATTGCCAACAACCTCCAGCAACTTCTCCGCTCTCGGCAGCAAGCCGAATGTCAGGGGTCCCTTTGTACCCGTCAACAACATGGATAGGTAAATTCAGTACTGCGTTTCGTCCAACTTGCGAGCGCTGGCAGGGGATGCAAAAAGAGAGAACCAAGCGTGTCACCCCACGATTCTCCATCCTTTTGGGTATGCGCTTGTCCGTTTAATGAATCTTCCTCTCGAACCCTTTCCAGTATTTTTCTTTCACCTCCTTTCTCAAGATCTTCTCGGCGGCGCCTTTGGGCAGAGCATCGACGAAATCAACCGATTTTGGGATTTTGTAATCGGCAATCTTCCCCTTGCAAAATTCGATCAACTCCTCCTGACTGGCCTGCCTTCCCTGCTTCAACGCCACGACGGCCTTTATCGATTCTCCCCACTTCTCGTGGGGCACCCCGATCACCACGGCTTCGAAGACGGCGGGGTGTTTGTACAGCACATCCTCCACCTCTTTCGGGTAGACGTTGATCCCCCCGGTGATGATCAGCTCGTGTTTCCGGTCCACCAGGTAGAGAAACCCCGCTTCGTCCATCATCCCTATGTCGCCGGTATAGAACCACCCATTCCTGATCGCCTCTCCCGTTGCCTCAGGATTCTTCCAGTACCCCTTCATTACGTTATCGCCGCGTATGATGATTTCGCCTGGCTGATGGAGTCCAGCGTCGTTGCCCTTCTCATCGACGATCTTCACCTCCTGGTAGGTCGATTCCCTTCCGGCGGAGCTCAACACTTTCAACTTGCCCTTCGATACAGCCCAGGCATGCTCCTCTTTCGAAAGGAGGGTGATGGGCATAAAGGCCTCGGCCAGACCGTAGGCCTGCACGAAAACGTTGCCAAAAACTTTGATGGCTTCGATCAGCCGCTCCGGCACCATCGGAGAGCCGCCGTAGAGAATGGTCTTGAGGCTCGAGACGTCGTAGTTTTTCAACTCCGGGTATTCAAGCAGCATGTAGACCACGGTGGGAACCATGAAGACGGTGGTTACCCTCTCATTTTGTATTGCCTCGAGCACCTTTTTCACATCAAAACCGGGATGGATGATATGTCTGGCTCCGTTCATGAACGAAGGCAGAACCAGGATAATGGGAGCGTGCATCAAAGGGAGACAGGAGAGGAGCACATCGGCCTCGTCCGGCCGTGTCACATCGAGTTGTATGCTCCGAATCACCCACAGGAGATTCCTGTGCGTCTGCATCGCCCCTTTAGGTTTTCCAGTCGTTCCTGTCGTATAGATCAAGGCATAGACGTCATCATCGCTTACATCGATATTCGGCTCGTCCGGCGACGCACCCGCAAGGAGATCTTCATAGCTGATCATCCCGTCATGGGAGCCTGAAATGGTGATGTAGTGCTTGATATAGGTGAGGTCTTTCTTGATGTTCATGATCTCATTGATGTAGCGCTCTTCCACGATCAACGTGTTGGCCTGGGAGTTGTTCATAATATGGAGAAGTTCTCCTGCCGTCAGCCGGGATCTCAAGGGGACTCGGATCATCCCGCATTTTGCAGTCGCAAAATCCGCTTCTATATACTGGGATGAGTTGAGGCCCAGAACTGCGACCCCATCTCCCTTTCTGACACCCAATCCGGTGAGCCCATTGGCAAGACGATTGACCCTCTCGTTCAATTGATTGTACGAGAGGCTCTTTCCCTGAAAGACGATGGCCGTCCTGTCTCCGTATTTGCGGACAGCCTTCTTTACCAAATGACCAAGATTCATCTTCCTTCCTCCTTGCGGTGAATGAGAATTTGGCGCAACATCATCATGACTCACGGAAGTCCATACTCTTTCCACCGCTCCCGTACGCGCTTCATGGTATCAGGATCGGGATAGGCAACCACAGCAAATTTTTCGCCAAACAACAGTTCCGAACGGGGCTTCTCGATGGGCTTTGTCGCGTCGATCAAAAGCTTTGTCCCCATGTTGCCTCCTGGTCCGAGGACTTTGTCGTTAGGATGAACGATCGGGTCGAGAGCATGGATCCAATGAGGGAACTGAATGATGTCACGTTTAGGGTCAACCCTGTAACCGAGGGCCCAGAAGACCTCATTCAGGTTATAGATGTCAATGTCCGAATCGCAGACGATGATGTTCTTGCCGACCTGGTGGGAGCCCATCCAGCCCCAGATATTTGTCGCCACTTGCTGCACCTGCCCATAATATGTGTTGTCTATCGACACGATCACATTGGCATAGGCAGTGCTCGGATCGTTGTTAACGCCGGTAATTCCTGGCATTGCCTCGTCCAGGAGGTCCCAGAGCAATGCGCTATGGGAGACGGAACAAACCCTGTGATCCTCCGTAATCGGCTTACCCGTAAGAGTCCCTTGATAGATCGGATCGTTCCTGAAGGTGATGCAGTTCACTTTAAAGATCGGTCTCTGACTTTTCGTCCCGTAGTAGCCGGGGTATTCGGCAAAGGGGCCGTCGTTTCGGAACGTGGACAGATCTGTTAGAACCTCCCCTTCCAACACGATTTCAGCAGATGCGGGCACCCGAAGGTCCACCGTTTCGCATTTGACCAGCTCCACGGGCTCTCCTCTCAACGCGCCCATCACGTCCCATTCGTCCACGCCCATGGGAACGGGGGCCGCGCTGACCGCTGGCAGGACCGGATCCCATCCGAAGGCCACCGCCAGAGGTACATTCATCCCTCTTTTGCGATACTTCCTCCAGTGGAGCCAGATATGTTGTCCCTGGGCCATGGACATGCTCGTGGTATTTCTGTCATGGATGACCTGCCGGTAAACGCCGGCGTTCTCCCAACCCGTCTCCGGGTCCTTCGTCACGACTCCATGGAAGGTCCCGATGTACCTGCCACCATCCAGATTGTGCCATTGAGGCACGGGGATCTGAAAGAGATCGACGTCGTCCCCTTTCAAGATATTCTCCTTGCAGGGACCCGTGTCGACGACGACAGGCTTGATGCGCTTTTTGGAGCGTTCCCGCCAGATCTGAATCAGATCCTTGTACGGCGTCTCTTTGGGCAGGCCCAGCATCAAAGCAACCCTTGGATAGGTAGCCAGGGAGCCCGTAAATAGCTTGGTACAGATCGTATCCTTGTGATCTTTGATATTCTCAAAGAGCAGCGCCGGGCCTTCGCGATCACAGATCTCCCGGAGTATCCCTCCGATTTCAAGCTTCCAGTCCACCTCGGTCTTTACCCGCTTCAGATCCCCTTCTGACTCCAGTTTTTCGACCCATTCTCGAAGACTGTAGTAACCCATTAAGCCACCTCCTTAATCAATCCTGTCATTTTTTGTCTTTGTCGGAACCCCTTTCTTCGCTTCTCCGAAAGCAGCCATCCCTTTTTTCGCATCCTCGCTCTTCAGGCACTCTTCCGATAAGCGCGCCTCGTACGCAAGGCCCTCTTTCAATGCCATCACCTTCTCGTGCCTGATCGCATCAATCGCGTACCCAACGGCGACCGGGCTCTTTTCCACGAGTTTCAAGGCAAAATCCTCCACGACCGGGCCTAGCTCGAAGGAAGAGACGATCCGGTTCGCGAGCCCAACTCTATAGGCTTCGTTTGCATCCACTGGTTCCCCGGTGACGATCATCTCTATCGCTTTGGCTTCCCCAATGAGCCTGGTCAACCTTTGCGTTGCGCCCATGCTCGGGAAAAAACCCATGTTGATCTCCGGCAATCCAAGTCTTGCTTCGAAGGAGACAATCCGGAAAGTACAGGCGAGTGCGAGCTGCAGGCCGAGACCGAAGGCATAGCCATTTACAGCGGCGATGGAGAGCTTTCCCAGTTGATCGATCAAGTTGAACGTCTCCCGGCAACAATCCTCGAAGGCCCGGGCTCTCTCCCGGTCATTCAGGTGGAGCCTAAGCTCGTTTTGATCGGCGCCCACAATGAATGCTTTTTCGCCAGAGCCTGTGATAATGACCACCCTCACCTCCGGGGCTGCGGCAATTTCAAATACCGCTTTCTTCAATTCGACAATAGAAGCATAATCGATGGCGTTCAGGACATGAGGACGCTGGATGGTCAGCTTGACTACATGATCGCTTTTCTTCTCGTAAATAAGGTTATTGTAATCCGCCAATGGATGACCTCCTAACTCCCTGGGCCAACAATTCCTTGAGCACGAATTTCTGGATCTTTCCCATCCCACTTAGCTCATCATAAATCGTGCAAATTTGTCCTCGTCCATTTCGATGCCGAGACCGGGTTTATCAGGCAACACGAGGTCTCCATCCTTAATGGTAATGGGGTCTTTCAAAAAGTCATCTGTGAGCATAAGGAAGAAAGAGATCTCGCTCGGATAGTATGCTGCTGTGTTCTTGAAAGCAGCGCACAGCTGTGCACTGCAGAGAGTTCCCACACTACTGTCGCCCTGGAATCCATGCAGATTCCTGATGGCTGCCTGCTCACAGAGATGGATGATTTTTTTCGACAGGAAAAACCCGGTTCGTGCTGTTTTGATGCTCACGATTCTGAGACAGTCAAGTTGAATCTGCCTTGCCACTTCGGCGGGAGTGATGCAGCTCTCGTCGCCCATCACGGGAATATCGATTTTCTGACTCACCATCTTTCTCCCTTTTTCGTCCCCCACTGGGCAAGGCTCTTCCACGAATGCGACGTTATATTCGCTCATGCGCTTAATGATCTCAATGGCGGTGAACGGATCATATCCCTGGTTTGCATCGATGTAGATCATGATCTCGTCACCCAGTTCTGATCTCATGGTCTTCACCATCTCCACGTCTTTCTGCGGATCAATACCTGTCTTCAGTTTGAGGCACCTGAATCCATGGGTGCCGACCATCTCCTGTGCCTCTTCCACCATCTCGGCTACGGGGTTAAGGTTGACACACCAGGAGAGTTTCACCCTGTTAGACCAGCCTCCGAGCAGCTTATAGCATGGAAGGTTGAACGCCTTGCCAATGATGTCATACAAGGCCATGTCGAGTGCGGCTTTTGCAGTCGGGTTCCATGCAATGGTGTCGAACCTATCCCACATCCTTTCGGTTTCAAATGGTTCCAAACCAACAATCATAGGACCCAGCCAATGGTCGATTGCATATTTTATCGATGAGATCGATTCTCCATAAATGGTAGGACGCGGAGGAGCTTCGGCAACCCCCACGATACCCTCATCAGTGTATACTCTGACGAGGATATGTTCTGCCGCATTAATCATTCCCCTTGCCCATGCCGTGGGTTTTTTGAGGGGAATACGAAAGGGTGAGGTCACCACTTTTGTTATTTTCATGATCTCCTTTCTCCCTTTTTTGCTGATAAGTCAGCTTCTCCTGTGAAGTCACCAGAGGAAAAGAACAACCCTAAATGGAAACACGACATCCAGCGGTCTTCCGTAACATTCTTTTCTCTGTAAAGCGTCTTAACCGATCCAAGGCCAGGGCAATCTTCTGCGAATCTTCGGTCATCGAGATTCGAATATATTGATCCCACTCTTCTCCAAAGGCTGCACCCGGAGCAAGTGCCACCTGTTCTTCTTCCAGGAGTTCATCTGCAAACTGGACCGAACTCATGGAAAGCTTGGCTATGGATATGAAGATGAAAAGCGCCCCCTTCGGAGGGATTGGATCCAAGCCCTCGATCTCCTTCATCCTTTTGACGAGAAGGTCCTTGCGGTCTCCGTAGACTCTTGCCAGCATGTTCGAATAGGCTTTCTCCTTTTTGAGAGCAAAAAGCGCCGCCCTTTGAGATGCTGAGTGAGCGCATGTGGTCGTATTTTGCTGAATCCGCACAACCCCGCTCACTAAATTCCCGGGCCCCATACAGTAGCCGATCCTCCAACCCGTCATGGCGAATCTCTTGGAAAAAGAATTCACAAGGATCAACTGGTCCTTCAGGTTTGGAAATCCGAAAAAGGGGCGGTGTTTCAAGCCATCAAAGGTGATCTTATCGTAGACCTCGTCAGAGACAACCACGAGGCCGCTCTTTTCGACAAGATCCAGAAGGGCATCCATCTCTTGACCCACAGGAACCCATCCCGTCGGATTGTGAGGATAGTTTAAGAGCAGAAAACGAGTTCGCGAAGTCATCCTCTCTTCAAATCTTTTCAGGTTCAACCTGCAGCGAGTCCCCTCAAGGATGGGAACAGGGACAAATTTTCCTCCGAGCATCTCAACAATCTCACGGTGGGGCGGAAAGAACGGTGATGGGCAGAGGACTTCATCCCCGGGAAGGACGATTGCAGCCATGGCTGCGTAGACTCCGAATTTTCCGCCGGGAACAACCGCAACTTCTTTCAAGGGATCGATAGAGATCCCATATTCGGTCTTGTAATCCTCCGCAATCGCTTCTCTCAATTCCGGGATTCCGGAACTGGGTGTGAGAATGTTGTGCCCTTCGTCCATTGCCACTTTTGCCGCTTCGATCGCCCCTCTGGGAGGGCCGAACTCGGGTTCGCCCTTCTCGAGATGGATGATTTCGAGACCCTGCCGCTCCATCTCCTTTGCCTTTTCCAAAAACTTGAACATCAAGGAAGGCCTGATATTCTTTGCCCTGGGGCTCAAATCGAGTGGCATTCATCCGCCTCCTTTCTCTCCTTCCTCCACCCATAGAGGCGCTCCGCCTCTGCAGGGGTCACCTTTCCGTTTCTCACATCCTCCTCAACCAGCATTGGGCTCCGCTCCTCGTAGGGACCATACCCGTTCCCCCCCCCTGTGTATATTGTAAAGGTATCGCCCGGATCCATCGTCCGGAGGACTTTACAGAAGGGAGGAACGGTTTCCCTTTCCGTCCCCTCATTGATGACAATCTTCGTGTAGCTCCCCCTTCCGCCGCCTGCCAATCCATCAGGTTTTTGTTTGATCCAATCCGAATTGACCGTCAGGGTCGAATGATGGTTATGGACCTTATATTTTCTCTTAATCCCCAGCCCACCCCTATATTTCCCGGGACCTCCCGAATCAGGGATGATCTCATAGGCTTCGATGGATAGGGGATAATACATCTCTAATACTTCCACGGGTGTATTCATGGTGTTCGTTCCCAGCACATGGACTCCGTCCATCCCATCTTTATTGAAACGGGCCCCGTCTCCTCCGCCTATCGTTTCGTAGTAGGTGTATATCCGTCCGCTTCTCGGGTCAATCCCGCCAAAGACAACGTTATTCATGCAGCCGTGGGACGGGGCTTTGGCGATCTCAGGGTCGGCTTTCACAAAGGCGGCAATAAGGGTTTCGGCGATCCTCTGCCAGGTCTCATTTCCCGCTCCGATTGCGGCCGTCGGGGATGGATTGATGATGGTTTTGGGCGGGAGATAGATATCAATGGGCCTGTAACACCCTGAGTTGACCGGAATGGAAGGATCGACGATCCCTTTGACAACATAGTAAGTCGCCGAAATGGCATTTGATGGAACCGTGTTGACTCCTGACTTTCTCTCCGAATCCGTTCCGGAAAAATCGACCCGGATATGATCCTCCTTGATGGTCACGGTCACGGCAATCTTTATCCGTTTATCCTCATATCCATCATCATCGATAAAAAGCTCCGCCGAGAAACTGCCCTGGGGCAGTTTCTCTCTGATCCTGACTCGCATGAGCCTCTCCGAATAGTTTAAAACTTCCTCTTTGTACAGAGACCAGTGATCGAGCCCAATCTTCTCGATGACTTCACCGATGCGCTTCTGACCGAGCTGAGAAGCTGCAATCTGTGCCTTCAGGTCACCCTCTCTTTCATCGGGTGTTCTGACATTCCTCAAGAGAATGTCCAAAATTCCTTTATTGAGGAGTCCTTTTTCATATAACTTGACGCAGGGGATGATGATCCCTTCCTGAACCAGTTCCGTGGAGGTGGAGGGCATGCTCCCTGGGACCATTCCCCCCACATCGGCATGATGGGCCAGGTTGGCTGAAAAACCCACCAACCGGTCCTTGTAAAAGAGCGGAACAGCGATTCGAATGTCGGGCAGATGGGATCCCCCTTCAGGGGTATTAAAGATAACGACATCCCCTTTCTCCCATGTATCCGGAGGAAAGAAGCTGAGCATATAGGGGATGCCAACTGTCAGCATTCCCAGGTGGCCGGGGATATGCTCTGCCTGGGCAATAATCTGCCCCTCCGTGTCTGCAAGAATGCACGAGCAATCCTCCCTCTCCCGGATGTTGGGAGAATAGGCTGTTCTTCTGAGAACGGCTCCCATTTCGTAAACGATGGAAACAAGACGATTCCTGAGAACCTCGACTTCTACCGGATCAACCTTCGTCATTTCAGGTCCCTCTCGTATGAATAACGATATTCCCCAAACCGTCGATCACTGCCCGATGGGAAGGAAGGATGACGGCAGTCGTATCGAAACTTTCAATGATGGCCGGGCCTTCGATCACATTCCCGGATTCCAGGAAAGCTCTTCGGTAGATCTTTGTCTCTCGAAAACTTTGAAACTCTTTAAAAAAGACAGGCCGGACCCCATGCAGGGCAGCACCGTCCGGATTCCTTCCCTTAGATTCTCTTTGATGGGGCTTGATCTTTGGAACCTCGGAAATGGCAGAGATCCTGAGATTGACCACTTCAACCGGTCTCGACAAATCGCTCCACCAGTAAAGTTGTTCGTGAGCCTGATGAAAGCCTTTTTCAAATTTCTCCAGAGAGAGTTGATCCAGGCTCTCGAGAATCGGTATGTTGACCTCATAGGCTTGCCCGGAATATCTCATGTCAAGGGAGGCCCCGAAGTAGACCTTTTCGCTCAGAAGCTTTTCCCTCTCGAATTCGGATATCGCCCGTTCTTTCAGTTCTTCAAATCCGGCGATGAGATCTCCCTTGTCCATCTCCCTTATCTTGGATAATTTGGTAACGCTGTAATCATTCTTGATATCGGCTACCAGAAGCCCCTTCGCAGAGAATAGCCCGGCCATCTCGGGAACGATGACGGTAGAGATTCCCAGTTCTTCAGCAAGATCTGCCGCATGTAAGGGCCCGGCGCCGCCAAAGGCAAGTAGCGCAAATTCTCTTGGATCTAACCCCTTTTCCATTGAGGAGACCCGGATGGCCCGAATCATATTTGAATTGGCCACATCGAGAATGCCTTGACACGCCTCGGCCAAATTTTTCGAAAGGGGAGCCGCGATCTTCTCGAAAATCGCTTTTTCGGAGGCGGCCTTGTCCAGGGTCATCTCCCCTCCGAGGAAGAAGGACCCACTAATCCGCCCCAGACAGAGATTGGCATCCGTAATCGTCGGCTCTTTTCCGCCTCTGCCGTAGCAGACCGGCCCGGGGTCTGCTCCCGCGCTTTGAGGTCCAACATGAAGTCCCATTGCCACATCCATCCAGGCGACACTTCCTCCGCCCGCTCCAATGGTATTGATGTCGATGATGGGCAACCGAAAGGGATAAGTTCCGATCATCCCTTCGGCAGTCACCCTGGGCTTCCCATCGACAATGACACTGATGTCTGCGCTCGTCCCGCCCATATCGAGGCCGATCAGTTTCTTGTACCCAATGGCTTCCCCAAGATAAGACACGCTGATGGCTCCTGCCGCAGGCCCTGAAAGAACCGTTTCGACGGCTCTCTGACTTACTGCACCGGAGGGCATAATCCCTCCTGAAGATTTCATCAGATTCATCCCGCAGCGGATTTGTAAGGCCGATGAGATCTTCTTCTCCAGATTTTCTACATATTTTGATACGACCGGAGCAACGGCGGCATTCAGACAGACCGTCGATGTCCGTTCATACTCCCGGTATTCAGGCAGGACTTCGGAAGAAAGGAAGACGTATGCCCGGGGAAGACCTTCTTTGATCATTTTCCCGACACGTTCCTCATGGTTTCCGTTGAGAAATGAAAATAGAAGGGAGATGGCCACAGAGGTCACGTTCTTTTCTTTCAGCCTCCTTACAAGATCCCGAACTTCCTCTTCTTCGATCTTCCTGACGACTTCACCCTTGTAATTGATCCTTTCGTCCACAGTGAACCGCAGCTCCCGGGGCACCAACACGCGAGGCTTCTCAGCAAAGAAACTATACTGGTCAGGCCTTCTTTGCCTTCCTATTTCCAAAACATCTCTAAACCCGCTCGTCGTAACCAGGGCCGTTTTTGCCAATTTTCCTTCGAGGATCGCATTGGTCCCGACCGTCGTCCCGTGACATAGAAATTCTACACTTTGACCGGAAAGACCGCATTTCGAAAGGATCTTCTCGATCCCTCTCTGGGCCCCCATCGACGGGTCGGCAGGTGTGGAAGAAACCTTTGCGGAGTGATATGAACCTGTCTCTTCGTCAAACAGAACGACATCCGTGAAGGTCCCGCCAATATCGAATCCAATCCTGCATCGCCCCATCTAACGGATCCCCTTCTTCACAGAATTTTTGTGCAAATCTTCGATTGCATTTACCAATTTTTCGGGGGTCACCGGGAGTTCTTTCATCCATACGCCTGTGGCATGATGGATAGCATTGATGATTGCAGGAGCGACCGGTGTCACCGTGCCCTCTCCGGCCTCTTTGGCCCCGAAGGGACCCACAGGATCGTCAGTTTCGATAGGAAGGACCTCCATGGGCGGCGTATCCACGGAAAGGGGCAGCCTGTAATCGAGAAATGACGGATTCATCATCATCCCATCTTCGGTCTGCACCTCTTCCATTAATGCGTAACCCAGACCCATGGCCACCGATCCCTCCAACTGGCCTTCGACCGCCATCGGGTTGATAGCCCTGCCGCAGTCATGAGCCACGGTCATTTTGCGGAGTTTGACTTCACCGGTTTGAAGATCGACTTCGACCTCAGCCACCTGAGCCCCGAAGCTGTAAGTCGATGAGTAGTTTCCCTCTCCCCGTTCGCAGAGGGCCTTGATATCCAACTTTCCTTCTTCTTCGGGATTGTAAAATCCCTCTCCAACTGCGGGCTTCCCACCTAACGATTGCTGGCAGAGAATAACCGCATCTGAAAAGGGCAGGCTCTTTTCCGGGTAACCCCTCACGAACACAGAATTGTCCTTCAACTCTAAGTCCTCTGGATTTGCCTCAAGCTTCTCAGCCACCGCCTTCACAATCTTTTGTTTGAGGTCCTTCGCCGCATTCCGGGTCGCATTCCCCCCGATAAACGTCACCCGGCTTCCATAGGTTCCAAGGTCAAGAGGGGTCAGTTCTGTATCGGCTGCGATGACATTTACACGTTCATAAGAAATCCCCAACTCCTCGGCGGCGATCTGAGCCATGACGCTATCCGATCCCTGACCGATATCAGCAGTACCGGTCATCACAGTAATATGCCCATCCGCATGGGCACGGATCAGGGCTGCAGAAAAGGCAAAGGCATCCGCAAGCTTTGGAAGCCTCCGCAATCTCGGCCCCGAGATGAAACCGCCGCAGCCCATACCGATTCCCGTCCCCTCTCCCCAACGTTTTCTCTTTTCTCCCCATCCCGAATGGGAGGCTGAAGACCGAATCGCTTCGCTCATGCCACAGCTCTTGATCCTTATGCCACTGGGCGTCTCCTCCCCTTCCTTCAGGGCATTTCGCAATCGGATCTCAGCTGGGTCGATCCCCAGAACCTCGGCAATCATATCCAGCTGGACTTCAACTGCAAAATGGACCTGGGGTGATCCAAAACCCCGCATTGCCCCGCAAGGGGGCTTATTGGTGTAAACCCTGATGCCCTCATAGCGGTTGTTCCTAACCCGGTAAGGCAAATTCACAAAGATGGCCGAAAGATAGCAAGTCACGATTCCGAGGCTATTGTAGGCGCCCCCCTCCAGAATCGCCCTGCAATCCCTTGCTGTAATTGTTCCATCCCTCTTTACCCCGGTCTTCAGGGTTATGGAAAAGGCGTGGCGCCTCCGGGTTGTAGACATCTCCTCTTCCCGAGTGAGGACGATTTTGACCGGGCAGCCTGTCTTTCGCGACAGGAGGGCAGCAGAAAACTCCACAGCGGAGGTCTCTTGCTTTCCACCGAAACCGCCTCCCACGTGAGGCTTGATCACCCGGACCTGACTCTCTGAAATCCCTAAAACCTGAGCCAGGTCCCAGGCATAGAAGAAAGGTTTCTGTGAAGGTATCCACGCCGTAAGCCGGCCTTCCGAATGCCACTGGGCCACGGCCGCATGGGGTTCGAGGGGAGCATGACTGACCAGCTGTGTCACAAACCGATCCTCCTGGATATGGTCTGACTCTCTGAAACCTTTCTCCACGTCACCGAGGTCCTGAAAAAGCCGCCAGCTAATATTTCCCTTTGCGTGGGGATGGAGTTGAGGAGATCCCTCCTTCATTGCCTCCTCAGGATCAAAAACTGAGGGGAGAGGTTCGTATTCCACGCGGATCAATCCGAGAGCCTCTTGAGCGATATCTTCATCGATTGCTGCGACAGCGGCCACCTCATCTCCGATAAATCGGACACGGTCGATGGCCAGAGGATGCTCATCGGGGACAAATGCACCGTAACAGAAGTAGGTCTTTTCTCCGGAAAAGAAGTCCTTTGCAGTAATGATGCCTCTCACCCCCGAAAGGCGCTCCGCACGGCTGGTATCGATATGAACGATTCGGGCATGAGGATAGGGACTTCGAAGGATCTTTCCATGGAGCATTCTGGGAAGGACCATATCGATCGTATAGATCGCCTCTCCCGTTGCTTTGGCTTGAGCATCAATTCTCGGGAGTCTCTTTCCGATGACAGAATAGTTTTCACTCATTCGGTCTTCTCCGGAGTCAACTTAGACTTGTTTCTTCAGCGATAGCTCCCTGTTTTTCCAAACAGGGTCATTCTCAGAGAGAATATGGCTCACTTCAATTGATCGAAATCCACGATCAGATCTTTTATGACTTTAAACTTTGGATGAGGATCGATCCTCATAATCTTGCTCGCGGGCTCCATGCAGGAGAGCACGGGCTTTCCATTCACAGAGACCACGCAGCACCGGCAGAAGCCCTTGCCGCAAGCCCATCTGAAAGCAAAAGAGCTGTCTAAGTTTTCGTAGATGTAGGTCAGGGCATTCATCACCGTAAGGCCTTGATAAGGGATTTTGAAGTGGCTATACCGCGGATCCAGGTCCGCCCCGGGATCAAACCGAAACAGGTGTACGGTCGCCAAATCTTCTTGAACCATGGTGCTCATTTCCCAGGGTGGAGAGGTTCTGCTCTCCACCCCGTGTATTCTTTCAGCTTTATTCCCCGGGACCCTGGTTCCCCCAATGACCCTTCCTCAGGCTTCCAATAGGTGAATTCAACAGGCGTCGTCCATTGGTCCCACTTTCCCTTCACCCATCTCAGATGAATATTCTTAAACCAATTCTGACCCGGTTTGGGGTGATCCCATCGATCATGGAGCCCCCGGCTCTCGGTTCTCATCCGTGCATTTCTAATGAGGCCCTCAGCCACCAGGAGGAGATTGGTGAATTCCAAGGCATGGATCCACTCCAGGTTAAACCTCTTTCCCTTATTTGGAACGTAGAGATCCGAAAGGACTTCTATTCGATATCTCTCGACTTCTTCCATCGCCATCTTTAGCCCTTCGGCGGTTCTTCCATAGCCCGTCTCCCTTTGCATCAATGCCTGAAAGGCCGGTTTCACCTGATAGACCCTCTGGCCGCCTTTTCGTTCAAGGGGGGCCAATGCGCCCTCCTGGAATGCCTCTACCTGGGCCTCATCGATTTCGGGCATTTCCATAGTCCTTGCTCTCTGCGAGGCCTCTCTCCCTGCAATGATCCCCATGGCCATGCAGTAAGGCAGGGCATTCGACATCATTCGGTCGGCCCCGTCCTTGCCTCCCGAGGCAACTTCTCCAATGGCATACAGCCCCGGTATGTCCGTTTCACATTTCGAGTTCACGGCGCACCCACCCTGGCAGTAATGGATCGCATAGCCAGTTTCAATCCTGTCTTTCGACAAATCGATACCGGCCTTTCCAAGTTTGGTGAAATCACGGGTCCTCTCCCATTCCTTCCACTTCTCCCTGATGAAGCTTCCGGAGTTATGGGTTGCACTGACATAGACGCCCCCGTGAGGCGATGTCTTTCCCTGTTTGATCTCATGGAAGATCCCCCGGGAGATGAGCGATCTCGTACTCCGCTCCATCTTCACCGGATCCCATTTGGACATGAACCGCTCACCCTCACTGTTAACCATCCGGCCATCCCATTCCATGATCATAAGGAACGGCAGCAGGGAACCCGTCAATTCGAGAGGCCAGAGGGCGGAAGGGAGCGTCTGGTTGAACTCAAAATCGGCCGTATCCGCTCCGACGCGGAGGGCCATGGCATGGCCATCACCGGTCAGGTTGGCATTTGCAGTGGAGACCTGGTAAAGCCCCTGGTATCCCCCGGTGGCCAGGATCACAGACTTGGCTCTGAATACCTTGAATCGACCTGCCCGAAGGTCTATCCCCAGGGCACCCACGACGCTGTCTCCCATGGTCAGCAGGTCTACGACAAACAGATCCTCAGCGACCTCGACCTTTTTCTTCTTGAGAGCCCGCGGGAAAATCCTCCCATAGGTGTATCCGAGCTCGCCATGGGGCCACTGGGATGGCGTAATCGACCTTCCCTCGGGAATGCTCTGCCCAAGTTGCCACACAGGCGCAAACCGTCCTCCCTCCATCCTGAACTTTCCGCCCCATTTCAACAGCTCTCTGGCTGTATCGGGCACGTGAGCGAGAAAGGCATAGACATTTTCCTGATTGTTCAGAAACCACCCGCATCTGATCGTGTCTTCGGCAGCCACATCAAGAGTGTCATGAGGATGAATCCCCCAGCATTGGTAGCCGTGATAGGCCATCCAGGTGGCCCCGGCATCCTTGGCCCATAGCCCTTTGGTGGTCATCACCACGCGGACACCGACATCACATGCTTCCATGGCGGCTCTGAACCCGGCAATCCCGCCACCGATAATCAGAACATCCGTTTCAATCAGATCTGTTTCGTGCGCTTTAGTAAGCACGAATCGCTCCCGTTGGGCAGTGGTATTCGCAGATGCGACAGGATTCTGTGCAGCAGCTCCGTGGATCAGCCATGGCAGCCACTTTCTTGATTATCTTTAAGCATCCCACCGGACAGATGATCATACAATCACCACAGCCGGTGCACTTGGCTGGATCGACCCTCCACCCCAGTCCTGACGCATCTTCCTTCATCTCTGTCTTTACCTTCTAAAAAGGGACCCAAAGTCACATCGGATCTCCGAACCTGGAATCCCACAGAGTCTGAAAAGGGTCCAGAGGGTTACCTGATTGCTCGAAAGAACGGGTTTCCCAAGGTCCCGCTCAAGTCTGGAAAGGACTTCGATCGTTCGCAAGCCCATACAACTCAAAAAGAGGGCATCCGCCTCCTTCCTATCCTGGGCCTTCGCAAATCGATAGAGCGTCTCCGGGTGAACTTCGCAGACGTCAAACCCTCGTAGGCCGAGCCCCTCGATGTTAACGACCCGAAAGCCATTTCCTTCGAGGAAATTCTTCTCCAGCTCATCCACCCATCTTTCATAGGGAGTCGCGACAGCAACCTTCTTCACCCCGAGTGCGTTAAAGGCTTCAATCACCCCCGTCGATGTAGTCGAAGCGGGAACCTTCGACTGTTCCTTGATTTTCGAGATGATTTTTTCATCATATCCCAGACCGCCATAGAGGCTGCCGCTGGTACAAGCGAACATCAGTGCGTCTACGCCCGCATGAGAGAGCATTCGAGCCCCTGCAGGGACATCATCGATCATCCTTTCGAAATACTCTGGGGTTGTCTCTTTGAACTCCATCCGTGTAAAGTGAGCGGTCACTCCTTCCGGCAGACATCGGTAAAACTCCGACTCGGTTGTTGTGTTCACCGAGGGTAAAATCACTCCAAACCTTGCACGCCATCCGATCATTACTTTTGTCTCCTCTCGTTCTTCATTCTCCCCGTGAAACTGCAAGAATGGCATCGACGATCTTCACGTAACCGGTACACCGGCAGAGATTTCCTGCAATGGCCTTTCTCACTTCAATCTCAGTGGGGTGAGGATTCTCATCGAGGAGCGCTTTGGCTGAGAGGATCATCCCTGGCGTACACATGCCGCACTGAATCGCACCTCTCTGAATAAAGGAAGTCTGAAGGGGATGAAGGGTCTCGCCCTTTTTCAATCCCTCAATGGTGATGATCTCCTTGCCTTTGCATGCCACCGCTAAAGTGAGGCAAGAGAGAACAGGTTTATTGTCGATTAGAACCGTGCAGGCTCCGCATGCCCCCAGATCACAGACCTCCTTGGTCCCGGTCAGTCCAAGTCCCTCCCGGAGGGCTTCCAATAGGGTCATCTTAGGTTCAATGTAAAGCTCGTAACTTTCACCGTTAATCTGAAGGGTCACCGTCTCTTTCATTTTTTTCACTCCCTTTCTCGGGTTGAGTGCTCAGGCAAATGTTTTCAGCCCTTCTTTAAGAGCTCTCTCCACGAAGACTCTGATCATTCTTTTCCGGTACGAGGGGGTCCCCGCCGCGTTGGCAATGGGCTTCCCTGCCTTGAAAGCCAACTCGGCTGCCTCCTTGATCATGGAATCTTCCAGTTTCTTCCCTATGAGCAGTTCGCGAATCCCTTTCACCTCTTCCGGTCTGGTACCCACTGCACCGATGCCCACCCTCGCCTCACGACAGACCTTCGTGCCCGGGTCTATCATCAGCGTGGACGCCACACCCGCCAGTGGGAAATCGATACTTTTCCGGATTCGGTACTTGAAATAACGGGTGAAGGCTTCCTTCGGCAGGACGGGAACCTCAACACCGGCCAATAGTTCATCCGGTTCTATTCTTAATGGTTTTGCCCCGTCCCCGGTATAGAAGTCACTCAGTGGGAGGGTTCTTTCGCCCCTGGCAGAAACGAGCTTAACCTCCGCACCGAGGGCGATCAGGGCGGGGGCCAGGTCTCCGGAAAAAACGGCAAAGCACTTCTTCCCGCCTCCAACTGCGTTGCATATTTCACCGCCCATCTTAATGCACGGGGGTCGGCAGCTTCTCCAAAAGGCCGATTGGTTGTAATAGTAGCATCGAGTGTCGAGGCTGAGATTCCCGCCCACCGTCCCCATCTGTCTGAGCTGCACCGATCCAACCTCGCCGGCGGCTTGCCCGATCACTGGATATCTTTCCAGGACACTGGGGTCTGTCTCCAGGGCGCGAAGTCTGACCAACGGGCCGATTCGCAAACCTGATTTCTCGTCAAAGTCAATCCGATTCAAATCTG
>Ga0214473_10003003_pt1 | contig 20649 bp, 21 predicted proteins | sample RVTome_7_FD_203509 | JGI IMG/M metagenome (GOLD analysis project Ga0214473, IMG submission 203509) | Soil microbial communities from uranium-contaminated site in the Upper Colorado River Basin, Wyoming, United States - RVT98D197 | ecosystem: Environmental > Terrestrial > Soil > Contaminated >... | reverse complement strand
CTCGACGGGCCGCGTGCAACGCTCGAGCCACTCGGACGCGGAGAACGGCGCCGGCACGCCGAGGCCGTGCGCCGCGTGGAACTCCGCGACGCGCTCTGCCACCCGGTCGAGCCACTCCCCAGGCAGCCTACCCGCGTGGAGCAGGGAGAGTGCGTCGCGCCCGGCCGGCAGTCGCCGCATCACGACGCAGTGCTCGCCGCCGCCGACGAGCGCCTCGGCGACCGACCCCACGCGCACACCGCCCGGAGCCGTCTCGACGGGCGCCACCCCGAGGTAGACGTCGGGAGCGAGGCGCCGGTTGAGCGCGACCTCGCGCAGGCAGTCCGCGTTCCGCTCCGCGCGGGACGCGAAGCAGACGAAGCCGAGATCGACCGCCTTGCGCAGCTTGTAGACGCGTCGACCCGTCAGGAAGACGTGCGAGAGATGCGTCTGGATCCACTCCACGCCCCCGCTGGCGCTCGGGTCGCCGGGGTACGCGGACGCCTCGCAGAGCGCCCGGACGAGGTCGGGGGCGAGCGGATCCGTCAGCGCAGCCCTCGGGTCCGAGCCGCGACCCGACGGCCGGGCGCGGCTCCTGCTATACAAGACGGCAGGAGGATCCCCCCATGGCCACGACCGCCCGGGACATCATGCAGACGCGCGTGGTGACCGTCTCGCCGGACGCCCCCCTGCGCGCCGTCCAGAGCGTGTTCGTCGAGGAGGGGATCCACGGCGCCCCCGTCGTCGACGAAGAGGGGACCGTCCTCGGCGTCGTCACCAGCATGGACCTGCTGCGTGCCGCGTCCGAGGAGGTCGACGCCTCGCCGGCCGAGCCGACCTACTTCCGCTACGACCTCGATCTGCACGGCTTCGACTGGGACCGCGCCCCCGCCGACCTGCGCGAGCGCCTGCCCGACTCGGTGGCGGCCGACGTGATGACCTCGGAGATCCTCGCGGTGGCCCCGGAGACCCCCGTCTCCGGCATCGCGCGGATCCTGCGCGAGAACGCCGTGCACCGCGTGCTCGTGGTCGAAGACGGCGAGCTGTGCGGCATCGTCTCGGCCATGGACCTGATCGCCCTGCTCGAATCCCGAAGTTAGGCAGGGCGTGGCCCGCCGGAGGCTGACCCCTTCGCGGCCGCCTTGACGCTCAGCACCGGACAGTGCGCGATGCGCAGCACCCGCTCGGCGATGCTGCCCAGCAGCACGTGCTTGAGGCCGGACAAGCCGCGCGTGCCCATCACGATCAGGTCGGCGCCGAGCTCGTCCGCCGTCCGCGCGATCACCTCCGCCGGGAACATCGACGAGAGGTGCTGCTCGACGGGAACGTTCGCGGCCCCGACCTTGTCGGCCCAGCGCGCGAGCTCGCGGCCCGCGGCCTCGCGAACGTCGCGGTCGAAGCCCTCCGGCAGGACGATCCCGTAGGGCGAGATCGCGCCGGGATCGATCGGGTAGCAGTGCAGCAGGTGGAGCGTCGCTCCGCTGGTGCGCGCGAGGTCGATCGCGAGATCGAGGGCGGCCGACGAGTGATCCGAGAAATCGATCGGCACGAGGATCTTCCGGAAGCGCGACATCGTCATCCTCCGCGGTGGGCCCGAGACCGCGAGTTCAGGCCAGCCGCCCGTTTCCCGCAAGCCCCAGCCCGGCCGGGAACCCGGGCTCGCCGCGGCTCGCTTCTTGCAACGAGCCTTCGGAGGAGGACGCCGGATGACGCCGGGGGAGGTGCGGGCGCGGATCCTCGCCGACCATGTGGCGATCCGGGGCATGCTCCTGAGCCTCGATCACGTGGCCCAGCGGGTGCGAGGAGGTGAGCAGTCCCTGGTGGGTGCCCTCCGCCTGGAAGGCGAGGCCCTCTTGCGCTGCCTGCAGGACCATATGCTCTGGGAGGATCTGCATCTCGCGCCCGCGCTGCGCCAGGCCGACGCCTGGGGCGAAGAGCGCGCCGCGCAGCTCGACCGGGATCACCGCGAGCAGCGTCAGGTGCTCGCGCACTGCCTCTCCGCGGTGTGCGACGAAAGCCGCCCCACCGCGGTCGTCGCCCGCACGCTGATCGATCTCGTGGGGATGCTGCGCGAGGACATCCAGGACGAGGAACGCCTGCTGCTCGACGAGCGCATCCTGCGCGACGACGTGATCGGGATCGACGTCGAGACGGACTAGCCCTCGTCGGCAATGCGGGAGACGAGGCCCTCCTCCCGCTTCTCGTGCTGCCGGAGGTCGCGTCGAAACGCGTCGAAGGCGGCGCCGAAGCGTTCGAGCGCGGATTCCTCGAGCAGGGGCACCAGCCGCTGGAGCGCGGCGAGCAGGCCCGCGTGGTCGAGGCCGAGCGCCTCGAGATCCTCCTGCTCCTCGGGATGGAGCCCGTGGAGGGCGGGGAAGAAGACCTCGTCCTCGAGCTCGAAGTGCGCCCCGATCGCATGCCGGTAGCGGACGAAGGCGTCGCGAACCTCGCGCCGCTCCCCGGACGCGAGGGCCGCGCCGAGGCGGTCCCGGATCTCGTGCAGCTGACGGTGCTGATCGCCGATCTGGCGCAGCGCGCGTCGCATGCGGTAGCGGAGGCCGGATTCGCCGAGCTCCATTGCGACCCGATGCTAGCTCGATGACTCCCGTCCGGCGTCTCGATCGAGCCCGGTCAGTAGACGACGCGGGCCTCGAGGTGGCCGGCGGCGCTGCGCACGATCACGAGACGGGTCATGCAGGCCATGCAGTACACCCGGTCACCGGGTCGCAGCTCGCGCGTGGAACGCACCACGATCTTGCAGACGGGGCACAGGGCCTCGTTCGGGCCGAGCGAGTCGCCCTCGCCGTTCCAGCGCCGGTAGAAGCGCCGGTACTTCTTCGGCACCTCGTCGAAGCCCTGGTCGTCGAGGACGAAGCGCTGGCGCGGCCCCTCGGAGCCGGCAGCCGGCTCCGAGGGCTCCTGCAACGGCTCGGCCGGCGTCATGCGAAGCCGAGCCGCTCGACGGCGGCCAGATAGCTGCGCCCGAGGTCGGCCCGCTCGCCGCGGGGGGCTCCGATCGCGTCCATCGCCTCCTCGAAGCTGCGCAGCACCAGCGGATCGAGCTCCTCGCGCACCGCGGCGAGGCGCTCGCGCAGCACCGGCAGCTCGCGCAGCCGGCGCCCGAGCTCATTCTCCCCGAAGCCGATGTGCCGCCGCTCGTCCTTGATGATCCCGGCCAGCACCTCGCGCGTGCGCGGGTCGGCCCGCTGCGAGTGCAGGTGGAAGACGGAGAACTCCATCGCCTCGAGGATCACGTTCTGCGCGAAGATCGCGGCGACCCAGTCGCGCCCGCGCACGAGCTGGAGGAGCTTGCGCTTGAACTCGAGCAGGTGCCTCCCGGCCCGCATCTCGATCTCCGCGTCGGGTTGCGAGACGCCGAGCTCGCGGAGCCGGTGGGTCAGGACCTCGAGGTGTCGCCCCTCGTCGACCGTCTGGGTGGCGAGGAAGACCTTCGTCGCCCGGTTGGGCGCGATCTGGATCAGCCCCCCCGCCCCCTCAAGGGCCGCCGTCTCGCCCACGCAGTAGTTGCACAGGGTGGTGATCAGGCGCTCGCGCTCGGCCTCGTCGAGATCCGCCTCGGGCGTCTGCGGCCGGTGGCCGTGCTCGAGGCCGGCGAGGTAGCCCTCGACGGCCTCGAACCAGAACTCGAAGCTGTGGACCTTCTCGCGAAACTCCTCCGGGTCGAGCGCGTGAAGGTCGAGCGGCTCCTGCGCCATGGGCCCGCCTAGGGCCGTGCCGGCGTCTGGTACTCGATCCCGATGCGCTCGAGCCGGATCTTGAACTCCCGCAGCACCGTGTCGCCGAGCAGGCGCTCCATCTCCTGGGGCTCGAGCTCGTCGAGCCGCGCTCCCTGCCACTGCGCCGGCTTCGCAGCGGCTCCGCCGCGCAGGCGCTCGAGGCGCGCGGGGTCGGGCGTGTCGCGGAAGGCGTCCGCGAAGGTCGCGAGCATGTAGTAGGACATCTCCTTCTGCATGCGCTCGATGTCGCCTTTCCGGTCGGGGTGCTGCTGGATCAGCGATCCGATCCGGTTCTCGCCGAAGCCCACGTGGCGGCGCTCGTCGGCGATCACGCCCGACAGGGTGTGGCCGAACTTCGGGTTCAGGCCCTGCGTCGTCGCCTGCATCATCTCGAAGACGTGGAAGGCCATGCCCTCGAGCACGATGTTCTGACCGACCACGCCCGCGACGAAGTCCTTGCGATCGACCTTCTCGAGCAGGAGCTCCGCGAACTTCACGAGGTTCGGATTCGCATGGGTCTGGAGCGTGCTCTCGAGGCTCGACTTGGCGACACCGAGGTCGTACAGGCGCTGGGTGAAGATCTCGACGTGGCGCGCCTCATCGAGGGTCTGGGTGGCGAGGAAGCGCTTGCTCGCCTCGTCGGGCGCCGCGTTGATGAGCCCCGAGGACGCCGCGAGCGCGCAACGCTCGCCGACGACGAGCTGCACCGTCGTCCGCATCGCCTGCTCGCGCAGCGAAGCCTCGAGCAAGAGCCCCTCGGGCTCCTTCTCGCCGGGCGGGTGCCCGAACTCGGTCCCCATCAGGTAGCCCTGGGGCGCAGACTCGAGCCAGTACTGGATGGAATAGGCACTCAGGAAATCGGCCACCGGGAACCCTCCTTCGCAAGCCCGCGAGGACGCGCGCACTCAAGGAGGTCGCAAGCGGCGTGCCAGCGCCGGGGACCCGCAGGCGTGATGCGTGGCGCGTCGGTCGGGGCGACCCGCCCCGCGGCCCGCGATCCCGTGGGGAGTCACTCCCCAACGCGAAGGTCCCGTGACGGACTCGTGACGGGCCCGGCAAGATTCCGTATCCCCGCGGCCGCCCGCTTTCGCGCCACCGGAGGGGAGGTAAGCTACTTGCGAGGTGGGAGGACCGGGATTGGCTGCCAGGATCCTCGTCGTCGACGACGAGCCCGATCTCCTCGAGCTCGTACGCCTGACCCTCCACCAGGCGGGTCACCAGGTGGAAACGGCCGCCTCGGGCCGCGCCGCCCTGGATGCGCTCCGCCGCCAGCGACCGGATCTCCTGATCCTCGACCTGATGCTCCCGGACGTGTCGGGCACCGAGCTCTGCCGGCGGCTGCGCGCGGACACCGAGCTCGCCTCGCTTCCGGTCATCATGCTGACCGCGAAGGCGGACGAGGTGGACCGCGTCGTCGGCTTCGAGCTCGGAGCCGACGACTACGTCACCAAGCCCTTCAGCCCGCGCGAGCTCGTGCTGCGGGTCAGTGCCCTGCTGCGCCGGAGCCACGCGACGGACGATCCTCGCGCGGTCCTCGACCACGGTCCGCTGCGCCTCGACCCGGCGCGCCACCGCTGCTGGGTGAACGACGAGGAGATCTCGCTCACCGCCAAGGAGTTCGATCTGCTGCGGGGCCTGATGACCCGGCCCGGGCGCGTGCTCACGCGCGAGGTGCTGCTCGAGCAAGTCTGGGGCAGCGACATCACGGTGACGGTCCGCACGATCGACACCCATCTGAAGCGACTGCGTGAGAAGCTCGGTGCGGCCGGAGATCTGATCGAAACCGTCCGTGGGGTGGGCTATCGGTTCGCCGAGTGAACCCGTCCGACCCCCTCCCCCCTTCTCGACCGGACCAACGCCTGCGGCCCTCACCGACCCAGCTGCGCCTGATGGGCGCGGTCGCGGCCCTGGTCCTGGTGGTGGTCGCGATCTCCGGCGTCTTCGCGGAGCGGGCGCTGCGCGACCGCGAGCTGTCCCGCGTGGGCACGGCCCTCGAGGAGCAGGCCGCCCTGGTGCGGGAGCTGGTGCGCGGGATTCCGCTGCGGGCCGCGGAGGCCCCCCGCCTCGACCTGCTCGCGGATCGGACCGGCGCGGCGTCGCAGCTCCGCGTCACGCTGATCGCCGCCGACGGCAGCCTGGTGGGCGACTCCGACGTGCCCCTCGACAGGCTCGCGGGCGTCGAGAACCACGCCTCGCGCCCCGAGGTGCGCGCGGCCCTCGCCGGGGGCGTCGGCAGGGACACGCGCCAGAGTGCGACCGTGGGCCGCTCCCTGCTCTACGTGGCGATCCCCGCCGCCGAGCCCGGCGGGGGAGCGGTCCGCGTCGCGACCGAGCTCTCCCATCTCGAGGAGGGGCTCTACGATCTGCGCCGCAGCCTCGCCTTCGCCGGGGCCGTGGGCGTCGCAGCCTCGCTCGCGCTCGCCTACGGCGTCAGCTGGCTCACGCTGCGCCCGCTGCGGGAGCTGCGAGGCCTGACCCAGGCGCTCGCCGCGGGCGATCTCGGCTACCGGATTCCGCGCCGCTTCGAGGACGAGCTCGGCGGAATCTCCGCTGCGATCCGCGCCCTCGCCGAGCAGCTGCGGGAGCGCGCCGATGAGGCGACGCGCGAGAAGGAGCAGCTGCGGGCCGTCCTCGACGGAATGGTCGAGGGCGTGCTCGTCGTCGACGAGCGCAACCGGATCGTCCTCGCGAACGACCGGGTCGCCGAGTTCTACGGCGTGCGCGCGCCCCTCGAGGGTCGGAGCGTGCTCACGGCGCTTCGCGATGCCGAGCTCGACGAGGTGCTGACGGAGGCGGCGCACACGGACGACCCGGTGAGCCAGTCGCTCGAGCTCGTCCATCCGGCGCGCCGCACGCTGCGCGTGCAGGCGGCGCGCTTCCCGGCCCCCCCGGGGCCCCGCCTCGGCTCGGTGGCCGTCCTGCACGACGTGAGCGAGCTCGCACGCCTCGAGACGATGCGCCGCGAGTTCGTGGCGAACGCGTCCCACGAGCTGCGCACTCCGCTCGCCGCGATCCGCGGCTTCGCCGAGACGCTGCTCGGGGACGCCGCCCTGGCCGAGGAGCAGCGCCGCAGCTACCTCGAGGTGATCGACCGCCACGCAAGGCGCCTCGGCACGCTGGTCGACGACCTCCTCGAGCTCTCGCGCATCGAGAGCGGCCAGGCCCCGCTCGAGCTCCAGCCGGTGGACGTCGCGGCGGTCGCGTCGGGGCTGGTGCGCGACTGCGAGGCCCGCCTGGTCGAGAAGCGCCTCGAGGCCGACAGCGAGCTCTCCGGGCCCGGCGTCGCCTGGGCGGACGCCCAGGCCGTCTGGCAGATCCTCTCGAACCTGCTCGACAACGCCATCAAGTACACGGAGCCCGGCGGGCGGATCCGCATCCGGATCCAGGGCGACGCCCGCCGGGTGCGCGTCCGCGTCTCCGACACGGGCGCCGGCATCCCGGAGCGCGACCTCGCCCGGATCTTCGAGCGCTTCTACCGCGTGGACCGCGCGCGCTCGCGCGCGCTCGGCGGAACCGGGCTCGGCCTCTCGATCGTGAAGCACCTCGTCCAGAGCCAGGGTGGAGAGATCACGGTCGAGAGCGAGCTCGGCCGCGGCTCGACCTTCAGCTTCACCCTGCCGCGCGCCAAGCCGCACGGCGTGACCGCGGAGACCGCGCGCCTCGCCGGTACGCGCTGAGGCCCAGACTCCCAGCTTCGAGACGATGACGAGCTGGCCGCTTCGCCCCGGCACCTCGTCGGGGCGGAGGAGGCCGTGGCGCCGCCAGCCGAGCCAGAGGAGCCAGGTGCGGTTGGACAACGGCGACGGAGTTCTGTACAGAATTCGGTACGCCGGAGGTCCGCATGGCCAAGACCCTGCCCACCCGGGACATCCGTTCGCTCTCGGAGTTCCGTGCCAACGTCGCTGAAGTGGTTCGCCAGGTGCAACGGAGGCGGCGGCCTGTCTTCCTCACCCAGCACGGGCGCGGGGCTGCTGTCCTCATCGATGTAACCGTCTACGAGGACCTCGTTGACGAACTCGAGCTCCTGCGGGACGTCCACAGGGCGGAGAAGGAGCTGGCCGCGGGGCGGGGCGTCCCCCATTCCAAGGCACGAGCCCAGGTCCTCTCCCGGTTGAGGCGTTGAGAACGCGGGTCGTCTGGTCACCGCTCGCCCTTCGGCGCGCCGCGGACGCAGCAGAATTCATCGCCCGAGACGATCCGATGGCTGCCAGGCGGTGGGTACGCGGGCTCTTCGACGCCGTAGGCCTACTCGGTCGGTTTCCGCGGAGGGGCCGCCTCGTTCCAGAGGTCAACCGGGCCGAGATCCGCGAGATCCTCTACCGTAGCCACCGCGTCATCTACCGCCTCTCTCCGCGCCTCGTAGAGATCCTCACGGTCCGCCACGGCCGTCAGCTACTCGACGAGCGAGAGATCGAGGAACGGGAGTAGCAGCAGGTGGCCCGCGCTTCAGCTCGAAGCCGCCGCGGGGGCTTGCCCGTGCCGGGTGCCCGGCGCGCGGCTCGCCAGCGCAAGGCCCCCGGAGAGCGGGGACGGTCTCGAGATTCCCAAGATCTTCCACGAGAGCGGACTCCCGGTGCGTCCGGAGCACGGGGAGGTGGGTGCGGTCCGCGAGCACGGGACCGCGGCGGGCGAAGACGCGGTTCGCCGCGCGCGCCAGGCGCGCGGCGAACGATTTCATTCCAGACACCAGATCCGAAGCGCTCGCGGCCTCCACGATCGCGTGCACGTGATCGCCCTGGAGCGTCGCAGGGCGATCCCTTCGACTTCCAATGCTTCACGACCGCGCTAAAGCGCTCGCCGGCCGCGAGCTCGACATCTGCGGAAGGGTCGAGGTCGGCGTGGCCCGTGGCGATGCGACGCTCGGGCCGGGTGTCGCGGCGCGGCGAGAACGGGGGCGCACTTCCACCCCGTGCTGGCGGAGCACCGAGCCGAGTGGTGGAAGTTCACGCACCCTGCGATCTCGTGGCCCTTGCGGTGCCGGAGTCACGATGCGAGATTGCGGCTCGTGCGCACGCACCCGGCCTTCGCGCCGCTGTTGCCTGGCCTCGCGCGGGTCCTGCTGCTGCTCGTCGCGCTCGGCGGGGCGCCGCCGTCGGCTCTCGCCGCCGACCTGCTCGCGACCGAGACCAAGCTCTATTCGCACGGCAACGAGGATCTGATCATCCGGGACTTCTTCCAGGACCGACGCGGCGGCTTCTTCCTCGACGTGGGAGCCGCCTGGCCGATCCGGAACAACAACACCTACTACCTCGAGAAGCACCTCGGCTGGCACGGAATCGCGGTCGACGCGCTGCCGGACTACGGCCCGATGTGGGCGGAGCAGCGCCCCGGGACCCCTTTCTTCAACTTCATCGTCACCGACCACTCCGGCGGCATGGAGACCTTCTACCGCGCCGGCTGGGCCGGCCTCTCCTCGCTCAAGAAGGACCGCGTGATGAAGGGCAAGCCGGTCCACCAGCAGGAGATCAAGCTGCCCACCATCACGCTGAACGACCTGCTGGCGCGGAACGGCGTCGAGCGGATCGACCTACTCTCGATGGACATCGAGGAGGCGGAGCCGCTGGCGCTCGCCGGCTTCGCGATCGAGAAGGTCCGGCCGGCGCTCGTCTGCATCGAGGCGACCCTGGCCGTGCGCGAGCGGCTGCTGGCCTACTTCGGAGCGCACGGCTACGAACGCCTCGAGAAGTACCTCGCCCACGATCCGACCAACTGGTACTTCGCACCGAAGGCCGAGGCGGACGCTCCCTGAGAGCGGGAGACGCCGACTTCGACGCTGCGACGAGGCATCGCCTCCGCCGGAGCGCCCCGTGAGCGAGCTCCCGAACGTCGCGGAGGTGCTCGGCCGCGTCCTTCAGCGCGTTCCGCCGCGGGATCGCCCGCTCCTGATCGCGCTCGCCGAGCGCATGGCGGCCGACCGCTATCGCGGCTGGGCGGCCGATCCGGTCAATCGGAGGGGTCGGTCCGGCCTGCTCGCCTGCGCCGACCGGGAAGAGGAGATCGCCCGTCGCGTCGAGGCTCTCTACCCGGACCCGGCCGCGGTCCAGCGAGACCTCCTCGCCAGGCATCCCGATCTCGCAGCGATCAATCGCGAGCTCTTCGCGGGTCGACCACTCGACCAGCAGTTCGCCATCCAGGCTCGAGGCGAGCGGCTCGGCGCGGCGACGTGGAGATCCCTCGCGAGGCAGGCGGAGGAGGAAACGGAGCGCCAGACCTTCCTGGGCTGCGCGCCTCTCGAAGAGGAGAGTGCCGCCTACCTCGAGTCGCTGCTCCAGAGCGACTCGCCTGCTCGCAGGCCGCCTCAGTGACGCGCGCTCTCGGCGGGCCCGCGTGAGTCGCACCAGGCGCCGGCTGCTCTGGCTGATGGCGGCCTTCGACGTCGTGGCCGGGTCCAACCACCGCGTGAACCCCGGTTCCTACGTCGCGATCCTTCCCGCGAACCGCTACGTCGGGCTCGAGAACGTCGGCGCTCCCGGCAGGCAGCGCGGGATCGAAACCTCGGGTACCGCTTCGTATCGCTGGCTGCCCGAGGGCAACTGCATGTAGAATCTCGAGACGGGGACGATAGGAGGCTCGCGGAGGGAATGGACTCCGGGAGTCGGGAGCTCCTCGAGTTGGCATGCTCCTCCTGTGGTGCCAGGAGGCCGGCGGACGTAGCCGTGTGCCCGTCGTGCGGGGCGCCCGGGCTGGGCCCTCGCCCCGCGAGCGTCGTCCCCGCACCCAGCCGCTACGTCGGCGCGGATCTCGCGAGGACGATCCTCGCCTGCGGCCGTGCGCTCGAGGGAGAGCGCAAGCAGCTCACCATCCTGTTCCTCGACGTGAAGGGATCGATGGCGCTCGCCGAAGCGCTCGATCCCGAGTCGTGGCACGAGCTCATGGACCGGTTCTTCCGCGTCCTCTCGGCGCAGGTGTACCGCCACGGCGGCACGGTCAACCAGTACATGGGCGACGGGATCATGGCGCTCTTCGGAGCGCCGATCGCCCACGAAGATCACGCGCCACGCGCGTGCCACGCCGCCCTCGCTCTGCGCGAGGAGCTGCGTGGGTTCTCCGAACGGCTGCGGCGCGAAAGCGGCGTCGAATTCGCGGTACGCATGGGGATGAACTCCGGCGAGGTCGTCGTGGGGCGCATCGGTGACGACCTCCACATGGAGTATACGGCGCAGGGTCACACGGTCGGGTTGGCGGCGCGCATGGAGAAGCTCGCCGAGCCCGGCACCATCTACGCAACGCAACACACCGCGGCGTTGGTCGCAGGCTTGTTCCAGTTCCGGGACCTCGGGGCCGCGGCGATCAAGGGCGTGCGCGAGCCCGTCGGTGTCTTCGAGCTCGTGGCGGCGGGTCCCGGGCGCACCCGCCTCGACGCGGCTCGCGCCAGGGGTCTGTCGCGCTTCGTCGGTCGTACTCGCGAGCTTCGTTTCCTCGAGGCGGCGCTCGAGCGCGCGCTCGGCGGCGAGGCGCAGGTCCTCGGGGTTGTGGGGGAGCCCGGGGTGGGCAAGAGCCGTCTCTGCCTCGAGTTCGTCGAGCGCTGTCACGCCCACGGCGTCCGCGTGTACGAGACCCACTGCCTGTCCCACGGCCGCGCGGTGGGCTTTCAACCGATCCTCGCGCTGCTCCGCGGGTACTTCGGAGTCGTGGACGTGAGGGATCCCGCCTTGGTGCGAAGCCGTATCCGGGAGGGGTTGACCCCGCTCGGAATGCAGGACGACCCCGGCCTGCCGCTCCTGCTGGACTTTCTCGGCGACCCTGATCCGAAAGACCGAGGTTCGCCGACGAACCCGGAGGCACGCCGGCGCCAGCTCACCTCCTTCGTGGTGCAGGTGCTGCGGGCGCGGAGCGAGCACGAGGCCGCCGTGGTGATGGTGGACGACGCACACTGGATCGACCCCGCGAGCGCCGCGTTCCTCGGCGATCTGGCCGCCGGCGTGTCCCCGGCCCGTATCCTCTTCCTGTCGAATCTGCGCCCCGAGCTCCGACCACCATGGACGGAGCTCCCCGAGTACCAGGAGCTCGCCCTGGCCCCGCTCGCGTCCGAGGCGATCGGGGACCTGCTCGAGGAGCTCCTCGGCCCCGACGCCGCTCGCGAGCTCGCGGGAGCCATCCAGGAGAGGACCGGCGGCAATCCCTTCTTCGTCGAGGAGGTCGTCCGGTCGCTCATCCAGGCCGGCCACCTCTCCGGAACACCGGGCCACCATCGCGTCGTCGGCTCGGTCCGCGACCTGGAGATCCCGGCGACGGTTCGCGCCGTGCTCTCCGCGCGCATCGATCGCCTGGATGAGCGCTCGAAGAGTCTCCTCCAGGCCGCTTCCGTCATCGGGAAATCCGTGTCCGAGCCCCTCCTCGAGCGGATCACCGACCTCGGCGGCGCGGCCCTCGATGCGGCACTCCGACCTCTGGTGGATGCGGCCTTGTTGGATCGTTTGTCCGACGCGCGGGAGCCGGAGTGCGCCTTCAACCATCCGCTCACCCAGGAGGTGGCGTACGGGTGCCAGCTCTCCGCGCCGCGGGCCCGACTGCACGCCCGGGTCGCGCACGCGATCGTGGAGCTGCGGTCGGATCGGCTCGACGAGCACGCGGCGCTCGTGGCCTTTCACTGGGAGCGCGCCGGAGAGCGGCTCGAGGCGGCGCGCTGGCACGGTCGCGCAGCCGGGTGGACGACGGGGCGGAATCCGGCGGAGGCCATGCGCCACTGGCGGAGCGTCCGCGAGATGCTGGCCCCGCTGGCCGAGTCGGAGGAGGGCACGGCGCTCGGTCTGGCTGCGTGCGTCCAGCTGATGAACCTCGGCTGGCGCGAAGGCCTCTCCGAGGAGGAGGCCACGGCTGTCCTCGCCGACGGCAAGCGGCTCGGCGCGCGCTGCGGAGACGCCCGTGCTGTCGCCATGCTGGCGAACCTGCACATGGCGATCGTACAGGCGGGGCTCGGACATTCGCCCGCGAGTGGCGCAAGGCGCTACGTCGCTCAGGCACGCGAGGCCTGGCGGCTGGCCGGAAGGACGAAGGACCCGGGCCTCCTGCTCGCGGTCTCGGTGAACCGGCTCTACTCGCAGTTCCTGCTCGGACGGCTCGGTGGCGCGCTCGCATTCCTGGAGCGCCTGAGCGACCGGATCCCGGACGACCTCGCCCTCGGCGTCGACGTGTTCGGCTTCAGCCCGCTGCTGTGGATGCACTCGCTGCGCGGGCAGCTGCTCGGCTACATGGGTCGGCCGCGCGAGGCGGGCGAGCTGCTCCGCGGGACCATCGCGCGCGCGTCCGCGCTCGGCGAGATCGAGAATCGCGGCTGGGCAGAGGGCTTCGCCGTGACGCCCGCGTGGGCGCAGGGCGATGCGCAGGCGGCGCTCGCCCACGCCCGGTGCGCGGCCGAGATCGCCGAGGCAACGGGGAGCGCCTTCTCGCGGATCCTCGGCCACAAGGCGCTCGGATTGTCGCACCTGTTGGGAGGCGCGTGGCCGGAGGCCAGGGATGCGCTCGAGGCGGCGTTGGCGGTGTCGCGCAAGACCCGGGCCAACGTCCCGGAGGAGTCGAGCGTGCTCGCGCGCCTGGCCGAGGCGCTCCTCGGCTGCGGCGATCCGGCCGCCGCCCGCCAGGCGTCAGAGGACGCGGTCTCGATCGCGCGCCGGTACCGTACGCGGATGTACGAATGCGAGGCCGAGCTCGCGCGCGCGCACGTGCTGATCCGGACCGAAGGGCTCGCTGCGGGTCCCTTGATCGACCGCGCGCTCGCGCGCGCTCTCTCGCTGGCCAGGAGCACGGGGGCGCGGAGCTTCACGCCCTTCGTCTTCGAGCGCCGGGCGGCCCTGTCCCGGCTGCGGAACCAGCGGGCCCGGGAGCGGCGGGAGCTCGGTGAGGCGCGGCGCCGCTTCGCCGCGATGGACGCGAAGCATCACGAGGCGCGGCTGGGGCCGACGCAGGCTTACCCGCCAGGGGAGGGACGAGCATGAAGAAGGTGGCCGTGCTGGGTGGGGGCGTCGGTGGGATGACCGCAGCGCACGAGCTCATCGTGCGCGGGTTCCAGGTAGTCGTCTTCGAGCAGAACGACATCGCCGGCGGGAAGGCGCGCAGCATGCCCTACAAGGGCTCGCTCGTCGCCGGCAAGAACCCTTTCCCCGGGGAGCACGGCTTCCGCTTCTTCCCCGGCTTCTACCGCCATCTACCGGACACGCTCGCTCGGATCGATCCGTCCCTGCTCGGCCATCTGACGGGGACGCAGAACTTCGAGGTCGCGCGCATGGACAAGCCCGGGATCCTGCTCCCGGCGCATCTGCCGCTCTCTCCCATCGATCTGTACCAGAACCTCGTGAACTTCTTCACCGCCGACTGGGACCTGCCCGCCAAGGATGCCGCCTTCTTCGCGGACCGGCTGCTCGTGCTCCTCACGACCTGCGAGGAGCGGCGCTTCGCGGAGTACGAGGGGAAGAGCTGGTGGGACTTCTCGGAGGCCGCCAGCCGATCGGAGCAGTACCAGAAGTACTGCGCCGAGGGCCTGACCCGCACGCTGGTGGCGGCGCGCGCGCAGAAGATCAGCACCCGGACGGCGGGCTACATCCTGCTCCAGCTGCTCTTCGATCTGGCGACACCCGGGGTCCAGATGGACCGGGTCCTGAATGGCCCGACCAACGACGTGTGGATCGATCCCTGGCTGCAGTACCTGGTGTCGCTGGGCGTGGACTACCGGATGAACGCCAAGGTGGTCGGATTCAATTGTGTCGGAACCCAGATCGCCTCGGTGACGGTGGAGGAGAACGGACAGGCGAAGCAGGAGCAGGCGGACTACTACGTGGCCGCGCTGCCCGCCGAGAAGATGCGCGATCTCGTCACCAACACGATGATCGGCGCCGACCCGACGCTCCTCGGGCTCAACAAGCTCGACTTCGGCTGGATGAACGGGATCCAGTTCTACGTCAAGAAGTCGGTCGGGAACGCCGTCGGCCACACGCTCTACGTCGACTCCAAGTGGGCGCTCACCTCGATCGCGCAGAAGCAGTTCTGGCCGAACGTCGACCTCGCCCAACACGGGAACGGGACCGCCGTCGACGTCCTGTCGGTCGACGTCTCCGAGTGGGAGGAGCCCGGCAACTTCCTTCCCCATACCGCGCACGGCTCGACGCACGCGGAGATCGTGGCGGAGGTGCTCGAGCAGCTGAAGGCGCACCTCAATACCGCGAGCTCCAAGCTCATCGACAACAGCGACGTCGTGGATCAGCACCTCGATCCGGCGATCGTGTTCCAGGGCGGCGTCGCGTCCGCCAACCTGGAGCAGCTCCTCGTGAACGCGAAGGGCTCGTGGTCCCACCGGCCGGAGGCCGTGACGGCGATCGGAAACCTCTTCCTGGCCGCGGACTACGTGCGGACCTTCACGGACCTCGCGACGATGGAGAGCGCAAACGAGGCGGCGCGTCGGGCGGTGAACGGGATCCTCGCCGCGGAGAACTCCTCCGAGGCGCGCTGTAAGATCTGGCCGCTGAAGGAATCCGCCTGGTTCGCACCGCTTCGCCTCGCCGACTGGTTCCGGTTCAAGCTGGACCTGCCGCATGCAAGGCTCGCGGTCAGCTTCGGCCGCGCTCTCACGCTGCCGTGGCAGGTGACGCACGCCGCCGCCCGCGCCTTCTGGCGCCTGCGAGCCGCGGTCTCGCGAAGCGGCCTGCGGGGCCGCATCCCCAGCTCGGGAAGGCGCTCCCGGTGACGTCGCTCCCGGCCGAGCTCCCGAGCAGCAGCCCATCCCCGAACCCTGCCGCTGCAGAAGCCGATGGAGTGGGCCTCCGGCGGCGCATCGTGCGCTACTACGAGGAGAACCAGTTCTTCTACGACCTCTTCTGGACCGACCGGGCGACCCGCTCCATGAACTACGGGTTCTGGGACGCGACGACCCTGACGCTCGCGCGGGCGTTCCGGAACCAGAACCGCTCGATCGGGCGGGCCCTCCGCCTGCGCAAGTCGGACGTCCTGCTGGAGGCCGGCTGCGGCACGGGGGGCGCGACGGTGTGGCTCGCGGAGCGATACGGGCTCGCGGGCTGCGGCATCACTCTGTGCCGACACCAGGCGGAGCGGGGGCGGCAACTCGCCCGCGAGCGGGGTGCGGGGGAGCGCGTGGAGTTCCTAATGATGGACTTCACCCGGACAGGCTTCCGGGACGGGTCGTTCACGCGAATCTTCGCCAGCGAGAGCGTCTGCTATGCCGCCGACAAGGCCGAATTTCTGTCGGAGGCGCATCGCCTGTTGCAGCCGGGCGGTCGCCTCGTCGTGGTCGACGGATTTCGCGCGCCCCGTGCGCTCGACGCGCGAGAGCGGCGCGTGCTCGCGGAGTGGGGGGATGGCTGGGCCGTGCCGGAGCTCGCTCCGCTCGACGGCTTTGCCGGAGCGCTCCGGGTCGCGGGGTTCGTCTCGGTCACGTTCTCCGATCTGACGCCGAAGATCATGCCTTCCGCGCGCCGGATCCTGCTGCGAGGTCTCTGCGCCCATCCCCTTGCGCTCGCCGGCCGGCGCCTCGGGCTCCTGAGCGAGGGGCACTTCACCCACGTGCGCTCGAGCATCCTCCAGTACCTGGTCTGGGGGAGACGGATCGGCGTATACGGGATGTTCGCTGCCGATCGCCCAGGGTGACACTCTCGTGGCGCTGCGCAACTCGGCCGCGGAGGTCGGTCTACGCGCCGAGCTTCGAGGCGTGCTTCACGTTGCGGGCCTCGGTCACCAGGATCACGCCCTCGGCGATGTTGGTGGCGTGGTCGGCGACCCGCTCGAGGTGCTTGGCGACGAAGATGATGTCCACGCCCTGGGAGGCGACCTCGGGGCGACCGGTGATCTCCTGGAGACCCGAGCGCACCACCTCGTCCTGCTGGCGGTCGACCTCGTCGTCCTGCGCGAGCACGGCGCGCGCCGCCTCCGGGTCGTCGCCGGAATAGGCGTCGAGCGCGCCGTGGAGCATGCGCTGCGCCGAGCGGGCCAGCCGGACCAGGACCAGCGGAACCGGAACCTCCGGGTGCAGCGAGAGGCGCAGGGCGCTCTTCGCGATGTTCCGGGCCAGGTCTCCCACCCGCTCGAGGTCCGTGGCGATCATCTTCACCGCCACCACCTTGCGCAGATCCGCGGCGACGGGAGCTTGGAGCGCCAGCGCCAGCAGCACGGCCTCGTCGATCTGCACGTCGAGACGGTCGATCTCGAGATCGTCGCGCTCGACCTGCCGCGCCAGCTCGGCGTCGCGGTCGATCACGGCCTGCACCGCCTTGTCGAGGATCGCCTCGGCGCGGCTCCCCATCCGCAAGAGGGTCTCCCGCAGCCCCTGGAGCACCGGATCCACCGCGCGAGTCATCGCTCGTTCCTCCGACCCGAAGCGCTCCCGCTCATCCGTAGCGTCCCGTGATGTAGTCGCTGGTCCGCTGCACGCGGGGGTTGGTGAAGATCTCCGCGGTGGACCCGTACTCCACGAGCTCGCCGAGGTGGAAGAAGGCGGTGCGCTGCGAGACCCGCGCAGCCTGCTGCATGTTGTGCGTCACGATCGCGATCGCGTAGCTGCCGCGCAGCCCGTGAATCAGCTCCTCCACCTTGGCGGTGGCGATCGGGTCGAGCGCCGAGCAGGGCTCGTCCATCAGGATCACCTCGGGGTCCACCGCGATCGCGCGCGCGATGCACAGCCGCTGCTGCTGCCCCCCGGAGAGCGCCGTGCCGGGCTCCTGGAGGCGGTCCTTCACCTCCTCCCAGAGGCCCGCCCGGACGAGGCTGCGCTCGACGATCTCGTCGAGCTTCGCCCGCCGCGTCGCGAGCCCGTGGATGCGCGGGCCGTAGGCCACGTTGTCGTACAGCGACTTCGGGAAGGGGTTCGGCTTTTGGAAGACCATGCCCACGCGGGCCCGCAGCTGGACGACGTCGAGCCCGGAGCCGTAGATCGGGTCGCTGTCGAGGCGGATCTCGCCGGTCACGCGGCAGCCGGGGATGTCGTCGTTCATGCGGTTGAAGCAGCGCAAGAGCGTCGACTTCCCGCAGCCGGAGGGGCCGATCAGCGCCGTCACCTCGCCGAGCAGGATGTCGAGGTCGACTTCGCGCACGGCGAGCGTCGTGTCGTAGGTCACGCTGACGCCGCGCGCGCTCATCTTGGCACCGGGAGCGGGTGCGGAACGCTCCAGGCCTCCGCGCTCCGGGCGCTCCACGGGTTCGGGGCTTCGCGCCGGCATCGTCATCGCCTTACCACCGCCTCTCGAACTTCTGGCGCAGCCAGATCGCCGTTCCGTTCATCAAGATCAGGAAAGCGAGCAGCACCATGATCGCGCCCGACACCTTCTCCACGAAGCCTCGCTCCGGCGTATCGGCCCACAGGTAGATCTGCACCGGAAGGGCCGTCGCGGCGTCCGCGAAGCCCCCGGGGATGTCGACCACGAAGGCTACCATCCCGATCATCAGCAGGGGCGCCGTCTCGCCGAGCGCGCGCGCCATGCCGATGATCGTCCCGGTGAGTATCCCCGGCAGCGCCAGAGGTAGCACGTGATGCGCCACCACCTGGAGCGGCGACGCGCCGAGCCCCCGCGCGGCCTCCCGGATCGATGGCGGCACCGCCTGGATCGCCGAGCGCCCCGCGATGATGATCGTGGGCAGCGTCATCAGCGCGAGCGTGAGCCCGCCGACGAGCGGTGCCGAGCGCGGCAGCGCCAGGGTGTTCAGGAAGACCGCGAGACCCAGCAGGCCGAAGACGATCGAAGGCACCGCCGCGAGGTTGTTGATGTTCACCTCGATCAGGTCCGTCCAGCGGTTGTGCGGCGCGAACTCCTCGAGGTAGACGGCCGCGGCGACCCCGAGCGGGAAGGCCACGCCGAGGGTCACGAGCAGCGTGAGCAGCGAGCCCACGATCGCCCCGCCGACCCCGGCGAGCTCGGCCTCGCGCGAGTCGCCGGAGCTGAGGAAGGCCCAGTCGAAGCCGCGATCCAGCAGGCCGCGCTCCTCGAGCGACGCGATCCAGCCGAGCTCCTGCGCCGAGAAGCGCGCTCCGTCGGCCTCGGGATCGCGGGGAATCTGCCCCTTCTCGAGCGCGTCGACGTTCGAGCCGGCGGGCACCCAGAGTCGCAGCGTCTGCCCGATCACGCTCGGGTCCTCGAGCACTCGGGTGCGCAGCAGGCTGCGTGCTCCGGTGCTCACGAGCGCCTGGAGCGAGCGCAGGTCTCGACGCCCGGACACGTCGGGGAACTCGCGGGTGAGCGCGTCGCGCACCAGCACGCCCCAGTCGACGTCGCTGGCGCGAACCTCCCGCTCCGCCGGCGGGAGGTCGCCGAGGGGGCCCAAGAGCTCCGGATCGAAGCGGACGTCGAGCGCGATGCGCGTCCGCACGAACGCAGAGCTGCCATTGCCGACGATGCTCGCGAGCAGCGCCGCCAGGGCGAGCAGTGCCACCCCGATGGCGGCGAGACCGAGCCGACGGAAGCGGCGCTCGGCGGAGTGTCGCTGCTGGAGACGCGCGCGCATCTCGGGGGAGGACCAGCGGGCCGCGGGCGACGGATCACTCATACCGCTCCCGGAAGTGGCGCACGACGCGCAGGGCGACGAGGTTCAGCGCCAGGGTCACGACGAAGAGCACGAGCCCGAGCGCGAAGGCCGAGAGGGTCTTCGGGCTGTCGAACTCCTGGTCGCCGGTCAGCAGCGCCACGATCTGCACCGTCACCGTCGTCACGGCCTCGAGCGGGTTCGCCGTGAGGTTCGCGGCGAGCCCCGCCGCCATCACGACGATCATGGTCTCGCCCACGGCTCGGGACACCGCGAGCAGACACGCTCCGACGATTCCGGGGAGCGCCGCCGGGACGATCACCTGGCGGATCGTCTCGGAGCGGGTCGCGCCGAGCCCGAAGGCCCCATCGCGCAGCGATTGCGGCACGGCGGTGATGGCGTCGTCCGAGAGCGACGAGACGAAGGGGATGATCATCACGCCCATCACGAGGCCCGCGGCGAGGGCGCTCTCCGAGGCGACGTCGAGCCCGAGCGCCTCGCCGACGCGGCGGACGGTCGGGGCGGCGACGAGGGCCGCGAAGAAGCCGTAGACCACGGTCGGGATCCCGGCGAGGACCTCGAGCGCCGGCTTCGCCACCGCTCGGGTGCGCCGCCCGGCATAGAAGGCCAGGTAGATCGCCGCCATGAGACCCACGGGAACCGCGACGGACATCGCGATCGCCGTGACGAGGAGCGTCCCCGCGAACACGGGAACGGCGCCGAAGGCACCCGAGCTGCCGACCTGGTCCGCGCGCAGGGCCGTCTGCGGGCTCCACTGCAGCCCCAGGACGAAGTCGCTGACGGGGACCGAGCGGAAGAAGCGCACGCTCTCGAAGAGCAGCGAAGAGACGATGCCGAGCGTCACCAGGATCGCCACGGCGGCGCAGGCCTGGAGCGCCACGCGCGTGGCGCGCTCGACGGCGACTCGCGCCGCGAACACCGGTCCGATCGCACGCAACGCCCACAGCGCTCCGGCGCCCGAGACCGCGGTCACGAGCCCGAGCGCTCCGAACGCGGCACCGGCCGGCGCCTCCCGCCCGAGCGCGAGCGTTGCCCCGAGCGCCAGCAGGCCGGGAATCCCGCACCAGAGCGCCGCGTACCAGCCGTAGTAGCCGGGAAGCGAGTGCAGCGCCGACGCGTCCCCGCCCGCACGGGCGAGGGCGCGTCGGCGCCCGATCTGGAAGCTCCCCGCGGCGAGCGCCAGGACGAGGAGCGCGATGGCGGCCGGATGGGCCAGCTCAGTTCCCCGCCAGCGCGAGCGGTGCCAGCTTCGCGGCGTCGGCGCGGAACTTCTCGCGCTCCGCCTTCGGCGCCGGGATGAGCCCCTTTTCCGTCACGTAGCCCGTATCCCCGATCGCCTTCTCGCTGGTGAACTCGGTGAGGTACTCGCGCATCCCCGGGACCTTCGCCACGTGGGCGTTCTTCACGTAGAAGTAGAGCGGGCGCGAGAGCGGGTAGGAGCCGCTCGCGATGTTGT
>Ga0214473_10003001_pt1 | contig 20653 bp, 17 predicted proteins | sample RVTome_7_FD_203509 | JGI IMG/M metagenome (GOLD analysis project Ga0214473, IMG submission 203509) | Soil microbial communities from uranium-contaminated site in the Upper Colorado River Basin, Wyoming, United States - RVT98D197 | ecosystem: Environmental > Terrestrial > Soil > Contaminated >... | reverse complement strand
GAAATCAGGATGGACTGCGAGATTCAGAATATGCCCTTCGTCAGCCACAAAGTTTGCACATATATATCCGATAACTTTTTTATCAATGAGTGCAACCTTCGCAATCGAGCGCTGCTTATATATTTCATTAAAGAATAATATTTCTGACCAGGGGGTGGTGAATGAGATATTTTCGATCTCAACTACTGAAGGGATATCGGATTCCTTTAGCCCCCTGATTGTGAGTTCGGTCATCTTGGATTTTCTTTGCTCTTAACTTCTGCCTCTGATTTTCGTATATAGATTGGTATAAGTGTTACAGGTTCTGAAAACTCTTTAAGGAGAGCCTTCTTCATGCCCAGTGATGCAACATTTGCAGGTGAAGGCACCATATTTTCTGGTGATGCAAATATTGCCTTTTCACCCATGACTTCAGTAATTTTATCTTTATAAATTACTGCTCCTTCACCGGCAAAGATGATTTTATCGTAATCAGCGCTGAGTAATACATTGTGTGTAAATTCCTCTGGATTTACTGATGCCTCGCTGATAAGTTTTGTAAAGCCATCATCTTCCCACTTAAAGAGGGCGGCATAGACCTCTTTTTTTCTTGCATCTAACATTGTGCAGACAGGATATTTACTGTAAGGGAAATTCAGTGCAAGGGCATCAAGTGTCGGAACAGACACAATGGGCTTGCCTGTTGCATATGAAAAACCCTTTGCAGTGCTCAAACCTATCCTCAGCCCTGTAAAAGAACCCGGCCCGATAGCTACTGCAAAGACATCAATATCAGATATCTTTAAGCCTGACTGCTTCAGGCAATGCTCTATCTCAGTCATCAGCCGCTCTGAATGGGTGGATTTTACATTGAGCCTGCTCTCTGCAATCAGGTTAAGGTCATCCATGATCGCGATTCCGCCGAGCATTGTTGATGTATCTATTGCAAGTATTCTCATAATCTTGATTTATATCTTATAAGATATCCGAGGGGATAATCTTCTCGCTCATTCTCGTCCCGATAGAATCGGGACTGACTCCTCCGCCCCGGCGGATTCGCCTGAGGCGAAGAGGTTTTTGCCTCGACCCCCTTTTAATTCCCCCCTTGGTAAGGGGGGACATAGAGGGGTAGCAAAAAAAGCCGCTCAAAGACAATCCCCTCCGCTAAAATTCAATTTATGCGTTTAGACTAATATATCAGAAGTTCTTTTTCAACCGCTATTGTAATAATTGTCCTTGAAAAAAATGTTTGACCTGCTAGAATTTTGTTGAGGTGTTCTAATGTCGGACATGAATAACCCCTTATCTATTCTGCGGATATCGTTATTGCTTTCGATATTCACAGCTATCCTAACCCCTGCGGCCGCTGAACAGCCTGAGATTTTTGTGCAGATGGGGCATGCAGAAAAGGTAGGCTTAGTAGGCTTCTCTCCGGATGGGAAATATGCACTCGCAGGAGATGTGAAGGGAATTACAAAGCTCTGGGATATAACCAATGGAAGGGAGATAAGAACGCTGTCCTGCTATGTGCTGGCTTTTTCCCGTAATAACAGATATGCCCTTTTGCTTGAACCCAAAGAAAAAGCATTGAAACTCTGGGATATGATAAAAAAGGAGGAGATTAACACTTTTAAGATAAAGGTTGACAATGAGCTAAAAATAATTTCTGCAGCATTGTCCGATGACGGCAGGTATATTTTTTTAGGGGGCCACAGTGATATTGGACTTTGGGATTTACAATCAATAAAGGAGATACGGGCAGAGAATATAACAAAGACTTTCACCGGTCATAAAGCCCGTATAAACTCAATAGCACTTTCTCCTGATGGGAAATATGCCTTGTCAGGAAGCGATGATAAGACAGTCCGGCTCTGGGACATAGCAACAGGAACACTGGAAAGGATGTTTGAAGGTCATGGCTATGATGTATACACAGCGGCATTCTCTCCTGACGACAAATATATATTGTCCGGCAGCGGAGATCATACTGCCAAGCTTTGGGATGCAGCAACAGGGAAAGAAATAAAAACCCTTAAACATGAAAGCCGTGTTTCTTTGGTGGCATTCTCTCCTGACGGGAAATATGCTCTCACAAGCAGTAATGATGGAATAAAAATCTGGGATATATTAACCGGCGAGGATATATTAGCAAAGGTCAAGACCGGGACTATAGCCAAAATCAGAGCCGAGATTGAGGCAAAGGCTAAAGCTGAAATGGAAGTTAAAGCAAAGGCTTACTCTTTGGAAGTTGCAAAAGCCAAAGCAGAAGGAAAACCTATACCTACGGAACCAGAGGAAGAAGTTTATATAGACGAACACGGAATAGAAGAAGCATGGGAAGGGGAATATCATTTAGAAGATTGCGCATGTTCTGCTGCTTTTTCGCCTGACGGAAAACATATACTTACTGGAAGTTGGAGAAGCCTGAACCTGTGGGATACTACGACAGGAAGAGAGATAAAAACCGAAGCACAGTTTTTGGGCTATGCTGACGAGGGTTACTCGGCAGTTTTTTCGCCTGACGGAAGATTAGTAGTGACTGCTACCAGCCGTGGAGCCATAGTGATTTGGGATATGGCAGAAGGCAGAAAAAAAGCTGAGTGGCAATCCAATGCCGGTGTGGTAGCTATTTCTCCTGATGGAAAGTTTGTTCTGTCGGGAAGCAGGCCTGAACAAAGTCCGGGCATCCTGGGACTCTGGAATATAACCACCGGCAAACAAGTATGGTCAATAGAAGGGCATAGGACAGGGATCCATTCTCTCACATTTTCTCCCGATGGGAAATATGCTCTATCAGCAAGTCGGGATGGGACCGTGAAACTCTGGGATATAGAAGCAAAAAAAGAGGTAAAAGTTTTTAAGGGAATTGACGATGACATGCGAGAAGCAGCAACTTTTTCCCCTGATGGAAGATACGTCTTATCTGTAGGCGAACGCATTAACTATGTTTCCACTTCAAGACTCTGGAATGTAAAATCAGGAGAACAAGTGAGGATATTTGAGTGGTGCGTCCCTTCCTTAGCCTTTTCGCCTGACGGGAAACACGTTATTTGTAATAGAGAAATTTTTGAGGTAGAAACCGGCAAGGAGATAATGAAACTTGAAGGACTTGATGCTCGTTCATTGGCTTATTCTCCTGATGGCAAATATATACTCAGCGGAGGATTTGAAGATATACTGCAACTCTGGGATGCTCAGACCGGGAAGAAAAAATGGGAGCTCCCCTTGCAGTCTCAGTGGATAGAAGATGTGGCTTTTTCTCCTGATGGAAAGTATGTATTATCCGCAAGTTACAACGGAGCTATGAACTTGTTTGAAGCGGCTACAGGCAAGAAAGTAGCCATGTTTGTTGAATTCCGTGAGCAAAAAAAGAGCTTCAATGCAGATAAAGACTGGGTTGCTCCTGATTGGTTAGTCATAACCCCCGAAGGCTACTTTAATACATCGCCGAATGGTGCAAAGCATCTGAATGTAAGAGTCGGTAATAACGTTTATTCGATAGACAACTTCTATGAAAAATTCTTTAATCCTGTTTATGTTGCGTCAGTTTTACAGGGCAAGAAGGTCGAGACTGTTGCAGACATAAGAAAGGGTATCTTAACGCCTCCAGATGTAAAGATTATTTCTCCGGAGCCAGATGCTTCGTTCAATACAGACACTATTAGCGTAACAGTCTCTGCAAAAGACACAGGCGGAGGGCTTGACGAGATTAGGCTTTATCATAATGGAAAGACAATAGGAGAAGACACAAGGGCTGTAAAGATTATTCCCAAGGGAAATGAGATGATGAAGACATACACAGTTACGCTTGTTGACGGCATAAACACCTTTAAGGCAACGGGCTTCAGCAAGGACAGGACAGAGTCAAATCCTTATGAGCTGATAGTAAAACTCACTGCCCCTCAGAAAGATGTCTCCCTCTATGTGCTTGCAATAGGGATAAATAAATACAAAAATCCTGCATTGAATCTTAACTATGCAGAACCTGATGCAAAGGGTATAGTTGAATTTTTCAGACAGAAAGGAGAGGGATTATTCAAAAAGATAGAGTTTACAGAAATGTATAACGAGCAGGCTACAAAGGAAAAGATAATAACTAAACTCAAAGAACTTGAAAACACGAACCCTCAGGATGCAGTGCTTTTGTATTTTGCAGGACATGGAGAGAACATAAGCGACAGGTGGTATTTTATTCCCCATGAACTGACATATCCTGAGAAGGAAGAGGATATTAAATCAAAAGGCATATCCTCAGATGAGCTTTCAGGATACATAAAAAATATAAAAGCGCAGAAAATACTAATGCTTGTGGATGCGTGCAAGGCAGGAGCTGTGCTTATTGCATTCAGGGGATTTGAGGACAGAAAGGCATTGTCACAACTTTCAAGGTCAACAGGGGTGCATATCATAGCAGCATCAACAAAAGACCAGTTTGCAGCAGAAGTCAAAGACCTTGGCCACGGGGTGTTCACATATACGCTTCTTGAAGGATTAAAAGGCAAGGCATCCGGCGGAAGCGATACAGTAACAGTTCGCAAACTTATGGGATACATTGAGGAACAGTTGCCGGAGATAACAAAGAAGTTCAAACAGGAAGCACAATATCCAGTTGTGGATTCGAGAGGAATGGATTTCCCATTGGTGTTGACAAAATAAGGGTTCTGACAATAAGAGCGAATTACCTTTTCAAATATCTAAATGCAAATAAAACTGCGCCAAAAAGGCATATCACTGAAGAAGCTGCTACCGCATTTGTTGTCCCAATCGAATCTGCTGCAATACCGATGATTGAATTCCCTATCGGCGTGAAGCCGAGAAACACAAGAGAATAAACACTTATAACCCTTCCCCTCAGGTTGTCAGGGGTGGAAAGCTGTATGAAACTGTTTGCAGTAGCGAGGAAACTTACGATTCCCCATCCTGTAAATATAAGCAGAATCAGAGAAAGCCAGAAAACCTTTGATATGGAAACAGCAAGCAACGCCAGAGAAAAGCAGAGTCCTGCGACTGACATATATCTCCATTTGTTTTCAATATCTCCTTTAACCGCGATTATAACTGCGGCTGAAAATGCGCCGAGCCCTGTGGCGCTTACCAGCAGGCCGAGTCCTTTTGCGCCTGCATGGAATGTCTCTTCTGCAAACACAGGTAGGAAGCTTGTGAACGGTATCCCGAACAGGCTGAAAACAGATATGAGAATTATCAGGTAAAGAATATCTTTCTGTTCTTTTATGAAATGAAGACCCTCTGAAACATCCCTGAAAAATCCCTTTGACGAAGCAGTGATTTCGCCCTTAATCTTCATCATCGAAAGAGCGATTATCACTGCGACAAAACTTGCTGCGTTCAAATAGAAACATGCCGGGAGTCCCATATATGCTATTGTCAATCCGGCTATGACAGGGCCTATGATTCTGGCGCCGTTGAAAGCAGCTGAGTTGAGAGCTATGGCATTAAGGAGATGTCCTTTGCCAACCATCTCAGCAAGGAAGGACTGTCTGGCAGGCATATCAAATGCATTCACGGTTCCGAGAAAGAATGCAAGGGCAATGACCTGATATACGGTTATGATATTGAGGTCTGTGAGTATCCCGAGTATCAGGGCAGGTATTATGGACAGTACCTGTGTCAGGATTATCAGGTTTCTTTTTCTGAATCTGTCCGCCGCTATCCCGCCGATTAATGTAAAAAGCAGTATCGGCAAAGTTGATGCTGCGGCAACAATGCCTAGATAGAATGGGGATTTTGTCAGCGAATATACAAGCCATCCCTGCGCAACAGACTGCATCCATGTGCCTGATAAAGATATGAGCTGGCCTAACCAGAACAAACGGAAATCCCTGAAATATAATGCTGAGAACCTGTCAGAGTTTTTCATGTATAGATATTTTACACGAATCCAAAATCTGAAACTTTTTGATTGTCATTACGAGCCCTTCGCTTTTGTCATTGCGAGCGCAGCGTGGCAATCTCGTTTTTCTCTCAGGGTAAACTTCGCGTGGCAATCTTTCTGTTTTAGATTGCTTCGTCATCCGCCACAGGCGGATTTCTCGCAATGACTTTACTATTGGTTTGTATCTTGCATCTGCAGCCTAGGCGGAGTATTGATAGTTTTGATTTTATGTTCACATAAAGATATGATATTAGATAATTATAAAACAAAGAAATAGGAGCTTATGAGAAGATTAATCAATATCTTTATTGTCTTATTTTTGTTTCTGTCAGGGATTGCTTATTCCGCAAATATAAAGGTTGTTGCCAGCATCTATCCTTTGGGAGATATTGCAAAACAGGTCGGCGGGGAAAGGGTTGATGTAAAGGTTATGCTGCCTCCGGGAGTTTCACCTCATACATTTGAGCCGACGCCATTGGAAATGATGGAAATGCATAATGCAAAGGTTTTTGTAAAGGCAGGAGCAGGGCTTGAGTTCTGGGCAGAAAAGATGCTGAAGGCATCAGGCAGTAAAGGGCTTATTGTTGTTGATGCATCTGCAGGGCTTCCATTGATAAAAGGGATTCATTCCCATGAATCAGAGATGAAGAATTATAAGTCGCATGACTCTTCGGAATCTGCTGACCCGCATATCTGGCTTGACCCTGTATTTGCTAAAACAGTTGTGGATAAGATAACGGATGTGCTCTCAAACGCTGATTCTGCCGGGAAGCAATATTACATTGAAAGGGCTGGAAAATATAAAAAAGATTTGGATGCTCTTAATAATGAGATTTTGGAAGAGGTTAAAAAATTCAGGATAAAGGAATATGTCACTTTTCATCCTGCATGGAACTATTTTTCAAAAAGGTATGGACTTAAAGTGGCTGGTGTTATTGAGGAATCGCCGGGCAGGGAGCCTTCTCCAAAACATATTGCAAGAATCATTCGGGAGGTAAAGAGGATAAACTCAAAAGTTGTTTTTGCAGAGCCTCAGTTCAATCCTGCAATTGCAGAGGTTATTGCAAAAGAGGCGGGCGCCAAGGTTCTGTTTCTTGACCCGATTGGAGGGCCAAATATCAAAGGCAGGGATACTTATCTTGGGCTTATGAGATATAATCTTTCTGTGATGAAAGAGGCGATGAGATGAGCAAGGAGGGAAAAGAGGGCATGGCATTTTCACTCATTCTCGCTCGTCCGCCTGAGGCGGGCAAGCTCCGAGGATTTTGCCTCTTGATTATTATCTATTTACTGTCTGACTATCGGCAAAATAAACCGCTCAAATGCCATATCCTGTTTTTCTTTTGATGGGTGAAATAATATGAACGCAATAGAGATAAAAAACCTTTCCGTAGTTCTCAGCGGCAGGGAAATACTTGCTGATATAAATCTATCCCTTGCAGAAGGGAAATTTCTCGGTATTGTCGGGCCGAACGGCAGCGGCAAGACAACACTGTTGAGGGTTGTGCTTGGCCTGATTAAGCCTGCCGGAGGAGAGGTAAAGGTATTTGATAAATCGCCTGAAGAATCCTTGAGAAAAGGAATTTTCGGATATCTTCCGCAGCATATAAACCTTGATATTAATTTCCCTGCGAGGGCAGTTGATGTTGTGACGATGGGGTTGTACGGGAAACTCGGAATGTTTAAATGGCCGTCGGCAAAAGAAAAGCAAAAGGCGCTCGAATATATTGAACTAATCGGAATGGGAGGTCATGAGAATAAACCTTTCGGAGACCTGTCAGGAGGAGAGCAGCAAAGAATCTCCATTGCAAGGGCTTTGGTCAGCGATCCAAAGATACTCATACTCGATGAGCCGAGCACAGGCATAGATGTTGTCGGTCAGGAGGATTTTTATCATCTTCTGAAGGGGCTTCAGAAAAGGTTCGGTCTTACAATCATCATGGTCTCGCATGACATAGGCGCAGTAACAGCTTATGTTGATGAGATTGCATGTCTTAATAAAATCCTCTATTACCACGGTGCGCCTCTGGGAGCACTGGATGAGAAGGTGTTGGAGAGGCTATACGGCAAGAATGTGGATATACTGATGCACTCTGATGTCTGCGACAAGTGCGAAAGGCTGCGTAAGTAATGGAAATACTTTCCTACGGGTTCATGCAGAGGGCAATTATAACAGGGATAGTTGTCAGCATTCTCACCGGCATCATCTCTGTATTTGTGGTTTTAAGAAGGGTCTCTTTTATAGGCTCAGGCATTTCCCATGCAGCATTCGGCGGGGTTGCTATAGGCTTCCTTGCAGGTATAAATCCGATGATAACAGCAATGATATATTCAATCTTTGTTGCATTCGGAATAGAACGTATCAGCTCAAAAGGGAAGATTGCAGAAGACACAGCCATAGGCGTATTTTTCTCAAGCTCGATGGCTCTCGGCATAGTGCTTATTGGACTCTCAAAAAACTATAACGTTGACCTCTTTGGTTATCTCTTTGGAAGCATCCTTGCAATAAGTGAAAATGAGATGTGGCTTACAATCGCAATAACTGTTGCCATCCTCGCAGCGCTTATAATAATAATGAAGGAACTTCTGCTGACGACTTTTAATGAAGAGCTTGCAATCGTAAGCGGAATACCTACAAGGCTGATTAAATCAATCTTTCTTGTCTCGATGGCAGTGGCGATTGTGATGTCCATAAAAGTGGTAGGGATCATCCTTGTTTCTGCCCTGCTTGTAATCCCAGGCGCTGTTGCCCAACTCATTTCAAGAAGGTTTTATCCGATGATGCTGATATCCTGCTTCATCGCCCTTTTTTCGACAATAGCAGGGCTTTATCTTTCCTATCAGTTTGATTTATCTTCCGGCGGAACAATTGTTCTGATACTCACAGGATTCTTTTTTGCGGCGTTTTTGAAGGGGAAGAGGTAGGAACCTGCTTAAGCCTTTTTCTCCCTCACTACTACCGTCCCTGCAACAACATCTCCCAGCCTCTGCCATTTGAGCGTGCCTGTCATGGAGACGATTCCGACAAAATAATAGAAAAAATTATCGACGAGGCGCATGATGTTCCGCAGAAAACCTGCAAGCAGTCCGCATTTTGAAAAATCATCTTTGAGAACCACTATGCCGCAGATTTTTTTCCCGATGGTTTTTCCGTAGATTCCTTCAAGCAGGGAATGATACAGGAAGTTGGCCAGTATTAAATATATAAATGCCAGTAATCCCGCAAGGATAAATCTGAAAGGATTTGTCCAGAAATTCTGGTAAGTTATGAAATAAATTGCAGCCGTCAAAACAGGAAGCATGACAATAAAGGTGTCAATGGTTTTTGCAAGAAAACGCCTGAAAAGGCTTGCGAATTCGTATTCAGCGGAATCTGTTTTCCATGTTTTCAATTTAAATTTATTGATGAAAACCGATAGCAGAAATACGAAAAAAACTGCTATAAGGTTCGCGAATATTATCAACCGGCTGATTTTCCAGAAAAATCCTTTTCCGAAGAAAGAACTGTTGATTTTAATTGGATTCACGGCATTGCTGTTTTCGATTGCGTAAAGTTCTTCTGAAAAGAAGCTCCGGACAAAAAGAAGCAGTTTGCCATGATGGATTATCGGAGACCAGTCAATGAACAATCCCTGAACATTCAGGTCTTTTGGTTCTTTCCATGCGCCGTTTTCGTAGACTGTAAGCGATATATTTGGCCACTCTCCAACATGTTCATTGAAAAGATAAATTATTTTATTGTCAGCAATCATTTTTACGGACCCCTGATACTCAGAGGGTTCTGAAGCGTTCCAGTCCTTGCCGTCGTATGATATCCAGTGAAGCTGCTCATCAGAAGGCCACGAAAGATACAGCTTGCCCTGAAACCACAACAGCTGTGTTGAGCACCTGTTTTTCTTATCTGAGAGATATTCCTCCGGCAGGGGGATAGAAGATATCTCATCTTCTTTAATCAGGTTTAGAGCAGGATTGTTTTTAATCTCACTCAATACAAATAACCCTTCCGGACTTATTGCTGCTTTTGGTCTTTTCCCGATTGCCTTTGTCTGCGTCTCTACAGATTGAACGCCGTCAAAAGTTCTGTAAAAACCTTCGCCGAAGAAATAAATTTTATTATTACCATTTGCAAGGGAATGAAAAGGTTTTACCTCTCTGGAATCGGAAATTTTTTTATCTTCAAGTATTCCGAGCATAAATTTTTCTTTAGGCTCTTTTTTGCTTTCAAAGGACAGGCCGGTGAAATCCACTTCTCTTGATATGACATAAAGTTTATCGTTAATACTCGCAATATTTTTGGACAGAGCAGGAATGGGCATGATGCTGAACATAAATCCCGGCTTTAAAAACATCAGGGCAAACATAAGTATGTATAAAACAACAAACGCGGATATCCCGAGTGCGGCAACCCCGATTGCTATCTTTACATTCTTCTTTTTTTCTTTTTCTATATCCAATGCCATAATGGAAAAAGGATACTTAAAAATGCCGGAGAATGCAAATGTAATATGCTAAAATTGTTGTGAAAGTGTATTTTTTTTGCATTTTCCTCTCTAAATTTAATAATATATTAAGCATATGCTGAAAAAGAAAATTAACATCAAAAGTTCGCCGGGGCGAAAAAGGCCCGGTTGGGATGAATATTTTATAGGGATTGCAAAGGCTGTCTCGACAAGGGCGACCTGTCTCAGGCGCAAATACGGGGCAGTAATCACAAAGGACAATATGATAGTCAGCACGGGCTATAACGGCGCTCCGTCGGGAATGAAGGACTGCCTTGAGGCCGGGAAGTGCACAAGAAAGCAGCTCCGGATTCCTCATGGTGAGAGGTATGAGCTATGCCACAGTGTTCATGCAGAGGCAAATGCGATAATACGCGCTGCAGTTCATGAGCTTGAGGGCGCAACAATATATATATCAGGAGCTGACGATAATATCAAAGAATGCCATTCAGAGCCGTGCATGATGTGCAAGAGGATAATACTTAATGCACGGATTGCAAGGGTGGTTTATTCGGACGGCAATGGAAAGTTTCATGTACTTCACCCTAAAAAATGGCTCAGTAAAAGGGTTTAGGTTGGCTAAGTGGATTTAATAAGACAGATCAGATGGCAGGATGTTCTGGACATTGCCCTTGTGTCCATCCTGATTTATCGCCTGCTTTTTTTCATAAAAGGCACTAAAGCAGTCCAGATGCTCATAGGTCTCGGAGTGCTGCTGATTGCATCTTTTATTTCGACTTATTCCGGACTTTATACAATTGACTGGATTATTCAGAGCTTCTGGGCGCAGATAGTAATAGCTCTAATCGTTCTTTTCCAGCCTGAGATAAGAAGGGCGCTGGCCCAGATGGGCGAAACGCCTTTTCTTCAATCATTCACTTCTGCCGAGGAACTTAAATCTCTAGAAGAGATAGTGAAGGCGACTGTTGCGCTTGCAAACAGGAAGATAGGAGCGCTGATTGCAATTGAGCGCGAGACAAGCCTCGGAGATTTTGTTGAGATAGGCACGCCGCTCGATGCAAAAGTCACGCGTGAAATACTTCTCAGCATTTTCCATCCTTCATCTCCGATACATGACGGCGCTGTTGTCATAAGGGGAAACAGGATTGTTGCCGCAGGTTGTTTCCTGCCTATTACACTTAAATCCGAGGTTGACAAATCCGTAGGAACGAGGCACAGGGCAGGACTCGGACTTACTGAAGAGACAGATGCTGTTGTGATTGTGGTCTCCGAAGAGACAGGCATTATATCAATGGCCATCGGAGGAAGGCTCGAAACCCATATTGATATGGGAACCCTGAGAGACAAATTGACTGATATGTTTACAGTCCAAAAGAAAGGGAACCGATGAGAGAGCTTTTTCTTGCAAATTTCTGGATGAAGATTGCTGCAGTTGCAATGGCGATAATCCTGTGGTTTTTTGTTACGTCCAAGGGGCAATCTGAAGTGTCACTGGACATACCTATCGAACTGAAAAATATGCCCAAGGGGTTCGAAAGCATCAGGCAAAGCACTAAAACCGTGAGTGTGAGCATAAGGGGGCAGGAGAGGCTTATCAGGACTATGAAGGCTTCAGATGTAAGGGCTTATGCGGATTTGAGCAAGGCAAAGAAGGGCAGGGGTACTTATTACATAAACAATGCTGATGTAAAACTTCCGCCAACGATGGCTGTCACCAGTCTAAGCCCGTCCTCTTTGCAAATTATTCTGGAAGAGACAGTTATCAAGACTGTGCCTGTCCAGCCGGTTATTGTCGGCAGTCCCAAGAAAGGATTTAGTGTAGGTTCAGTAGAGATTACTCCAAAAGAAGTTACCATTGAGGGTGCAAAGGCAGAAGTCAGCAGGACAGCATTGCTTAAGACCGAACCTGTTGATATTACAGATTCATCTGAGACAACTGTGGAAGATGCAAGACTTGACGTCGGCGGCAGGAATATAAGGACACAGGTTCAGGAAGTAAACATTAAGGTTGTTATTAAAGGAAGAAAGAAGGAATGATTTTTATATGAAACTTTTCGGAACAGACGGGATTAGAGGCAGGGTGAACAAATATCCGATGACGCCTGAAAATGTGCTGAAGATAGGCATGGCAGCGGCAAAGGTTCTGAAAAAAGAGCACAGCAGGAATATGGTTCTGATAGGAAAAGACACAAGGCTCTCAGGCTATATGGTGGAGAGTGCGCTTACGTCAGGAATATGCTCGATGGGAATGAACGTAACATTGGTTGGCCCTATACCAACGCCGGGAGTTGCCTTTCTTACTAGGGCATTGAGACTTGATGCAGGGATAGTTATTTCAGCGTCCCATAACCCTTATGAAGATAACGGCATAAAGTTTTTTTCTTCTGATGGATTTAAACTTCCTGATGAGCTTGAAAAAAGGATTGAGGAATTGGTTATAGACGATAGTCTTGGTGAGAAAAGACCTTCAGGTTCTGATATAGGGAAGGCTTACAGGCTTGATGATGCAATAGGCAGATACATCGAGTATGTCAAGGCAACTATTCCGAAGGGCATGACGCTGGAAGGCATAAAGGTCGTTGTTGACTGCGCAAACGGCGCTGCATACAAGACAACTCCGTGGGTTCTGCGGGAACTCGGCGCCGAGGTCGTTGTGATAAATGACAAGCCTGATGGCGTAAATATAAATGACGGCTGCGGTGCTTTACACTGCGAAGCGCTTCAAAAGACTGTAAGGGAAAACAGGGCTCATGTCGGAATAGCGCATGACGGAGATGCAGACAGATCTATATTCTGCGACGAAAAAGGGAATATTATTGACGGAGACCAGATTCTTGGATTATGCGCGCTTGAATTTAAAGATGACGGGAGGCTCAGGGGCAATACGGTTGTTTCTACTGTCATGAGCAACCTGGGTTTTGAACACTATCTTTCAAAGCACGGCATAAAGCTAATACGGACAAAAGTAGGTGACAGGTATGTTGCGGAAAAGATGCGCGCCGGCGGATATAATCTAGGCGGAGAGCAGTCAGGTCATATAATTTTTTCGGATTACAATACAACAGGTGACGGCCCTATAACCGCTCTACAGGTTCTCTATCTCATGAAAAAACAGGGTAAACGGTTATCAAGGCTTGTATCAGGCATAAAACTCTATCCGCAGATACTTGTGAATGTCGGCGTGGAAAAAAAGAGGGATTTGAAATCAGTTCCGGAAATAGAAGCGGCAATAGAAAAGGCGGAAGACCGGCTTGCTGACAAAGGCAGGATACTGGTTAGGCCGTCAGGCACCGAGCCCAAGATAAGGGTGATGGTGGAGGGAGAAGACAGACATCTTATAGAAAAGATTGCCAGGGAAGTAGCAAGGGTTGTGAAAGAGAAGATGGCAGAATTGCAGGACTGAAATTATTAAGGGAGGATATAGTATTCTCGCTTTCGCCCCGGCTCTCCTCGGCGAGTCGCCCGAGGCGACGAATCCGCCTGAGGCGGACATTCTCTCCGGACTATCGGCAAAAAAAACCGCTCAAATACTATATCCTCCCTTATAGGTTTTATCATGAATAATATGGATTAAATAATGACATTTTTCCTATCATTTCTTTCAGGAGTTGTCTTTTTTTATTCATTCAGTTATTTTCCCTTTACAATTTCTTTTGTATTATTTTTATCTGCAATTGTTCTGATTTTCAGGAGAAAGTATCTATTAATCCCTGTAATAGCCATTGGTATCCTCTATGCATTTTTCAGGCATGCGCCTGAGGATGATATTTCTCGTCTCAGGGGGAAAGAGATGCTTGTGTCAGGCACTTTTACTTCAGAGGCGGTTATAACCCCATCAGGAAAAATTAGTCAGACATTTAGTCCAAATTCGGCAATCTACGCAGAAACACAAAAAACGATAGATGGACTTAATGGAAAGGAAATCAATATAATCTCTGATACTGAATTTGAGATTGGAAGCAGGTATGAATTATCAGTAAAACTGTCCAAGGATTTAACAAGATTAAGCCCGGGTGTAATGAAGAACGACAATATTTATGCAAATCTTGTCGGGGTAATGGATTCCAAAAACAACAAGAAAACTATATTGTCAGCCCTTGAGAAGACAAGGGCAGGGCTTGAGAGACACATAACAAAGAATTTTGATGCTGATACAGGAGCGCTTGTTTCTTCCATAACCACAGGCCAGAGGGTTAACATGAGCGAAGAACTGAGGGATGCCTTTAATGTAACAGGTCTTGCCCATATCCTGAGCATCTCAGGAACTCATTTTGGCCTTTTCTCTGTTTTACTTTTTGGATTATTCAGGTTTTTGATAAAATATCTGCCTTACAGGATTTTGCAGAGGGTTACTGTTTATATTACTCCTTCTCAGGGCGCAGCAATTCTCTGTTTCCCGCTTATGGTTGCTTATCTTGGCCTTTCAGGATGGCAAATACCGGCAGTAAGGTCTTTCATTATGGTAAATCTTTTTCTTGCAGGACTTTTACTTGGGAGAAAAGGATTCTGGCTTAATTCTCTTTCATTCGCTGCATTTGTGATTGTTTTATGGAGCCCTGATGCGCTGTTCGGCCTTTCATTTCAGTTTTCATTTCTTGCTGTGTTATTTATAGGTTTTGCCGTTGGATATAAAGAAGAAGATAAAGACAGTCCGGAAGCGCTGGAGAACGGAAGCACTGAAGATAAGAATTTTTTTTCTCGCATTATAACTTCCACGCTTCATATCTTCCGAACTTCCTTACTAATCTCGCTTGCTGCATCTTTGGGGACAGCTCTTCTGGTTGCATATTACTTCCATTATTTTTCTGTAATATCTCCTCTATCCAATCTTATTGTTACTCCATTGATAGGGTTTATTCTTTTGCCATTATCATTAATAGCGTCATTTATTTTTACGGTCACGGGTTATTATCCTTTTGCTTCGTTGATAAAAATAGTTGCAGACCTTTCTATTTATCTTGTGAAGTTCATGTCAGCTATCCCGTTTTCAGACATAAAGATACCTGCATTCCCTGTATCTATAGTCCTTTTTTTTTATGCAGGAGTTGCGGTTTATTTTATCAGCGCTCATTTGTCATTGCGAGGCAGAGCCGTGGCAATCTCAGAGGATGAGATTCCTTCCTCATCGGCGGATAAACGCCGCACCCGGAATAACAGATTAAAGAAGATATATCTCGCAACTCTCGTCTCTGTGATAATAGTGGGATATCTGTCTTTTTCTTCTCTCGTCAAAAAACACGGTATCAGCATTACATATCTTGATGTCGGGCAGGGGGATTCGTCTGTAATCGAACTTCCTGACAGAAAGACGATTGTGATAGATACAGGCAGAACAGGAAAAGAAGCAGCGGCACTTCTGAAATATAAAGGTAAAAAAACAATAGATGCCCTTGTGCTTTCGCATTCGCACCCTGACCATACAGGAGGCGCTGATTATCTTGCAAAACATTTTATCGTGAAAGAATTATGGGACAACGGAAGGCTTATCTATCCGGATAATTTGTTAGGCGGAATTACGCGAAGAGCATTCGAAAGGGGAGATGTGATAGAAGGAAAAGGATACAGAATATATGTGCTTCATCCGTATAAAGAGTTCTACATAATGGAAGACAACAAGTATGATGAAGCTAATAACAGCTCGCTTGTTCTAAAGATTGAGGGGAAAAGCAAGTCATTCCTGTTTACAGGTGATGTGGAGGAAGAGGCAGAAGAGAATATTGCGCATCTCGGCAAGTGGCTTAAGAGCGATGTTATAAAGGTTCCCCATCATGGGGGAAAGACATCAGCGTCAGAATGGTTTTTCAGCATTGTTAGTCCCGATGTTGCGGTGATAAGCGCTGGCAGGGATAATTCCTTCGGCCATCCGCATCAGGAAACACTCGATATGCTCGCTAATTCGAAGGTGTTCAGGACAGACATGGATGGCGCTGTAAAGATAACAGAAAAAGATGGTCAACTTGAGGTCAAGACATTCAAGGATTTTCAAATTGAGAAAACAAAAAGTTTTTCAGAAGAAATCAGAAATATTAAGAGGTTGTTTGAGGTGTGGTAAAGGCGACATAAGGCATCTGTCATTGCGGCTTGACCGCAATCCTTCTGAAAAGAAAGATTCCCGACAAGCGGGAATGACAACGATAATTGTAAGAGGTTGAGGTGTGGTGGGCACGATGGCATTAACGCCTGAATTGTGCGGTGGCTATCAGCCATCTGCGCGAGTGATTCGTTAGATTATCACTTCTCCGCTTTATTAGTTTCAATAGGCACATAGCGGCCATCTATCCATTTAAAAGCCTTGTAGTCAATGCGCTCGCTATCATATGTCTTGGCTTTCCACTCACCGTTTACCCTAACATATTTAACAAGAGTAGTTGATTTAAGCAGATACTTCGTTTCTGGGCTTGTGTATTTTTCTAAAACCTCCTGAAGTGTCAGAGTGACCTCAGAATCACTTATTTTCTTTTTTGCAATTATATTGCTTTCTATCAAATGATTCTTTTTGAAAAAGTCCCTTTTAAATTCTTCGAAATGATCTTTGCCGCCTATACTCATGAATTCTTTTCGCAACTTCTCTTCGCCATCGGAACACTTTAACAAAAGGCCGAAGTTTTTTGTCTTGAATGCGCGAAGTTGTGTCCCATGATTTTTTTTCAGGTGATGATAGATCGCCCCCCTGTGAGCAACCCGATACTAAAATCGTAATCGTGAGATATAGCAATATCAGAATATGTTTCATGCCTTATTTTTCGAATCTAACAATTAATATCCCCATTGGATATTCCTTTGTTTCATGGAGGGAATATAGCACATTTTGGCAAAAAGAGAAAAGAAAAAATCTTTGAAGCCTATGTATGGGTAATTCATCTTCTTCACCCTTAAATCCTACCAAAACCTCCCCTTGCCCCTCCTGTCAAGCCAAGATAGAAATGTCCCCTCTTGTGAGTTCTTGTTCAATGCAGTTGTCATTCCGACTTGCTTGCCCGCCGTTCTTTTGGAGGGTTCGGAATCCCTCTGAAGAAGGATGCTGGAGAAGCCAGCATGACGGATAGGGACAGTTTAAAGCATGGCTAAATGGTATAAATATTTCAGGACATTATCATTTTGGTGTTACAGCAATGCTTTCAGAGCCAATAACTATCCAGGCCGGATCTTGAATGATTTTCTTCCGTGAATTCTGTATGCCTGAAACCCTCTCATGTCGAGGGTGAAAATCTCTTCAACATCAGCTTCTTCAGCCAGAGTCACAAGCGTTGCATCTGCGAAGTCCATAGGAATATCTTTATATTTCTCCATAAGAATAATTGCTCTTGAGAGGCTTTCATGAGACTGGGGCACAAGCGTGGCGCCTCCCTGAAGTATAAAGTTCATGCATGCTTTTTCAGCTTTTAATGAGGGGCCGAGCAGATAAAGTGTCTCAGTCAGAACAGGTTCTGTGGTGAATATCTCTCCGCTAAAGGTTTTAAAGAATTCGGTACAATGCACATGCTTCCCTTCGCTTTTATCAAGCAGCGCTACAAACGCACCTGTGTCCAGAAGGATTTTACGCATGTTTTCTCATCTTTTTTAAGAGGTGTTTTCTGTGGGATTGGCCGAAGTCTGAGACACCGCTTTCAACGATGCCTATAAGGTTGCTTACCCGCTTGTATGGGCTTAGTTCCTCGCTGATGAAAGTCTCTTCAACAAATTTTTCGAGCGCCATCCTGACGATGTCCGACCTTTTCAGCCGGAGCCGTTTTGCATAGGCTGAGACCTTGCGATCAAGGTCATCCGGAAGCCTGACCGTTAATTGAGATTGCATTTTTAATCCTCCTTATGAGGTTTCTTGAATATGCAATATATTGTAGTGCAATGCATTGCATTTTGTCAAATAGCAAGGCAATGGGCTTCTTATGGGTTAAGAGTTTTAAATATGCTAAAGTATATGGAGATAAAATATTTGCCGGAGGAATTTGCAGATGGCATTTGTAATAGCGGTTGCGGGGAAGAACAGAAGGAAGGGAATTGCCTTGTTTGCTATGCTTGTTTGTTTTGTCGCCGCCGCCGTGGGAATGGCTGCCGATGTTCCTGTCTTTACAGACCATGACCTTGAGAAATACAAGAAAGCCCCGGGGCATTTCTCGGTTTCAACGCCGTCGCCTGCGGAGACATTCATCCCCGTTAAAGAGACTGAGAAACATGCAAAGTATGAGGTGCCGTACAAGGACCATGTCGGACGTGCAAGGAGGATTATCGTCAATGTCACGCTCGATGGCTCCATAACTGTGCCGATGGCCCTCGACACCGGCGCAACGGGCATGCTCATCTCATCCAGGCTCGCAGAGAAGCTCGGCATTTTCAAGGGCAACGAGGGGAAGCTCCTCTGGGCCGCCGGAGGCATAGGCGGAACAGTTCCGGCAGTTATCACTGTCATCAACACGGTTCAGGTTGGAAAAGCGAGGGACGAATTTATTCCCACGATTGTAACGAAGACAGCCTTCGAGGGGTTTGAGGGGCTTATAGGCATGGACTTTATGGCTAACTATTCGGTTCATATCGATACAAAGAACCGGGTTGTTGTTTTTGAGGAGATTCCGGCCAGGCCAAATATGCCGGGCGGCCACGACGAAGCATGGTGGAGGACTACTTTTCATGAGTTTGCGACCATGCAGTCGACATGGAAGAAATACAGGGACTATCTGTATGGGCTGAAGGATGAAAACTACGACTTAAAAGTATTGCGGGAACTTGCCGACAGGCAGCTCATTGAGGCGGAAAAGCTAATGACCAAGCTAAACGGTTACGCTATCGATTATATGGTGCCGATGGAGTGGCGGAAATACTGAACCCGATTAAATGTTAAAAAGGGGATTGATATGGCATTTGTAATAGCAGTGGCAGGGAAGGGCGGGACAGGGAAGACGAGCATCGCTGCCCTGACAGTTAAATACATTGTAGAGAAAAAGAAAAAACCTGTTCTTGCAGTTGATGCTGACAGCAATTCCTGTCTGGGCGAGGCGCTTGGCATTGAGGTGCATGCAACAATCGGGCATTTGAGGGAAGAGTCCTTGCAGACAATAAGAGGCGGCGGTGAAAGGCCCGGCGGCATGTCAATGGAACAGCTCTTTGATTATCAGGTTCAGCAGTCAATTATGGAGGCAAAAGGGTTTGACCTGATGGTCATGGGAAGGCCTGAAGGTCCCGGCTGTTACTGCGCAGCAAATAACATAATCAGAAAATATACAGACAAGCTTTCAGAGACATATTCCTATGTTGTGATTGACAACGAGGCAGGCATGGAACATCTCTCAAGAAGGACTACTCACAAGGTTGACCTTCTTTTAATAATAAGCGACCCGACTGTGAGGGGCATTAAGACTGCCAAAAGGATTTCAGACCTTGTTAAAGAGCTTGACCTCGATGTTGACAGACATGTTCTTATAATCAACCGTGTGACAGGAAGCGAAGGAGAGGAGCTTCGGAATCTTGCCGAATCACTCGGACTTGAGGTTGCAGGCTTGGTTCCACAGGATAAGGGAGTTTTTGAATTTGATTTGCAGGGGAAGGCTATTGTAGAACTGCCGGATGAGTCACCTGCGGTCAAGACAGTTTACAGTATTCTCGACGGATTTAACTTGTAATCCCTATTGTCATTGCGAGGAGTCCCGAAGGTTTTCGGGACGACGAAGCAATCTCGGTTCTATCTATTATTAAATCCTGTATTGATAATATTCTACTGTAATCTTTATCTTGTCATTCCGGCTCGTCCGGTCTCCTCAGCGACTCGCTTGAGGCGAGAATCATTCTTCCAGAAGGACTCCCGACCCTCCAAAAGAATGACGGGCAAGCAAGCGGGAGTGATAGAATAGGGGCAGACATTTATTTCGTATAAATCAGACGCTAACATCTGCCAGTCTAAAAAGCAGGGATTGCCACGCTTCGCTCGCAATGACGGCAAAAAATATTTTTTCAATAACCAGCTAATGGTTATTTTTTCTCAAAAAGCTTTTTATACTCGCCGTACCCTTCTTTCTCCAGATTCTCTTTAGGAATGAACCTGAGCGATGCCGAATTTATGCAGTAACGCAACCCTGTTGGCGCGGGCCCGTCATTAAAGAGATGCCCAAGATGGGAGTCGCCGTGTTTGCTCTTCACCTCTGTCCTTGTCATCAAAAGGCTTTTGTCTTCTTTTTCAACAATATTTTCCTGCTCTAGTGCTCTTTTAAAGCTTGGCCATCCGGTTTCGGAATCATACTTATCAAGTGAACTGAAAAGCGGCTCACCTGAAACAATGTCAACATAAATTCCTTCTCTTTTATTGTTCCAGTATTCGTTGTCAAATGCCTTT
>Ga0214473_10003000_pt1 | contig 20663 bp, 20 predicted proteins | sample RVTome_7_FD_203509 | JGI IMG/M metagenome (GOLD analysis project Ga0214473, IMG submission 203509) | Soil microbial communities from uranium-contaminated site in the Upper Colorado River Basin, Wyoming, United States - RVT98D197 | ecosystem: Environmental > Terrestrial > Soil > Contaminated >... | reverse complement strand
CAACGTCAGCGACGGGAAACAGGCCTGGAAGGCCTACAGCATGGGGCCGGACGAGGACGTGAAGCTCGCCGCGGACTTCAACTCCGCCAACCCCCATTACGGCCAGAAGGGAGTGGGGACGAGCACGTGGCCCGGCGAACAGTGGAAGATCGGCGGAGGCAGCACCTGGGGTTGGTACTCCTACGATCCCGAGCTGAACCTTTTCTACTATTCGACCGGGAACCCCGGCACGTGGAACCCGACCCCCCGTAAAGGCGACAACAAGTGGTCGATGACGATCTTCGCTCGCAACCCCGACACGGGCGAGGCGAAGTGGGCCTACCAGATGACCCCCTGGGACGCCTGGGACTATGACGGCATCAACGAGCACCAGCTCGCCGACCTCACGATCAAGGGAAAGAAGGTCAAGGCCCTCGTCCACTTCGACCGCAACGGCTTCGGCTACACGCTGGACCGCACCAACGGGACCCTGCTCGTGGCCGAGCCCTTCGTCTACGTGAACTGGGCCAAGGGGATCGACCTGAAGACCGGTCGTCCGATCGAGGACCCGGCGAAGCGCACGAAGCAGGGCGAGGACACCAAGGACATCTGCCCCTGCGCCATGGGCGGCAAGGACCAGCAGCCCTCCGCTTACTCGCCGAAGACGGGCCTGTTCTACGTGCCCACCAACAACATGTGCATGAACTACGAAGGAGTCGAGGTCAAGTACCAGTCCGGAGCTCCCTACGTGGGCGCCAACGTCCTGATGTTCCCCGGTAGGGCCAACATGGCCGGAGACAAGGCGGACGGTCACGTCGGAGATTTCATCGCGTGGGACGCCACAACGGGGAAGAGGGTCTGGACTCTCAAGGAGGCGCAGCCGGTGTGGAGTGGCGCTCTGGCCACCGCCGGGGGCGTCGTGTTCTACGGCACGCTGGACGGATGGTTCAAGGCAGTAGACGACAAGACCGGCGCCCTGCTCTGGAAGCACAAGCTGGCTGCCGGTACGATCGGCAACCCGATGACGTACGTCGCTCCCGATGGCAAGCAGTACGTGGCCATCTACTCGGGTCCCGGTGGCTGGTACGCCGCGCCGGTGGCGGCGAACCTGTCTCCGGACGACCCCTATGGTGCGCTGGGCGCGGTGGGCGTCGCCTTTGGGGCCAACCTGGACAAGGCCACCAGCGTCGGTGGCACGCTCCACGTGTTCTCGATCCAGTAAGTCTGTTCAAGACGCGCAGGCCCTGACGGAGGTCATGATGATCCGGAGAGCGGCGGGCACAGGGCGTTGGCTGCCAGCCTCGAGCGTGTTGCTCTTGGTGTGCGGCCTCGCTGGCGCCGCGTCCGGAGAACAGGGCGAGCCGATCAGGGTCTGCGCGGACCCCGATAATCTTCCGTATTCGAACCGGGAGCTTCAGGGCTTCGAGAACAAGATTGGGGAGGTCATCGCCCAGGAGCTCGGGGCGAGCCTCGACTACTACTGGTGGCCGGCCCAGATGGGGCTGGTCCGGAACACGCTCCAGAGGGACCGCTGCGACGTCCTGATCTCGATCCCCAAGGGGTTCGACCCGGTCCTCTGGACGAAGGCTTACTACCGTTCCACTTACGTTCTGGCGTCTCGAAGCGATCGGATGCTCGGCTTACGCTCGCTGAACGACCCGGCTCTCAAGACGCTCCGGATCGGCGTTCACGTGAACACCCCGCCTTACGACGCTCTTGCGAATCGGGGGCTCGCCGAGAAAATGGTGGGCTACCGGCTCTTCTTCGACCCGCAGGATCCCGATCCGTCCAGGCGCCCGGAGCAGGTGCTGCAGGACGTCCTTTCCGGCGCTGTCGACGTGGCGGTCGCCTGGGGACCGATGGTGGGCTACTTCGCCCGACGGCATCCGTTGCCCGCCCTCGAGATGGTTCCCCTCGGCGACGACGGCTCCGAGGCCATGACCTTCGAGTTCTCGATGGGGGTCAAGAAGGGCAACCTAGAGCTGAAGACGCAACTGGAGGGGGCTCTCGACAGGAGAGAAGCGGACGTCAGAAGGATCTTGGCAGACTACGGCGTCCCCATCCTTCCCCTGAAGCCGCCCGAAGAATCATCCGAGCAGAAGCCATCTCCGCCGGGGAGTCACAAGCACGATTCCCACGACCAATAACCTCGAAGAGGAGGTGCAGGGGAGCAATGCTCCACAGAGCGAGGGGTATCCGCGCGCTTCTAATCGGATCGGCCTTCGTCTGCCTGCTCCCCACGCGTGCCGGGCACCCGGAGGAGCAGCCGAAGCTGCTGAATCCCTTTGCGGGCGATCCCGAGGCAGCCAAGGAGGGACGAAAGCTGTTTCAGTCCTACGGCTGTCCAGGCTGCCACGGCCTGATGGGCGGGGGCGGCATGGGCAAGCCGATCCTCGACGACACCTGGCAGTTCGGGAGCGACGACGAGACCCTCTACAAGCTGATCAAGGGACAGATCGCCCAGCAGACCATGCCCAAGACCTTTGCGGGCATTCCCGACGAGCACGTGTGGAAGCTGCTCGCCTACGTCCGCTCCTTCTACAAAGGGGACCCGAGCCTGATCAACTGGGGTCTGACACCGCCTCCGGATGCCGCCGCAAGGATCGCCGCCTTGTCCCGGCCGGCCTCGGCGTTTACGCCGCCAAAAGGCCTGCATGACATGGAGGTCCCCACCCCTTCCGACAACCCCATCACCGCGGGCAAGATCAAGCTTGGGGAGCAGCTCTTCTTCGACAAGCGGCTCTCGAAGGACGAGAACATGTCTTGCGAGACCTGCCACGTCCCTGAGAAGGGTTGGACGGACGGGCTGGCGTTTTCCAAGAAGTTCGACGGGAGCCTCAACAAGCGTCACACGCCAACGCTCTTCGGCGTCGGCTTCTACCCCGAGCTGTACTGGGACGGGCGGGCGCAGGGGCTCGAGGCGCTCGTCCCGGATGTCATGAAGTCCCAGATGGGAGCGGAACCCGACGCGGTCGCGAGGGAGCTCGAAGCGATCCCGGCCTACAAGTCGGCGTTCGAGGCCGAGCTGGGCGGGCCGCCCACCGGGGACCGCATCGCGAAGGCGCTGGCCACGTTCGTGCGAACCATCCACGCGGGCGACACGCCCTTCGACAACCTGGCGGAAGGAGCGGAAGACAGCGAAGTGGCCAAGGGCTTCGAGGTGTTCTCGGAGGTGACTCACTGCACCCTTTGTCACCTGCCTCCACTCTTCTCGGACACGCTCTTCCACAACATGGGCGTCGGCATGGACCGCCGGCGACCCGACCTGGGGCGCGGCGAGATTCTGACCAGGGCGGGTTTAGCCGCCGGTACGCCGGAGGCGAGGGAGTCAGTACGAAAGCTGACGGGAGCCTTCAAGACCGCCAGCTTGAGGGGTCTGCTGCTCACGGCCCCCTACTTCCATGATGGCCATGCGAAGGCGGTCGAGGACGCCGCGGCGCTCATGATGAAGGGTGGGATCCCGAACCCCCATCGAGACGAGAAGCTCAAGGCCTGGCCGGTGACGCCCCAGCAGCGGGAGCAGCTCCTGGCGTTCCTCAAGAGCCTGACGCCGGAAAGCAAGCCATACCCGCGCCCGGAGCTCCCGCAGGCCTCGAAGCTGGCCGGCCAGCCTTGAATCCCTTCCCCCGTTCCTTCGTTCTGTCGGTCCCGTTCTCTACTCAGGAGGAGGAGAAGCCATGAAACGCTTCGTTTGGGTCTTGGGGCCCCTCGTGCTGCTTCTGGCAGCAGATCCCGCTCATGCCCAGCTCACGATGCAGATGGGCAACGGTTGGAGTTTCACGTTCGCAGGCAACGTGCACAGCTTTCTGACCTACGAGAAGGAAAGCGACAGCGGCACGACGTCGACTCCCTTCGGCGTCGTGGGCAATTCCGCCGATCAGACCCGCATCCAGACGGGCCTGCTCCCCGCGTTCGCGGTGTTCGAAGCCAAAGGAAAGGAAGGGAACACCGACCTCTTGGTCCACTTCGGCTTCGCCCCGGAGGTTCAGTGCGGCCGAGGCGTCCACGATTGCTTCGGCGCCCAGATCGACATGCGCCAGGTCTTCCTGACCGCGGGCGGGAGCTGGGGCCAGATCCTCGTCGGCCGTGAGCTGGGGCTCTACGCCCGCCAGAACATCCTGACCGACCAGACCCTCTTCGGCACCGGCGCGACCGGCGCCGGCGGTGGTGCGCCCGGCGCCATTTTCTCGCAGAGCGGTACAACCCTCGGTCGCATCGGGTTCGGTTACCCCTACGCGCAGTTCAAGGCCCAAATGACCTATTCGACCCCTGGGGGCAAGACCTCGCAGTTCTCGATCGGTCTATTCGAGTCCTCGACGAACGCCTCGGAGGCAAGCGGCCCGTACAGCAAGACCAACATACCGCGGGTCGAGGCGGAGTGGGTCTACAACAAGGACGAGTTCAAGGGCTGGTTGGGCGGCCTCGTTCAGAGCACGAAGAACCCCGACAGCGGCGACAGCGGCACGGCTACGGGCGTCAGTGGCGGCGTGCGTTGGGACAACAAGAAGGTTACGCTGACCGGCTCCGGGTACTACGGCAAGGGTATCGGGACGACCCTGCTTTTCCTGGGTGGTTCGTGCACCGGCGGCACCTGCGGCTCCAACGGCTCCGACGACCTGCGCACCTCCTACGGCTACATCGGTCAGCTCACCTACACGACCGGCAAGGCAACGCTCGCAGGCAGCTACGGGGCCAGCCTTCTCGACGCCTCGAACACGGAGTCGACGAAGTTCAAGACCGAGAACGCCCTCGCCTCCGGCGGCCTCTACTACCAGGCGACGAAGTCGCTGAAGATCGTCTTCGAGCTCAACTACGCGACCACGAAGGACAAGGAGGGGGACGACAAGAAGAACAGCTCGTTCGCGCCCGCGTTCGGCTTGATGCTGTTCTTCTAGCAGCGCGAAGCCTTCGGCGAGGGCGCGTGAACAGGGAGGGGGAGTCTTCCGCGAACCGGCTGCGGGGGCTCCCCCGGTTCACGCGCTCGAAGGTTAGCATGCGCTGGCGCTCTAGCCTCGCCCTGACCGCCTTCCTGCTGCCGGCCGCTTGCGGGAGCACGCTCTACTTGGCGTTCAACGGCACGTCGCCTCGTCCGCCGGTCGAGGTCTTCGACTGCGTGAAGCGGCAGATCTTGGTCCTCGGTTACTCCCAGACATCCTTCGACGTTGAGGAGCACAGAATCACCGCTCGGAAGGACGACTGGGACACTCGCTCGGCCGACACCCAGTTCCGCCGCATAGTCGAACGTCTGGCGATCGAGGTCGGGAGCTCGGCCGAAGGAGGCGCCCAGTTGAAGATCGGTGCCCACACCTTTGCGGAGTTCGTGACGCAGCGCGGCCCGACGGAGATCGAGCAGAGCGCATCCCCGGCCGTGAGGGCGGCCGCGCAGTCGCTCCTGGAGGCTTGCGGGAGCTGACGAGCCTGCCGCCCGCGTGGGCGATCGCGCCTGCCTATCCCTTGAAGCTGAAGTTCAGCTTGGCGGCCTCCCCGTGCTTTACGCTGACCTTCCCCGTGAGCGCCTTGAGCTTCGCGTGGACCGCCTCGATCTCGTACTCGCCGGCGGGGAGCCCCTTGATGGCGAATGTGCCGTCGGGTCCGGTCACGACGTGGAAAGGGTGCGGGAGCACGGCGATGAAGGCCCGCATCCAGGCGTGGATGTCGCACCTCACCGGGATGAGGATCTCCGGCTTCTCGAAGGTCCGGGTGGCTTCCATACCCTGGCGGGGTTGGGCGATGTTGAAGGCGGCGTTGAGCGTCGACCAGGTGTGGACGTTGTGGAAGGTCCTGTCGCTGTTGCGGATCTTGAGGGGCTGCCCCACCTGGACGACCACGATGGGCGGGACGTACGCGCACCCCTGCTGGTCGATGACAGCCGGCTCGGTAGGCGCGGGAAAATTCGCCCTAAGGCCGCTCTTCACGTAGACCAGCACGTTTTCCAACCCGCCGTCTTGCACCTCGATGGCTCGCCTCTCGATTCCCTGGGGATGAAGCGCTTGGCAGACGGCGTCGCTGGCTACCGCGACCTTCTCGGGGACGGGCACGACACCTTCGAAGGAGACCCTGCCCGAGATGGACGCTGTTCCGGTATCCGCGGCTTCCGCGGGGGAGGGGCCTCGTGCCGCGGTCGGCAGGAATGCGGCGAGGCTCAGGAAGGCGGCGGCGTAGCGGACCTTCATCGCATGACCTCTCAATGGACGGACGGTTGTCGGCCGCGTTCGCGCAAAGCGGGGCGGTCCGACTCGACCCACACCAACCGCGCAAGCGGCATGGCGCCGATAGGATAGCAGCACTCGCTCGCGGGGCCCTTGAGGCGCAGCGCTCGTCGAGCGCCGAGCTCAAGCCGCAACTCGGGGCGGCGCGTGAGCCGCCGCGAACCGGGCTCATTCCTGAACGACGCACAAGTGGCACGCCCCCTGATCGAGAGGCTTGATGGGTGCTCACACTGGGGCGCCATTGGTTTGGTGATGTATGCGGCAGGCCAGTCGAGGCGATCGCGGTCTTTCATTGCACGCGAAGCCGACTGTCTTGAGGGCGTTAGAGGGGAACCTCGTTCGGCGGCACCCTCGCCGGATGACGCGCTGGAGGCGCCACGGAATCGGGCCGACGGCGAGCGCCAGGCCGATCATCGGACAGGGCGACCGGCCGCGGCCGACGAGCCCGGAACCATCGACCCAGGTCTCGCTCCAGCGCGAAGAGTGTGGCGTCCATTGAGTCCCTTGCTCCTACTGCTCGTCGTGCCATTGACACTTCACCAGCGAGGATGAGCCGCCGGCATCCACCAGGTTTCTGGCCTTCTACTACGAGCAAACGCGCATCGTCAGGATTTCCCCACTGGTTGTTCAGCAGACCCGCCTCGCCTCCCTGGGCTACGTCTACTTGGTACGCCACGAGATGCTGCACTACGTCCTCGTGGACCGAGTACCGATGGAGAAGCATCATTGCCTCTTCGTGCGAGAGAGATATCGGGAGCACATTGCAGAGTTCCTTGTGCAAACGGGATCGGGCACCCACTCTTGCAGGTCATGCGAGAGGCGGACGGGTGTGAGTGATGTTGGGGAACGTCCCCGGACTTCAGTCCGAGGAGACGCGCAGACGTTGCCGCCGGCCTCGGTCCCGCCGGCCTTGCACAGGGCTCCTGCCTCAAAAAGCAACCAGGGCTGATTGAGAATCGCCGGCATCAGGTAGACGATGCCGGCCCGGCGCCTGATCGCGGCAACTTGAGATTCGGGACTCCACCGCTTCCCCGGAGTCCTCCGGCGTAGCGCCCCCGTGGGAGAATCGGGCCTGCCCACGAGCCACCGCCCTTGATCCTCCTGCACGCCGCCTTCCTGGCCGACGGCCTCTTCCTCTGGGGCGAGATGCGGCCGGAGGCCTCCGCGCCGACGAGGCGGCCGGGACGCAAGGCCCGGCGTCCTCGCCCGGAGAGGCTGCCTTACGACGCCGGTGAGAAGGGCCTCGCCGCGGCCTTGGCCGCCGCGGGCTTGCTCGCGCGGGGGCCGAGCGGCGAAGCGCGTATCGCCTGGGTGCCGACGGCGGGCGACACTCCGATGGCGTCGAACCCCCTCGTCGCTGGTCCGCCAGACCGGGAGGCAAGCTGCGTCCTGGCGCCCTGGACGGTAACGGGCCGCGTGCTGTCGCTGCGGGAGGCGATCGACCTGCTCTGCGCCTGCGTGGGCCGGGATCTTCTCGCACCCGGTGTCGTCGTTGGAAAGGACACCCGGGAGGCGATCCGGGTGCCGGTCGACGACGAGGGGCGCGAGATCCGGGCCGGCTGAGGACAGCACCTTCGATCTTGACCCTCACGCCGCGAAGGGGGTAGTGCCTGCGTCAACGGAGGCCGTGCGATATCGAGGAGGGTCGGATGGGTCCTGTGGGACCCCGAGTCACGACACCGGCACTCCCGCTGGCTTGGCGGTAGGGTTCAGTGGGGTTGGCAGCTCAGCTCTCCCCCGTGACGCCGCCTCCGTAGCCGTCGTTGCGGATGAAACCGCCTATCGTTACCTGCTCGCGAGGCTCCCATGAGCCGGTCGAGGCTCGCGGCCTACTGGGCGACCACCGGCCTGGTCGCGTCGTCCATGCTCTCCGCCGGCGTGGCCCACGTCCTCCACGTGCAAGCGAGCGTCGACGGCTTCGTACGCCTCGGCTACCCGCTGCACTTCGTCACGCTCGGCGAGCAGGACGCTCTCGCCGAAGGCGGTTACGTAGTACTTGTAGGTGTGCCCGATCCGCTTCGGGCTCGTCTTCAGAGGAGGTCCCATTGAACTGGAACCAATGGGTTCGGCAGACCCACCGCTGGCTGTCCATTGCCTTTACGGTGGCCGTCATCGTCAACTTCGTCGCCTTGGCACAGGGGGAGCCTCCCGCCTGGGTGACCTATTCGCCGCTGCTCCCGCTCGCCTTGCTCCTGTTCACCGGTCTGTACTTGTTCGTGCTGCCGTATGCCACCAAGTGGCGCAGCGCGGGACGCACCGGCGGATAGGAGTGAACACAATGGCCGGCAAGACGTCCAAGAAGTCAACGAAGGTCGCAAAGAAGGCCGCCGCCAAGCGGGTCGTTGCGAAGGCGGCCAAACCGCGCAAGACGGCGCCGAAGTCGCAGTCCCGCAAGGTCGCAAAGCCGACCCTCCTCGCAGGCGGCAACCCTCAGATCGCGAAGGCCGACGGCGACGCCCCCGTGCAGGCCTACATCACGGCCACGCCGGGCTGGAAACGCGACGTCGGGCGCCGCCTCGACGCGCTCATCGTGCGCACCGTCCCCGGCGCGCGCAAGGCGGTCAAATGGAACTCGCCCTTCTATGGCATCGAGGGCCAGGGCTGGTTCCTCAACTTCCATTGCTTCACGAAGTACATCAAGGTGGCTTTCTTCCGCGGCACGTCGCTGCGTCCTGTCCCCCCCGGCGAGTCCAAGCACAAGGAAGTGCGCTACCTCGACATCCACGACGACGACCAGCTCGACGAAGCTCAGCTCGCCGCTTGGATGAAGCAAGCCAGCCAATTGCCCGGCGAACGAATGTGAGCGGCCAGTGCCAGGTGACGGGCGAGCGACAACAACCATGAAGCAGAGGAAGAGCGGCTCGAAGGAAGGAAAGGGAGGAGACTCTCCCTCTCAGCTGATAGATGCGAGAATCAAGGAGCTGAGTGATTGGCGGGGCGAGACGCTCGCTCGGGTCCGAATTCTCATCAAGCAGGCCGACCCCGAAGTGGTCGAGGAGTGGAAATGGAGAGGGGTTCCGGTGTGGTCGCACGCCGGAATCATCTGCACCGGTGAGACATACAGGAATGTCGTGAAGATGACCTTCGCCAAGGGCGCCTCGGTGGAGGACCCTTCAGACCTCTTCAACTCCAGCCTCGAAGGCAACACCAGGCGTGCCATCGATTTCCATGAGGGCGACAAGATTGATGAAAAGGCGTTGAAGGCGCTCATTCGCGCCGCTGTGGCACTGAACACGTCCTCAGCCGCCCAGCGGCCGGGGACGAGAGCATAGACGACCGAGAGGGATTTGAGGGACCCATCGAACCCTCGTGTATCTCGACGGCCAGAAGGCCGTCTTGTATCGCTCTCGCATGAATCCCTTCCTGGGCCGGAACTTCGAGGCCATGGACCCGCTGGAGTGGCTGGCCCGTCTGGCTGACCATATCCCCAACACGGGCAAGCACGGGACCCATTTCTACGGCTTCTACGCCAGCCGGGTCCGGGCCTCGCGAAGAGAGAAGGAGGGCTCGGAGCTCCCGGCGGGGGCGGCGCCGACGAAGAGGCACTGTCCGCCGAGCTGGGCGCGGCTCATCAGCAAGGTGTACCAGGCGGACCCGCTCGTTTGCAAAGGCTGCGGAGGTCCGCTCAAGATCGTGGCGTACATCACCGACGAGTTGTCTATCCGGCGCATCCTGGAGCATCTGGGCCTGAGCCCGCCGGAGCAGGAAAAGCCGACGCCGACCCGGGAGGTGATCCGGGTGCCGGTCGACGACGAGGGGCGCGAGATCCAGGCCGGCTGAGGACAGCACCTTCGATCTTGACCCTCACGCCGCGAAGGGGGTAGTGTCTCCGTCAACGTAGGCAGGGCGATGTCGAGAAGGGTCGGATGAGTCCTGTGGGACCCCCGAGTCACGACACCGGCACTCCCGCTGGCTTGGCGGTAGGGTTCAGTGGGGTTGGCAGCTCAGCTCTCCCCCGTGACGCCGCCTCCGTAGCCGTCGTTGCGGATGAAACCGCCTATCGTTCGTTTTCAAACAACTGATTGCCCGCTAAGGAGGTGGGCGACCCATGCGAAAGATCCTCACGTTGGTCTCATCGGTCGCGGGGTGCCTGGGCGGCCTGGCGCCGATCGCCATGGCTCAGGCCCCGGCCGGGACCGAGAGGCCCAAGGTCCTCCAGATCTTCGTCGAAGAGACCAAACCTGGTCGCGGGCCGGCGCACGAGAAGATCGAGAAGAGCTGGGTGGACGCATTGCGCAAAGGGGGTGACAAGAGCGTCTATCTCGGCATGGTCTCCGGCAGCAAGGCGTGGTACCTGTTCCCCAGGACCTCGTTCGTGGCTGCGGAGCAGGCGGACAAGGACGCGGCGGCGAACACCGCGCTTACCGCCGAGGTCGAACGCATCGCGGCTCTCGATGGCGACTTGCTCTCGGGTTCGAGCGGGATGTGGGCGGTCCACCGCCCGGAGCTGTCCTATCGCGCCGACTATGATGTCGCCAAGATGCGGTACTACCGGGTCAGCGTGATCCAGCTCAACCCCGGTTACGGGCGCGACTTCGAGCAAGTGCGCAAGCTCATCAACGCGGCCCACGACAAGCTCAAGCTCGACGAGCACTGGAGCGTGTACCAGGTCGTGGCCGGAGCGGCGGACGGCACCTACATCGTCCTCTTTCCGATGGCCTCGCTGACCGAGTGGGACAAGGGCGAGGAGATGCACGGGAAGGCGTATCAGGAGGCGCTCGGGGACGCGAACCGCGATCAACTCCGCGATTTCCAGCGCGCCGGCACGAGGGCCAGCGAGACGATGCTCTTCAACTTCAGCCCGAAGATGAGCTACCTGCCGAAGGAGTTCATCGATCGCGACCCGGACTTCTGGGCGCCGAAGCCGGCGGCGATCCCGAAGAAGGAGGAGAAGAAGTAGCGGCCAGCCCCTGAAGCGTCGTTCCGGCGGGGTGGCGTGACAGGCGCCGCTTCGCCGCGCCCCATCTCGACCCGGTCGGCGCGGGTCAGTCCAACCGGGTGGTCCGGGTGCCGGTAGACACGCCAGGCGAGGACCTTCCGGGCGAGAGCTCGGGAAGTGGCTCGAGGGGCCGAATGCGCCAACCAGTTTCCTGGTGACCGCGCTCTTCGTGATCGTGGCCGGGAACCCTGAAGCACACCGAGCAGGCCCCGCCGCAGACTGAGGAGGTGCCGATGTCGATGCGAAAGAACGTCTGGCTCGTCGCGATGGCCCTGGGCCTGTCTGGCTCCGCGCACCGCCAAGCGTCTCCCTCAGCCACCCGGCGCGTCCCGCAGTTCGAGAACGAGTCGGTCCGGGTGTGGAAGAGCGTGATCGCCCCCGGGCAGCCCTTGAGCCTGCACCGGCACGAGAACGGCCGGGTGATCGTGGCCCTGGTGGGGGGGACGCTCAAGATCGTGAAGGAGTCCGGCGAGTCGCGGAGCGTGGTCTGGGAGACGGGGAAGGCCTACTGGCTGACGGCCGATCCCCCCGGGGAGAAGCACGGTGACCTGAACCAGGGCAAAGATCCGATCGAGGTCATGGTAGTGGAGATGGCGCCGCGACCACTTCAGTGAGAGCGATGGCGGCGCCGGGGTCGTGCGGAAGCGGCCGACTGTCGATGAATGCCGATATTGCGCCGCCGATGGCAGCATGGGTGGCGGCGCGATCAGGCGGAGGCTGCGGGCACGACGCCGGCGCCGCCATCGAAGCTGCCGATACAGGACACTACGGCCTCCTCATCGTCAGCGGGTCCCGCAGCGGCAGCGTCACGACCTTCCCGCCCGGCGCCAGGCCCGCCAGCCTGACGTCGTGCTGGCCGTCCCCGAGGTCGATCTCCTGCTGGTCGCCCACGGCGAGCAGCAGCATCTTCTCCGGCACCAGGTAGGCCTGCGCTACACGCAGGACGTCCGCGGCGGTCACGGAGCGGATGCGCTCGCGGTAGCCGACCCAGTAGGACGGGTCGCGACGCGTGTACTCGTCGGAAGCGAAGATCGACATCATGCGGGCCTGCGAGGCGAAGTTGCTCGGGAAGGTCTCGATCAGGTTGCGCTTGATGGTGTCGAGCTCTCCCTCGCTAACCGGCGACTCGCGGATCTTCCGGATCTCGTCGAGCACGAGTTGCGCGGCGTAGGCCACCGTCCGGCTCTTCGATTGGAAGCCCGCCCGGAAGCGTCCCGGGTAGTAGACGCCGAACGAGAGGCCCGAGCCCGCCGAGTAGGCGAGCCCCTCGTTGGAGCGCACGCTGCGCGTGATGCGCGAGGTGAACCCGCTGCCGCCCAGGATCTCGTTCATCACCTCAAGCGCGTAGACGTCCGGGCTGTCGCGCCGCACCGTCGGCAGGCCCATCGACACGCGCCCCTGGTGCACGGGCCTGCGGCGGGCGCGAGCCTGGAGATTGGACAGCAGCCAGCCGCGACGGTAGGCTGCCGGCGACGATCTAGGAGAGTGGGGACCATGTGCAGGCGAGACCTCTTCTGGCTGGCCCTGGCTCTGGGAGCGATCCCGGTTCACGCGGACCGGGACCTCGACCTGCAGCTCTTCGACGCCGCGCGAGAGGGAGCCACCGCTAAGGTGGCTGCGCTCGTGCAACAGGGTGCCGCCGTCGACGCGCGGAACCGCTTGGGTAACACGGCCGTCAACCTGGCGGCGCAAGGCGGTCACGCGGAGACGGTGAGGCTGCTGCTCGCGCGGGGCGCGGACCCCAAGAAGCCCAACCTTCGGAACATCACCCCGCTCATGGGCGCCGCCTTCATCGGCTCGTCCGAAGTGGCGCGTCTGCTGCTGGAGGCGGGGGCGACTGTGGACGGGGAGGACAGCACCCAGAAGACCGCAATGGTCTATGCGGCCGGCAATGGGTATGTCGAGATCGTGACCCTGCTGCTGGACCGGGGGGTGGCCGTGAACCGGAGGTACCACAACGACCTCACGGCCCTCATGTGGGCGGCCGGCTACGGGCACGTGGAGACCCTCCGCCTGCTGCTGGACAGGGGAGCCGACCCCCAGCTCCGCGACAACCGGGGCAAGACGGCCTTCCAGATGGCCTCGGAAGAGGGACACGCGGAAGCAGCGAGGCTCCTGCAGGAACGAGCGGCCGCGGCCGAGGGCGGCCGCCGACCGGATCAGTAAAGCCCAGCCAGGTACTGAACGATGTCCTCGATGTCCTCGTCGCTCAGCGTGTCCGATAGGCTCGTCATCGTGGCCGCGTCGTTGGTACGCGTCCGACTCTTGAAGTCCAGCATCTGCTTCTTCAGGTATTGCGGATGCTGTCCGGCCAGGCGTGGGACCTCGTTCTGACCCTGGTACTGCCCCTGGTGGCAACTCGTGCAGAGCGTGACGTCGGCCCGGTACTTGCCCCGCACGGCCCTCTCGGCATCCGGCTCGAAGCGGATGGAGATCGGCTTCTGCTCGGAGAAGTAGCTGGCCAGGCCCAGCATGTCCTCCCTGGTCAGATTGGCCGTCACCGGTGTCATGTCGGGGTCCTGGCGCCGGCCCTCCTTGTAGTCCTTGAGCTGGAGGTAGCTGTACCTCATGGTCTGGCCGGCCAGGATGGGGTACTGGGGATCGGCGGAGTTGCCGTTGGAACCGTGACAGGGGGCGCAGGCCTCTGCCATCTGCTCGGACCGCGTCGGATCCTGGGCCCGGGCCCACGGGACCAACAGCATCAGTATCGACACCGTGGCTCGCGTTCTGCTCAATGTCCTCGCCTCCTCGTCCGTTGCGCGGAGCTTCCATCGGCCGCCACCGCGAACGGCGCCCGGACGACGAACGGCCGCCCCGGAGGGCGGCCGTTCGCGTTGCCAGACGAACTCTCAGTCGGTCAGGCTGAAGACGAACACGCTGTTGCCGCGCTTGTAGTTGAGCTGCACGTTGCCTCCCGCGGCCACGGCGATGTACTGCGTGCCGTTCACGGTGTAGGAGACGGGGGGCGCGTTGACGCCGGCCCCGCACTGGTACCGCCACAGGATTTCGCCCGTGGCGGAGTTGTAGGCCTTGAAGAACCCGTTGCCCTCACCGGCGAAGACCAGGCCCCCGGCCGTGGCCAGGGCGCCACCGATCATCGGCTGCTGGGTCTTGGCCGACCAGGCGACCTTGCCGGTGTTGTAGTCGACGGCCGTCACGTTGCCCCACTGCTCCTCGCCGGGGATCACCTTGAAGGCGCCGCCCAGCCAGAGCTTCCCGGATGGGTAGGGCGTGCTCTCCACGTGGTAGGTCATCGGTTGGTGCAGGTTCACGGCGAATGCGAGGCCCTTGGTCGGGTCCACGGCCAGCGGCGACCACTCCACGCCGCCGTTTGCCCCCGGCAGCATCCGCGCGCCCTCCTTGGTCGGGAGCACCCACATGTTCTCCTGCGGCACCATGGCTTCGGAGAAGCGGATCAGGCCGCAGGTCTTGCGGTCGTGAACGTAGACATGCCCTGTCTTGCCTCCGTGGATCACCGCCGGCACTGTCTTGCCGAGCTTGTCCTTCGCGTCGACCAGGATCGGCGGGCTGACGGCGTCCAGATCCCAGACGTCATGGGCGATGTACTGGGAATGGCAGGCGTACTTGCCGGTCTCCAGGTCCACCGACACCAGCGAGTTGGTGTAGAGGTTGTCGCCCGGCCGGACCGAGCCGTCCAGGTCCGGGGAGGGGTTGCCTGCTACGAAGTAGATCCGACCCGCAGCCCGATCCACGGCCGGGTTCTGCCAGACGCCGCCACCAAGGGTCTTGTAGGGATCGCCCAGCTTGGCGAGCGCGGCCTTCTCCGCCGCGATGTCGCGCAGCATGTTCCGGCCCGTGGCGTCGTGGGTAGCCCAGACCCCCACGGAACTCTCGGGGATCGTGTGGAAGGTCCACAGGAGCGCCCCGGTGTCGGCGGCGAAGGCCTTGACGAACCCGCGGATACCGTATTCACCGCCGTTCGTGCCGATCAGCACCTTGTTGCCCACCACCGTGGGGGCCATGGTCTCGCTGTAGCCCTGCTCGGGGTCGGCGATCTGGGTCTCCCACAGAAGCTTGCCAGTCTTGGCATCGAGAGCCACGAGCTTGGCGTCCAGCGTGCCCATGAAGAGGCGACCGCCGGCCACTGCCACGCCACGGTTATTGGGTCCGCAACAATACGTCGTTATGGCGCCCATCTTGTGCTTGAAGTGCCACAGCTCCTCACCGGTCACCGCGTTGATGGCGTAGACGTGGTTGAACGAGGTGGTCAGGTACATGATGCCGCTCACCACGATGGGGGACGTCTCCATGGATTCCACCACCTCGGTCTGGAAGACGAAGGCCGGGCGTAGCTTGCGGACGTTGCTCGTGTTGATCTGGGTCGCGGGGTAATACCGCGTCTGCTCGTAGCTTCCGTTGGTGTGGAGCCAGTTGTTGGCGTCGCTCGCCGCGCGGTCCAGCATGTCCTGACTGACGGTCGCCATGTCGCCCCAGAGCGTGGCCTGCTTTACCTCCTGGCCGGCGGCCGGGCCGTACCCGGCCGACATCACGACCCACAGTGCCGCCAGAAGGGCGAACCTACCCTTGTTAAACGTTCCGACTGTCTTCACGTTGGCCTCCTGTTCGTTTGGAGAACGCTGGCCAAGCCCCGGCTGCCCCCCGGAAGGGGATCCCGGCTTGGCTCCGACGCCGGTTGCCCCGCCAGGAGGTCGCGCGGACCGCAAGGGAGACCGACCAGCGTCGGAGGGACAAGCTCATTGCGCTGTCTCAACTCCCGCTTGAGCCGTGTCCAGGGGCTCAGGCATGGCATGGACATATTCTCCTCCGGCGGTCTGCTGACCGGAGGTTTGTGGGACGACTTCTCAACCGAACACGGGGGAAGAGATTCCGGCGCATTGTATACCCAACCGACCCGGGACTGCGCCTCAGAAGCCGGCCAGGCCCGGCTCGACCCGGTCGAACCCCTCCCGCGCGGCCCAGAGGTCCATTCCCAGGGAGAAGAGGTCATCGACCTCCGGGATCGCACGACCCTCGACGGTCAGGTCGATCGACTTGACGTAGCGGCGGCACGTCTCACAGGCCTCGATCCGCACCGCAGGGTAGGTGTCGCTTCGGAAGGAAGGGAGACGCTCCGGGTTGTCCTCCGAGCAGGACGGACAGCGGATCCGGGCGAAGGGCCACTCTCCGCCGCAAAGGGCGCAGCCCAGGAAGCGTGAAGCCCCGTCGGCCTCAGCAGCCGAACGCCGTGCAGCGATCCAGGGGGCTCCCCCGCAGAAGGGACAGTGTCCCGTCCGGAGCGTGCGATCGGGAGCGATTCCGAGCCTTGCCAGGACCTCCACGTAGGGGCGCAACAGCGCCCGCGAGAGGTAATCCGGTTCCGTCGCCCGGTCGGCACTCCAGAAGACGACCAGCCGGGAGCCGAGGACGGACTCCGCCTCCCTGCTTCGGTTGCGGGCCGCGCCGGCCAGACCCGCCGGTCCGTTCTCCGCAGCGAAACCCAGCAGCTCGAAGGACGCCTCGACCAGACCCGCCAAGTCATCCGTGAGCCGTCCGGTGAGCGCCCGCCGGGTGTCGTGGAGGGCCGCGATGGCGGCGGCCAGCCTCCCCTGGACCTGGTACAGGCCGGCCGCGAAGCGGAGGGGCTCGCGTGCCGCGACCGCCTCGCGAGCGAGCAGTCGCGCGCGCGCCGCCCGCCGCTCGAACGCGGCTTCGACCAGGCTACTCGCTGCGATGGTACTCTCCGGCGCTCGGCCCGGCCGCCGCCGGGCACTCAGGAGCTAATCGGAAACGCCTTCCTTGACGTCGCGATACCAGCGCGGGTGGTGAAGGCGCGCCCAGGCCGCGCTCACCGTTCCCCGGGTCATCGAACGGAACGTGCCGGGCTCGGCGGCGGTTCCGAGATAGATGTGGAGGACGATGGCCACCGCGAACAGAATGAAGGTCACGTCGTGGAGCAGGATGCCGGCCAAGCGGATGGGCTGCGAAAAGCTCGTGGGCCACCAGAGCACGAGGCCGGAAGCGAGCAGCCCGACCGCCCCCAGCCAGACCGCGTAGAAGAACAGCTTCTGGCCGCCGTTGTACTTGCCCACCTCGGGATCCCGCTCTAGCGCCAGGAAGCCCAGGCGACGTAAGGCCCCCGGCCCCAGCCATTCCCGATCCTTGGGCTCGAGGCGCATCTCCCGCCGCCAATTTTGGAACATGGCCAGCGCGGAGGCGAAGAAGAGCACGCCGGCCCAGGGATGGAGCACGCGGCAAACGGAGAGCCCGCCGAGCAGGCCCGCCATCCAGCCGAAGACGGGAGTCCAGATCGGGAGGCCGGACAGAAGGCAGATCAAGAAGAAGAAGGCGACGGCCCAGTGGATCACGCGGGAGGCGAGCCGATGGCGCACGACCTCGTCGCCCACGACGACGTCTTCCGTGATCCGGGCCGTGACGATGGCCTGCGCCGAGGGCCACACGTCAGAGGCTCCGCCTCAAGCACCCTCCTCGCCCGGCTCTCCGGGCTTCTGCGGGCCGTGGGTCATGAAGTGTCCGATGACGCCGAGGATCGTCCCGAAGATCGCAAGCATACCGAAAGGCCTGAGCACGCCCTTCCAGAGCCGCACGGCCAGCGGGACGTGCGGGTCGCGAGGCAGGTCGTACCACTCGGGATGGTCGCCGTAGGCCAGCACGGTCACGACGCCCGTGCCGCCGACGCCCGGCGGGTCGTAGAGCGCCGCCTGCTCGAAGCCATTCTCCTTGAGTTGTTCCACCCGTGCCTGGCCCATGGCCACCATGTCCAGCTTGGTCCCGAACTGCAGGCAGCCGGTCGGGCAAGCCTTGACGCAGGCGGGCTCGAGTCCGACATGCACTCGGTCCACGCAGAGCGTGCACTTGGCCATCTTCCCGGTCTTCTTGTGGAAGCGCGGAACGTTGAAGGGGCAGCCCGCGAGGCAGAGTTGGCAGCCGATGCACTTCTGGGGGTCCACGTCCACGATGCCGTTCTCGTACTGCACGATCGCCCCCGGCGCGGGGCAGGCGACGAGGCACCCGGGATCCTCGCAGTGTATGCACTGGTCCTTGCGCATCAGCCACGCCAGGGCGCCATCCGAGGTCTCACGCTCGCTGAAGCGGATGAGGTTCCAGAACTCGGCGTCGAGTGTCGGCAGCGTCTGGTAGCTTCCCGTCTGCCGCGTAGGCACGACCCCGAGATCGTTCCACTCCTGGCAGGCCACCTCACACGCCTTGCAGCCGATGCAGGTCGTCGTGTCGATGTACTTCGACACGACGGGCAGGCGTCGCATCCCCGTCTTCTCTCCCCAGAGCGAAGCGGACGAACGGCGGACCTCGAGGCTCGGGCCGCTCATCTCAGGCCTTCTCCAGGCGCACCAGGAACGCCTTGTACTCGGGGGTCCAGGTATTCGGATCCATGGCCGAGGGCGTGAGCATGTTGGCCAGCGGCCCAGCGTGACGCGGGTCTCCCGAGAAGCCCCAATGGATCGGGAAGCCGATCTGCCACGTGGGCCGGCCGTCGACGGTCAGCGGGCGAAGGCGCTTGGTGACCATGGCCACACCCTGGATCTCGCCACGCGCGGAGACGACCTTCACTTGCGAGCCGTTGGCGATCCCCTTCTCCCTGGCGAGGGCCTCCGGGATCTCGACGAAGAAGCCAGGCTGAAGCTCGTTCAGCCGTCCGTCGATCTGGTGCTGTGTCCAGTAATGGAAGTGCTCGGTCAGCCGATACGTCGTGCAGATGATCGGGAAGTCTTCTTTTTTCCCGTAGACGTCCTTGTCCGAGCTGAAGTGGCGAGCCACGGGGTTCGACGTCACTCCGGGATGCAGCGGGTTCGCGACGGGCGCTTCGACCGCCTCGTAGTGCTCGGGGAACGGTCCGTCCTCCAGCGTCGTAGCGAAAAGCCGGGCGACACCCTCGGGCATCATCATAAAGGCGCCGAAGGCTCCAGGCGGGGCATCGGCCTTGGTGTCGGGCACGTCCCCCACCCACTTCGCGCCGTTCCAATGGATGCCGGCGCGTGTGGAGTCCCAGGGCCGGCCCTCGGCGTCGGCCGCGGCCCGGTTGTACATGACCCGACGGTTGGCGGGCCAAGAGAAGGCCCAGTCGTGGAACATGCCGAGACCCGTCGGGTCCGCGTTGTCGCGGCGCTTGGCGTTGTTCCCGGCCTCGGTGTAAACGCCGGAGTGCACCCAGTTTCCGCACAGCGTCGAGCCGTCGTCCCGAAGCTCGTGGAAACCGTCGAGCTGCTGCCCCGCCCGCTTGAGGACCCTGGTCGGGTCCTTGGGGTCCCTGAGGTCCTGGAGGGCCTTCCCGTTCATCTCCTTCAGGACCTCGGCCAGATCAGGCCGGACCGGGTTCGTGTAGTTCCAGGCGACACTCGTGACTTGCTCGGGGAGCGCCCCGCCCTCCTTCTGGTAGAGGTCGCGGACGGCCAGGAACAACCGGGCCAGGATCTCCTGATCGGCCCTGGCTTGGCCGGGCGGATCGAGCGCCTTCCACTTCCACTGCAGCCAGCGGGCCGAGTTGGTGAAGGTCCCGTCCTTCTCGGCGAAGTTGGCGGCCGGGAGCAGAAACACCTCGGTCTGGATCTGCGCGGGAGGAGGCCCCTCCAGCTCCTTGGGCGCCTTCCAGAAGATCGCGGTCTCCGTCTCCGCGTTCTCCACCACCACCAGCCACTCGAGCTTCGAGAGGGCGGCCACCATCTTCTTCGAGTTCGGGCCGGTGCCCACGGGGTTCATGCCGAAGCTGATGAGACCCTCGGGACCCGGCTCGTTTCCGCCGACCCGCTCCGAGCGGCCCCGGTACATGTCGTCGAAGATGTACAGCCAGGAGTAGTTGCCGTCGAGCTTGGGCAGCCACGCATAGCCGAAGTCGTTCGCCGGGGTGGCCTTCTCCCCGTAGGCCGCCTTGAGGAGCGAGACCATGAACTTCCCGTAGTTCTGCCAGTAGTTCATGGAGGCGGCGGCGAGGGGCTTGGGAGTCAGGGCGCCCAGGTATTCCTCGAGCGTGGCCCATTCGCTCTTCGGGGTCCTCAGATAGCCGGGCAGGATCTCGAAGGTCCCCGCAGTGTCGGTCGCGCCCTGGATGTTGGAGTGTCCGCGAAACGCGTTGACACCTCCGCCGGGCCGGCCCACGTTGCCCAAGAGGAGCTGAAGGATCGCCGCCGCCCGAATCATCTGGACGCCCGTCGAGTGCTGCGTCCAGCCCAGGGCGTAGGTCACGGTGCCGACGCGCTCGGCGTTGCCGGTCGAGGTCACGATGTCGGCCACGTTTAGGAAGGTCTGCTTCGGCACGCCGCAGATCCGCTCCACCATCTCGGGGGTGTAGCGCTCGACGTGCCGCTTCAGGAGCTGGAACACGCAGCGCGGGTGCTGAAGCGTGGGGTCGGCCTGCGCGAAGCCTTTGGCGTCGAGCTCGTAAGCCCACGTGCCCTTCGCGTACTCGCCCTTCTCTTGGTCAAAGCCGGAGAACAAACCGTCCTCGAAGCCGAACTTCTCCGTGACGATGAGCGGCGCGCTCGTGTGGACGCGGACGTACTCCTCGTGGAAACGCCCCGTCTCCAGCGCGTAGCGGACCATGC
>Ga0214473_10002999_pt1 | contig 20666 bp, 18 predicted proteins | sample RVTome_7_FD_203509 | JGI IMG/M metagenome (GOLD analysis project Ga0214473, IMG submission 203509) | Soil microbial communities from uranium-contaminated site in the Upper Colorado River Basin, Wyoming, United States - RVT98D197 | ecosystem: Environmental > Terrestrial > Soil > Contaminated >... | reverse complement strand
CCGACGGCCAGGGGAAGGCTCTCGAGGATGGCGCCGGTGCCGCCGAACTCGAAGATCGGCACCAGATTCGGGGCATGCATCCGCTGCGCCAACGACGCCGCCAACATCGGGATGCCCGTCCCGATGAAGGCGGTTGTGCCGTCTTCCATCAGGCGCGAGGCGGTGCAGATGAGCAGCTCGGAAGGTTGGTACGGTCGCTCGCTCATCCCGGCCTCCCGTCCGGGTCACAACGCAGCGCCTCGAGGCGCTCCTCTCCGAACAGGGCCAGGTACTCCCGGTGATCGGCGACTCCGTGCACGTACTTCTGAAGGAACTCGGCGGCCGTCCCCGCCTCCTTCGAGGCCTCCACCCAGGCCCGGATCTGGGGCTCGTCCCGCTGGTAGCGATAGCACATTTCTCCCGGGTGGGATCCGAAGGGAGCCTCGATCACGGCGTCGACCAGATAGTAGGGGATCGTGGTGCGGTCAGGCTGCTGCCGGATGACCTCGGTGTCGACGATCTCCTCGGCGCTGATGATCAGGCGCTTGGAGGCGCGTGCCAGCTCCGGGGCGAAACCGATGATGCCGTCGATCTGGGCGTTGCCACAAGCGTCGGCGCGGTGGACGTGGATCAGGCCGACGTCGAGGATAAGCGCCGGCAGCAGGGCGATGGGCGCCCCGGTGAACGGACACTCGATGACCTTGGCGGCGCTGTACTTCAGCGTGTCGGTCCCCAGCATCGAGCGCACGGGGATGAAGGGGACCCCCATGGCGGCCGCCTGGAAGCGCCAGGCGATCGAGGCGTTGGACCATTCGACGCAGCGCTCCACCCGCCCGCTCTCGACCTCGCGGCGCAGACAGTTGGACAGACCGTAGACCTCCAGGCCGATGTAGGTCAGGTCGAGGGCTCTCACCAGGCCGGCCGCCAGCAGCATGTCGAGCTCGAGCACGCCTTGGCCGGCGACGCGCAGATCCTTGACCCCCTGGCGCACAACTTCGTGGATCAGGCTCATCGGGCAGCGGACGGTGCCGTACAGCTCGGTGCCGATGTAGTCGCCGTCGTGGATGAATCGCCGCACCGCCTCCGCCTCGGTCATACGCTTGTCGTCGAGGCGCTTACTCTTGGCGCGGTTCCACTCCCGGAAGGCCTCAAGGTCCGGCGGCTGGATCAGATCCCCAATCCCGGTCTCGAGGATGCGGACCGTGGAGCGAAGGGCTTCGTGAGTTGCATCGAATGCGGGATCCATGCCGGCTCCCTTCCCAACGGTGACTGCGGTCCGCTGGAAAGTCGATAGAGAAACCTCACCTCGCGGGCCGATTTGCTCTTCTTCCGTCAAGAAATGCACCTGCCCCTTGTGGGGGCAAGTCTGCGCTTCATTGAGGCTATTCTAGGGACCGGAGGCGAGGCGAATCAACTGACATTCTGCGGGACATGACAGCTCGAGACGTCCACAGTTGCAGAGGCGGCGGCCTGATCGGCCGCCGCCTTGGAAGGCCCTGGCGCCCCGCGCCCTATTCGGCCACACCCTGGAGGCTGAACAGGCCGGGCGACGACTGACTGTAGAGCTGGAGCGATAGCTTGTCGCCGCGGAAGACGAAGGACATGGACCACGCGTCGATTCGGGCGATTTCGTCGTATTCGACGACGAAGGTATCGGGCTCGGTCCACTCTCCCCGGGCGCCGCCCAAAGCCCCCTCCCGGACGGGAGCCAAGTGCAGGGTGCCGTCCAGGCCGACGGGGACGCTACGTGCGCTCGGCTCGCCGCTGACCTCGAACTGCATTGTCGCTTCGGATGAGTCGCCAAAGTCAAGGCGCATCCAGAGGAGCTGAAGGGGGTTGGGTTCGAACACGTAGACGTTCCCGGAGACGACTTCGGCGAGGTCTGCCTGCGGGGGAACCGGCTCAGGCGCCGGGGCCAGGCCGACCTCGGCGATCGCCGACTCGAGCTCGGCCTCGCCCGTCGGGTTGGTAGGCATGGGGTGCTCAAGGTCGCCGATGGCGGCTCCCAGGTAGTTGCCGACGTCCGCCATGTCTTCGAAGCCGCCGCCCGTCGTCGCCACAACCGCGTTCAATCCGGAGAAGACCCTCACGAACTGCCCGCCTCGCCCGTCGGCGGAGAAGTACGGAATCTCCTCGCCGGCTGGAGAAACCCACCAGCCGTAGCCGTAGTCCTGCCCCCGGTTGGTGCCGATGTGTCTCTTCGTCGCTTCAGTGACCCAGTCCTGGGAGACGATCTGCCGGCCCTCCCATCTTCCGCCTTGGAGCATCAGCAGGCCGAGCTTGGCCGCGTCTTCAGGGAACAGGCTAAGGTCCCCCCAGCCGCGGTTGTATCCCTGAGGATCCGAAACCCAATAGGATTCGCGGATCCCCAGCGGCGCGAAGAGATTCGCGCGTGCGAATTCCAGCGCGGTCATCCCTGTGGCTTCCTGCAGGATGGCCGAGAGCAGATGGATCGACGGGCCGCAGTACGTCCACTTCACGCCTGGCTCGGCCACGACCGGGCGATCGAGGCTGTACTGCATCCAGTCGACGCTGGCCCACATCGCCCGCAGGTCTCCCGTGTCGGTCATGGGGTCGCACTCGAGCCCGGAGGTCATCGTCGCCAGATGCCGCACGGTGATGCGCTGCTTGCGTTCGTCCAGGTGGGCGATCGTGCGATCGGGGAAGAAGGACACCATGGCGTCATCCAGGGAGAGCTTGCCCTGGTCGGCGGCGATGCCGATCAGGGTGGTCATGACGCTCTTGGTGACCGAGGCCAGGTCGTGGTAGGTCGAGCCGTCGTACGGGTAAAAGTTGGCATGGAGCAAGACGTACCCATCGCGTATCACCATCAGGCTGTGCACGCGCGTGCCGTCCGCCTGGATGCCTCGCAGACCCTCCGCCAACTTGGATGAATCGAAACCTTGGCTCTCAGGCGGAGCCGTTCGCCAACCTTCGGTCGGCCAGTAATCCGGTTGGGGAACGCCGCCGGCCGGCCGCAGAAGTTGGCAACCACCCAGAACGAGGCCCAGAATCAAGGCCAGGGCCGCAGCGGTTCTCGGCTTCAAGTCACTCCATTTCGTTTTCATCATGTGTCCTTTTGGGCGCCGATCCATGGGCGCGCGCTACCCAGGTAGACGTTCCCTTGACGGCGATAGCGTCGATCCCGGCAGGGAGGACGCGCTGCGGTCAGGCGGCTAAACCATGGCGCGGCGCGCCCCGAAGATCGCGCCGCCGATCAACCCGCCGACGAGCCCGAAGACGACGTCGATCGCCACCCCGACCAGGTTGAACAGGATCCCGCCGAGTCCGGTCAGGGCGGTCTCTACGTCCGGCCAGTCCTGGGTCGGCACGAACGACCGCGCCTCGTTCAGCAGGCTGCCCGCTCCGGCCAGGCCCACCATGCTCAGCGCCAGGCCGAACAGCCCGTGCCACACGCCGGCGAGCATGCCGATGACGATGGCCTGGCCGATCGTCGGCGAGCCGGCCAGGCGCCGGTAGAGCCAGACCGCCACGATCGGTCCGATCCAGAAACCCGCACAGACCAACAGGTTGATCAGGTTGACATACGGCGTGTTGACCAGTACGGCGCTGATCAGGCCGCCCACCAGGCTTGCGACCAACAGATCCCTCGTATTCATCTTCCTCCCTCCAAGTCTTGGGTCGGAGTCGAGAGCCTACTCGGCCTGCAGACGGCCGACGAATTTGGCACCTCCTACGTGAGCCGTTTCCTGGGCGGTCACTTCGACCCGGTCTCCTTCGAAGCGGAATCGCAGGAAGAGGTGGTCGTTGTTGGTGATGCCGTCGTACTCCAGGAGGAAGGTCTGACCGTCGACCCAGCTTCCGCGGAAGGCTGTGGGTCGGCCGTCGGGGCCCGGCGAGAACCGGTGCTGGCCATCCAGGCCGACGGATACGGTGAAGGTCGGGCTCCCAAGAAGGTTGAAGGTGAAGGCAGCCTCGTCCGAACCATCGAAGACGAACGAGACGGACTGGAGGGTCGAAGGATTGGGATCGAAAACGTACGTCTTCCCCGCGATATGGGATGCCACCTCGGGGAGTGGCGCCACCGGTGTCGGTTGGGGAGGCTGGGCGACAGTCTCGATGGCCGCTTGCAGCCGGGCCACGCCCTCTGGATTGGGCGGGAGGGGCTTCTCGGCATCGGTGAAGCTGGCCAGGAACAGCTCGGCGACCTCGTCCATCTCGAAGCCGCCGCCCGTCGTGACAATGACCATGTCCCACGCCGGGAAGACGTAGATGTTCTGCCCGCCGCGGCCGGCGGCATGGTAGCCGCCCTCGAGAGCCGGATCGATCCACCAGCCATAGCCGTACGGGTCGCGATTCGCCGGCCGGATCTGCGCGCGGGTAGCCTGATCCACCCAGCCTCGTGAGACGATCTGTCCCCCGTCCCACCCGCCGCCGTGCAGAAACAGGAAGCCCAACTTCGCCATGTCGTGCGGGTCGATGGAGACGTCGGACCATCCATCGTAGTAGCCCTGAGGGTCCTTCGGCCACATCACGTCACCCACCCCCAGCGGTTGGAACAGGTGCTGGCGAGCGAAGTCGAGGGCGGTCATCCCCGTGGCGTGTTGCAGGATAGGGGAAAGCAGATGGATCGCCGGGCTGCAGTAGACGAAGTGAGACCCCGGTCGCCAGGGGACTTCGCGGTCCAGAACGAACTGCGCGTAGTCCGGACTGGCCACCATTTCCTGAAGCGTCGGCTCGTCGCCTTCGCCGTCGCACTCCACGCCCGACGACATGCTGGCCAGGTGGCCTACGGTGATCGCCTGCTTGCGCTCGTCGAGGTTGGCGATCGTGCGATCGGGGAAGAAGGAGACCATCGTGTCATCCAGATTCAGTCGGCCCTGATCGATGGCGATACCTATCAAGGTGGTCATCAGACTCTTGGTCACGGAAGCGACGTTGTGGGGGTCATTCCCGTCATACGGGTAGAAGACGGCGTCGACGACCACATAGCCGTGACGGATGATGAGCAGGCTGTGGATCGTCACATTCATCTCGCGGCTGGTCAGAAGCAGCTCGGCCAGCTTGTCGGAGTCAATCCACTGCTCCTCCGGCGTGCTGCTGCGCCAACCGTCGGTCGGCCAGTAGTCCGGCTCAGGTACGGGCGGGGCCGAACGCGCCTGTTGGCAGCCGGCCAGAAGGATCCCGACCAACAACACCACAGCCGATGCGCCTCGTCGCTTTTGGGAGATGGTCTTCGTGTTCATCGCGTACCTCCTGAAGGGCGACCGGCGACCGCCGGCAATGGGACGACGTCCGCTCCCTAGGGCCGTTGTGGGACGGCAACCAACGTCGCGCTCGTGCCCCGCACGCGCTCCTGAAGGTCAAGAACGACCCCTTCACCTTCGAAGGTGAATAGGAAGGTGAAGTGTTCATAGCTGGGAAGTCGGCCGTACTCGGCCACGAAGGTTTGGTCGTCCACCCACTGCCCGCGGCCCATGCTCGGCAGACGATCGTCAGGCCCTTTCCGGTACACGCCATCCAGCCCCACCGTGATTCGGCGTGGGGCATCCTCGCCGGATACGTTGATCTGCAGGGTGGCTTCGGCCCCGGTGGTGAAATCAAGGCGGAACCATTCGATGCCCAGGGCATTGTCATCGAACACGTACGTCCGCCCCGATACGGAGGCGGCGATCTCCGGTAGCGGCGCCACGGGCGAGGCGGCGGGCGCCTCGAAAACCTCCCGGACCGCGGCTTCGAGGGCGGCCTGACCGGCCGCATTGGCCGGCAGGGGTTGCTCGAAGTCTCCAATGGCGGCAATCACGTAAGGGTCGATCTGGTCCGTCTCAAAACCCCCACCGGTGGTGACGAAGATGAGGTCCAGGTCGGGAAGAACCTTGATCAGTTGCCCACCGACTCCCGCGGCCTGGACGAAGGCGATGTCCTCCTCCTCCGGATCCGAGATCCACCAGCCGTACCCGTAGTCTTCCGGACGTCCCGCGGCCTCCGTCATGTGCCTCTGAGAGGCCGCTCGGACCCACGCCTGCGAGACAATCTGGCGATCCTCCCAGCGGCCCTGGTGCAGCCAAAGGAAACCCAGCTTGGCCGCGTCCCGTGGGTGGAGGAACAAGTCACCCCAACCGCGGTTGTATCCCTGCGGGTCGGCCGTCCATTCCGCCTCGTGGATTCCCAGCGGTTCGAACAGGTTGACGCGCGCGAACTCGAGGGTGGTTGTGCCCGTCGCCTGCTGCAGGATGGCCGACAGCAGGTGGATGGCCGGGTTGCAGTACACGAAGTGCGTTCCCGGCTCCCAGGCGACCGGCAGGTCGAGGGCAAACTGAACCCAGTCCTCGCTGGCCATCATCGCCTGCTGAGTCTCTTCATCGGCCTCGGTACATTCTAGGCCGGAGCTCATGCTGGCCAGCTGAGCCACCGTGATGCGCTGCTTGCGCCCGTCGAGGTGGGCGATGGCCCGATCGGGAAAGAAGGAGACCATCGTGTCCTCGAGGCGCAGCTTCCCCTGATCGATGGCGATGCCAATCAACGTGGTCATGATCGACTTCGTGACCGAGGCCATGTCGTGGACGGTCGACCCGTCGTACGGATAGAAGTACGCGTCCAGCACGACGTAACCGTGGCGGATGACCGTCAGGCTGTGGATCGGGATGCCCTCTTCCCGGATCGCCAGCAGCCCTTCGGCCATCTTGTCCGAAACAAAGCCTGCCGCCTCGAGGGGGCCGGATTGCCAGCCCTCCGTCGGCCAGTAGGTCGGTTCGGGGACCGAGGCGGCCTTGGCCTGGCACCCGGCGACCGCCAGGATGGCGACGAGGCACACGAGTCGGGCGGCACTCGTCACAGATCGGTAGGCTCGCGGGTTCATGTTGCACCTCCAGGGGGTGTCGATTCGGTCGAAGGGCCGCCGCGCAGGCACTCGAGCAGAGTGGCCACCGGCGCACCTTTCACAACGAAGGCATCCACGCCGGCCAGGGCAGCCAGGCGGCGGTCCTCCTCAGCGGCATGGACGGTCAGAGCGACGATGCGGCAGCCCGGTCGTCGGGCCTTGATCCTTCGGGCGGCCTCGCAGCCGTCCATCACGGGCATGGCCAGGTCCATCAAGACCACATCCGGCGACAGAGCCATTTCCTGTGCGACCGCTTCCTCTCCCTGCGCGGCTTCGCCCGCGACGGTGATGCCCTCGCACAGGCCGAACATCGCTCGAAGTTCCCGCCGCACCTGGGCCGAGTCATCCACTAATAGGACGCGGATCGTCGTCATTCCGTGACCTCTTGCCTCGTCACGGGTATAGCGAGTCTCCGCATCGGGCACATCGGGAGGAAGGCGGAAAGGGCTATCGGCCTAGAGGGGGATCTTGGCTCGGGCACATGCGTCGCAGGCCCTAGATCCGAGGGAGTAGGGATCCGCAGGAGAGCAGAGACCGGCGGATGTTTCTACGCAGCCTAAAGGCTGCGGCTACCAGCCGCGCTTGGGATTTGGGTCTTGACGCTGAGCACTTGTCGGGAGGCGCCTGCCGCTTCCTGGCGCTTGGCGCTTCCGAGCGCTGGCTGGCTACGGCCTCATTTGAGAGATGAGCGAGCGAAGCTCGCTCAACGCGCCGGCGGTCATAACCTGCAATCGCCCAAGCAGCTCGCCCACGCGGGGCGGATCTTGGTCGAGGAGGACCTGAGCCGAACGGGCGGTCAGTACGATGCTGAAGACGAACTGACTCACGCTGTCGTGGAGTTGGCGAGCCAGCCGATGGCGTTCCTTCAGCGCGGCGAGCTCTTCGACCTGGCCGGCGTAGGACTGAAGCTGACGGTGCGTGGTCTCCAGCTCAGCCAGCAGAGCCTGACTTCTCTTCCGCGCCGTTTCGGTCTGATGATTGACCACCATGAAGGCCGGGACGGCAATGATGCCGGCCGCCGGGCTCATGGCCAGGGCCAATCCCTCGAGAGGGCCGAAGATCAAGATCAGGGAGCCGGTCGTCAGCAGCACCATCCCGCCGACCCAGACCCGGAGCATCGGGGAGGAAAAGAACTGCGCCGCTTGAAAGCTCAAGGCAAGGAAGAAGGTCGTGACCGAATCGGTCTGGCCGGGCGCCAGCATGGCCAGAATGAGGGCCGATTGGAAGGCGAGATAGACATGCTGAACGGCCGGAACCGTCGGGGCGCGCCACTGGGTCAGCGCGTACAGGGCCAGGAAGACGCCCATCAGCGAGGCATACCACCCCAGGCGGTCCTGCGTGTTCTCATCGGCCAGGGTGCGAGCCACCTGGGCAAGTGTGAACGCCAGAATGGCGAGCCGCGCCGTGCGGCCGGCGCCCACCGGCCGAAAGGGCGCCGAACCGTCGGGGAGGGCCGACCGGTCCATCACGAGCGAGGTTCCGCCCCGAGGCCGCTGCGAAGGGCGTGGATCGCCAGCTGTGTTCGGTCCACCAAGTTCAACTTTCCCAAGATATGGCTGACGTGGGTCTTGACGGTCTTTTCGCTGATCACCAGCGCCTCTGCGATTTCGTGGTTGCTGCAGCCCTCCGCCACCAGGTGGATCACCTCCAACTCGCGCGCCGTCAGCGTCTCCGGCGTCGGCGGCGAGGAAGGAGATGCTGCGCCGGAGATCTGCGCCATGAGTTTGCGGGCGACATCCGGATGCAGACGGGGCTCGCCGCGATGAACCGCCTGGATGGCCGCCATGAGGTCCTCCGGGGTGACATCCTTCAGGAGGTAGGAAGCGGCCCCGGCCTGGATCGCCGGAAAGACCTTGTCGTCCTCCGCGAAGCTCGTGAGAACGATGACACGCGTCCGCAGGCCGAGCTGGACTATTTGTCGAGTCGCCGAGACTCCGTCGCAGCCCGGCATGACCAGATCCATCAGAACGATGTCCGGCGCCAGGTGGCGCACCAGCTCCACGGCGGCCGAACCATCGGCAGCCTCCCCGATGACGTCGATCTGCGGCTGCAGTTCGAGGAACGTCCGAAGGCCCTGTCGGACGACCTGATGGTCATCGACGATCAAGACGCGGATCTTCGAAGCGCTCTCAGTCATATCGCCTCACTTCCTTGTGCCTTTCACCACCCGCAGACGAGTCCCTCGGCCCGGGGTAGTGGTCAGCTCCAGATCCCATCCCATTTCCGCCGCTTGTTCGCGCATCCCGGCCAGCCCGACGCCTCCGGCCGTGCGCAGCAAGGCGCCGTCGAACCCCCGGCCGTCGTCGGTCACCTCCATCCGCGGAGGCGCCGTGTAGTGCAGGTCCACGTGAGCCTGGGACGCCTGCGCGTGGCGGATGATGTTGTTGATCGCCTCGCGGGCGATGGCGAAGAGGCCGAGTTCCTCCGAAGCCTGCAGGGCGCCCTCCCCCTCCTCCCGCACCGAAACGGTCAAGCTCTCCGGGATCGGGCGCTCGGCCAAATGCCGACGCAGGGCTGTAGCCAGGCCCTCTTCGGCCACTCTCTCGGGACGAAGCTCGGAGATCAGCACCTGCATTTGCGTGAGCGCAGATTGCGCCAGTCGACCCAGATGGTCCAACTGGGCCCCAACGCCGCCCGGATTCCGTTCCAGCATCAGGCCCGCAGATTGAGCGGCCAGATTCATGCTGAAGGCCGTCTGGGTCACCGAATCGTGCAGTTCCCTGGCCAGGCGTTGGCGGGCGCGCGCCACGGCCAGCTGCTCGATCTGGGCGGTGGCGGCCCGCAGCTCGCGGTTGGAGTCGTTCAGGCGTTGGGCAATTTCCTCGTTCTGGCTCCGCGCCTCCCAGGCCCTGGCGGTGGCGCGGGCGTACAGCCCAAAGAAGACGTTGACGGCCGACAAGAGCAGGGTGGTTCCCATCGCCTCCGCCAGGCCGTAGGTCCTCATCAAAGGCACGGCCACGAGAATCGTGAACAGACCGAGCCAGGCAGCCCCGGCTCCGGCAGAGACGCGCCGCAGCACCTGCATGCTCAACCCGGCGAACAGGAGGGCGAAGTAATCGGGGAAAGGAATGCTCAGGCCGGCCATCAGGAAGAAGGCCAGCCCGGATTGAAAGGCTATGTACACGTGGAACGCTCGGGGCCAGCGGCGCTGGAGGGCCGGCTCGGCCAGGAAGACCGCCAACCAGGCTCCGAGGAGGATCAGGACCGTGGGGAGTGCCGGATGGTCCTGGAGGCTGAGCGAGGCGCGAAGCACGACGGACCCGAGGAGCAGGCCGGCGGGGAGCGATGCGATCCAGGGAGGTGACCGGTCGTGCCTAAGAGACATTCGATGTCATTGCAGCCAGGCGAGTCCGCTGGTCGCCGCGGGCGCTCGACTCCGAGATAGCGACCGATGAGGGCCGGTTTTATCGCTTTGCACCCAAAACGGACCTGCCCCTTGCGGGGCAGGTTGGTGCGTCGACTTCCATCATTCTATAAGGCGCACCAGCGCGAATCAACTGACATTCGGCCGGAGCCGCCGCCGTTTACTGCCTCACCAGGTCTCTCTCCACATCCGCCCCGATCCAGCGGGCTGCCCGCGAGTCGAGTTCCCGCAAGGCGCGCGCCTCGCGCCGCGCCGCCGCCCGCAACCGCGCGTTCCGCTTGCCGATCGTGCGCAACGCCCACGAGACGGCCTTCTTCACGAAGTTGCGCTCATCGGTCGCGCCGCGGCGAATCGAGGGAAAGAAGGCCAGGAACGCAGGGCCAGGCGCCGCTTTGTCGTGCCAGGCCAGGCAGGCCATCAGGGCAAACCCGCCACGCTTGACGAACTCCTCTTTTCTCCGCGCCCAGGCCCGGGCACGGGTCCATGCGAACGGAGTCTTATCGAACAGGTTCCCGCACACCTGGTCGCAGACGTCCCAGGAATCGAAATCGCGCACCCAACGGTCCATTTGGGCGACCGTCACGCGAGCCGGTTCGTCGACCATCGAGGCGACGATGCGCGCTTCGGCAATGCCGCTCTTCCAAAGCTCGAGCGCCAGTCCGTGATCCCGGCCAGCCTCCTTCGCGACGCGACGCATCTCGGGGACGGAGAGGCCCAGCCGGCCCTTGGGGTTGATGCCAAAGCGCGCCATCCCGGCGAGGTCTTCCGGCCGCGCGAGGTTCTTCAGTCGGCGTAGGACGGCATGGGCGGAGGGCGTCATTATCAGAGTTCCCAGCTTCCAGTCACGAGTTTCCAGTCATCAGAAATCCACCGGCCTTTATGCCCGCGACTGGAAACTGGGAACTGGCAACCGGGAACGGGTACTCGAGGGCTGGGAGCCGCGAGCTGGTAGCTGCCGGCTCCCCCCAGAGATCCCCGGCACCAACCGCAGCTCGTCCCCCTCGGCCAGGGCGTGGTCCTCCTGGACGATCTTGCCGTTGACGACGAGCAACATCGTTCGTGGACGGGTGGGGAACTCCATGCGGCGCACCGCCTCGCCCACCGTCGTCCTCGGCGGCAGGTCGAGGGTCACTCGATCGATGATGCCCTCCGGCGTCTCGCGGCGCAGGATGGTGTGGAGGCGGACGTGGATGCGCATCAAGAGCAGTTATCAGTCATCAGTCTTCAGTTCTCAGTAGTGCAAGAAATCAGCGGCTGATGACTGATGGCTGACGACTGATGACTCCTTCCTACGCCGCCCACTCAAGCCCTAGCCGCGAGAGAGTCTCCCGCGTCGGGTTGCCGGTCTTCCGATCCCAGCCGGCCAGGTCGTAGTACGTGTCCTTGGCGGTCTCGATCTCTTCCTTCGAGATCGTCATCCCCGCCGTCGGCCCTTCGCCCTTGAGCGGCTGGAAGAACTTGTCCGGCAGCCGGTCGGCCGTCCGGTCCATCCCGAGGCGGGCGTTGACCACGCGCATCATGTTGAGCCGCCGCTCGCCTACCGCCAAGACCTCGTCGAGGGTGAAGTCGTCCCAGCCCGTAGCCGCCCGCACGAAGTCAACCGTTTCCTGCGGCCCATAGAGCGTCCAGGCCGGCCCGAAGACGAATTGGCACAGATCGGCCGAGTCGAGGAAAGAATAGAACTGCTGGCCCTTCAACGCGAAGCGGACCTTGTCTGGGCCGAGCGAAAGCGGCGGAAGAGTCTTATCGAAGCCGAGCATCGCCAGACGTCCCATGTACAGGTCGGAGGCGCCGTCTTCAATCATCGGATCGTGCTCGGACGACTGGTGGTCGGCGCCGAACGGGTTGACGGCGTAGATCAGACCCAGCGAGCGCTTGGCGTGGGGCATATGCGCCGGGGCCTCGGAACCCTTGACCGTGATCAGCAGCTCCTCACCTCGGCCCAGCTTTTCTGCGGCGCGGCGCGAACCCTCCGCCAAGACGTCCCCGAAGCCTTCCCGCCGCGCGATCGCTTCCGTGAGTCGCACCATGGCGGCCGCGTCTCCGAAGGGAGCCTTGAAGCCGAGGTCTATTTCGCCGATCAGGCCCTGCTCATAACACTCCATCGCCCAGGCGACCGTGGCCCCGGTGCCGATCGTATCCAGGCCGTACTCGTTGCAGATCTTGTTGGCGAGCGAGATGGCGTCCAAATCGCTCACGCCACAGTAGGAACCGAAGGTCGCGAGGGTCTCGTACTCCGGGCCGCCGTGGCGCTTCTCGACCGGACGCCCGGCGTACTCGGTCTCGACCACGCGCTTGCAGCGGACGCTGCAGGCGTAGCAGGTGTCGTTGTCCTTGAGGATCGTGTCGGCCATCTTCTCGCCCGAGATGGCCTCGAAGCCGTCGAACTGGCCGGCGTTGTAGTTGAAGGTGGGCAGGCTGCCGATGGTGTTCTGAAAGACAATGACGCTGGCGGTGCCGTACTTCTGCAGGCCGAGGACGTCGCCGTTGCTCTCGATTTCGCCGGCGCCCCAGCGTGCCAGCTCGTTGATCTTCTTGGCGTCGAACCAGGGCAGCTTCTTGCTGGCACCGCGGACGACGACCGCCTTCAGATTCTTCGACCCCATGACGGCGCCCATGCCGGTGCGGCCGTTGGCGCGGTTGGCCATGTTCATGATCGCCGCCAGGCGCACGCGCTTCTCGCCCGCCGGGCCGCACTGGGCGATTTCAATCTTGTCGTCGCCGAGCTCCTGCTTGAGCAGGTCGTCGACCTGCGACGTGGTCTTGCCCCACAGATGTTTCGCCGGCCGCAGCTCGGCCTGCCCGTCGTGGAGCCACAGGTAGACAGGCTCGGCCGCGCGGCCGGTGATGACGATCCCATCGAACCCGGCGAAGCGCATCTCGGCCGGGAAGAACCCTCCACATTGGCTGTCGCCGACTCCGTCGACCAGGGGCGAAAGGGCGTTGGCCGTCATGCGGCTTTGCCCGGAAATGGGCGCGCCGGTCAGGACGCTCACCATCAGGGTCAGCACGTTCTCGGGGCCGAGCGGATCGATCCCCGCCTTCACGCTCTTGAGGATGTAGTGCAGCCCCATCGCCGAGCCGCCCAGGTACGTCCGGTAGAACGACTCCGGCGGAGCCTCGGTCGTCAGGCGCCCGGCGCTCAGATCGACGTGCAGGATGCGGCGGGTGAACGGAGTGTCCATCCCCTCCTCCTTTGGCCTGTTGGAAGTTGGCCGAACAGCGATCGAGCGACCCTTCTCACATCGCCCGACTAGCGGACCCGACCCATCGCCCGCTCGAACAGCTCGAGCCCTTCCTCGATCTGGCCGGCGTTGACGACCAGCGGTGGGATCCACCGGATGATGTTGTCGTACGAACCGCACGTTAGGAGCAGCAGCCCTTCTTCATGCGCGGCGTGAACGAGCGCTTTGGCCCGCTCGGTCCACGGCCGGCCGTTCGGATCGCGGAACTCGCTGGCGACCATCAGCCCCACGCCGCGCACGTCGCCGATCTCGCGGTGCTCTTTCTGCATCTGGCGCAGCCCGGTCATCAGCACGTCCCCCAGAGCGGCGGCGTTCTCGATCAACCGCTCCTCGCGCAGCACCTGGATCGTCGCCACGGCGGCGGCGCACGCCACGACGTTCCCGCCGAAGGTCCCGCCGTGCGACCCGGGCGTCCAGCGCTCCATCAGCTCGCGCCGGGCGGCCAGGCCGGCCAGGGGCAGGCCCGAGGCGATGCCCTTGGCCATCACCAGGATGTCGGGGACGACGCCGGTGTGCTCGACGGCGAACCACCGCCCGGTCCGACCGAACCCCGTCTGGACCTCGTCCGCCACGAGCAGGATGCCGTAATGATCGCACATCTCGCGCAGGGCCGGCAGGAACCCGGCCGGCGGGACAACGTAGCCGCCCTCGCCGAGCACCGGCTCAATGACCATCGCCGCCGTTTCCTCGGGCGCCGTTTGGCTCTTCAGCAACAACTCGAGCTCCCGCAGGCAAAAGCGCATGGTGGTGTCGTCGTCCCACCCATAGCGATAGGCGTACGGGAACGGGGCGACGAACACTCCTCCGGTCAGCGGCTGGAATCCGGCGCGGTAGATGGTCTTGGAGGTTGTCATGGCCATCGTGGCGTTGGTTCGACCGTGGAACGAACCCTGGAAGACGACGACGTTGGGCCGCTTCGTCGCCGCCCTCGCCAGCTTGACGGCGCCCTCGATGGCCTCCGCGCCTGAGTTGGTGAAGAAGAAGGAGTCGAGCGGGGCCGGCACGGCCCGGCGCAGCTCCTCGGCCAGGCGGAGCATCGGCTGATGGATGACGATGTTGGCCTGCCCGTGGATGAGCTTCGCCGCCTGTTCCTGGATTGCCCGAACCACCCGCGGATGGGCGTGACCGGTGCTGGTCACGGCGATCCCGCTGGTGAAGTCGAGGTAGCGCCGGCCGCTCGTGTCGTACAGGTAGACCCCTTCGCCGTGGTCGACGTAGAGCGACCAGGCGCGATTCCACACCGGAGACAGCAGGGAGAAGGCCTCGTCCGTCATGGGTGGTCACCTTTCAACATGGCACGCCGATGTGTCGCCGATCGAAGTCTCTCGTGTCAGGGATTCGCGGCCGCGACATCCGACAGCGTATCCGCCAGTCGGCTCAGGACCTCGTCCAGCTGCTCCTTTGTAATCACCAGCGGCGGCTCGATGCGCACCGTGTGGGCGCTGGTCAATGTGCCGGCCACCAGCACGCCGCGCCGGAACAAGCCGGCGGCCACGCGGTAGCCGACCTCCGGATCGCGGAAGTGCATCCCGATCAGCAGTCCGCGGCCCGTGATCCCGTCGCCGCCGAAGGACGGGTCGAAGATCTGCGAGTGCCGCTGCGCCAGGGCCTTGAGGCGCGGCAGGAGATACTCACCTTTGGCCGCCGCCTGCTCCCACAGCCGGTCCCGCAACGTCACGTGAATGGCGGCGATGGCGGCGCTGCACGCCAGGGCCCCCCCGCCAGTGGTGGTCGTATGGATGAACGGATTGGGATGCATCATGACCTGCCAGATCTCGGCCGTCGAGCAGAAGGCTCCGACCGGCATCACGCCCCCTCCGAGCGCCTTGGCCACCGCCAGAATATCCGGCACCACGCCCCAATGATCGACTCCCCATAGGGCGCCCGTGCGGCCCATTCCGGTCTGGACCTCGTCGGCGATGAGCAGCACACCGTAACGCCGCGTGATCTCGCGCAGGCGCGGCCAGAAGTCGTCGGGGGGGACGATGGCTCCCGCCTCCCCTTGAATCGGCTCCATCAGGACTCCCGCCACGCCGACGCCCGTCTGACGGCAGATCGCCAGCTGATGCTCGACGGCCTCGGCGTCGCCGAAGGGAACGTGGTAGACCGGGCCGCCGTAGAGGGTGCCGACCGGCTGGCGGAAGTCGGCTTTGCCGATCAGGCTGAGCGAGCCCATCGTCTTGCCGTGGAACCCGCCCACGGCGGCGATGAACCCGTCCTTCTTCGTGTACATCTTGGCGAGCTTGATGGCGCCCTCGATGGCCTCCGTGCCGCTGGCGCAGAAGAACGAATACTGCAGATCCCCGGGCGTGATGAGCGCCATCAGCCGCGCCAGCGCGCCGCGCAGCGGGTCGATCAGCTCCTGGCTGGGCATGGGAGAGCGCAGCGTCAGCTGGGCGCGCACGGCGTCGACGATCTCCGGATGCGACCAGCCGTGCGCCATCAGGCCGTAGCCGCCCAGGCAGTCGAGGTACTCGCGGCCGAGGACGTCCCGGAACACGGCGCCGGATCCGGACCATTCGGTCGCCGCCCAATCACCGGCTTCGGTCACCGACTTGCGGTACTCGAGCCAGCCCTCGTTGAAGTGGTCGGCGAAGTTGCGCGTCGACTCCTCGATGACGGCCTTGGCCTCGCTCTCGGAGAGAGAGGGGCGGTGGATCAGATCCACCCAACGGCCGGCGTAGCTTCGGGCGACGTCGAGGTCATGCGGCATGGGAGTCCTCCAGCCGGGGCGGCCGCCTCATCTCCTGCAGGCCGAAGGGGAAATCGTACGCCGGCATGCGTTCCACGAACGGATCGGGGTCGAACGCTTCCGGCCCCAGGACCCCGACGCCCTGCCAGGCGCCGGTCGCCAGCAGTTCCAGCGCGATGACGGGGTTGACCGCTGTTTGCCAAACGACCGCCTGTACTCCGTAGCGCCGCATCGTCATGGCGTTGTCGGCCACCTGGTACAGGTACACCTGGCGCGGTCGTCCATCCTTACGGCCGCGCACCCACGTCCCGGCGCAGGTCTTCCCGGACATCACCTTACCGAGCGTCGCCGGGTTGGGCAGGCAGGCGGCCACCACGTCGCGCGGCGCCACGCGAGCGCCGCCTACTCGGATTGGGTCCTTGCTGTCCAGGCCAAGACGGTGCAGGGTTTGGAGGACCTCGATGAAGTCGTCCCCCAGGCCGTACTTGAAGGTCACCCGCCGGCACTTCACCCAGCGCGGGATGAGCAGGACCTCTTCGTGCTCGACGTTGACGCACTCGACCGGGCCGATGCCCTCGGGAAAGTCGAACGTCTCCGCTTCGGAAAAGGGCTCGGTCGTGAACCAGCCGCGACCTTCTTCCCAGATCACCGGCGGGTTGAGGCACTCCTCGATCGTCGTCCAGATGGAGAAGGTGGGGGCGAAGGCGTAGCCGCGCACGACCAGGTTGGCCCCGTCGCGGACGCCGATCTCATCGATCTCATCGAAGAGGTGCTTCTCGGCGTAGCGGGCGAAGACGTCCGACAGCCCGGGCTCGACGCCCATCCCGACCAGCGCCAGCAGACCCTTGCGGGCCCACTTCTCGCTGCGGGCGAACTGATAGTCGCCCAGCTTGACACCGCATTTCCCATACGGATCCTTCGGGTGGGGTGTCGAGAGCGTCATGGCCATATCGAGGTAATGACAGCCGGCCTGGTACGCGGCGTCGAAGATGGCCTCGTTGAACAGCGGCTCGACGGCGTTGACGATGACGTCGATCCTGTGGCGGCGGGCCAGCTCGACGATGGCCTGGCGTTGGCGTGCATCCAACACGGCCGTCGTGAACCTTCGGTCGCCGTCCAGTCGGGAGCGGACCTGGCGCAGGCGCCGTGAGCTGACGTCGGCCAGGACCATCTTCTTGATCCAGGGACGGCGACGCGCCAGGATGGCCATGGCTTCGCCGACGCCTCCCGTCCCCACGAGCAGGACTCTCATGCGGGGCTCCTTCGGTTCATACGCCGTTCGCCGCCGGGTCGTCGGCGGTTTCGGCGTGCGGGATGCGCCATTGATGGATGTCTTTCAGCGTCAAGGGCACGATCAGCGTCGTGGTCTTGCGCACGCCGGGTACGTTGGCGACGACCTGCGTGACGAAGTCGTAGATCTCGTCGTTGTCCCTCCCCACGACCTGCAAACTGATGTCGACATCGCCGAGGGAGCAGGCCACGTAGGAGACGCGTGCGTAGGTGGTCAGTTGCTCTGCGGCGGCGCGGATAGCCGCCGGCTCGACCTCCAGGAAGACGTCAGCGACGACCTGGTAGCCCACGGCGCGTGGGTTGGGAACGGCCGCCACGCGCACGATCTCGCGGTCGATCAAACGCTGCAGGCGGTAGCGGATCGTGCGTTCGGAGGCGTCGCCCAGACGGCGCGCCATCTCGGCGCATGGCATGCGGCCGTCTTCCATCAACAGGTCGAGGATTCGGTGATCGAGGGACTCGAGGAGCGCCACGGGTAACCCGCCGCGGAAATCCAGGACCATCGTACAACAAGCCGTAGGAAACGGCAAGAATCGGACCGTGACTTGCCGAAACGGAAGACGCTCTGCTGTCAGCGGTCAGCGTTCAGCCGTCAGCCCGGGCTGCCCGAAACCGGTTACGGGTTCCTGCTTCCCAGTTGTCTCGGCTTGATCCTTGCCTCCTCCGGGAGCCAGTCGCTTCCGAGCGCTTCTCGCCGAAGGCGCCTGTCGCTTCCCAGCGCTTGCCGCCGGGCGTCTTCGCCCGGCGCTTGTTCTCTCCAGCAGCGGTACACTGAAACCCGCGGCGAGGTCCGCCGGGAGCCCGGTCGGCCGCGCCCGCGGGACGGAGGCAGCCGTGAAGTTGGGTCTGCAGATCGTTCGCTTCGACTGGCCGGGGAGCCCGGACAACATCGGGCCGACCCTCGGGAGGATCGGCCGCGCCGCCGACGACGCCGGATTGGCCAGCCTGTGGGTCATGGATCACTTCTATCAGATCCGCGGGCTCGGGCCGGTCGAGGACCCGATGTTGGAGGCCTATGCCACCCTGGGTTTCCTGGCCTCCGTCACCGCGCGCATCCGCCTCGGCACGATGGTCACCGGCGTCGTCTACCGGCACCCGGGCATCCTCATCAAGTCGGCCACCACCCTGGACGTCCTGTCGGGAGGCCGGACCTACTTCGGCATCGGCGCCGCCTGGTTCGAGCGAGAAGCCCTTGCCCTGGGCGTGCCGTTCCCTTCCACCAAGATCCGCTTCGAGCTTCTGGAGGATACGCTGCGAGCTGCCCACCAAATGTGGGCCGGACAAACGGCGCCGTTCGAAGGGCGGCACGTGCACATGGCCGAGCCCTTGCTTCAACCCCCCCCGCTCACTCGCCCACACCCACCGATCCTTGTCGGCGGCGGAGGCGAACGAAAGACCCTGCGCCTGGTGGCTCAGTACGCCGACGCCTGCAATCTCTTCACCGGCGACCTGGCCATGCTCCGCCACAAGCTCGACGTCCTGCGACGGCACTGCGACGACGTCGGGCGCCCTTATGACGAGATTGAACGGACGGGCCTGGCCACGCTTCGCCTCGACCGCACGGCCGCCTCGGTGGCGGAGATGATCGAGACCTGCCGCCAAATTGCCGAAGCCGGGATCCAGCATCTGGTCTTCTCGATGCCCAACCCCCACGAGGTCGAGTTGTTCGAGCGCCTGAGGCGTGAGGTCGTCCCGGCCGTGCAAGAGTTCTAGCCTCCAGCCCCAAGCTACGGATCGGGGCCGCGAGACACTGGGCGTCTGGCCTCCTGGGTCGTTGTCCACTACGGTCCTGTGCGGAGGCCCGCCCATCGCCCTGGGGCGCGACGAACCATCCTGCGGCCGCCGCGCAGCGTCCAGAAGGGAAGTCGAAGGGCGCTTGCGCAAGCCTACGGGCCGCCGCCGAGCGTCTCTCGAAAGGCCCGCCCTGTCTCTGAGATACGACCCGCTTCCAGGCTGTCCGCCTGTTCCCGGTTCAACCGCTGGAGAAGGCCCGGCAGGGGAAGCCCCGGCAGGGTCTCGTCGTAGTCCAGGTAGTCGAAGAAGAATCCCGACCAAAAGAACGAGACGTACTCGACGCCCCAAGCACGCGTTAGTCGCACCATCAATTCCACGAAACGCGCGTCGAGAGGTTGCCAGAAGCTGTAGGGGTCCCGTGCGTACACATCGCCGTAGTCGATCCGGCCGCGCAGCTCCTCGGGAGTCGCCTTGTACAGCCAGGCCTCTCCCACGACGACCGGTTTGCCGGCCGCCCGGGCCAGTCCAGCCGCCTCCGCCGCCCGCTGGATGTAGTCGGTGGCCCCGTTCGTCAAGGGGTAGATGTGGAGGCTGTAGAAATCCAGCTGCGGTTCCGCCGCCAGGCGCCGCGCGTATTCCGGGTCCTCCCAACTTCCCGAGCCCGATCCCACCCGGACCCCGGACGACCGATCGACGGCCACCGCCGTTTGTCGAACGAAGTCCAGATGTTCATCCACATCGATGTCGAAACCTGTCAACATCGCTTCCGTGCTCGGTTCGCCGCCTAACGAAAGGTAGTCCGGCCGGATCTCATCGGCGATGCGCTCCAGCTGAACGCGGCGACCTGCCCAGTAGTCAGCCAGGGAGAGAGACGCCCAGTCGAAGGAGATGCTGGAGAAGGACGTGCCGGTGAACGCCGGACCGGTCTCCACCAGCAGCGTCAATCCGCGGCTCCTCACGTCATCGGCGACTTGCGCGAAAAAGGCGGCGTATTCATCAGACTGCGGGTAGTCCGGCCACAGCAGCGGGTCGGAGATCTGAATCGTAACCCCGGCGACGCCCAGCTCCTGCAGGCGATCCAGGTAGAGCCGCACGCCGGCCATGGTCGAAGGCTGCAGCAGCGCCGCGCCGCGGTTGCCGTTGGCCGGCAGGAGCTCGGCGCCGAAGATCGTCGGCCCTCCTGCGATGTCCTCCATCGCATCGAGCCGGTCCTCCCAGGTCGAGAGTGCCTCGGACAGATTGTCGTAGAGGGCTCGGTAGCGTTCCGGCACCTGGGGCAACCCGGCGGTGTAGGTCGGCAACGCGGGCCTCGCAGGGGCGGTCGCCAACGCCGTGGCCCGGCCGCAGGCGAGGGAAGCCACCACGAGGGCCGAGGCGACCAGTGCCCAGGCTCGTTGCAGCCTGCCCATTCCCCTGTCTTTGTGGAACTTCGTTCGGGTGACCATCGTGCGGCGCTCCTCCACCGGTTCTTACAGCCTCCGAGAGGAGAAGTCGCGCGCGGCGGGGTTCCTGGGGACGCGG
>Ga0214473_10002998_pt1 | contig 20668 bp, 24 predicted proteins | sample RVTome_7_FD_203509 | JGI IMG/M metagenome (GOLD analysis project Ga0214473, IMG submission 203509) | Soil microbial communities from uranium-contaminated site in the Upper Colorado River Basin, Wyoming, United States - RVT98D197 | ecosystem: Environmental > Terrestrial > Soil > Contaminated >... | reverse complement strand
TGGGGGGGCGCTCTGCCCCCCCCCCCCCCGCCTACTCCTAACCCCCCCCTTGTGGGGGCGGGGGGGTTTTTTTTTAAAAAATAAAATAAAAAAACGACCCTTATTCAGGGTCGTTTTTTTACTTAGTATTGTTTTGACTTACGATGGCAATCACGGCATTTGAGTTGGTCTAATCTGGCTGGGTCCGGATTAAACGGTAATTCAGTGATTTTAGCTCCGCAAACGGAGCAGGTCCAATCACCTTGAAACATCTGCCTTGGTTGAAAGTTGCCACCGCGTTGTTGATATGGCATTTTGCTTATAAACTTGCTTAATTAAATGACCTTTATTAGTTTCAAGCAAAATGGCCTAAGATAAATGATTTATTTATTAAAACCTAATTTGACTTGAACTTGATAATTAAGATATCACATAAGGAAATTGTTGTCAAGTCCAATTTATAATCCCAGGTCATTAGCAATCTGCTGCATTGCCTGAAGACCGATTCGAAAGAAATCAGCCATGGGTAAATTTAATAAAGTTTCCGCTTGTTTAATAATCTCCCGATTAGCGCCCCGGGCAAAACCTTTTTCTTTATAACGGTTCAAAATATTTTCTACGGTCACTTCATTAATTTTTTTTGAAGGCAAGACCAGGGTAGCCGCAATTATCAAGCCAGTTAAAGGATCAGTAATAAACAATGATTTTTCCATTAATGTTTCTGGTTTTATTCCGTGGGCTTCGTTATGTGTCAAAACCGCCCGGCAGATATCATCAGCCAAACCTAATTCCTTTAACATTTCTGAACCAGCCAAAGAATGTTTAAGCGGGTCATCTTTGGTTTGTTCATAATCAATGTCATGAAGTAGTCCTGCCAATTCCCACCCATCCTGATCCGCGGAAAAATGCTGGGCCAGTCCCCTCATCACCGCTGCCACGGCCAAGCAATGCTTAATTAAATTAGGATTGGCAATCTTTTCTTTAACTAAATTTATAGCTTGATAGCGATCCATATTTAATTTAATTCAACCCCCTTTATCCCCCACTCATGGGGGAATTGGGAGTATTAGGTTGGATTTGCCTTTGGCAAATCCAACCTAATACTATTTTTTATTTTTTAGACCAAAAATTTTCCGCTTCTGCTTCCATTTTATAAAGCCGGCTGTAATAATCAGAAAATTCATTGAGATGAGCCAAGGCGATTTTCCCAGTTAGTAGGGGGTCGTCATTAGTTACATTGGTATCAGAATTAACTGTGCCGTGTTCGACTTCCACATCCAGACCCAGCCGAAATTGCTCAATGTCATATTTATCCCAGGTAATATCAAGTTGTTCGCCTATTTCCCTGGCTTCCTCGGATAAATAATGTTTTTTAAAAGACATAAATTTATTTCTTTGAATATTTAACTAACTTATAACTGACGATCACAATAATTACTGTTATTAAAATTGCATAAATAAATCTGGCCGGCAAAGAATTATTGCTGATCGGGAAAAAATAATCAATTAATCCCTTAATCGCTTCATTCCAGGCGAGACCCGCGACAAACCCCAGGGCGGCTAAAATATAACCGATGGTTTGGGTTTTAACCTCTTTTTTTACTTCACTTAAATTTAATAGTTTTTTTTGTTCTTCCATATTTATTGTTGGTGGCTGGTAGGGGCGGGGTAACCCCGCCCCTACCAGCCACCATTATTTTTTTTACCAACTACCGCCGCCCCCGCCGCCAAAGCCGCCGCCGGAGAATCCCCCGCCGCCAAAGCCGCTCCCGCCAGCGCCGGCTGAAGCCTGAGGCGTGGCCGCTAAAACCGAATTAGCCCTAGTAGAAAAACTATTTAAGGAACTGGCGAAAATAATCGCATTAAAAGTGCCCCCCGCCGGATCACTATACCAGCCGGGCGCGGTATTATAAATTCCTTCAAATTGTTTGGCCCAGTCTTTTGCTACTTTCAAAACCATGGCATAAGGCAGAAGTTTTTCAAAAATTTCCGGATTTTTTTCCGGGGCATTGTGAAATTTCAGCCGGTCTTTCTCGGCCACTGTTAAATACATTTTTAAACCCAGAATATCTTCCTTGGCGATGGTGCCTTTACTGGTTCGGGCTGGCATAAATTTTGAAAAAATTATAAAAAGCAAGCCCGAGACAAAAAAACTAATGATCGCCAAAGGGCTAAAAATAGCGCTTAAGGGAAAGCCTAAAAATATAATGGCAATTCCGCCTATTAAATAGGCTAATCTGACTGATTGGGGATTTTTTACAAAATAACCATTGTCAGTTACTCGCTGATAAATCTGTTTTTTTATTTCCGCCAAATCTTTATAAAATTTATATTTTAAAGCTGATAATTTTTTCTCCTGCCCAGCGTCAAAAAGATCTTTGATTAATTCTTTTTCAAATTCTGCCAAAAATTCATTTGGTTCTTTTAATTTAGTCAGCAGGTAATCATCTTTTTCAATTTTTTTTATTTTTAAATAGCCTCTAATCGCCAAATTAATTATATCGGCAGAAACATCCTGCTTATCAACGGTCTCATCGATTAGGGTGCCGACTTCAGCCGGCGTTAAATTATCCGGGGCTTCGTATTGCGGAATAATCGTCCCCCGACCCGGTAAATCGCGACCATGACGACGCCAGCGATAAAATAAAAAAATGAAGATGCCAATCGGTAAAATAATTAAAAATAAATATTTTAAATTTTCCTGAATTGTTTTTATGGCAATTTCTGTTTTTGTCGGCTGATAAAGAATGCCCTTAGAAAGGCCCACGACAATGGTCAGCCCAGCCTGAGCTGGTAAATATTTTTCGTCAAATAACAAAGATTTTGCCAAATCATTTTCCGTATAAACTAATATATTATTACATGAACTCTGACTGCCTAAACTGCCGCTAAAACAAGCCCTCTGAACTTTGGTCGGCTCAATTAGCTCTGGCAATATTACTAAAGCAGCTGATTTTTCAATCGGCACCAGCCACTCATTACCAGTGACATTCCAATAAAGTTCATCATGATCAGAAAAATAATTAATTGCCCATTTGACGGTATAATCAATTCGGTAAATATGTTCGCCGGTAATGGTCTTATCAGGATCGCCGATTTTAATGTTTAAATAATTACCGATTTCTTTTTTGATAAAAGGGTAGGGCAAACCATTTTCATCAGTAACTGAAATATTGGAAATATTTATAAAATAATTATTTTTATCTCTCTGATATTTTATGGGCAGATCACGATAAATGCCATGACGGTCACTGGAACCAAAATCATAAGTTATTTTTTCAGTGACGTTAATAGTGGCGTCAGGATTAATCTTAATTGTTGTTTCAAAATTATTAATAACTTCGGCAGCCAAAACCCTGCCAGCAAACAACAGACAAATTGAGATGGCAAAAACAAATAATAATTTTTTCATATAATTTTTAAAAACTACTAAAATCATAACATAAAAATATCTAATAATAAAGAAAACCCCGGGTTAAAAAACCTCGGGGTTTATATCCTATGCCCAGCGCATGTTGCCGAAGACCACGTCTTTGAAATTCTGGTGCATCTGTTTTTTCCCTAATTCTCTAAAAATCCGGTTAATTAAGGCGATGCGAGTAGCGACACCGACATCTGTTTGGATAAACGCCCAGATGCGCGGATCTTTTTTTAGGGCCTCATTAATTTCATTGTCGCCAATCGGCAAGGGGTGCAGAACAATGGTGTTTTCCGGTACCAAATTAATATTATTTGGCAATAAACTATAAGCCGGTACTTGTGCTATTAACTTTTCGTACAACTGGGGCTGATCATCTATGAAACGCTCGGCCTGCAGACGCGTAAAATAAATAATGTCGACTAAAGGCAAGATTTTGTTTAAGTCTGTCTCCTCCCGATACCAGACGCCTTCCTCGTCTAAATGACTTCTGATGTCATTTTCTACGCGCAATTCTTCGGGCGAAACTAAATAAATTTTCACCCGGTCAAACTTGGACAATAGATAACACAGCGAACGAATGGTTCTGCTGTATTTAATATCGCCCACGATGGCGATATTAATTCTGTCCAATTTGCCAAAGCGCAGATAGATTGTCGCCAAATCAAGCAAGGCCTGGGTTGGGTGTTGATGTGTTCCGTCGCCGGCATTGATAATCGGTACCCGCGCCACTGGGATTGCTTCTTTTTCAATAATGTGCGGGACCTTGTGCCTGATGATAATTAAATCAGCATAGCCAATGCCTAAACCGGCGCCTGATAGGACTCTGACTGTATCAGCCAATGTCTCGCCCTTAACGGCAGAGCTGAAAATCCCACCAGCTTCGGTGCCAATGACCGTCGCGCCCAAAAGGTGAGCGGCGCGTTCAAAGGACATCCTGGTTCTGGTTGAGGCTTCGTAAAAATAAGTTACCACCGAGGCCCGCCGGTCCCTCAGGTAAGAAATCATTGTGCCACTTAATAAATGGTAAATTGTTTTCATCGTGTCATCACAAACCAGCTTTTCAATGATTCGGCGATCAAACTGTTGGGTTTTGTAAATATGGGGGAAGCCTTGCCAAGGCTCTTTAAAATCACTAAAATGATCCAGTAATTCCCCGATTCTTTCTTGAGCTAGTTGTTTGAATTGCCCGCTATTCATGGTTCTCTCCTTTTTTTAAAAGATCTTTTTGGCTCAAGTTATCCTAAATTAAAATCAATAAAATGTAAATAGGAAGCGCCCCGCCTACGGCGGGGCGCTTTATTAACATTTTTTTATTTACGGCTGCAAAATATCTTCTGTCCTTCCATTAATAGAAACAATTACTTCTTGGACTGTTGGAAATTGTAAAAGGGTTTCAACAATTTGAGCGTGAATCGCCGCCACTCGGCAAGAGCCGCCAACCTGGTATTCTAGTTGCTCATCAAAATCAACTCTGGCAATACCTCCGCCAGTTGGCGGATCTATGGTTAAACTTTGAATTACTACGCCTGAGTTAATACTGGTAAAATAACCCTGATCTTTTTCTGACTGGGTTGCCCCTTTTAATAATTCTTCAAGCGCTACTCGAGCGACTGTCTGGGTTTTAGTAATTTTTCTTTCCACGGGAAAAACTTTATTACAAGAAAATTCGGGATCCAGGTTGTCATTATTAAAATAGACTTTAATTATTTGGGTTTCCACCGGGCTAAGAATTATTGGCACTTCATACTTATCGCTTTCACTGATAAGCCCTGAGGGGTTGTCTCTTTCAAAAACTAAGGTGGCGGTGGTGGTGGCAGCAACCTGATAAGTTAATTGGCCTTTGAAAGGCACATAATTTTCTGTCATCCAATCACTGGTCGCCTGAACATAACCAAAGTTTAAAACTGCGCCGCTTACGCTGACCAGTTTAACTGGAAAAGTTGCCTCAAAATACCAACGGCCTGTCGCTAGTCCTTCTAAATTTATGGGATTTTGGACAACTTCATTGGCAGTCGGTGAATTAACAATAATGCCTTGGGAAATGTCTTCACCGCACGATTCTTCGGGCATTGGTTGGCTGGGATTGCCATGTTTGATCCATTGGTTGTTCTGACACAGCCAGGTGTCTTCGTCGCCGCTAAAAAAGCGGATGCCGATAATCGCCACGATTAATATTACAAAAATAATCAGGAAAACATATAAAATTTTTGGCATAAAGTTATATTATTTTAATATCTGTACATTATTTTTATACAAGTCCGGATCAATGGTTCTGGAAAAACAAACTCTCCCGACGCCATGGCTCCAATTCTGTTGATAGGGATCACTATAATAAGGTACTGCTTCGGGCATTCTTGGGTTTTGATTATTAACTAAACTTTCAGTTTTAAAAACCGCACACAACTCAAAGGTTAATGGCTCTTGAATAATATATTCATAAGTCGTATTGGTTTCCGGATCAAGCGGCGAATTAAAGCCCGAGATGCTGTTTTTCAAATTATCCAAATTTTCCGGCAATTTTTCTTTTTGCACCCAATAATTGACAATTTCATTTTGAATCACTTGTAAATCACTGACTCGTTGATCATCAAATCTTCTTTGGCGTTGCTGGGCCGGGCTGCCAACGATGAAAAACCCGGCAATAATTACCACGAGAACTACTGTGGCCGTCACCCAAGCCAAAATTTTTGGCAACTGATATTTTTTCTCTGCCTGTCTTTTTAAATCCCAGAGATAATAGCCAAAAACTCCGACCGCCACAATTAAGACAATTGCAATTTTTAAATAAAATCTGATAGACAGCTCACCGCTATAAAAATTATAAACCAAGGTGATTAAATCAATAACAATGGTCACGGCCGCCACAAATAACGTAAAGTAAATCAGCCACTTTCTAAATTTTAGATCGCGCTTGGCTGGGATTTTCTTAAAATCTTTTTCCAGAAACCAGTTTATTAACATAAAAACTACAAAAACCACTACCAGGGTGGCAGTGGAGACGCGGATGGTATTGAGGATTTCGGTGTAATAAAAATTTAACTTATCCGGAAAAAGGACATTGATATACTGAAAAAGCAAAGCTAAAAAACTAACCACTGACGCATAAAGCATGGCAAAGCCCAAAAGGTGCATAAAAAAGTCCCGCGGTGTCATTTTTAATTTGTTTTCCATAAATTTTTTCTTAATAATTATAAGCTTATTATAACAAAAATTGCTTAAAAGGCAATTTTTGTTATCGGGGTGCGCGGACTTGAACCGCGGACCTCTCGCTCCCAAAGCGAGCGCACTAGCCAACTGTGCTACACCCCGTTAAATCACACATAGCGGGTAACGGGAATCGAACCCGTATTTTCAGGTTGGAAACCTGACATAATAGCCATTATACTATACCCGCAAATTTTAAATGCCCGGGGTGGGAATCCAACCCACACGACCTTGCGGTCACAAGATTTTAAGTCTTGCGTGTCTAGCAGTTCCACCACCCGGGCAAAAAGTATTATCTTAGGGCGAAAAAATGCGGCGCCGAAGGCGCCGCATTTTTTCGCCCTCTTCTTTTTTTCTTTGCTAAAAATTTAGCATAAAAATTAAACTTTGTAAATCCCTAAACATTCTTGTGGATAAATTATATTTGACAGAGAAAATAGCTTGATTTATAATTATTAGCAATACCTCCACCCCAGGTATAGGTATAAGATAATCGGCTTGGTTGAGATTGCCTAAAGGCAATCTCAACCAAGCCTCTAAATTAATTTTATGACTCTTCAAAAAACTAAGGCCTTAATCAGCTTCAAAAAAGCCCAAAGCCACATTGCCAAAATTATTCAAATGGTCGAAAACGGCGAGTATTGCATTAATATAATGCAACAAAACCTGGCGGTAATTGGCCTGCTAAAATCCGCCCATCAACAACTGATGGAAAACCACCTGAACACTTGCTTCAAAACAGCGATGGCAACAAAAAATGAAAAAAGGAAACAAGCAATGACTGAGGAAATCTTAACGGTGACCAAATTATTTAATAAATAAATATAACTCATGCTAAAAAAAATAAAGTTTAAAATTGGCAACCAAATTTCAATAAATGACAAAATTTCTATTGAGACCGAGATTGAGGTTCTGGCCGGTATTAAAGACATAATCGTAGACAATCAAACTGGCATTTCGGAGATAGAATTTGATGATCAAAAAATTTCCCAAAAAAAAATCTTACAAACACTGGCTAATTTAGGCTATCAAGAGATCTATCAGCCAATTCAGGGCCAAGCGATGGTCCAAGAGCACACTTATTTTGTTAGAGGTATGCATTGCGCTTCCTGTGAAATCTTGATTGAAAAAAAATTATTAAAAATCAATGGCATAAAATCTGTCGAGGCCTCAACCGCCAAAGGCGAGGTTTTTATTGAATATAGCGGCAGACGACCGAGCGGTAACGAATTGAATCAAATTTTAAAAAATAACGGCTATACTTTTTTTGAGCAACCGCTTAAAAATGAAATTGCGGCTGGCGGCAATAATATTTTTAAAAGCCTGGTTATTGCCGGCATAATAATCATTATCTTTATTTTACTAAACAGATTTGGTGTCAGTTCTTGGATTAACGTTAATTCCTCCTCAGCACTGCCGGCCTTTTTTCTCCTCGGCCTGATGGCTGGTTTATCTAGTTGTGCCGCTTTGGTTGGCGGTATGGTTTTATCAATGTCCAAACAATGGTTGAGTTTATATCAGACAAATGATTCCACCTGGCAAAAACTTCAACCCCATTTAATGTTTAATGCCGGCCGGCTAATTTCTTATGGCTTGTTGGGTGCGGTCCTTGGTGCGATCGGCAGTAAACTTCAGGTTTCTTTTACCTTTACTGCTGTTTTGGTAATGATTATTTCTATTCTGATGCTTTTTCTCGGCATGCAAATGTTAGGTTTTAAAGCTTTTAGAAAATTCCAATTAACCATGCCTAAATTTATCACGAGACGGGTTGCCGATGAATCAAAATTTCAAGGACGCCGGATGCCATTTACCATGGGAGCATTAACTTTTTTTCTTCCTTGCGGCTTTACAATTACTGCCCAAGGGTTGGCTCTTTTGTCAGGCAATGTGCTCCAAGGCGGATTAATTATGTTTTTATTCGCCTTAGGGACAGCCCCAATGCTTTTAGCAATTGGTCTCTCTAGTATAAAATTTTCCAGTCGGCCACATCTAGCCAATAAATTTCTTAAAGTCGCTGGTGTGGTTGTTTTGTTTTTTGCTCTTTTTAATATTAATTCTCAATTAAATGTCTTGGGGGTACCTAGCTTCAGTGATGTTTTCACAAAATCCAAGGCCAATTCAAATTCTTCGGTTACCACTAATAATTTTGATGCTAATGAATCCGACCTGCCGGAAATTATTAATGGCAAACAAGTTATAAAAATGGCGGCCTCGGCTTCCGGTTATAATCCGAATTATTTTAAAGTCAGGACGGGTGTTCCGGTCCGCTGGGAAATTACCGACACCGGCACCAGCGGCTGTACCAATGCGGTTTTGTCAAGAAGTCTTTTTGACGGGCAAATCGAGCTTACACCAGGGACAACCAGTGTTAAAGAATTTACTCCCCAATCACCAGGTAAATATAAATTCAGTTGTTGGATGGGAATGATTTCCGGCATTATTGAAGTGGTTGACACTAATAATTCGCCTAATTCGGTTTCGGCGGCAAGCGTTAATAATAACGGAACAGCCGCTGCCATCATTCCTTCTGGTGCCCAGGGCTGCGGCTGCGGCGGGGGCGGTGGCAGCAGCTGTTCAGCTTCAAGGTAAAATTAATAATTATTAATAAAAAATATGGAAAAAGTAAAATTTTTAATCAAGGGCATGCATTGCATTTCTTGCGCTACGCTGATTGAACAAAAATTAAAAGAGCAGCCAGGAGTAATGAATGCCAAAGTTAACCATGAATCAAATAAAGCGGTGGTAATTTTTGATGAGCAAAAAAACAATAAAGCGAGCTTGTCACGGGCCATCGAAACCGTCGGTGATTATCAGGCGGAAGAGATAGTTAATGATGAAGAACCTGTTGACGGCAAAGAAAAAATTGCTTCACCGATTTTGCCCAACTCTCAATCTCTCGGACAACCAGCAAAAAATTCATTTTTTTTAGGAATATTGACTGGCATTTCTATAATTTCTCTCGTTATTAATTTAATTTTAGGCATTTCTCTTTATCGAACAAAAAACAATAACACTGCTTTGGCTAAAAGTAATCCTCCAGCCAATCAAGCAGCCAATATAAATTCCAATAATAATCAACTGAATAATCCCTCTGCTCCACCAACTATTCAAAGCTTTCAAATCACTAATAAAGATCATGTCCGGGGAAATTTTAATGCCCCCGTTACTTTGGTAGAATTTTCGGATTTTGAATGCCCTTTCTGCGGCCGCGCCTATCCGACTTTTCAAAAAATCTTAAATGATTACCCCGACCAAGTTCGTTTGGTTTATAAACAATTCCCACTAACTTCTATTCATCCTAATTCCCAAAAAGCTGCCGAAGCCAGCGAATGCGCTTCGGAGCAGGGAAAATTCTGGGAATATCATGATAAATTATTTGATAACCAAGCGAGTGGCTACAGCATTGACAAATTTAAACAATGGGCCAAAGAACTAAATTTAGACAGCGGTAAATTTGATAATTGTTTGGATGGTGGCAAATATGCAAGTAAAATTACAGCTGACCAACAAGAAGGCCAGGCCAAAGGAGTAAACGGCACGCCAGCCACCTTTGTTAACGGCCAATTAGTCAGCGGCGCTCAACCTTATGAAAATTTTAAGCAAATAATTGACAGTTTATTATAAAATAGGGGGTAGAATATTTTGCCTGAAAGGCAAAATATTCTACCCCCACCTTCTTTCCCCCTTGAGGGGGTTGGGGGGTGAATTATTCTTATGAAGAAATACTAATACTATCATGAGAAAAATTGATCCAATTATTTTAGGAATTATTGGCATAACAATAATAATCTTTGGAGGGATCATTACTGTTGCCGTCCTTTCTCAAGAAAAACCAATTTCTCAATACAATGTCAATGACAATGAGCGGCCTAAATTATCAATTGGCGAGACCCGGTTTGATTTTGGAAAAATTAAATTAACTGATATTAAAACCCGAGAAGTTGCCATAAATAATATCGGCAACCAGCCCCTGATTATATCTGATTTTAAAACTTCTTGCGATTGTACCTTTGCTCAAGCGGTGATTAACGGGGAAGAAAGTCCGCGTTTTTCCATGAGTGGTAGTGCTAATTGGCAGGGAGAAATTGCCACGCAAAGTTCAGCAATTATAAAAATAATTTATGAACCACAGGTGATGCCGGTTAAAGGTAAGGTTAACCGCCAGGTTGTTTTTAAAACCAATGATCCAGAGAATCCTTTAATTAATATTAGTTTTACCGCTGAAGTAGAATAGAAGGGGCCAGCGGTTCTGTCCCGCCGCAGGCGGGACAGAACCGCTGGCCAGGAAAAAACTAAATGCTATATCTTGTATTAATCAATGGTTTAATAGATTCATTTAACCCCTGTGCGATTGGGGTGCTGATATTTTACTTAACCCTGCTCATCTCTTTAAAAGTTAACCGCAGACTTTTTATCAGCTTTGGTTTGTTTTATATCCTGGCGACTTATACCACTTATTTATTCATCGGTCTCGGGCTTTTAAAAGTAATTCATCTTTTTGGGGTTCATAATTTTTTCGGCTGGGTGGCGGCCTTTTTAATAATTATTCTGGGATTATTTAATATAAAAGAATATTTTTTGCCTTTTTGGAAAATCCCCCTGTTGTCTGCTATTCTCAGCCGCTGTCGCATTCCTAAATGGAAGCCGGAAATTACCATTGTCTCCGCAATTACCTTGGGCTTCTTAATCGGCATTTGCGAATTCCCCTGTTCTGGCGGCATCTATTTAGCAACGGTTGCCTTATTATCTGCTAAAGCAACTTTCTTAAAAGGAGTTATCTACCTGCTCTTGTATAATTTAATGTTTATCTTACCGTTAGCTGTTTTATTTCTAACTGCAAGTTATAAACCAATATTTCAATTTTTTCAAAAATTGCATAGCAGTACTTTTTCAATAATTAAATTAATTATGGGACTTTCAATGTTAGTTTCTGGTGTGTTATTATTAATTTGGTTAATTTAATAATATGAAAAAAATAATTTCTTATTTAATAATTTTAATAATTCTTTTAACAACGCCTTTTTTAGTTCTTGCCCAAGCGGAAGATCATATTGCCCGCGAAGAAGCTGAAGGAAAAATTATCTGGCAGCAGCTGCAAAACAAAGAATTAATCTGTGCCAATTTAACTGATGACAATTTCGCAAGCTTGGGTGAATTTTTTATGGGTCAAAGATTAGGTAATTCTCACTCAGCAATGAACCAAATGATGATTCAAATGATGGGCGAGGAAGGTGAAGAACAAATGCATATTGTAATGGGCAAACGGCTCTCTGGTTGTGATACTCAAGCGTCGTTTCCAGCCGGAAGCAACGTCTGGTTGCCTATGATAAATATGATGACAGGCGGCATGATGGGTAATTGGTCGAACCCATCCACTTTAAGTAATTTTAACAATTCTATGATGGGAAATTTTTCAAATAATCCAATGGGATGGTTCGGTTTTGGTTGGATATTTATGATCATCTTCTGGGTATTAATCATTTGGGGAATAATCGCTTTGATTAATTGGTTAGCAAAACAAGGCAGAGAAGAAAAGAAAAACCAAACTGCTTTAGATATTCTGAGAGAACGCTATGCCAAGGGCGAGATTGATAAAAAAGAATTTGAACAAAAGAAAAAAGATTTGACATCTTAACTTTATGAATGTTGCTAGGGCAAAATTTAAAGCACGGCTATATTTTTTACTTAGCATGCTTTTTATTTCTTTAATTGCTCTCTCTACCCCACATATTATTCACGGCCATTTTATAATCCCCCAGCCTTATGCTCAATCAACGATATTGTTTATAGATTTAATTGTTGCTTATATTCTTTATTATTTTTACCAAAAAAAACTTAAAAAACTTAATCAAGTTGAAAATGAACTTATGTCGGCCTATGAATACATCGGCCTGGTTAATAATAAAATGCAGTTAATTAATGATTTTATTAATAATTTACCTATTAACAACCCAGAGAGCAAAACACAAAAAAAATGGTTTTTTAAAAACCTCCTAAAGAAGATTGTTGTTTCTGTTACTAGGGCTAAATTGGGTTTATTGAGATTCATTGACCGGGAAAATAATAAAACTATTAGTGAATTTTATTATAATCAAAATGATCAACCCAATGATCTAAAATTATCAAATAAAGAAATTATCAAAGGTCATGACAATATTTCAAAAAACGGATTAACAATCCTAAGAAGTGATTTTCCTAAAACTAAAATAACCTGTGTCTTCTGTTATCAAGATAATAATCAATTAATCGACTATAAATTACTAAAATCATTACTTAATCAAATACATTTATTATTTTTAATTATTAATGTAAAACAAAGCGTTAAATTATAAAAATATGCAAATAATTGGAATAATCTTAATTGCCTTGGTGATTATTATTTATCTTTTATGGCTATGGTTTATGAAAAATCAAAAGGCGGTAGTGGCCCAAGAATCAAACGGCCGACAAATTTTTAATATTTTAGTCAAAGGAGTTTATTCACCCGGAGTTATCAAAGCAAAAATTAATCAACCAGTTAAAATTAACTTTAGGCGTGAAGAATCTACCGAATGCTCCCGCTTCGTCAATTTTCCTGATTTTAAAATTAGGAAAGAATTACCCGAGAGGCAAACTGTTGCTGTTGAATTTACCCCTAATAGAAAAGGCGAATTTTTGTTTACCTGCGATATGTCGATGTATCAAGGGAAACTAATAATAGAATAACTCAAAATTCAAAATGAAAAAATCAAAATTACAATTCAAAAATCAAAAGTCTAAAGAGTTTTTAATTTTTATTTGCAATTAAATTTTAATTAAGTACTAAATCTTATATGTCTGAAAAAAATAATAATACAATTAAGAACGCCTTCCAGATTTCCGGCATGCACTGCGCTAGTTGTGCTTTGATAATTGAAAATAGTTTACAAAAAGCAACTGGAGTAAAAAATGCCAGCGTAAATTATGCCACCCAAAAGGCAATGGTTGAATATGATGCAAACGATACCAATGATCAAAAAATCATTGAGGCGATAAAACAAACTGGCTATCAAGCTGGTTTAATTAATAAAAACGAACAGGTTGATTTTGACGCTCACGAACAAGTTAAAAATAATGAAATAAAAAAAGAAAGAAATTACTTTTTCTTAAGTTTAATTTTATCACTGCCAGTGCTTATTTTAAGCATGCTCTTAAGGGATATGTCATTTTTAAGCCGGGTGATTCAGTTTATTTTGGGCGGTATTGTTCAATTTTATATTGGTTTCCGTTTTTACCGCGGTACTTATTATGCCTTAAAAAATAAAGCTGCTAACATGGATACTTTAATTGCCATCGGTACCAGCGCCGCTTATCTTTACAGTTTAGCCACCACTTTTTTTATTGAAGGTGAGGTTTTTTATGAAACTTCCGCTTTATTAATAACTTTCGTAGTTTTAGGCAAGTGGCTCGAAGCCAAAGCCAAAGGCAAGGCTAGTGAAGCCATAAAAAAATTAATGGGATTACAAGCCAAAACTGCGAGAATAATAAAAAATGGCAAGGAGATAGACATCCCCATAAAGGATGTGGTTGCTGGTGATATAATTCTCGTACGGCCAGGAGAAAAAATTCCGGTTGACGGGAAGGTAATTGACGGCTATTCAAGTGTTGATGAATCAATGATTTCCGGAGAAAGCCTGCCGGTAGAAAAAGGAATAAATAACTTCGTAATTGGCGCCACTTTGAATAAAACCGGCAGTTTTAAATTTCAAGCGACTAAAGTCGGCAAAGACACGGTCCTGGCGCAAATTATTAAAGTAGTTGAAGATGCCCAGAGTTCCAAAGCCCCCATTCAAAAATTTGCTGATACGGTCTCTGCTTATTTTGTGCCGACAGTGGTGGCTATTTCCTTAATTACTTTTATTAGTTGGTATTTTCTAGCGCTTTCTCCTTTTGTCGTTGCGCTTATGGCCTTCACTGCTGTTTTAGTTATCGCCTGTCCTTGCGCCTTGGGCCTGGCCACGCCAACCGCCATTATGGTGGGCACGGGCAAAGGCGCAGAAAATGGCATTTTAATTAAAGGCGGTGAACCTTTGGAAATTGCTAATAAAATTAAAACTATTGTTTTTGATAAAACCGGCACCTTAACCAAGGGTAAACCCGAAACCACGGACGTTGTTTCTTTTATAAATAATAAGGAAGAGGTTTTAAAACTTGCGGCTTCCTTGGAAAAAAATTCAGAACATTCTTTGGCAGAAGCCATTATTAATCGGGCTAAGGAGAAAAACTTAAATTTAACTGACCCTGCTCATTTTGAAGCCATAAGCGGACATGGCGTAATTGGCGAGGTTAGTGGAAAAAACATTCTGGTTGGCACGGAAAAATTAATGGTAAAATATAATATTAAGTTAGAACCTAAAATCCAAGACCAAAAAATCAAATTAGAAAGCCAGGGTAAAACTGTAATGATTGTCGCCCAGGAAAATAATATTATTGGTTTAATTGCTGTAGCTGATACTTTAAAAGAAACAACTCCAGCAGCAATGGCTATTCTGCAAAAAATGGGAATTAAAACCATAATGATTACCGGCGATAATCAGCGGACTGCCGAAGCCATCGCCAAACAAGCGGGCATTGATGAAGTTTTAGCCGAGGTCTTACCCGAAGAAAAAGCCAGTGAGATAAAAAAGCTCCAGGCTCTGGGAGAAAAAGTCGCCATGGTTGGCGACGGCATTAACGATGCCCCAGCTCTTGCCCAAGCCGATCTTGGAATTGCTATGGGCAGTGGCACTGACATTGCCATAGAAACCGGCGGCATTATTCTGGTTAAAAATGACTTAGAGGATGTGGTCAGCGCGATTAAATTGAGTAAAGCAACAATGAATAAAATCAAACAAAATATGTTCTGGGCGCTATTTTATAACAGTATTGGCATTCCGATTGCTGCTTTAGGATTATTAAGAGCGGAATTTGCCGGCTTGGCCATGGCTTTAAGCAGCGTGTCGGTTGTTACTAATTCATTGTTATTAAAAAGGAAAAAGATAGGTTAAACCTTGACAAATTAATATAATGTGCTATCATATAATACCTAAGCAGAGGACTCCTCGTAATCTGTCCGGCTAAGACAAAGAAAAAACCCTAATCCTCCTAATCTAGAAAGGGGAAAAATGAACCTAAGTAAAAAAGCTATCAAAGCTTTTGAAGAAGCCCATTTGCAGGCTACGGTTCAAGAATTTCTAAGAAATCCAGCGGTATCTTCAGAAGATTTGCTCTTTGGCATCTGGGAAAACGCCACCCATAAATTATTTAAAGAAACCACAGAGGGTTGTCCTTGCCAAAATGGCGATCAGACCAATTGTTTTCTTAATTTACCAACAATAGTTAAAAAACAGCTATTTAAACCTGGAAATATATTCAGTTTTGAAAAATTTCTTGACCGTCATCAGAAGGGATTACAGAAAATAAAAAAACAATCGTTACGTTTGGATTAGCGATCGGGCATCAACTGATGCCCCTTTTTATTTCAGAAAATTATTGTTTTAAATAAAAATCCCGATAAACAAATTCTGACTTGTGTTTTCTTCTCATAGCTTCGATAAATTCCTGGTCAGTCTGGGTTAATTTTTTCTTAGGGAAAACCTTGGCGGGTATTCTTAGTCTAATAAATTCAATGTCTTCAAATGGCACCTCTCCAGTATAAGAACAATCATAAGCATAAAAAATATCCTTACTGACACCTTTTGCCACCGCTGAATGGGAAAGGTTCTTACGACTGCCTTTAAAACCGATGATGGTCGGCGTGCCTAAACTAAGATTTTGCCCCTCTTTATAACAATTACTAAGGGCTTCACTTAAATTATTTCCAAAAACCTGGACACAATTATTATACTTATAATTATCACCCTGAATACTTTTTGTGGTTTGGTCGAGGATTGGTGCAACCACCAAAGAATTTTTTTTAACTAAAGCTTCTATTATTTCTTTTAAATCCTCCATTCTGACAAAAAACTCATCATCACCTTTTAATTTTTCTTTTTTTATCTTCCTAAACGCTTCCTCTATATTAACGTCGGGTTGCAAAGTATAACCATTTTCTAAAAAAATATTTTTAACTAAAAAATAAATTCTTTCCATGGCCTGTTCAAAATTTCTTTTAAAATCCAGATCTCTGTCCAGCCCTTCTAATTCTTCAATGGCCGATGATTTTTTGGGACTTTCAAGAATTTTTTCCATATATATTATTACTAAGGCGTAATTTCTAAATTAACTGGCGCTGGGGTGTACTCAATGGTTGCAAAGATATGCTCAAAAACGTCCTGATAATCCTGGCTATTCATTCCGTAAAGTTTGCAGGAATAATTTAAATCCTGGTTGTCTTCACCTCGCCAATTGGCAAAATCGTTGCGGTGCATAAAAATTAAAACTGGTTCGTCTTGATAATCTTTCCAAGTCCATAATTCCACGCCATAATTGTTATTATTGGCTTGATAACTGCGGCCATTATCCTGGCGATATGGTTCAAATCCGGATTCATAACCTAAACGGGCGATGGGGCATTCGATGGTAAAGACTACCCCGCCGTTTTCATTTAAAAAATCCCTGGCTTCATAATAAGCTTCGGCCGGGTCGCCTAATTTAACAATATCATTGGCTTGCCAATTTTTGGGAAATTCAAATTGAAATTCGTTAATTTTAAATGTTTGCCATTGGTCAGCGAGGGCGATTTCTGCATTTTCTTTGAGTGAAATAAACTGCGCTTGTAAATTTTCTAATTTTACTTGCCAGTCCTGCTGCAGGGTGGCGATTTCTTTTCTGGTTTTACTTAGTTCGCTGGATTGCCAGAGATAAATTCCGCCACCAACGATAATGGCGGTGATTAAGACGGTTAAAACAATTATCAAGGCATTTTGTGAATCCTGGTTAGTTATTTTTTTCATTTCCGGATTAATTGGTTTACTGGGAGTTTTTAAAATTTTTGTTTGCGGCATAATTTTAATGTTATTTTTTATTCTGCTTTTTAAGTATAACAAATTTTTTCTTGGCAGTAAAAAAGCCCCTTCCTTATTGGTTAATGGAAGGGGCCCTAGCAAGGCGAGTCAATCAGGCCGTCTGAATCTGCCTCAGAATAATATCCTGCAGCCGCTTCTTCTCCTGCTCGCTGAATTGCTGGTTGGCCATCGCGCATAATTCCTCCTCTAGTTGGTGATAGCTGATTTGTTCGTGCTCATAATCTTGGATAAGCTTTCTGAGCACTGGACCGAATTTTGGGCTTCTCCCTAGATAAAGGTAGAAGCTGATTAGCTCTGGTCTGCCCCTGATTTTGATTTTAATCAGGAATTTACCGAGCCTTGCCGGCAAGCCATTAGCGATCTTTAGCATTTTAGTGTCCCCCTTTGATATGGTTATCCATTTTGGCTTGTGAAATTTATTTAACTTTATTAAAAAACATTTGTCAAGATTATATCTTGTTTATAGCTTGTTAATAACTTGTTTAAAAAAATAATGCCTTGCAAAAATGTAATCATTTGCTATAATCATAAAAAATCTTGCGGGTGTCGTATAACGGCTATTATGCAACCTTGCCAAGGTTGAGAAGAGGGTTCAACTCCCTTCACCCGCTCCAAAAACCGCCCCTACTAGGGGCGGTTTTTGATTTTATTATTAACTAATTTTTATAATTTTTTGCCTGGAAGTTAATCCTTTTGTAATCTGTATTTTATTTTTATGCACCTGGTAATAATTTGAAAGAAGTTCTATCAACTCAATATTAGCCCTGCCATTAATCGGCGGGGCTTTTAATTTAACTTTTAAATTGCCTTCTAAATCCTCTAAGATTGATGCTGTTTTCGCCCTGGGCGTAACTTTTACTGATATAATTTTTTCCATTTTAATAAAAAGTTATGGATAGGAGGTTCAGGGAGGTGAATTATTTTACTAAGATAAATCATTAACAGTTATTAACTTTAATGATTTGTTTTCTGTATTTAATACCGCAAAAGTCGGCGGATAAAATTGATTAGCAACATTGCCGGGATTTACTAAACGAGTTCCTTGAAAATTTTCTTCCCAAGGCTTATGGGTGTGCCCATGGAAATAAATATCAAAATAATTTCTCTGCTCATTAATTTTTAAATAAGCATCTTCTGGTTTATGAGTAAAACCGATTTTCAAGCTGCCTAATTCAACCTCGCCATAAGTTTCCCAGACCTGACAATTTTGATGCTTGTTCTTTATTTTATTATAATCCACATGGCCCTCGTCCATATTGCCAAGTACGGTAAAAACTTCACCTTCAAATTCAGCTAATTTATCAAGAGTCAGCTCAGTCCCGAAATCGCCTAAACAAATAATTTTTTCTATATTGTTTTCCCGGCAATAACGCAAAACCTTGTCTAAGTTCGACAAATTATCATGAATGTCGGAAATTACTGCGATTTTCATTTTTATTTAAAACTATTAATTAGTTAATTAACGGTTGGCGGCTTTTGAATAAAGCGACCAACCGTTTTACTGGTTCTCATTGTCTCACTCTTAAGGGATTAATTACTTTCTGGCCATTATATAATTCTAATTCTGTTAGGGGAACCTTGCGAATGTTTTCCCCATCGTCAATGTAAGCCCAATCACCGCCATTGCTACCTACCTCACCGCCCTTCATTGTTGAAAATTCCGTTGCCGTGACCCCGTGTAAATGCCATCTTTTTCCTCCACAAACTACTTGGCACATTCTTCCTCTTTTTTTAGTTTGGGGATTTTTATTTTAAATTTCTAATTTTTTTTAAGACTGCTAAATCAGTTTCATAGTCTCCTCTTTCATCATCTGGCGTTTCTAAAACCATATTAATATTTTTTAATCTTGGATGATGAACGAAAGCCTTGAATCCTTCCAAACCGATTTTCCCGAGTCCAAGATGTTCGTGTCGGTCTTTTCTTGAATTGAGATCAAACTTAGAATCATTAATGTGAATTAACTTCAATTTATTTAAACCGATTATTTGATCAAATTTTTTTAAGGTTTTATTAACGGCTTTCTTGTTTCTTAAATCATAACCCGAAGCAAAGGCGTGGCAGGTGTCAAAGCAAATCCCAACGTCCTTTCCTAAACTACCAAGGCCTTTTATAATTTCATTTAATTCTTCAAATTGATCACCAATAATCTCACCGCCACCCGCGGAAATTTCCATCAGAAATTGGGTGATGCCCCGATAACCGCTTAAAATCTTTTTTATCCCTTCAATGGTTTTTCTCATGCCTTCTTTCTGCCCGCGGTCTTTGAAACTGCCTAAATGGCTCATCACATATTTTACGCCCAATAAACTGCCACGTTCTAATTCTTCGCGAATTACGGCAATTGAACCATAACGGATGTTATTTTTTCCTGAAGCCAAGTTAATATAATAAGGAGTGTGAATATAACCTTCTTTTTGTTTGGCTTTTTTAAAATTATTTTTAAAAGCCGTGATAATCGGCTGGCTTAAAGGTACGGCCTTGCCGCCTTGCGGCGGCCGGGAAAAAAACTGAAAAACCTCGCCGCCGATCTTAGCGGCATTTAGGGGGGCATTAAATAATCCGCCGGCAGCGGAGATGTGAGCACCGAATAACATCTTATTAATAAATTAATTTATTTTATCTTAACACTTTTTAGATAATGAGACAAATAAAAAAACTCCTGTCAAAGAATCGACAGGAGTCTCCTAGTAGACGGCTACATTTTAAACGATTTTTCCAGATAAGTGATTGCTTTAAGAAGAGAGAAATTGTCCTGATCGTCGCGCAAACCCGATTCTGCGTCCCAGCTTAGCTTGGGGTATTTTTTTATCAAGGGTCTTATGTTTTCAAGGGTTTCCGCGCAAAGCCCGCCGGCAACTCCTAAATCTACGCTATCTCCTAAAGTGGAAAGTTCGGCCAGACAACGGTCTGCCAACTCCACATCAATGGTTATTCCTTTACCGCGACTGCAATCGAACAGCAGATAATCGGCAACCGTCTGGTAATTAGCGGCTAATTCCGCCAATCTTTCGGACGAGCCTTCGGCTTTCTGCAGCCAATCTTTATTGATTTGAAGGATCAACTTGATCTGCGAATAGCGGGTTTTAAACTTACCCAGTT
>Ga0214473_10002997_pt1 | contig 20669 bp, 11 predicted proteins | sample RVTome_7_FD_203509 | JGI IMG/M metagenome (GOLD analysis project Ga0214473, IMG submission 203509) | Soil microbial communities from uranium-contaminated site in the Upper Colorado River Basin, Wyoming, United States - RVT98D197 | ecosystem: Environmental > Terrestrial > Soil > Contaminated >... | reverse complement strand
GCCGCCCACGCCCCCCCCGCCGCCGCCTTCGCCGCCCACGCCGCCCATGCCGCCGCCCCTCATGCCGCCGCCCATGCCGCCCATGCCGCCGCCCATCATGCCGCCGCCCATCATGCCGCCGCCCATCATGCCGCCGCCGTAGCCGCCCATGCCGCCGCCCATCATGCCGCCGCCCATGCCGCCGCCCATGCCGCCGCCCATCATGCCGCCACCCATCATGCCGCCGCCCATCATGCTGCCCAACGACTGGCCCATCATCATGCCCTGCATCCCGCCGTATTGGGCCGGCTCACCGACCAAGTCGGTAATGTCATACACGCGGGGCACCATCTTGTCCGGGAGCGTCTCCTGTGTTGCTATTCGAATCACTCCTTCGTCAACAACGTAGTTGAGCGGATAGATCTCACTTGAAACGCCAGCCAACAAAAGCTCAAGGGCCTTGCGGACCTTGACGCCGGTCAGTGGATCCATGCCGGCCGGCGTGGTCGGCTCAACCTCGCCCAGCTCGAGCAAATCCTTCCAGTTGGGCTGTATCTGCAAAGGAGGGGTAACGGCATTTGCCAGTTGCCTTATCACTTCGGCAAACGTCGTTCCCTGTGTCAGGTTTGGCAAATCGACAGTCTTTTCGAGTCTTTCATAGACGTTGGCATCAACGGGATCCAAGCCGATGGGCTTGTCCGGCTGACGCGTCGGTTTCTGGACAATCTCCCGCCAGTTCTTGGGATAGGTAAGCTCGTCGGCATACGGAATGCCCGATATGGTGGTCTTCAAAAGGATATCCGCTTTTTGTTTTTTCGCTTCTTTCTCCACGTCAAGTTGCTTGCGGAAATAAACCGTATCTTCCAGCGTGTCCTTCAGTATCAGCGCCTCGTTATGTTGGGGGTCCAGCGCCAGCAGGCTATCCAACTGGCCGAGAGCTGCTTCGTATTGCTGCTGTTTCTGATACTCCCGAGCGTTCTCCATCAGTTCGGCAATTCTTTTTTGCCGGTCGGTTTCCATCTGCTCTCTGAAATGACGCTGCGCTTCCGTTGCCGCTTTACGTTTTTCCTCCTCTGCCTTGACGGCCTGCTCCTTCTGTTTCTCGCCGATTTCCACGGCCAGGGCCTGGAGTCTCTCACTGTGCGTCTTGAAAAGCTCTTCTCCAAGGTCAATCTGATTCTCATTCACGACAAACTGGGCTGTCTCGACTGCTTTGCCAGCTTTGTCGAACTGGCCTTCGCCGATGTGAGTACGAGCCTTCGTAGCTGCATCGTTGACAACGGCCTCGGTATGACTTCGCACGATGTTTCTTCTTCGGGTGATTTGTTCGATTTGGCTTCCCTCGCCTGTTCCCGGTGACGCAACCTTGGTCGGCTGAACAGCATTTGTCCCGGCGGCCGCAGGCGCAGTCGGCTGCTCGCTGACCACCGGCGGTTCAACAGGTTCCGATGCGGAAGTGTTTTCCTGGGCAGCGTCTGACTGAGTGAGTTCCTGCTTGGCAAGTTTCGGTCCCCCGACTTCGGGGCTGACAACCTTTGGCTCAATGACAGGCGCGATATCAGGATTCTTCTGTTCGGCAACGGCCGGCTTGCCGGCCCTTGCGGGCAGGGCCCTGTCGATTTCCGCCAGGGTGCCTTCAATGCTTTTCTTCATTGCCGGCGGGATTAGACCGCTGGCGGCAACTTCGGCAAGACCAACACGGGCCTTCTCGAATTGGCCGCCGCGGTAAAGCTGCATGCTGTTTCGATAAAGCTCGGCGATCTGTTTGTTCCGGTCATCCTGCTGCTTGTCAGGCGTCCTGATCTGTTCGGCGATCTTCTCCAGCTTCTGCGAAGCCGAGAGTCTCCGGTCCTCGACCGTCTGAGAGTGGGCTTTCTGCTCGGCTATCTGAACGTTTATCTGCCCCAGGACCTCGGCGATCTGCGTGCGCTCGTCCTGCCGGAGGAACTCGCTGGCGGTGAGACCCTCAAGAAGGGTCCCGGCCTCAACGAGCTGGTCCTGCTTGATCAACTGGTTGACCGTCGCGAACGTTTCCAGCGTGCGTTTACGCTGCGTTGCAGCGGTCTGCGCCTTCTTCGTGAGCGTGCTTAACTGCTCGCGCCCGGCCGCCGTCAGATACTCCTGATATCCCTCGGCCATGTGGAAGGTTTTGAGGGCTTGTTCAAAGTACCCCCTGTCGTATTCTTCCTTCCCGGTCTGAACATAGTTCTGGACTAATCGACAGAACGCTGCCTGCCGGTCAGTCGCTCCACTCTCCTGTGACGGGGCCGCCTGAGAGATTGTGGCAATCAACAACAGAAACGATGCCGTGACACCAGACAGGAACCTCCTGCCAAAGGAATTGGTCAAGAAACTCGGCTTGCTCAAAATAAACCTCCTGCCAAAAACCCACCCTGATAGGGGAATTCTGAATTATTTACTGTTACTTACACCCGACCTCCAGTTTCAAGAATCGACCGGACTTACAACAACTCAGTGTATAAGAAAACAATTCATTTTGCAAGAGAAAAATTTGATTTATGCCCCTGTGGCCAATAATATGTAGGTTTCTATCCGCCGGGCTTTGGAAACCGCGTGGAGGGGGGGAAAAAAACGCCGTGCAGGTAGCGGCTTTTTTGTGCTGATAATGCCGATTTGCAAGGGGAAACCGCAGACATGGTGGCCGAGGTAACGAGTCATATAACAATGCCTCCGCTAATACTGGCAGTGGAGACGTCCAGCAGAATGGGTTCGGTGTCGCTCGCTCTTGGCGCGAAAATGATGGTAGAAAGCCGATTTTCAACCCCGTTAAGGCACAGTGCGGAGATTTTTCCAGCGATCCGCGGCCTCTTGGATCGCCTCGGCCGAGAGCCTTCGCAGATTGAGCATGTCTATATCTCCTGCGGACCCGGCAGTTTCAGCGGCCTGCGCATAGCCGCGACACTTGCCAAGATGATGAACCTGGCAAACGCTGCACGCATCGTGGCGGTCGATACGCTTGATGTCATCGCGGCAAATGCTGTCGATCTCGCGGGAGCTGGCTGCCGGTCGATCTCGGACCACTCAGAGCCGGCCGGGAACTGCCAAAGACTCGCCGCGATCCTCGATGCCAAGCGAGGCCGCTTTTTCATAGCGGTCTATGAGCGACAAGCCGGCGACGAATGGGGAGCGGCGGGGGCCGGAATCTGGAGAAAGGTGCTTGCGGATTCGCTGATGACTATTCCTGAGTTCCTCGCCCGGTTTGCCAACGGGCAAGCCCGCCTACCGTCTGTCGGGCAAGAGCCCATCTGGCTGCTTGGGGACGGGTTGGTGTACTACAAGGACAGTTTCCAGGCTGAGGGCGTTCGCTTCTTTGAGCAGACATACTGGAGCCCGCAAGCCCACAACGTGCACGTGCTTGGCTGGCAGATGGCTCTTAGAGGCCAATTTGCCGACCCTTTGGCGCTGACGCCGAACTACATCCGCACCCCGGACATCACGATGAAATCACGCTGAATGTTCGATCACAGCGCAGAGAAATGGGTCTGGGAGCAGGGTTGCTGCTCCCAGACCCCACAACATTCTCAGTCCGAACCACACGCGTGAGTCTGATTCGACACACGCTCATAGTTCACATTCTTCATGCCGACGACGTGATGCCAGGCGCCGTCATTGACTACGGTTGCACCGGCGGAGCGGGAGCAAATACAGCCGAACCGCCTTTGGCCACGTCGTTCAACAGAATGCGGGTTCCATCGGCAAGAACTTCATGCAGTTCAAGCGCTGCTCCGCCGCCGCGTTCGATCGAACGTGCTCTGAGAGTATAGAAACCATCTGCCTCGACGTAGAAGACGTAATCCCTGTTGGAAGTTCCCTTAAACTCTTCGGTCCTGCCGATTTCGACTCCGCCGATTACGATGATCGTGCCGTCATCACTATTGGCGCCGATCTCATGCCGACCTGCGGTCAACTGGATGGAGCCGCGAATCTCGGTCGCGAAGTCATTATCGTCGTCGCCGGCGGCCGGATCCAGTGCCGGGACTTCAAGCGGATCGATGGCGGGGAACGATGAATCAGGATAGCCGTTACCTTCGTTGAAGGCACCGTTGCTGCTGGTATCACGCAGGTTGACGAATACGTCGATTCGAGTCCCATCGGCATTGGGATCAGGGGGAAGTCCCATCCACAGGCCGGTATCGAAGATCTCGTTCATACCGGCGAAATTCATTTGATCAGGCGCCTGGGCCTTGAGCGTATGAATGAGGAACCCGGGGACGTTGCTCGTTGCTGCTCCGAGGTTTGCAGAAGCCGGAACCTGAGGTGCAGTAGCAAAGCTCCAGACCTTGGTGCTTGAGAGCGGCATGCTTCCATCGGCGGCAATCTCATCTATACGCCAGTAGTAGGTCGTGCCGAAATTCAGGACTCCGGGATCGAAGGTGGCCGCGGCCAGACGGCCTCGATAAACGCCCGATGTATCGGTGGCGTTAGCATCCGCTACCGCAACGGCATCGGCGCCGAAGTACACATCGTGCTCGACAGCCCCTACGCCGGGCGTCCACGACAGGATCGGTGTAGAGCTCACACCACGAGCGCCGTTGGCCGGATCGGGGGAAATCGCCAATTCTACGTCTCTACCAAGATTCGCGACAGCATCGGCACTGAGGGCGTAGTCGTACAGCATGACGTCGTCCATCAGGCCGTCGTAGAAGCAGTTCCCGCTGCCCGTGCCGACGGGCCGGCCCAAACGCATGACCGCGAAACTCTTGACGTTCGTATTGTGCGCTGCATAGCCTACTTCGAAACCGTCAACGTACAACCTCACACCATCTACCAAGTCCCACGTGGCCGCCACGTGTCGCCAACCGGTACCGCCGACATCAGGGCCGTTGATGGTAATGTCGCTGGTGCCGGCGACATCTTGTTCGAGGAAGAAGTCCAACTGGCCGTTGCCGGGATCGTCGATATTGATATGCATCTCATTCTCACCGCCGTAACCGTCGCCGGCGGAGGTCTGGCAGGCCCACCAGAGCATGCCTTCGTCGTTGTTGGCGGCATCGCCCTGGGTGGTGTTGATCCACATCAGGATGGAGCCTTTAGCCGTGGTCACGATACCCGGCGGCAGCTCAACATAATTCTGGTTGTCGCCGAAGAATTCCATCGCAGAGTTGGACAAGCCGGGCGTCCACGGAACTTCCACGCCGGCAACATACGGCTGGTTGACGGCTCCGGCGATAACACCGTGGTTTCGATGTCCGGAGTAGTCGACGACAGTCGTGCCGCCCGGGCCTTCCTCGAACGTCCACGCACCAACCAGATTCGGATCGGTCACCGGTATCACCGGCGGCGTCGAGAAGCTCCACACCGGGCCGGCAACAACTCCGCCTGGAGCGAACTCATCGACTCTCCAATAATAGACCTTACCATCCTCCAGCGCCGGGGCTTTGTAGGACGCGACGGGCTGCATCATGGATACCGGCGGCAGCGCTGCCGGATCCGTGCCCAGGTAAACGTTGTGCAATATGGCGTTCTTGCCGGCCGTCCAGCTTAGATCGGTACTGAGGATGTTGATGGCGCCGTCGGCCGGCTTCGGGAAATGGGCCTCGCGAGGCAGCGTGGTAAAGCTCCAGACCATACCTGGAACGACAGTCAGATCGGCCTCGACCGCATCCACCCTCCAATAATAGGTCACGCCCGGATCGAGGGCTACGACCTGTAGAGTCGCTGGGGCTGCGGGCTCACCAACCAGATCGGCGGCATCAATCGTCGCATCCGCGCTGAGATAGACCTTATGAGAGACGGCCAGGTCGCCGGCGGTCCACTCCAACGCAGCGACGTCAACGTCAATGGCGCCCACAGCCGGTTTCGGCGCCCGCGCAGTATGGACAAGCCAGGGGGATAGAAAAGCGCCATCGATGACGACCGGGCCGGCGCCGATCACGGGGCCGCCCCAGCCGACCGCGAGGTTATCGCCGCCGCCGCCTTCTCGATGCAGCACCTCGATGTAATACTTCTGACCCGCTTGCAACGTAATAGGGGCGGACTTCTGAGAGGGAAATTTGTCCCACTGCACCGCACTGGTGTAGCCAACCACCTCGGCAATCAACACCATGTTGGCCGGGTCGGCGTCGGTGCTCAGATAGAGCCGGTTGTGGTCATCGCCGGAGGTCCAGAAGGTGTAGTCACCGGTTTCCGGGGGATAAACGTAACCCCGGACGCGGGTCATGTAGTTGTCACCCCGGGTCGTCGGACCCTGCAGGAGCGCCGGGTGGCCGACCTCGCTTGGATTGTCGGGATAGTTGGCGTTCCGGCCATCCACAGCCTGGTTCAGGTCGCTGCCCGTGGTGCCATTGAACCATTCGAACAGAATGTTGCCCTTATCACCCAGGGCGGCCCCGGCACTGGTTGCCAGCCCAACAGTTAGGGCAAAAAACGTTAGATAGAACATTGCTCTGCGCATAACAATTCTCCTAAAATCAAGAATTTTGATATGAAAACGACCGATAAGGGTTCTTGCCTTTGCTGTGCTATATGTCTGCCCCGGACATACATAGTGCGACTTGATTTGAAATGACCTCCTTCCTTCACCCGTTAACAATTCATTCTTGCCGATTGGGCAAGAACCTTATCCCCAAAGCATACTGCTTCGGTGGTCTAATTCCGTCGATTGGCGATTACCGCTTGCCGATCTACAGAATCGAAGATCGCCAGTCGAAAATCAACAACGAAAGAACCCTTCACTCCGACGACAACCGTCCTGCAGACTGCCAGCGATTCCTGAAATCAACGCAAGTTGCGTTTACAAAATTTATCAAAATATTGCACTGCTGTCAACAAAAATCTTCCGATCAGAGCGAAACACAGCGAAACAGGTGCGATCAGCGCAGGGTGGCAGTCTTCAGGCCGCTTGAGGCAACCTCCCGCTCCGTCGGCATTTCAGCGACGCCGGACGGAAACGGGGGATTCCTGAAGAAAAAGGGGCCTATGCCGAATTTCATCAGCATAGGCCCCGTAATGATGCAAATCCACGGTGTCAGCCATGCACTCTTAATTGCAGGCTGAATTCCAACTTACGCTGCCATTTACGGCGCAGTCGTAAAGCTCCAAACATCGCCTTTGACCAATGCCGGCGGATTGAACTCATCGACACGCCAGTAATAGGTCGTACCCGGCAGAAGCGGACCGGGGTTTTTGGTCGTTAGCGGCAGCGGAGGCGCTCCGACGGCATTGGTGACGGTGTCAAGATTGTCGCCAAAATAAACGGAGTGCAACTTTGCCGCCAGACCCGGCGTCCAGCTAAGCTGTTTGTTTGTGGCTACGCCTGCGGCGCCATCAGCGGGATTGGGGTTGTGCGCCTTTTCCGGCAGCACCGAGAAGCTCCAGACAGCCCCTTCGTGGATCACGTTCGGATCGGCTTCAACTTCATCGACACGCCAGTAGTACGTGCTTCCGGGAACAAGGCCGTCCGGAACAGGCACGCCGGGAAGCCCGACACTAAGGTTCGTCGTGGTGACGTTGCCCGCGAGAGCTGCTGCCGCGCCGCTGGTCACATCGTCAAGGCTGCTACTGATATAGACGTTGTGCGAAACGGCTGTCACGCCCGCTCTCCAGCCGAGCAGCGCAAACTTCTGCGCCAAAACGGTACCCACGGCCGGATCGGGAACCTCGGCCCACAGAGCCACGAACGGCGAGAGGTAATAGCCGCTAATGACTGCTCGCGTGGGGCTGTCGGGACCCTGCCAGGCCACGGCGCAGTTGTCGCCACCGGTGCCTTCTTTGTACAGCACCCTGATGTAGTACTTCTGGCCGCCTTCAAGGTGAATCGGCCCTGAGGGAACCACATCGGCGTCATCGAAGTTGCGAACGCCGCCCGAGGCGGTCATCTTGGAAATCAGGACCGCGTTAGCCGGGCGATCATCGGTGCTCAGCCACAGTTCGCCATTGTCATCCGAAGCAATCCAGAACGTATATTCGCCTGAAGTGTCCGGATGGAGATAGCCGTGGATGCGGCTGCCGAAGTTTTCGGCGAAGTTGGTCGGCGTCTCGAACAACGTGACCTCATCGCTGAACGTCGGGTTGTACGGGTAGTTTGCGTTACCCGTGAGAAGCGAAACCGCATCTCCGCCGGTGATACCTTCCCAAACTTCACGAAGAATTGTACCTGTTCCTTCGCGCGGGGCCTTGAACATCCAGATATCACCGATGTACTTCTTGCCTTGGGCGTCGATTTCGTCGATACGCCAGTAATAAACACCACCCAGTGCCAGGCCGTTGGGATCAACGGTGTTGGGATCAAAGGTAGCCACGGTTTGGTTACCTATGAACGGCGGAGGACTGCTGGTGCCGAAATAGACGTCGTGCGAAACGGCCGTAACTCCGGGCGTCCAGCTCAAGGTTGCATCGAGGGCAACACCCGCGGCGAAATCAGCCGGATTGGGTGCCGTTGCCTCTCCGGGCGGAGTCGTAAAGCTCCACACGGTGCCGGCGGTTACCGTCCCGCTACCATCAATCTCGTCCACCTTCCAGTAATACGTGGTGCTGGGTTCAAGCTTGGGAGCGGAATTTCTGCCCGTCGTGGCGTCCAGCAATTTGGGTGAGCTGGAGGTGCCGAAATAGACGTTGCGCCAAACGGCATTGAGTCCCGGTACCCAACTGAGAACCTTATCCAACGGCACATTGACCGCTCCGTCAGCCGGACTGGGTGTAGTAGCCGCTTCACTGATAGCCCCTATGCGCAGCAATGGCGCGGCGGTATTATCCTCAACGGCTTCCGCACACCGAACGCCTGTGGAAGGATTGCACGGGTCGTCCTTGATTCTAAAGACGATCGCATTGCCGCTGGCCCAGCCGTCCTGTTTGAGTACCTCGTCGATAATGGAGGAGATATCCGGCGTCTGGAACTTGACGCCCACCGTTGGCCAGTTCGGCACTGCCCACGGCACCACCGCCGTCGTCCAGGATGGCCTGTTCGAAATGTCATAGGCCACGTCGGCAAACGGCTCGGCATCCGGAGTCAATTGGGCGTCAATCAGCAAATTGACCGGATCTGTGCCGCCCTTGTTTTCATCTACCTGAAACTCGATGCTTGAGGCAACGATTTGGATCCCAGCGGGAACACCGACATTGACAAAACGCAGGCCGATAATCTGAGGATCGCCCTTGCCTGTGTCTTCGTACGCCAATTCCAGATCGCTGCTGGTGATATCCATGTCGCCGTTGCGGTTGGCAATTCGCTCTTCGACGTCATCGGCGCCGTTGGTGATTCTCTGACTCACCGCCACGTTGCCAATCGCCGTCGTGAAGCTCCAGATAGGGCCGGTTGACTGCACCGCGCCGTCGGCGGCGATCCCATCGACACGCCAGTAGTAGGTCTGGCCAAGGGCAAGCACCCCGACGTCATAGCTCGATACGCTGATTGCGAGATTGCCCACGAACGCGCTTGCAGCACTGCCGTTGACATCCTCAAAGTTGTCGGCGAAATAAACCTTCTGTGAAGCCGCACCGCCCGGAGGCGACCAGCTAAGCAGAAGCGGTTTCTCTATAACCACACGCCAAGAGTTCAGCGTGGCACCGCCGCCGTACCAGTCATCGATTATCTTCAGTTCCCAGGTGCCTTGGGCATTGCGGCCGTCAAAGTCCCTCAGCCTGCCCTCGGGCTTGTACCTGCCCGTGAATGGGTCGCGCTTGCCTCCAATCGTCGTGGATGCCTCGTCATCGAGAATCGTATTGGTGAAACCGCTTCCCCAGCCAACGTCCGTGAACAGCTCCACCTGCTTCCCACCCGGGTCCTTGAGATAGACGTTGTAGTCGCCATTGTCGCCGGACACGGTCATGTCAAGCTCGATGTTCAGGTCCTTGATCTTGAATGAATCCGGCACGCTCAGCGTGGAGAGGCCCTCTCCCCAAACGGTCGTTCCGGGAGGAATGAAGTTCCTGTCCGTAACCGCCTTGGGCACGTCGCTGCTGAAATAAGTCCCAACCGCAGGTGCGAAAGCAGCTCCTGTTGCGCCGTTAGCGGGGTTTGGATCCTTGGCCAACGGAACCAGAGTAGCCAAATGCAGCAAGGGCGCTGCGCTCGCCTCGCCTTCGTAAGACTCGGTTTCGCGAAGTCCCGTGGATGGGTTGTCCTTGTCGTCTCTGATGATGAGCACAAGGGCGTTGCCGGGGCCCCAGCCGTCCAGGCTGACGATCTCCCGAATGATGCGAGAGATGTCCGGAGACCGGATTTTGTCGTTCACCGCGAGGCCGGCCGGTATAGACCACTTGACCTTCGCCGCGGTTGCCAGCCTGCTCGTAATGTCGCCGGCAACCTCCACAAACGCTGCGGCATTGGCGGTCAGCTCGCCTTCGATGATCACATTGACCGGCTCGTTGCTGCCTGCTTTGCTCACGGAGTCCATCTCGAACTCCACGTAGGCTCCGGCGATCGCGCCGCCCCGGTTGATCAGAGCACCCGGGAAGCGCAGGCCGATCACCTGTTCCTCCGTGGGAGGAGTCCCGCCAGTTTCGTAGGGGATTTCCAGGTCGCTGCTGCGGACTTCCATCTCGTTGTCATCAAGATGTTGTTCGGCACTGTCACTGGCCGAAGCGATTCGCATGTCAAGTCCGCTGGCTCCCGGGCCCGGCAGCGCTGCCAAATCAAGAGCCACGTCGCTGGTGATGATAATGCTGTCAAACAGCAGGCCATCTTCACGCTTGGCGATTTCGAGGGTGTGCGGCCCAGGCGGTAGCTCCCAATACACGTCATCGTCGTTATGGTTGTTGCTCTGGGCTACGTCCCAGCCCATAGCGTCACCCGGGACATCAAAACTATTGTCATCCACCCAGCCCGTCCCGGCCTGGTCCGGGTCTTCATGAGTCTGGCTGGTAGCGCCCGTGATCCGGATCCAGAACCCGTCGGAATCGTTCTTCTGGCTGCGCACCACGACTTTGTAAATTCCACCGGTCGCCACGAAATCGTAGCTGGCGACCCACTCGGCTCCGGGCGCGGCGTCGTTGCTGTTGCCGTCGCCGTTCTCCGAGCCGATGTGCTTTCCGCCGAACGAAGCCGGACTATCGTACTGCCGCCAGCTTGCTCCCAGGACGTCGGCGGATTCGGCTTCCCGGTAAATCTCATCGGGAGGCGCGACATCACCCAGCTCAATATACAGAGTCGGCAGTCGTCCGGCATTAGTGCCGGCCCCGCTGAAGGATTCGGCCTCCCGCATTCCCACCGACGGCTTGCTCGCGTTGTCGCTGATGATTAAGACCAACGCATTGCCGGCGGCCCAACCCTCCTGGTTGACGATCTCCTGGATGACGCTGGAGACGTCGGACGTCCAATCTTTATTGTGCGCTGTCAGCCACCGCCCAGGATTCCACTCGACGACCGCCGCTGTTCTCGGTCGGGCCGAGACGTTGAAGGCCGTGGCTTCAAAGGTGGGTGGATTCGGGTCCAACTGGCCATCGATCAAAAGATGCACGTCGCCAGCGTGCCGAGTATTATCCACGTCATCGGCATCAAACCGAACGTAGGCGCGCTTGACGATCTCGCCCTTGGCTATCTGGACGTTCGCAAACCGCAGACCCACAACCTGCAACTCATCGGGAGCCGGGTCGCCATCGTAGGGTATTTCCAGGTCGCCGCTGTCCAGCGGGATGCTCCCGTCAAGCGCCTCCTCAGCGTCGTCGCTTTCGGCAGCGAGCGGGATCACCAGAACCTGCCCCAAGGCCGTGCCGGCGCCGACCAGGCCCAGCATCAAAACAAAACAACCCAAAAGAATCAATTTCCTCCACATGATGTGTCTCCTTTTCTTTTTGACATTCTTGTAATGTAAATTGAATCGACCGATAACGATCCTCACGTCTTTAGAATATCTTACCCATGCTATTCTGCCCAGGATTAACAGGATAAGTCATTCCGATCCCACATCACCTCCTTTCCCACTCAATGGTCAACTCTGCCATCCGCGCACCAAAAAGCAAAGATCGTTACTTCGGGCACATGAACCCGACGGTCGTATTTCGACTCCGCAGTTCGCCTTTTTCTTCGCCGGAATAACGCGAAGAAACAACGGCTGCGCAGCAACAAACGCACGAACAAAACTCCTCACGTAACCACCTGTGCGGGTGCTAAGCTCCCGACTTCTCCCATATATACCAATTTTCCCAGCTTCCCGTCAACATGAATTTCGGAAAAAACATGGACGTAAATCTAATTTTTTTTCTTTTTCTGTCGGTCCCATCTCGTTGACTTCAACCGCCGGCATAAATCTCGCCATGCTGGCAGATCGGTCCGGAAGCGTTTTTTTGCACAGTTTTCAGCCCTCTTGGCTGCAATTTGCGTGCTATTCCCAAAAGGGCAAGCCTCAAATACGCGGTCGCCGAGATCATTCCCGGGACGATTGCGGACGCCATCCGCGGCTGCCTTTGAGCACCGGGTGGTACCGCTGTGAGACGGAAATCCCAATTATATTATGGAGTTGCACGGGATGCCCCGCCATCCTCTGCTCGGGGTGGAAAAACCGCGTTTTTCGTCTTCTGCAAGCTGCCTGGCGGTATCTTTTTCGGGGGGGCATGTGCCCGGTCAACGTGGCGAGAATCTCCCCGCCATGCTGTCTGAAGATTGTGTTATCCCGGCGGATTGCGTTATAATCACCTCAGTTCGCCCTCGCCGGAGGGTGCACGGGTCTGGCAGCACGATTGGATGCTTATGCGAAGAAACGGATTCACGCTTATCGAACTTCTGGTTGTAATCGCAATTATTGCACTGTTGCTGACCATATTGATGCCGGCGCTGCAGCGGGTCAGGAAACAAGCCAGGGGGGCTGCCTGCCTGTCTAACCTCAAGCAGTGGGGTCTGATCTTCTCAATGTACACGGACGACAATGACGGAGTATTCCACCAGGGACTGGATCAACCCCACCACTGGACGATGAAGATGAGACCCTATTACGGCAGCGATAAGAAGCTGTTCTACTGCCCCTCGGCTACGAGACATATCGATGAGGTCGGCAATTGGGGTAACGACACAGCCTGGGTCTTCGACAGTGGGGCTAAGGAAGGTCTTGATCATGGAAGTTATGGGACCAACGGCTTTGTGGAGACCAACACCCGGCAGGGCGAGCAAAAGCACTGGAAGAGCAAGAATGTGGGCGGTGCAGGGTATATACCTCTGTTCCTGGACGCGAATCGGCTCGACGGCTGGCCCGAAGCGTGGGATGAGCCGCCGGCGTTTGATGGCGAGTTCAATACAGGCGAAGGCAACAACATGCGACGCTTCTGCATGAATCGGCACGACGGATTCCTCGGCTGCCTTTTCCTGGACTTTACCGCCAGGAAGGTGGGGCTCAAGGAACTATGGCAACTCAAATGGCACCGGGAGTGGACCGCGGATATCACCCGGACGGGGATCCCGGTATGGCCTGACTGGATGAAACGTTTCAGGGACTAATGAAAAGGTCACAGGGCGGCAAGGACTCACGTGAGGCAAGATCCCGTCTGTTTGGCCGGGATGCAATTCCCTGCGAGTCGGTGTCGGTTTGCCGTCGTCAAACGGCAGCGCCTCACAGCATTCCATGCATCCGATTAGCGGACACATAACATAGGTATGCCTGTAGAATTGCGGCCCACCTCAGTCTCGGTGCTACCGGCGTGGAGGAGTCTGCAAAAAGAACCTTTATTTTTTCTCCTTCTGGTGCTTACGGCCGGTAAAGTCATATCTGCAAGCAAATTGGGCTGGGATTTTTTTGTCGCGCTGGGACAAAAAAATCCCAAAAAGATCTCTTGACAGACATGGGGGCCATCCATTACAAAAGCACCTCGAAAATTTGTGAATGTGAACACAAGTGCTAAGTTTCAGTACTGGAGTTATGAAGTACCGTCGAATACCAGATGAAACGATCCGGCGGCTGCCGGGCTATCTTCGGGCGCTGGTCTTCTCGTCGGAGCTGGGCCGGCAGCGCATCTCCAGCCGCACTCTGGCCGGCCTGGTTGGGGCCAATCCGTGCCAGGTCAGAAAGGACTTCTCGTATTTTGGCGACTTCGGTACGCGTGGCGTGGGTTATGAAGTTGAAAAGCTGGCAAGGCAAATCAGGAAGATTCTCAAACTCGACGTTGTGCAGAAAGCGGCGGTGGTCGGCGTGGGCAACGTCGGCTCGGCGGTCTTGACGCACCCGGGCTTTCGAGTCTATGGCTTCGATATTGCCGCCGCGTTCGATGTCAATCCGAAAAAGATCGGAAGGAAAATAGACGGTGTCGTGATCGAGAGTGTTTCGCGGCTGCAAACGCTCAAGAGACGGAAAATCAGACTTGGGATCATTGCGGTTCCGCGGCACGCGGCCCAGGAAACGGCCGACAAGCTGGTCGGAGCGGGCGTCAAGGGGATTCTGAATTTCTCGCCGCGCTATATAACGGTTCCCAAGAGGGTCAAAGTCATTACTATCGATATCGCAATGGATCTGGCGCGGCTGCCGTACTATGTGTCCAGCGGCTGATCGCATAGTAAGCAATACGAAGCCGGTGTGGTCTGGAGAATAAGTGACGGCGTTGTATGGAACATGGTTGAGAGCTGTGATTGAGGTTTTATTGTATCCGGGATTGTGCGATGACTGTGAAGACGATAACCAAGGATGACTTTGCCAAACTTGTCGAGGTGCTCATTGAGCAGGGGAATGTCATTGGGGTTCAGGCCAAAGGCGACCGGTTCGATTACGCGCCCCTGAAGTCGGCAAAAGATCTGCGGCTCGACTATGACGTGACGCTTCAGCCGCCCAAGAAGTATTTCCTGCCTCCGGCGGAAGTGCTGATGAGCTGCAGGGTTGGCGGGGTGTACAAGTCAGAGTATGAGGACCAGCCATTCATCCTGCTGGGTGTGCATCCGTACGACATGATCGGCATCAGTCAAATGGACGAGATCTTCCGGCAGGACAACTGCGATGCGCACTACTTGACGAGGCGCAACAGCGCCACGATTATCGCCTGTGACGTGGCCAGAGCTTCAGAAAACGTCTTCGCTTCATCAATGGGCACGGCGGTTGTAAGGCAGGGGTACGATGTTTTGCTGACTGACATCGGGGACGGCTACGTGGCGGAGGCGGCGACGGAAAAAGGCCAGAACGTGCTGGCCAGAGCCAGGACGACCCAGGCTGGTGATGCTGCAATCAAGAGCAGAGAGGCGGTGTGGGCCAAGAACAGAGAAGCGTTGAATCGGCACGAGCTCAAGTGCGACCCTGGCTATCTGCCCAAACTTCTGAGCAGGGCATACGACCACCCGATTTGGGAAGAACGGGCCCGGACGTGTTTCTCCTGCGGGTCCTGCAACCTTGTGTGCCCAACGTGCTACTGTTTCAACGTGCAGGACGATGTGAGCTGGGACCTGAAGGCGGGCGAACGCGGCAGGGAGTGGGATGGGTGTTTGCTCGACGGTTTCACGGAGGTGGCAGGGGGGCACGAGTTCAGAAAGCGCCGCTCCAACCGGTTCAGGCACAGGCTTTATCGAAAGGCAAAATACGTGCCGGAGAAAATCGGGGGCCAGATCGCCTGTGTCGGCTGCGGGCGATGCGTCTCCGCCTGTCTGCCGGATATCGCCAATCCCGTGAGCGTTTACAATCGTTTGCTTGACGACTTGGGAATTGGATAGGACCTGAGCGATGAACAAGAGCGTGTTAGTAGGGTTAGGAGTCTAACGGATGGGTCAGCGCTGTGCTGAAATGAAAGATATCTACCTGCCGCAGTTGGCGACGATCGAGAAGACCGAGGCCATGAATGTTACCGAGAGGTACTTGTGGCTTTCAATGGACGACGGCCCGTTTGAGTACACCCCGGGGCAGTTTGTGGAGGTCTCGGTGGGCGGCATCGGTGAGGCGCCGATCACGATCAGCTCTTCACCCACCCAGAACGGCGGTTTCGAGCTGGTCGTCCGCAAGGTCGGCAACGTCACCAGGGCGATTCACAACCTCGCGTGCGGCGACAAGATCGGGATTCGCGGGCCGTTCGGTCGGGGAACGTATCCCGTCGAAGAAGCCAAGGGCAGGAATCTGGTTTTCATCTGCGGCGGCATCGGGCTTGTTCCGCAGCGGTCGTTCATCAACTATGTCCTGGACAACCGCGACCAGTTCGGCGAGGTGACGATCCTGCAGGGCACCAAATGCTACGCCCAGCGGCTGTTCACCGCGGAAGTCGAAGCGTGGGGGAAACGCGGCGATATCCGGATGCTGGAGACAATCGACCAGCCCGACGATTGCTGGAAGGGAAACGTCGGCGTGGTGACAACATTGATCCCCAGGGTGACGACGGATCTGAAATCAGCCGTGCTGCTGGTCTGCGGTCCGCCCGTGATGTATAAGTTCGTGCTCATGGAGCTCGAAAAGCGCCGCGTGCCGCACGAGAACATATTCTTGAATCTCGAACGCAAGATGAAGTGCGGCGTCGGCAAGTGCGGGCATTGTCAGGTCAACAACGTGTATGTTTGTATGGACGGGCCCGTGTTTCAATACTCTGATTTGGCGACAATGCCGGAGGCGATTTGACAATGACCAAACCGCGTATTGCCATATTCGACTTCGCCTGCTGCGAAGGCTGCCAGTTACAGTTGGTCAACCTTGAGGAAGAGCTGCTGGACCTGGTCGGCGCAGCCGACGTGGTTGAATGGCGGGAGGCGATGAGCGAAAAGGGCGATGAATACGACGTAGCGATCATCGAAGGGTCGATCACGCGTCTGGAGGATGAAGAGCGCCTCAAGCTCATCCGCAGCCGGGCGAAGACGCTAATCGCCCTGGGTGCTTGCGCCACTATCGGTGGAGTCAACAAGCTCAAGAATAACTTCGGCGATCTGGAAGAGATCAAGAAGTGCGTGTACGGCAGGGATGCCAAGCGGCCTCACCTGGCGACACAGCCGACCAAAAGTGTCGACGAGGTGGTGCAGGTTGACTGCTACGTGCAGGGCTGCCCAATCGACCGGAAGGAATTCACCTACATCGTGCGGTGCCTGCTGATGGGCAAGGTGCCGGAGGTCCCGAACCACCCGGTCTGCGTCGAGTGCAAGGCCAGGGGTAACCCGTGTCTATGGGACTACGGCCAGATCTGCCTGGGCCCGGTTGTTCTTGCCGGGTGCGGCGCCAGATGTCCCTCGAACGGTTTTCGCTGTTTTGGCTGCCGTGGCTATATCGACAATCCGAATGTGGACGCGGCCAAGGATGTGATCGACAAGTATGGCCTGACGGTGGACCAATTGAGAGCGAAGATGATTCTTTTTGGAAGCGGGCAGGAGGCTACGATACATGCCTAAGACTGTGAATGTAAACGTGCACCATGTGACCCGGATTGAAGGGCATGGGAATATTGTCGTCAATGCCGCTAACGGCAAGGTCGAGAAGGTGCAGTGGCAGGTGCCTGAGGCGCCGCGATTCTTCGAGGCGATGGTGCGGGGACGCAGTTATCAAGACATTCAAACGGTGGTCAGCCGCATCTGCGGCATCTGCTCTATTACGCACTCATTGACGGCCACCAAGGCCGTCGAGAATGCGATGGGCATCGAGGTGTCCGAGCAGACCGACAAGGTCCGCATCCTGATGCACTACTCCGAGCAACTCCAGAGCCATGTTCTGCACGTCGGCTACCTGGTGGCGCCCGACCTATTCGGATTTCCGTCGGTTGTTCCTCTGGCGGCCAAAGCTCCGGATGTCGTCAAGGCCGTGATTCGGCTTCACCGCCTGGCGAACGAGTGGTCGGATCTGCTTGCCGGCCGAACGACGCATCCGGTGACGTTGGTGCCGGGCGGTCTGACCAAGGTTCCAACGGCACAGCAGCTTGGCGAGCTGCGGGACAAGCTCAATGGCTGCCTGCCGGACTTGAAGGCGGTGGCCGAGGCGGTGCTATCCGTCGCGGAAATTATCCCTACCTTCACGCGAGAGACGGAATACGTGTCGCTCAGGCAGGACAACCCACCCGCCTACACGTTCTATCATGGTGACATTGCCTCCACCGATTGCGAAGGGACGGTCCCGGTCAATGACTGGAAAACGGTGGCCAACGAATACGTCAGCGACCAGTCAACGGCTAAGTGGACGAAGTGGCATCGCGACTCTTACGCCGTAGGGGCGCTGGCCCGATTCAATAACAATGGACACCTTCTCTCGGCGCCGGCCAAATATCTTGCCAGGATGTTCGGCCTTCGCAAGGGCTGCTGCAATCCGTTTATGAACAGCATCGCCCAACTGGCGGAGGCTGTGCACGTGGTGGAGGTCAGCAAAATTCTGATCGACGAGCTTCTCACCAAGGGCCTGAAAGAGGAAAAAGTCCGTGTCAGCCCGAAAGCGGGCAAGGGCAGCGGCTGCGTTGAGGCGCCTCGCGGCATCTTGTTCCACGAATACGAGTTTGATCGCAGGGGCACCTGCGTGGGGGCGGATATCTGTATCCCGACCAACCAGAATCACGCCAACATCCAAAAGGACTTTGAGAAACTTGTGCCCGAGATATTGAGCGAAGGCGAAGACGCCGTCCGCCTTAAGCTCGAAATGCTGGTCCGCGCGTACGATCCGTGCGTGTCCTGCTCGACGCACATGCTGAGCGTGCAATTCGTCAGATAACTGGGCGGCTATGAAGAACCCCGTCGTAGTGCTCGGCCTGGGCAATCCGCTGATGGCGGACGAAGGCATAGGCGTACACCTGATTGAGCGGCTGACGAAGCTGGCGGCACAGTTTCCCGGCGTCGATTTCGTTGACGTTGGGACGGCGAGCCTATCGGTGCTGCATCAGATTGAGGGGCGGCGGAAAGCAATTTTTGTCGATTGTGCCTTCATGGACGAGGAGCCCGGCGCAATCAGGCGTTTCACACCCGAGGATGTCCGCAGTACCAAGGTTCTGGCGCGTCAGTCGCTGCACGAGACTGACCTTCTGCGTATTCTTTGCCTGGCTAAGCAGCTCGACCAGGCACCTGGAGAGGTCGTCATATTCGGGATTCAGCCCGAGCGGCTTACGCCCGGCACGGACCTCAGCGCCGCCCTCTCGGACAGAATCGATGCCTACCTCTCGCAAATCCTCCGCGAGCTGCGTGCTTAGCTGCCTGCAAAAGTGTGCCCCGTCCGCCTCTCGGCTGCCCAGAGGGCCAGGCTACATGCCCTGGACCCACGAACGAATCTACTTGAGCAGGTGCAGGGCCTTGCGTACGTCCGCCTCTGAGTCGAAGGCGACGTGAATGACCGCCCGCTTGCCGATGGCCGCAGGTCTTGTCAATGATTTTGGCAGCACAACAGGATGCACATTTTCAGTTGGAATAATGAATATCGAATAATGAATGCCGAATGTCGAAGTAAATCGCTGGCGCCGGCGGCGCGAGCGCCGTTAACTTCATCATTGGATATTCCTTGTTCGATATTCGATATTCGCAGTGGTTCTGTTAATCCTGTTCATCTTGTCCAACTCTCTTCGGCCGGGGGGCGCTCATTGCCTACCTTCCGCCTGGTTTGGGCGGATCGCCCGTGTACCAGCGCAGGGGCACATCGTCTCCCGTGGTTTCTTCCAGCGGGGTGACGTGCCCGTCCAGCCACAGAATGTTGGCCCTTCCCCCGGTCTTGTAAGCGTCGCCATACCTGATATTGTGTCTGAATATCTGCCGGTAGGTGAACGAGCGGCTGCCCCCTTGGCGATAGCCGGTCAGGTTCATGGCGCCTGGGACGTCATTGTTGTGGAAACAGTCGCTCGTGCCGCCGTCAGGTCTGGGCTCGGCGTGGTCGCTGCAATAGAGGAATTCTGCAGTCCGGTATATGGTATTGGTATTGCGGCCTCTGGCTTTCTCGTGATGATTCAGACCGTAAGCGGCGTGCTGAATGACCTTGGAAGGGTCGGGAAACTCATTATACGAGTATATTAGCCCTTCGGCGACCCTTTGCAGGCTCGGACAACCAAAGATCTTCGTTTGTTTCAAATACTCTCTGTAGTACGTAGCCCAATAGGTCCCACTGCCGGAACCGGGTGTTCGCGGCGTGCCGTCTGCGTTGTTCCACAAGAATCCGTTGGAGCTGCCCGTATTGGGGATTTTGCGCTCGTTCTCGTCCAGGTACATGGCGACGGCCAGGCCCACGTTCTTCAAATTCGATTTGCAGACCGTTTCGCGCGCCACCTCTTTGATCTTGCGCATCGCCGGCATGATGATGGCCAGCAACACCGCGATAATGGCGATCACAACCAGCAACTCTATCAATGTGAACCCCATGAGACGGCGGCTTCGCCTGTCTAACGGGGTGAACGCTCCAGCTTTACGACTCCGTGCTCTGTTTACACAACTGGTCATAACTTTGCCTTTCAAAGTCCTACCCAAACTGATGATCTCCTATGCGATCACTTCCCATAGCCTCTATGGCTCAACTCTCAGCGTACAATAATACCGCATATTCACAAAGAAAGCAAGAAATTGCCAATTTCTTGAGACTGAGGCATCTATGCAGAGCGCTCGCCCCGATTGATATCCCAGTCCAATACGCTGGCGTTTCCTTTGTGGCCCAAATGGGGCCTATGCCGATGTTTTCGGCATAGGCCCCGAATTGATGTCCATCTATGGCGAACCAAGTCAGTATCGCGCCAACACTGTTGTGCCGGCTGCCTGAACAGTCAGGTCCATGTTCAGCCCCGTCTGCCAGGTTGGGTTGCGCCACGGTTCTACTGATACTCTATATGCAGCACTACGTTTGACCCTCTCCCGGCAGTTCGAAGGCCCGTCGAGGGATTGGCCGGATTGTCTCTAAACATCAACACCATGG
>Ga0214473_10002996_pt1 | contig 20672 bp, 19 predicted proteins | sample RVTome_7_FD_203509 | JGI IMG/M metagenome (GOLD analysis project Ga0214473, IMG submission 203509) | Soil microbial communities from uranium-contaminated site in the Upper Colorado River Basin, Wyoming, United States - RVT98D197 | ecosystem: Environmental > Terrestrial > Soil > Contaminated >... | reverse complement strand
GTGATAAAAAATCCTAAATTTCTCTCGAAGATAATTTATTGTGCAAATTAATTCAGCATTACTGAATTGATTTTTGTAAAAGTTCATTGAAGAACAATTAAATTTTCATAATTGAATAAGAAATAACCTGTTGTTAAAAGAAAAAAACAATTCGGTAAACGCACTTAGTGTTTTGATAGTTGAGGATGAGAACATCATTGCTCGGGATTTGTCCCGAATAATAAAAAAATTTGGTTACAACGTTGCGGATGTTGTCTCATCCGGTGAAGAAGTTATTACCCGTGCAATTGAGTTAGAACCAACTTTGATATTGATGGATATAAAATTAAACGGCAAAATGACCGGTATTGAAGCTGCCGAAGAAATCAAGAAAATTATTGACGTACCCGTCATCTATATAACTGCATATGCAGATACAGAAATTATTCAGGAGGCAAAATTAACCGAACCATTCGCTTATATTGTCAAACCATTCGATGAAAAGGCGCTTCATACTTCAATTGAAATTGCTGTCTACAAGCATCGTATAAGTAAGAAACTTAGAGAAAGAACAATTGAACTTGAAGAGGAAAAAAAGAAATCTGATGTGCTGATTCATAATATTCTACCCAAACAAATTGTGAAGGAACTTAGGGAAACGGGTAGCATAAAACCACGTGAATATAAAATGGTGACATTACTCTTTACTGATTTTCAAGATTTCTCCACACTCTCTGCTAAAATGAAACCGAATGAATTGGTCAGCGAGCTTAACGAAATCTTTAAACATTTTGACGAAATAGTTGACCTTTGGGGGCTTGAGAAGCTAAAGACGATCGGAGATTCATATATGGCAGGCGGAGGTTTTCCTGAAGAGTGTCCGGATCATGCTCTTAAAGTAATTAAAGCTGCAATTGAAATGCAGGATTTTATTACCGAGAGGAATAAGAAATTACATCTCAAATGGCCTATGCGCGTGGGTGTTCATTCGGGTAATGTGGTAGCAGGAGTTATCGGTAAGAATAAAATGACATACGATGTTTGGGGAAATACCGTTAATGTTGCCAATAGGATGGAAAGTAATGGAAGACCAGGAAAAGTAAATATTAGCTCTGCAACGTATAACTTAATCAAAGATTATTATGAATGTGATTTTTATGATACATTAAAGCTTAGTGATAAAAAGAAAATTGACATGTATTTTATTCGCGGTATTAAAAGCTAAATTCTCTTCTACTCTTAGAAATTAATTTCAGCCTGAAAACTTACCTTATTATCCACGTTATTATTTATTTCAGAAAATCCGGAACCAAGAATTTTCTCTAACGGCTTGTAAGTTTCTGAGTACTTTGCTGAAAGTGATACAAATCTTGCCGGTTTATATTTGATCATCAAATACCATCTAACTCCTTTTCCGTACAATGCTACATTAGAAAGTATTCCCTGCATATCATTTTCGTATTCGTAAATGGCCGAATTAAATGAATCCGTTTGGAATAGAATTATTCTGCCATCAACACTTAGGTTTTGAACAGGGGAGAATCGAATATCTTGAAAAGCCATCAATCCCTTTTCATTAATGTGGATTTCATCAATAACATAATTATTAAATTCCAATCTGCTTCTTAATCGTAAGTGCCTCGAAACTTCATAAATGATCTCGCCTCTAATAGTTTGCCTTGATCTTTGTATAAGAGATTCTAAGTTGCCAATTTTTTCAGTCACTTCTTTCTTTTCGTATTTGAACCTCAGATTTGTTTCAATTTTATTAAATGGTTTAGATCGAAGGTCAAAAAGGAATTCGTTACCGCTTGAAGGTAAAGGATTCTCAAATGTCGCATACGGAAATTTGAATTGATCAAAATAAAAATTTATTTCACCAATCAAAGTTCTCCATTGAAATCCTGTGTAGATACCAAATTCATTCTGTGTTGCACCTGAATTTTCGCCAAAAGCAAATGAATGAATATTCCTGTAATTACGCGGATAATTCCTAATCAATGTTATGAAAGAAAAGTTTTTATCGAAGGAGAAGTTTGCACTTACAAGTGAAGCAACGGATCGTCCATCAAAAGCTGATTCGCCAAAAACATTTATTTTTCCAAAATATAAATCGTAATAAATAGAATAGTAACTGAACTTATCACCGCCAAGATCAAATGGTGACTCTTGCAAAAACGGATTGCTAAATTTTGTGGAATAGAATAGTGCACCTGCATTTAGGTTGTCATTCGGATCTACGAAATCAACTCTTGCTCCGTAAAGAGTTTCTCTTGCTGATCTCTTCTTGCTGAGCTCGCTCTCAGTTCGATGGAAGCCATCAATTGGTGTGGAGAGAATTGCCCGTGATACGCTGTCAATATTGGCATCAAAAAAATTATTTGAGTAGAAGCTCGAAATCATAAATGCATCGTATGCAATGGTAACAGCAGCTCCTCTAAAGAAATTATTTTCATTAGTGCTTTTGTATGGATTAATCATTTTAGCTTTGCGTTTTACAGGATAAATCGCATCGGTTCCTTTTAAAAGTGCAAAAGGACTCCAAATTGCAAGGCCTTGACCAAATTCTAAAGTATAATCTCCTGCCGCGAGAGTTTTAATAACTCCATAATTTTTTAATGCAAAATGAAACGACGTAAATTCATTCAACGATTTTTCTCCGGCATCTTTTTCAGTAACTAATCCTGCATCAATCAACCCGCCATATTTCAGCAAGAATCTGTTGTATATTTTTGGTCGTGAACCCTCAAATTTATTTTCAGCAAAACCTCTTCGCTGTTGAAGATCATTAAACATTCGGCTTCTAAAATTTATCTTAATATTTTCTCCAAAGTTATCCCATGTAGTTTTAGTTATTTTATCATAATTCGTTTCATCTGTCCTATCTGGATTAACTACAGTTAGGAATGGTTTTACTTTCTCCACAATTTCTCTTGGCAATCCCTCAACGAGATATAATTCGTTTACAGAAAAAAATACTCCAAACTTTTTTCTATGCTCGATTATTAAAGAAGATAAAATTGGAGTTAAGCCTGGAACTATTTGAAGTTCAGGAAGTTCAGCGGAATTTAAGTCAACAGGATTCGTCACAAGGTCTTCTAATATTCCGTAAATATCTTCATTATCACTTTCGGTAGTTGGTTCTTGCAGTAAATCATAAATGATTTCCTCGGTATTTACCTCGATTGAATCTGATTGACATAAAATTTGGTGATTGAAAAAAATCAATGATAACGTTAACATGAAAAGGCAGGTTCTAATTTTAAAAACTGTGAGTAGCAAATCAGTTATCATTTTCTTTAAAAAATATTCTATTCTTGTCCTAAATATTTTCTGATCTTTTCATTTCTGCTTCCCTCAGAACCAAAGCTGATAATCAATCCGGCTTGATGTGTAAGTCCTAAATCTGTATGAGTGAAAAAAGCATAATCAAGACTGAAATAAGAATAGTTAATTCCTATACCGGCAGAATAACTTGAAGGTTCATTTGAAAAACCGGATCGTAAAGAAAGATACTCCAGTAAATTATACTCGATAGCACCTCGCAGTGAGTAGTTGTATCGAATATCTTTTTCGACGGCTAAATTAAAGGTTAAATCTTCCATCACTCTATAGCTGAAACCGGTATTATAGATCAGTGGAATATTATCTTTTTCATTTCCGAATGATGCTCGATTAAGATTTTGAACCGAGAATCCCAATCTAAAATATTGTGTAAGATAAAATAATCCGCCGATGTTAAGATAAAACGCGTTATCGCTTCCATAATTATTAATTGAAACAGTATGAAGATTTACAGCAGCGCCGGCAAAAAATTTGTTCAAGTAGTTGTATGAAAATCCAACTGATATTTTATTCTCGCGGTAAAGCTCAAAACCATAGGTCATTGCACCCACACCAATGGAACCAAAATCAAACGGTTCGTGATATGCAATAAATCCGTTTGCAAGTTCTGAAAAACCAAACGGGGAAGGCGAGTAATAAATCCCAAGCTCTCTCCAATTCATTTGCGCTAAACCGGCAGGATTGTTGAACAATGAGAATACATCATTGCTTAATGCAACATCTGAGTTGGACATTGAGATTTGCTTTGCGCCAGGATTATACTGTGCATTCGATTTGGTATGAAGGGAAACAAATACGGCTGCAATTAGTAAAAACCACATAAAAATTTATATAAATTAGTTTGTTGTGTGATAATATCGAAATTCATATTTTTAATCAACTATTCATTTAAAAATTAGGGTGAATAATGAAATCCCTGGTATTCTTCATTCTTTTAGTAACGACTGTTACTTATTCACAAGAATTAAATTGTAAAGTGACGGTTAATTTCGAAAGCATTCCGGTAGTTAACAGAGAATTACTCTCCGATTTTGCACAAACAATCGAAGATTACCTTAACAAAACCCGCTTCACGGATAAGTGGGAAGGGGATAAAATCAATTGTGCATTCAACATTTTTTTTATCGGCGCCTCCAGCGATGTAAGTTACTCTGCTCAGGCAGTTATCACCAGCCAAAGGCCTATTTATAAAAGTGCGAAGAACTCACTAATGCTAAGCATTAATGATCCTCAATGGTCTTTTACTTATGAGAAAAACCAAACTCTCTATCAAATACAATCAGTATTCGATCCGCTTACAAGCTTTCTAGATTATTATGCATATGTCATCATTGGATTTGATATGGATTCATATGATGAATTGGCCGGCAATCCTTTTTTCACAAAAGCTTTTGATATCGTGAACCTTGGTGCAAATAGTAGTTTTAGAACAGGCTGGGAAAAGTCCAGCAGTTCTTATAGCCGAAGAGGTTTGGTTGAAGATCTCTTAAATGAAAAATATCGTCTGTTTAGAGAAGCATATTTTAATTATCACTATAACGGACTCGATCTAATGTCTGAAAAGAAATCCATCGCCATAAAAAATATTATTAAGCTTGTTGATGTTTTGGAAGTTCTAAGGACTAAAGTTGATATAAACAGTGTACTTTTAAAAACTTTTTTTGATGCGAAGAGTGGAGAGATAATTGAAAATTTAAAAACTTATCCTGATAAATCAATCTTTAAAAAGCTAAGAAAAATAGATCCTTCGAGGGGATTGAAATACGACGAAGCTACTCAAGAGTGAGGAGTAAAATTAAATAGGTATTTCGTAAATGCGGTATTTTTTATAAGCATGAGCATTCATTACATCAAGCCCGCGATTCATCATATCGTTATCTTCCAGAACCCAGCTTGCTTCACCTAAAAATATATTTATTTTAGCCGCCCGTGTAACAATCTCGTAATAAAAAACTGCATCCAACCCGCGTTTTTGATATTCAGGTATTATTCCCAAAGTAATTATTCTTGACCAGGGTATTTTTTTCTTTTGCGTAAACAATTTAATGATACCAAAAGGAAAGAGGCGCCCATTCATTTGTTTAAAAATAAAATTATAGTCAAGAAGAACTAAAGCAAATCCAACGAGTTTACCATCTATCTCACCGAATAAAACTAACGAAGGTTCAATAATTGATTTAAGATCTTTCGCCATAGCATCAATCTCATCTTCAGTCATCGGCACAAAGCCCCAATTAGGCGCCCAAGCTTTGTTGTAAACATATTTTACTTTGTCCAGTTCAGCATCAAAGTTTTTCATATCCATTTGAGAGATCTTTAAGCCGGATCTTTTTTGCGCAATATCAGCAACCCTTTTAAGCTTTTCGGAAGAAAGTACTTTATCGGTTTCAAGTTTAAATGCGTTTAGATCTTTGGCTTTAACAAGTCCGCAATTCTCACACAGAGTAATATAATACTCAGGATTATAAGGCATTAAAATTCTTGGCGAATCATCGAATCCCTCTACCAGCAAACCATATTCATCATTGCTTGATGGGTTTGCCGGACCACGCATTGCAGTCAGTCCTTTATCATTAAGCCATTGTTTAGCCGCATCAAAAAGCATATTCGCCGTTTGCTGATCATTCACACACTCGAAAAATCCGAAAAATCCAACCTTATCATTATGATTTTGATTGTGAAGATCATTTTTGATTGCTGCAATTCTACCGACTATTTCATCATTTTTTTTTGCGAGGAATAATTGCATCTCCGCATGTTTAAAAAAAGGGTTTTTAGAAGTATTAAACATTTTTTTTCTATCCATTATCAGGGGCGGAACCCAATATGGATTATTAGAATAAATTTTCCATGGAAGCTTAATGAAACTCATCAAATCAGCTTGCGAAGAAACTTTTATTATGCTTGTACTCATATTTCAGTATAAATATTTAAATAAAAAGCATACCTGCTTAAAAGGTATGCCTTATTAATAAAAAATGACCTTAATCATTAATCCGAAACTAGATTACACCTAATTTCTTACCAACATCTGTAAAAATATCTATAATGCTGTTAAGATGTGAATCTTCATGTGATGCCATGTAGCTTGTTCTCATCATTTGACGGCCGGGAGGAACGCCGGGTGAAATGAAAACATTAACAAATAATCCGGCGTCATAAAGCATACGCCACATTTTGAATGCAAGTTCATCATCTCCAACAATTACCGGAACGATGGCTGTTCTACCTTCGATGACTTTAAAACCGGTATCTCTTAAAGCATTTCTAACTTTTGCAGCATTGTTGATAAGTTTATTGACTAATTCAGGATGAGCTTCAAGAATATCAAGTGCGGCTAAAGCAGCAGCAACGGACGCAGGTGTGGGAGAAGCACTGAAAATTAATGCGGGAGCAAAATGTTTTATGTAATTAATTACTCTTTCTTCACCGGCGACAAATCCTCCTAACGATGCAAACGTTTTGCTGAATGTTCCCATTGTTAAGTCAATTTCATTTTCAAGATTAAATTCGCTTGCAGTTCCTCTTCCGCCCTTGCCTATGACTCCGACAGCATGTGCATCATCAATCAGGATTTTGGCTTTATATTCTTTTGCAATTTTATTTAGCTGCGGTAAGTTAACAATCTCACCGCCAGTGCTGAAGACGCCATCACTCACAATTAATTTCCCCGAATCTGCGGGCAGCTTTTGAATCACTTTTTCGAGATCATCCATATCGTTGTGCTTGTACCTTACAAATTCCGCCAACGCTCCTTTTGCCATTAAGTTACCGGCAACTATACAAGCATGATTATCTTTGTCAGATACGACATAATCTCCTCGTTGAACAAGCGTTGGAATGATACCCTGAGCAGTTTGATAACCCGTACTGAAAAGAAGCACTGCTTCCTTGTTGAAAAATTTTGCTAGCCGATATTCTAATTCAATATGAAGATCAAGCGTGCCGGTTAAAAAACGGGAACCTGAACATCCTGTACCGTACTTTTCGACAGCTTTAATTGCAGCTTCTTTTACTTTTGGATGTGCAGTTAGTCCCAAATAATTATTAGAACCCGCCATAATAATTTTTCTGCCTTCAATCTGGACAACTGGTCCTTCATTTTCTTCGATTGCACGGAAATAAGGATAGAGCCCGGTCTTTTTAATTTCATCAGCTCTGGTAAAATCGTAACACTTACTGAATAAGTTCAAAAAACGCCTCCAGGTAAAATTTTATATTATAGGATAGACACAAAATTGATGTGATTATTTCTTAATTTTCGATGTGAAATCTATATATAATCATTTTAAAAACAAATAAATCTTGATTTATGCCTTCTAATATTGCAGTGGTTACAGGTGCGAATGGTTTCGTTGGAAGCCACCTTGTTGATTATCTTCTTGAAAAAAAATATGAGGTTAGGTGCCTCGTAAGAAAAAGCAGCAATTTAAAATGGCTGCAAGGAAAAGATGTAAAGATATTTGATTGCGGATTATTAGATGTAGATGGAATGAGTAAAGCTTTCAAAGATGCTAATTACATTTATCATGTTGCCGGAGTTGTGAAATCAAAAACTCCTGAAGGATACTTTAAAGGAAATGTTGACACTACAAAAGCACTTCTTGAAGCCGCGAGCATGAATGTTTCAACTTTAAAAAAAATTTTGATAGTCAGCAGTCAAACAACAACTGGACCTTCACTTGACGGAAAACCTGTTAATGAACTTACTTCATGCAATCCAATCACAACTTACGGAAGGAGTAAACTCGCTCAAGAAAATCTTTCAAAATCATTTATGGATAAGCTGCCAATCACCATTTGCCGTGCGCCTGCTGTTTATGGAGAGCGTGATACCGAGATTTTTATATTCTTTAAAACTTTTAATCGGGGATTAATGACTACTATTGGCTTCGATAAAAAAGTGATAAGCTTAATTCATGTTAGAGATTTAGTTCAAGGATTTAATTTCGCTTCAATTAATGAAAAAGCGATTGGAGAAACTTATTTTATCAGTTCGGAAAAATATTACACCTGGGATGAGGTTGGAAATGTCACGTCAAAGGTTATGCAGAAAAGGCCATTTAAAATTGCAGTTCCTCATATTATAGTTTATACAGTTTCGGCAATTGCTCAATTTCTTTCTTTGTTCAGTACGAAACCAGCGACTCTAAATCTTGAAAAGGGGAAAGACATAACTCAACATGCCTGGATATGCGATACAAGTAAAGCAATGCGTGATTTAGGTTATCGCCAACAAATTTCTTTAGAGGATGGAATCAATCGAACTGTAAATTGGTACAAGCAAATGAAGTGGCTTTGAGTTATTTCGCAAACAAATAGAATATCACTTCCCTGTCATTCCGAATTTATTTCGGAATCTAATTCATTATTATCAACGAAGATGAGAAGCTGTCCGAGGACTCCTTGTGAGAAACAAGTTCAGCTTAAGGGTTGCATGCAATTCTCAATTATTCAACGCTCCTTCTTGAATCCAGGTTTTAATTCCAATCCTTTGTTCTTCGGTTAAGCCGGGATAACCATCTGGAGGCATCCATTGAGCGCCTGGAAGTCTATCAATTGACCAAACCATAATACTTGTAGATGGATCTCCTTTGACTACTATTCTTGGATCAGTTGCATTAGACCAGGAAGTTAAGCTTACTCCCCCTGCACGACTTTCATCATTATGACAGCCTGAATTATTACACTTAACACTAAATACCGGGTAAATATTCTGTGAGAAACTAACATTGGTTGCGGGAATAGGTCTCTTATCAATGTCTTCGATAGTTACTGTATCGTCGCAGGAAACGAGTAACGCTGAACCGGTGATTAAGCCTGCCCACCATAGTATCCGAGTGCCAGGGATAAAGATTATGATTAAGAAAAAATAATCTGAAAAGGTTTTGGACATTTGCTTAAATTTTTTTCGTAAAAATAGAGTTTTTAACTTCAGGTGTCAATGTAATTAAGTTCGAAATGCATTTTGACAAACTTTTATTTCTTGCTTAACTTTGCGGCAGTAGTTGTGAATAAATTCTGGGGCTATAGCTCAGCTGGGAGAGCGCTTGAATGGCATTCAAGAGGTCAGCGGTTCGATCCCGCTTAGCTCCACAAAATGGTTCTGAGCAGAATTTATAAGCCTCTGGCTTAGCCGCATCAGCTTCGGGCTGAGATATCCGCTTAGCTCCACAAGAAAAAGCCGGACAATTAGTCCGGCCGTTTAGGTATTATTCTTTATTTTTAACTTACCGTATCAGTAACATCTTCTTTAATTGAATAAAATCATTGGTGATTAATTTGTAAATGTATGTACCGCTTGCAAGCTCACTTGCATCAAAATTTACCGTATAAGAGCCGGCAACTTTTTCTTCATTGACTAAGATTGCAACTTCTGTTCCGAGCAAAGAAGTAGCAATTCTTTTTGATTTTGAGTTTTCCAAAATGTAAGTTTCAAGTGGTGTTAATGCAACGCTCCTACTTTTAGTATCTAGTCGGGAAACTGTCATTGGGATAAACTGATTGGTTTAGAATACTTACTTAAAATGAATTTAAGAAAAAAAATAGATATGCTGTTTACGAACGGGATGAAATATATGCAGAGGATATTTTTAAAAATTATGAAAATAGAGCAAATTCAAAAATTTTGGAACGTAGATATGCAGCTGCATGCATATTTACGTTCTTAATTAACTCATTACATGCAGCATAAGTATAAATTAGCCCTCAATAAATAATTGGGTTATTCTTATGAAGAAAAATTTATTATTTCTTATAATTTTTATTTCTTTAATAGGTTGTAAGGAAAGTAAGAATCAACAAGGTATAACTGTAAAGAAACCTGTGATTTTAATTGATACAACAAAAAAAGGTAACATCGGTGAAAAAGAATCCAATTTGGAAATTATTACACGTCTTGATACAATAATAATAAAACGTATTTCAAAATATTGGGAATCAAAAACAAAGACTTATGAGAGATTTGAATATTTCGACTCACTTGGTAATGAATATAAACAAATTGACTTCTCAAATGATAAAGATGGTTTTGAACATTCATACGTTTGGTATGATACTCTTATAGAAAAAAATATGTTTGGAAATTTTTTTCCTAAAAATATAGCAAAGAAAGATTCTATTTTCAGAAAAAATGGTAAAGTCAAAGAAACTCGTCAAACATATGGAAACACTGAATTAACTGAATATTTTAATACAAATAATATTGTTTTTAAAAAACACATTTATTCTTCTGATTTAGTTGATAGCTATATACAAGAAGGAAATGAATTTTATAAAAGGAGAAACGATATACCCTTAGAATACGCTGAATGGATTCCAGCATCTAAAACAGATTTTGGGATGGCTATTAACCAATTTTATGATTCACAGTATATTTCAGAAAATAGATTTAAAAAATTATATAATATCTCATTAGAATAGTGTAAAGGGCTAACCCGCAACTGTTAATGAACTCACTCCAATTGCGGTATAAGAGTTTAGCCAAAAGCGTTTTGCTTGTTAATAAAAAGTTTATTAAATAATTAATCCGGTTATATACTAGATAAAAGAGAACTCAATTATGACTTTTGGGTTTTGACATAACAGGCCGTTATATTTTTATAGAATTATGGAAAAATGTGAAATTCTTGATAGACCGTTTGTTATTGATGAAACTCCTTATTGTATGTGGGAATTGGAGATAGAGAAACGGAACGAATCTTTTATTAACGCTATCAATCCCGAATATTTCGATTTTATAGCAGATTCTTTCTTTGATAAATTTAATAATTCCGATGATAAAATAATAAAAACGAATGCATCTATAGCCTTAAGGATGCATTATTCTTTATGTCTTGAAACGATGTTTAGTTTAATATTTGCAACTGTGCAAGCACCACATTGCCTTTCCGGTTGGATATTAAAATATAATCAACGTGAATTATTGAGTTTGATTCAAAAAATTTCCGATGGTAAGAAGATTTATTCTGGTTTTCATATAGACAAATATTCTTGGCAAAAAATAATAGAAATTATTTTTGCTTATTTAAATAACAAAGAAATTAGTACGTTTTTGTTAAAGCACTTTTCTTATATTTTAAAAAAATTAGCCATTGAATATTTGGATAAAAATTTTCGAGATGAATATAATAGTTTAAAACACGGTTTTAGGAATAAATCGGGAGGATTTTCGATTACCATTGGATTTGAAAAAATAAGAGGAGAAACTGATAGCCCTAAAGATTTGATAAATATTGGAGGGAGTGAATATGGTTCTTCATTTCTATTAGAAAAAAAACTTACTAAATCTGTTAATTTTAGAGTGATACCAAAATCATTTAATTGGAATCCAGAAAATTTATATAGTAAATCAAAATTAGTAACCTTAATAATTTATAATACTAAAACTTTTTTATTACTTAAAAACAACCTAAAATCTGATGGAATCCAGTATAAATATTTTAATGAAAAAGAGGCGTATACTAAACCTTGGATTAAAGTTCCGACTATTTTAGAATCTTCCTTGAATATGTGGACAGCTAACGAATTTATACCAAAAGTCACAGAAGAAGATGTAATTAATGTATATAAGGATAATGAAAAAATATTATAACCCGCAACTCAAGGCGACAGCGTTTTCGCATTCGGCAGTTTTGAGTTTTCGATTTTATCAATCCATTTCGTCTATCTTGTTCAAGGAAGTATTACTGTGAAACTATTTTTAAATGTAAACGCTAATAATAAGAAATATTAAATGAAACTAATATAATTTATTCTTTCTCTTCCTTTTTCTTTTGCTTTCTTCTACTGCCCTTTTCTGTGTAATCATTTAATTTAATTTTTCTAACACGTTCTGCAATTAGCTTCATTTCTTTCCGGAGTTTTAAATTTTCTTGGGGCTATAGCTCAGCTGGGAGAGCGCTTGAATGGCATTCAAGAGGTCAGCGGTTCGATCCCGCTTAGCTCCACTAAACATTAAAATACAAATCCAGTTTCTAAGCGTAGGTAAAAAGCTATGTGAGAAACTGGGTTTGTTGTAATTAAATGAAAAGCCAGAAAATGCCTTTCAGTTTATAAGTTAAATATGATAATTGATCTATTATTGGTGTCATATCATATTTAGGTGAAAAATTAGTTGTCAGAATTTTCTTAAGATTTTCTTTTGGGTCAAATTTTTCAATATCCATAGTATTCCTTTCAGCCTATTTTTTTCATAATGACATCATTTTTAAATAGAATTTTGCAAACAATAATTTATGATCTTGTGGTATTACTTTCGTTGTTAAGTTCCATTTCAAACCAGTAAAATTAATCATAACTGTACCAGTAGTAATAAACTGATATAAAAAATCTGATAAACTAAACCACCCAGTTGAAATGTATTGACGAAGCGTGCGACCTATTACTAATATTTTACTTTTCCCTATTTCTAAAGATTTAGTTATTACAGTATCACTAAATTTGAAAAATGCAAGTTCTAAGTGTGACCACGCACTTCCTGTATAAGCAAAATACATACTAAAAGATTTGGTATCCTTATCAAATACTAAACAGTATTGCATTTTTGCATCTAATATATCAGCAAAGTCTACATCTAATTCCATCCATTCAGTTTGATAACCCCTAACGCTAGTAAATTCATTATCTAATATTTCAATTATTTGTATATCATCTGAATTTAAGTTTGTAATTTCATTGATTTGTGCTATAAGACTATCCTTAGTCTGTGCTAATGATGTCATAACAAATAGCAAAATTATTATTACTGTTTTCAGTGTAGTTCCTTTCTAATATTAGGAAATTTTTACTACTTCTTTCATTATTACCCCACAAAATTTGTTCTACGGTGCTTAGTTTTCATATTCCATTAGAAAATTGTTGTGATGACCACTAACTATTATTTAGTACAATATTGAACTGTCTACCAACTCTTAATAAAAATCATATCTGGTTTAAAATAATTCTATTTATTACTCACGCGAAAGTACTAAGAAAAAAAGCTTAGCAAAAGATAACGTGTTTTATTTCAAAAATATTTTGAATTGGTGAATGTCTTTACAGGCTCATATTGCTTGGTTAAATAAAAACGGGCAGATGCGAACATCTGCCCAATATAGGAGGAGGAATGAGAAAATATTACTTTATCAGTAACATCTTCTTTAATTGAATAAAATTATTTGCTAATAATTTGTAAATGTATGTACCGCTTGCAAGTTCACTTGCATCAAAATTGATTGTGTAAACACCAGCACTTTGTTTTTCATTTACGATAGATTTCACAAGCTCACCTTCGACATTAAAAATAGCCAACTGAACATTACTCTCAACAGGTAATGTGTAAGTAATCCTCGTAGCCGGATTAAAGGGATTAGGATAGTTTTGTTCAAGCGCATAATTTTTTGGTAACCCCAAATCAACCTCAACCTCTTTGCTGAACTCATATTTGCCGTCGGTGTCAATTTGTTTTAGCCGGTAGATGAACTTTCCGCCCGTTGCACTTTTATCCTTATAGCTGTAATACTTTGGTGAATTGCTATTTCCGTGACCATTCACAAATCCAATCTTCTCCCATCCTTGGACGGGCGTAGTCGAAGACCTCTCGATATCAAAACCGTAATTGTTTATTTCTGTTTTCGTTTCCCACTGAAGATTAATAATATTATTCCTAACCGTTAGTGTGAACGAGGAAAGTTCTACCGGTACAGGTGCAGGTGAACCAAGTCCACTAAAAGTATCTTGTGCATAACCATCCCACTGAATAGAGGGATCAAAAGTATCATTGGGATTTGCATCACCAGCAGTTGTTCCTGCTTTTCGGCGTAATGTGTTATCTGCTGTTGAAGTTAGACCAGAACCCCATTCTGTGCCTGGATCAACACCAACTTGTCCAATAACGTCTAGTATCGTCGATCCTTTCTTAAGAATTATAGCATCATTTCCATTGAAAAAGGCAGCAGTACTTGTTTGATCCGCCACATCTAGTATTACCTGGGCGGCATCATTATCTGCTATAACGTATACATCTTCATTGCTGATACTGCCAGTTAAATTAATAGATGTTGTCGCTGTAGATGATCCATTAAAGTAAATTTCAATTTTATAACCGCCTGCAGATAGATCTATAGTACTGCCAGTGCCATTGTAAATTTCAAGAACTTTGTTATTGCTACTTCCCTCCACATACTCAGTAAAGAACAAATCAGTTGGTTGGGATAGTAAACTAATCTGAATCATAATTAATATTATGATTGTTTGTAAACCTATTTTTTTCATAGCATCCTCCAAATAATTTTAGTATAACCTTAAGAAATGGGTGGGACTCAAGTTTAAATCTTGCCCTTATTTAAACTTAAATTAAAAAACTACAAAAGGAAATAGGAGAGGAAATTTTTTTATATTTTTTATTTTGCTCTTGCTGCATGTGGTTTGTCAGGTCCAAACACCTTATCTGTAGGAGTAAAGTTTATTTATAAATCTGTAGGACGACCAGGCTGGTCGTCTTACTATTTGCTCACGAATCCCGTTTCTTCGCAATTCAGGAACACAACCTGAGAGACTGGATTTGTCATAGAAAAAGGAAAGGCCAAGCATTGCCTGGTTTTTCAAAGAGACAAACCCAGTTTCTTCACGTATGAAAAAACAACGTGAGAAACTGGGTTTGTTGAAATATTACTTCGTCAGAGTCATCTTCTTTGTCTGAACAAAGTTACCGGCTTCTAATCTGTAAATATATGTTCCGCTTGCGAGTTTTGAAGCATCAAATTTGTATGAGTAGCTTCCGGCAGTCATGAATTCATTATTTACGAGCGAGATAATTTCCTGTCCGAGCAAATCAAACACTTTCAAATTAACATTCGATTCTTTTGCGAGTGAAAAGTTAATTGTAGTGCTTGGATTAAATGGATTTGGATAATTTTGTGCAAGATTGAATTCAATTGGACTCAAAATAGAAACTTCAACAATGCTCGAAATGGAATAACTTCCATCAAGATCGATTTGTTTCAAACGATATTGATATTTACCAGCTTGAACATTGTTGTCAACGAAAGAATAACTTTGTATTTGAGTTGTTGTTCCTTTTCCCTGAACAAATCCAATTGTAACAAAATCACTGCCCGTAACTTTTCTCTGAATTTCAAATCCTCTGTTGTTAGTCTCTGTTGCAGTAGACCAACTCAGATTTACAAATCCATCGGAAACAGAAGCAGAGAATACACCGAATTCGACAGGTACAGGTACTTGAATTACTATAGGATCAAGTGCAGTAAATGTTTTACTGTTTGCTCCACCGGGAGGTGAAATAACCAAAATTTGTTCGTTAGAATTTTCGAAGTAAATCAGGTTTCCCACATAATCCACAGCCACCTGTCCTCTTGAACGAGTAGTATTTTCATCTAATTCTGCATAAGCGAGTTCGATAGCAGGAGCACCAGCAAGATTATCAATTTTGTAAACACCACTTGGACTTGTACCGACCTGATCTACAGTTAGATATAAAATATCATCTGTTGCAGCGCTTGTTGCTCCACGCCAAATGTCCAATGCAACCGCATCACCTGCCGGAGTTTGTGAATACCATACTGTATCTGCAACGGTTTTCGGAGCAGGAGTAGGCATATTGAATTTCAAAACACCATTGCCTGCAACCTGTGTTGGTTTATTTATAACTGCATATAACGCATCGCCATCACCTGCTAAAACATCCCAATATTGGAATCCAACAGGAGCTGGAATTAGAGAATCAATCACACCGGTGTAAACCGAACTTGTTCCTATTGCTGCTCCAAATATTCCGGTTGTTGATGCTATCCACAAATATTTTGAAGCGCCGGTTCCAGACACATAAATACCATTTATTGAACCAGCTGTGGGAATTGTATCAATAAGTACAGTTACATTGAGAGTATCTACATGAAATCTCAAAACTTCTTTCTGGGTGAATCCAACAACATAGATAAATCCGTCTGCATCAATTCTCGGAGAGTATCTTCTATTGGTTGGTCCAAGACCTTCACCAGTTGTTGTCAGCAGTGCATTTCCTAAGGTGTCCCCCAAAAGTAATCCATTAGCAGCAACTCTTCCAACTCCATTAAAAGTCCAAAAACCACCACCGGGAGTTGATACACCATAAACAAATCCAAAACTTTTACTGTTTGGATTATTATTGATAGTATTACCTCGTGTAGATAATCCCGCAGCTTGGTCACTATCGAAAATTAATGTGTAAGCTGCATGACCTGTTGCTTGTGCTGCAGTTACCTCAATTGTGTACGATCCGGGTGGTACTTCTCCGGAAGCATCATCTCTTCCGTCCCAAAGGACAGAATGATAACCACCCTTGATTCCATTAAGTGTTAATGTTCTTACTGTAGTTGCACCACTTTTGACTAAGACAGTAACATCGGTGGTTAGTACAGTATCTTGAATCATGAAACGAATTGCTGCAGCAGAACCATCAGCAAAATCTCCGTCAAATGGGTCTTCGGAATCTTGCTGCGTAATATGAATGTAAAATGGAAATACATTAGCTTTCAACAGTTCTTGAGAACTGAAAAAAACTACTAAAGAGAACAAGAACAAGAAAAGTACTTTAGATCTGTTCATATAGCACCTCACTAATTAGTTGATAGAAATTATTTAATTAAGGACATTTTTCTTGCAAGTTTCAAATCATTATTCGTAAGAACATAGATGTAATTACCTGATGCAAGTTTTGATGCATCGAATGTAAGCTTGTAATTTCCTTGTGTAAAGTACGAATTATTTATTAAAGTCGTAACCAGTTCACCTGTAACTGAATAAACAGATAACGAAATATCTGCATCTTGAGGTAATGAAAATTCAATTGTTGTTGCCGGGTTAAAAGGATTAGGATAATTTTGTGCTAAGTTGAACTGCTGAGGAATTGTATTTTCATCTTTTACAATACCAGTAATGGTCAACGGAATTGTTGGGAGAGTTCCTGAGAATTGCCATTTGTCCACAGTCCAACCATAAAATGATTGGGAATATAAATTAAAGTTTTCATCAAAATCCATATTATAAACGGAGGCAAAACCTGAAGCGGTTCCAAAAGCACCACCTTGACGAGTATTATAACTTTCAAATATTGTATAATTCCACAGAGCACAATCGATAGTATCAAGAATTACTCCCGTATTAGGATTAAGAGCGTATATTCTACTGTACTCATAGCCGTCGGGTGAACTAAAGCTCGCGGCACAAGCCACGAATAAAATATTTTTCGTTTCCATAAAATTTAATCCCCATGGACCAGGATCTACTGGTGCAGTAGAGGACGCAATCAGTGCATCAGTCAGAGTAAAATTAAATCCGTTATTGAGTGTGAAACCGGATGTTAGATTACCAGTATAGCACAAAACTTTATCTTTATTGAATAAAGAAACATAGAGCACTGTACCTTGGGCATTAACTGTGATGCCTCTGATCTCTCCAGGTTCAGGCATAACGATAGTCGCTATTGGTGCAGTATCATGTGTAACACCCCAACCTTCTGAATTTGAAGTTATTCCTTTATAAATTAATATTTCACTTGGTGTTGATGATGTATCTTTAATTGATGAGACATAGACATATCCATTTCCATCTACATCGATTGCCCAGAGTGAATCTGCATTCGTAGCCATTCGATAATCTGTTGATATAACTGAATCTGCCGACAGCTTGAATACTAATATATTGCTGGAGAAATCATTATTTGCCACGAATACAAATGAATCTTTCGTAGCCTCAATATCTACAGCATATTGCATTTCAACTTGGTCGAATCCGCTGCTCCAGGGTTGTCGAACACCTGCTAATTCAGTTGTTCCATAACCATAAACACCCATTCTCCCATTAACGGAATCAGCATTAGTATAACCGACCAGGTAACAAGTATTATTTGTTAAACGAGTAACCAAAGCTACAAAAGTATTTTCTTTAATTACGCCAACTGAAGGCGTATTATAACCGGTTGAATTAGGATCGCCAGATACGTCAACAGTGGCATAAAGACACTTCCAATCGCCGTCAAATGTTTGCGAATTTATTGTCGAAAAAGGAATTAATATGGAGAGAAAAAAAGTGAGAATTAAAATAGAATACAGAAATTTCATAACGCCTCTAAAAGTTATTTTATTGTTAAGACAATTTTTGAAAAAATTACTACATTGTCAATGGCTTTTATAAATAAAATTTTTTTTGGTTGCACATCACACTGAGTCAAAAGTCTCCGCCAAACTTGCCTGACGACAGGCAGGGGCGGATCAGCCTCCGGCTGAAAAAGTCAAACGTCAATCCGAAACTGGCTGATCAAAAGAGAAAAATATGCGTTCACAATTGCAGTTGATTGATTTTATCTAATTTATATTTTGAATTTGGATTTTATTTGGTATCTGGTGATTGGTATTTGATATTTTAGAAAACTATTCATTGTGCTGCAACATTTATTCTTTAATTTTGAAATAGGAAATTGAAGTTATGATAAGGAAAAATAATCCGGTTATAGCAAAAGAAATTCTTAATCCTAATAATCCGGCACTAAATCCTCCTAAAACCGGACCAATCATATTTCCTAAAATCTGAAAGCTTGATCCGACTCCTAATACTCCACCTGTTCTTTCAGAAGGAACATTATTGCTGATTGCTGTAAAAAGTAAAGGCGATAATGCTCCAAACCCGAATCCCAGTAAAATTCTTATTGGAATGAGAAAGTAAATATCATAGACAAAGGAGTGTGCTGCATACATCACGCCTGTTAATAGCGAAGCATAAATTACGTTTTGAGCAATTCCAGTTTTTTCAACTCTACGTCCCCACCATGCAGCAGAAAAAATGGAGAAAAAACCAACAATGCTGTACAATGCCCCGGTAATAGTTGGTAGAAATTTGCTTGAAACTGAAAATGTTTCAATGTAAAGGACAAAAGTAGGTCTAATAAAAGAAATCCCAAATGCGGAGAGCATAATCATTATTGCTGGGGACAAAAGTTTTTTATTGCCAAGAAGATACTTCCAATTATCAATAAATGAATGTTCGCTTTTTTCTATTGAGGATTTTTCTTCATTAACAAAAATGATGACTGTAATTCCAGTTATGATCAGCAATCCTGCCACGATAAAAAACACACTTCTAAAGCCAAATAAATCTGAAATTAAACCGCCGAGGAGTGGACCCAACACAGTTCCAGCCGCTGTTGCAGATTGAAGTAATCCTAAAGCATAACCGGTTTTTTCTTTTGGCGTATTTGCTGCGACTAATGCCATAGCCGCAGGAAGAAAACCACTCAACAATCCTTGGACTAACCTGGCAAGAAAAAGCTGAGTAACATTTTGTGATAGTCCCACCAGTACCTGTGCAATTGCTAATCCCAGTACTGCGCGTACAGTCATTATTTTGCGTCCATACCTATCTCCGAGATTTCCCCAAATTGGAATGAGAAAAAATGATATGAAGAAAGGTCCCGCGAAAACTAATCCGCTCCAATATGCAGTTTCTTCTAAGCTGGTGACACCAAGTTCACGGACAAATAAAGGAAGGAAGGGTACGATGGCACTCATGCCAATCATTGCAACAAATTGGCAAATCCAAATTATAATAAGATTTCTTTTCCAGCTATCCATTCAGTTTAAATTTATACTTCAAATTTAAGAAGAATTGGAGTACATTTAATTACATTATCAACATTAAAAAATATTTTAATAAAAACTTGACTTTGAACCAGATGCAAAATATATTTTAACCATGAAAAAGAAGCTTTTTCAAATTTTGCTGGTTTTATCAATAATTGGGACTTCTTTAGCGGGGGCTTTTATGGAATATTTCCATGCAAGAACCGAAGGTGAAAATGTTAAGCTCGAATGGAAAACCGGTCAAGAATCCAACCTTAAAAACTTTGTCATAGAAAGAAAAACGCAACAATCTCCTTATGTCGACCTTGCAACGATACCTGCAAAAGGAAGTAATTCATTTTATTCCTACATTGATGAATCTATTTATAAAACGAGTGATTATGTTTTTACTTATCGGTTAAGAATAGAAGACAATGATCAAAAAGTTTCTTATTATGATCATGAGGTTTCTGTTTCCCCTGGTATTTCTGGTGTTAAACGAACTTGGGGCAGCATCAAAGCGATGTTCAGATAATTCGTTCTGATGCTCATTCCTAAAATCATTTCTTTTAATCATCATCCTAAATACAAAGTTTCAATTTCCAATTACGGTATTCGATATCTTCTCGGGAAATTATGATCCCAACAAAACTTCCGATTTATCTTGCATCCAAATCCCCAAGAAGAAAAAAACTTCTTAAGCAGCTTAATTTAAAATTCAAATGTGTTGATCTTCACTTTCACGAAAAAGTAAAT
>Ga0214473_10002995_pt1 | contig 20679 bp, 45 predicted proteins | sample RVTome_7_FD_203509 | JGI IMG/M metagenome (GOLD analysis project Ga0214473, IMG submission 203509) | Soil microbial communities from uranium-contaminated site in the Upper Colorado River Basin, Wyoming, United States - RVT98D197 | ecosystem: Environmental > Terrestrial > Soil > Contaminated >... | reverse complement strand
ATCGAATCGTGGCGTCAGCACCTCGTCACTCTGATCCAGGTCATCTATGGCGTGGATGCTAGCTGGACGACAGGTCAGTACGACGTCGACCTAGTGTTCTCTACAAATTCTCGTCGTGCGAAGGTTATCGAAGTCGCGATCGACTACTACTTTGAGTTGGAGGACGCGATCGCCGTCATGGAGATGCGGGCTCCAAGCTCGATCCAGATGGGATTTTACTTTCGCCGTGTTAACCCTCGTCACCCGCGCACCGTCGAGCTGTTCCGTCGTGGCGTGGTCGATGCCTGGGCAGACGTCATCTCCAAGTACGCCGGCAGGCGCCGCTCTGAAGCCGAGGCCGCCGCTGCCACGACCGCCGAGGCCGTTGCTGAGAACGGGCATTCTGACGCCAAAAGCGAAGCGTCATCAGCGCTGACGATCGAGGACGTCGAAGATCCTGAGCCAGGTATACCCACGGAGCCCACGGCCCTCGTGCGTGTCCAGGCGTTCCGCAGGCCGACCGTAGAGGTGCCAGAGTCCTCGCGCCCAGAAGCTCCAATGCAGCCACACGAGGCCTCCGAGGCCGACATGCTGGACGCCATGGTCTACAAGTATGGCGTGGATCTTGGATTCCGAACCTACGACTGGCCGGTTCCTGACCTTGGCGGCGACAGGGACGGCGAAGACCTGGACGAAGACGGGGTGGAAGAGGCACACTAACGAGGTGTCGGTCGAAGAACCTGGTGCGCCCGTGTCCACCGATCCGGCGCCTACGATTCCAATCGACCTGGCTTCGCTGCGTAGCGCTGGATTCCTCGTGGTCGACGAAGTAGTACTGCGCAGCATCATGCAGACAGCCGTTCTGGACGCACACGAAGAGGCCAAGCTTCGCTACGAGGCGCAAGTCATGGCCGACAGGTCCGCGGAGCACGAGATCGAGCGCCTGCGCATACGTGCCAATGATGCCGAGAATCAAGTCGCAAAGAGCAAGGTCTGGTGGCGCCGACTGGTCGTACCGGCGTCGGTACTAGGACTCATCGCAGGTGCTACGGCCCTCGCGTTCACGTTCTACATGATCCGCGAGGCCAAGGGCGCCATGCGCCAAGATACGGCCGCTCTCTCTAAGGCCACTGCAGTCGAGATGACGCGCATCGCAACCGATGCTGCCTCAGCCGCCGTGGCCGCGTCGGAGCTACGGACCGACGCGCGTATCACGGCAATCGACATGGAGATCAAGTCCATACGCACCGACGTCAAGACTGAAATCCGCGGCCTCAAAGAGGACTTGGTCCGCGAGATCCGCGGTGAGCCCGTCCAACCTTGAACCAAAGGAGAGGGTCTCGATCCGGGTGATCGAGGTGGGCTTCACATCCCGGACGGTGACTTCTGGAGGTGGCCAGGCCCAACCGACAGCGTCATCGACCCATGCGGATCGAACCGGAATCCCTCTTTAAAGAAGCATAGACAACGATGACGGCGACGTCAATTCTTGACCACGAGCATCTGCCAGCCCACAGTTACGACCATGGTCAAAGCGCCTACACAGCTCATCGCTGCAGTTGATACAGCCCTGACCGCTGTCGTGGACGTTGGTCCGAAGCTAGCTGGCCTGGCAGCGCACCTACGCGTCATGGGCTTGCAGGACCGAGCCTCCGTGCTTGAAGTTGCAGCGACCGAGATCAGCGGCGGCGTGCAGAAGCTGAACTTCTACCTGATGCGACGCGGAGGAGACTTGCGCGACATCGGCAGCGCCGTAGTGGGCTTGCGCAACGGATTTCAAGCCAAGTTTTTTCCGTTCGCAGACCTAGCCGGGCACCTACGCAGCGTCGGTCTCGACGACCACGCGGCCATGCTGGAGCGCTACATCGCAGACATGCTGCGCATGACCTACGCGATCCATGTGCACGCCGAGTCTCACGGCATGCTCGACGACACAATGTCCATGGCCTACGCCGACGTGCCGCCGCGCAAGTAGACCGCTGTCGCCTGTTCGATCAGGTCTTCCTGCGCCGCCTCGACGTTGGGATGATATTAGACGCGGTGACCGGCCCTCTCATACCGCCATCCCACTCGACCCAGACAACATCATCATCAGCACTCTGAACAGTTCCAGATCGGCACTCGCGAAGCACGAGTCGAGATCGATCGATGCCAGTGAGATCGAGGACGCGATCTCCATGCTTCCAGTTCTTCACGGTCATCGCCGAGACTTCTTTCGCGCCTGCTTTGCGGCGCGCTGTGCCTCGCGCTTGGTGTTCTTCGGCTTGCCAGGCGTGCCGCTACGCGCGTGTCGATCACGCGGCTGCGCGGTGGGCACGGCCGTCATGAAGGTCATAAGGATGGGAAGTTGCGGCGTCATATTGATCATCGCAGGACCGATCATAGTATACCATTGGCGTGCAGCACGGCGGAGACGACGTACGCAGGAGCGCTGTCCCCGTTCATCATCAGGCCTGCCGGCCTGAATCCGTCAGCCATGGCGACCCATACGCGCGTAGCCGTAAACGATGGATGCAGTAGTCCTGGACCTGTGAACTCGATCGCCCATGACCCCTGCTGATGGGTCCATGTCCAGTAGTCGAGAGGAAGTGGTTTTTGTCTCATGTCGAATCCTCCTCGGGCGCTCGACCCTTCGCGCTGGCTTGAGCCTTGGTAATCGCTTCGGCAATCGACTGTAGCTCGGGCAGCGTGAGGTGCTGCAAGGTCTTGTCCTTGACCACGCCGCGAATCTTGTTCATCGCCTGCTCCCTGGCGTACTGCTCATCCAGCTCCGGCGTACGAGCGACGATATGACCGTTGTCATTGTGCCCGGACGCGCCGTAGTTTCCCATGGATGTCACCAGCGTCAGGCGCAGACCGCCACGGGTGTTGCGCTTGGTGATCTTCTCGATCGAAGTCCTACGCATGCCCCAGTTGGACATCACATAGACCTTCTGCCCGACCTCGAACGAGGTTTTGTCGTCATGTGCCATCGACGTCTCCTTTTGGAAAGCGGTGCACGATCGTCGCGTACTCGCACTCCATCTCTGCGGTGTCGAGCATGATCCAACTGCCGTCGTCGAATATGATGCGGGACAGGTGGAAGCCTTTTCCCTTCTCGCCCTCGGCCGGTATATAGCCGTTCAGCTCGACGCGCTCACCGACGACGTCGACGATGGTACGTCCGACCAGGTAGCGCTTGGCGTCCTTGATGCCACCGATCCTGATCATGATTGGTCCTTGTCAGTGACGGACTCGACGAAGTCTCCGAGCGTCGTACAACTCGTGTCGACGTCGAGGTAGAGCATGTTGAAGACGTCTGTGAGAAACTCCATGTCGGCAGCTAGTGCGTCCTCAACGGACGACATGTGATGACTCTGACTCTCGTGGTGCGCCTTGGGGTCGTAGAAGAAGTAGTCGCCGTCGGTACCTGACGTGAATCGCAGCCCGTGCTTCTTGCAGATCGGTACGACAAACTCTTCGCGGATCCTGGCGGCCACGAGTTCGACCGCACGAAGTTTCTCTGCGTTGATCTTCTCCAGGTCATCGCGAATCTGGTCGAGAATCTCCTGTGCCCGAGTCCGGCGCACCGGCGTGGTGCGCACGGGCATGTCGCCGTTTCGCTTGACCTCCCATGACCCGTCAGCAGCTTCCTCCGTGAGCCAACCAAACTCTCTCTGGACGACCATGGCGCCTGCAGTGGTCAGGCGCGCGACGTAAGAGTCGCATCCCTTCTTTTGCTCGTACTCTTCGTCATGCTCGACGACGACGAGCGGATCGCGACGGCGGTATAGGCCGCGAGCGCAGGTAAGATCCACGCCGTCGACGTTGTCCCAGCCATTCTGAGCGAGACGGTTGAGCAGTTCGAGCTGCGCTGGCTTGAGCTTGGTCATGACTATTGTTCCTTGTCCCACGCACTGCGTCGGCTCAGGATTCCTTCAGGGTCGTCGGACAGCCGACCAAACCGCGTGTCGAGCCTACGCCTAGCCAGCTCGTGAAAATCGTCGTGCAGCGCTTCGAACAGCGTGCTGCACCTTGAGATCCTGGTCCTGTTTCGTCCTGGCGTCGGTGGCAGTCCTGGGTACGTCGCCACGCGCAGCGCGGCGATATGGCCAAGGATCTTCTCGCGCAGGTCATCGGGGAACTCGCGGTCACCGGTCACGAGATGGACCATGGAGATCACCACGGACTCGTGAATCGCAACGCCGTGCAAGAACGCGTCATCGTTCTCGGCGACCTTGGACAACTCGGAGATGTGGCGGCGCAGGTCATCGAAAAACGCAGTCATGACTTGGCCTTCCTCCGTCGCTTTTTGGCGGCAACTTCGTTCGCGGAGAGCTGGCGCCACGTGTCCATGTTCCGGATCGCTTCATCGATCGCCTCTTCGATGGTCACGCCTGAGCCGTTCGCCTTGCAGCCCTGTTTGCTCATGCCCGGCAGCACGCCCATGTGAATCACGACGTCTGGCCACAGTATGGCGTCCTTGCTCGTGCGCGAGAACGACAGCTCGACGCAGTGCTTGGGTACGCCTGCCCGGACCGCAATGGCGCCGAGCAGGTCGTCGATTTCTTGAAGGCTGATCATAGCGTGCCCCCTTCCTCGCGAATCAGGCGAGCAACCTCGTGGCCGAGGTCGGTGGCAGCCCACCGGGTTCGCTGCACCAGCCCAGCGTCGTGCAACCACCGGAGCGTGGCCATGGGCCGGCCTGCCCAGATCTTCTCGCCGTCGCGCAATGACATGGGAAGTTGGGCAGCAGCGCGCAGCAGCATCTTACTCGCGTTCGCGTCGAACGCCGGATCTGCGAGTACTGCTCGCGCCTGTTCGGTCATGTCAGTGGTGGTCGTAGTCATGGGTTCTACTCCTCGTAGTCGCGCGGGTTGTCTTCGCGGTGGATCTCCTGGGCGACGCGGACCAGGCGCATGATCTCCTCGGGATCGATCGTGTGGCTGTCGTCCTTCTTGAACGAGCACCACGCCATCACGATCGACATGCACTGCGCCATCAGCAGCGCCTCACGCATCTCGGATGTCAGTGCACGGCTCCACCCGTCGCCGTCCCACGACCGCCGTAACGGCTTGATCACGATGTCCTTGACCCACTTCTTGTACTCGCGGTCGTTCATGCTCATGGTCGTTTTCCTCTCCTGGCGTGCAAGATCATCGATCCGGATGCGCGGCGTCGCCGACGAAGCACGTGGATCGATAGTTCCGCCACGCGTAGGTCATCTCCTCGACGATCTCGTCGGAAGGCTCGGCGCCGGTGGACTCCACGGCCCCAACGAGGTCGTTCCAGTACATCATCGCCCCGTAGGCCGTGAACTCGTCCGAACAGGTGAGCGTGGCGGTCATCTCAGGAACTCCTTGGGGCCGGCTCCTCGCCAAGCCCGCTGCACCAGACCAGACGTCCGGAGAAGTCCAAGTATTCCCCTCCTCTTGCGCTTCGTCAAACTTGTCTCTGCGGCGAAGTTTTCCAAGATGCAGCCTCCTGATGCGCTTGCCAACCTCCCCTTGCGCTTCGTCCATGCCTTGCTGCAATAATCCAAGATGCCAGGGCGTCAGTCCTGGTGAGAGCTGGCGAGGAGCCGCTCCGAGGAAGACCGAGACCATGACGACTCCGACCATGCGCGAGCTTCTGGACGATCCTACCACTCTCAAGGGCACCGGCGTCTGGGAGACGCTCAAGCTGCTCACAGGTGGCTTCGTGTGCGAGGACTCGCTGACACGCGCGTTCTACCAGATGTCCCACGTGCAGTGGGGCGCGTTCATGATGGCGATGGGGTACCGGCGCAGCTACGGCGACATCGATCGTCGCGTCGTGGCCGAGAACTTGTACGGCTGCGAGGATCTGGCGATGGATATGCCGAAGGTGCTGCGAGCCCTCGCGTTCGCGATGGAGCAGGTGGCCGACGCCGAGGACTTCCGCGAGGAGATGGATGCTCGCGCATGGGAAGAGGGCGACGAGGAACATCCCTGTTGCTCGGCGGGCCCGAGCTATCGCGAAGACTTCCACGCGGACGGCTGAAAGGAACACAGACCATGACCAAGACTTTCATCTACTCCGACCTTCACTACCTCAAGGACTGCTGCGATCTGCAGCAGCCTTCGTTGCTCACGCCCGAGTTCCAGGCCGAGCTGGTCAGTAAGGGGATCATGCGCGAGACCCAGCGCGGTTTCGCAGTGAATCGCGAGCGCCTCACCGCTGCGCTCGACGCAGCGTGGGCAGCGTGGCCCGTGCGAGGTGCGCTGTGACCATCAACGCCCACACGCCTGCCTGGAGCCGCCAGGTCCAGCCCTGTGCGAACCTGCACTCTTTCTTGTACGCGTGGCGCTGCGGGTACTTCGACGACCATGCCGGCGAGCCGCCCACCACGGCTCTGGGCCTCGACGGGTCCGATCCGCACCCGCTACTTGCAGCGCCGGGCAACTTCCGCGAGTCCACGATGATCTCGGGCGAGATCCGAGACGGCCGCGGCTACCACCCGGCGGCGACCTTCGTCGACTGCGCCATCGGCCGCGCCACGAGGGCCGCATGATCACGGCGACCAAGACCGAGATGGACCGACTCGTCGCCGTGCTCGCAACCGCGACGCCCGATGAGGCGCGCGTGGTCTGGGTAGCGCTGCAGCAGTTCATCGACAACCAGGAGACTCGCGAAGACGATGAGTTGCCGACAGTCGGAGAAGTAGTCGCGCGACGACTGCAAGACCGACTCGACGCTGCAATGGTGTCGTACGCCAAGGAGCAAGGATGACCACCGAGAGTGTCACGTTGCCTACCTGCGACAGTCCCGTGGACTACCTGCTGGATTTGGCGAACGAAGTGCTCATGGGTCGTGGCGATACGTCAGCGGCTTCTGAGCGCCGCAATCGCGCCATGCAGAGGGCGCACGAGGCTGGCCTCTCTGGCTGCGAGATCTGCGGTCGTGCGCTCAAGGGCGGCAGCGTGGACGTGGTCATGCCCAATGGAGAGCACGTTGGCGTGATCGGTCCCGACTGCGCCAAGAAGATCCGAAAGATCCTGACCCTGAGAGCTAAAACACCATGACGACCATGCAGACCCAAACCACGACCGAGTCCACGCCTTCTATCGAGCTTGGCGCCAATCTTCCGCAGCTGCTGTGGGCACCCGCCGGCATGAGCTACGACTTCGGCATGCTGTTCCCACAAGGCCGCTGGGATCGCGTCTTCGTGCGCGGCGTGGGCTACCTGGAGATCGACATCGAGACCCCGTACGAGGCGCTGCTCGACGGCGTACAGGTCGTCGCGCGTTTCGCCGTGCGCAGTGAGATGTGGGTCGTCAAGGATGGCTTCGGCGGCGGCGAGGGTGGTCGCGTACGAGCGGCTCTCGTCGCCTGGTCGAGGGTCGTCGGCCTCACCGAGCGCCCTGAGCTGTCCACAAGCGCCGCTCGCCTGCTGTCGCGACTGCGACGCGATGGCCATGTCGCCTACGCCCGCAAGCCGCCGCAAGCCGCCTGGGAGCTGGCCCGCGTGAACCTTGCCACGATGCGCTACGACCACGGGCGCGCCAGCAGCACCCTGTCCGCCATCTGAAGAACGACCAGGAATCGCACCATGACCACCGCCCGAGGCCGCACAGGAGACCCGCCGTGCATCTGCGATGGCCGAAGGCCTGATCTGGACGCACAACCGAGACGGAGTCCAGGCCTGGGCGAATCCGATCAAGCTTACGTGTCCTGACGGATCTACGTTCTCGATCAAGTGGACGGACCGCGGGTTGTATATCGTCGCCGACACGCTTGTGGACGGAGCCCTCGCGACCGACCTGCGCGTGCTGCCCGAGACGACCAACTCGATCACGATCAAGGCCCAGAGCGACGCGTAGGAGACTCTCGCACCATGAACAAGAACCTCATCATCAGCTTCGTCGCCAATCGCGATCTTCGTAGCGAGGTGGAAAAACAGAGCCAGATCATCAACGCAGAGGCCGAGGTTGGTAGTACGATGACTGTCACTTGCCCGGACGGATCCGTGTTCTCGCTGAAGTGGGACGCTGGAACAGGCGGCCTGCAAGTTCAGGCCGAGCGGGGTTGTGGCGACGAGCACGCCAACTTCATCCTGGCGACACCATGGAGTCCTGGGGCGCTCGTGCTGATCGCGAAGGCGGAGCTGTAACCAATGCCACGCAAGTCTAAAAAGCCTGTCCACCGCGCTCTGACAGCCCAGGAGACCGCGGCCCTGGTGCGGTTCGCCAAGGCCTATGGCGCGCCGTGGAAGGGCAAGCTCTTTACCCGCTGGGCAGTCGGAAACAGGCGGGGCTTCGCCGGCTCTCATGACGAAGACGGCGTTATGCTGTACGCCTTGCGCAACGACATGAGCAACACCTGGCTCGACAAGTACGAGGTGCCGGACACCACGGCTACTCGTGACGCCTACCAGGCTGGCGAGACGTGTCGGCAGATGGGCCAGGCACTTCCAAGTCGGTCTGTGATCGAGGCGCTCTGCGATGACGCAGAGGCCTTCTACAGCGGCTACCACAGCACGACAAGCAAGTGGGTACCATGACACCCGAGGGAATCGCAATTCAGTGCATCCAAGAGTCGCGAGTTCGTGTTGCAGATGCGACCGGTATGGCGGCCAGAAATGTCGAGGTATCATTCGGCGAAGTTGATGGAAAATCCATGTGGACCATCGCGGTATACATCGGGTGGATTCCTAGTCAGGTCTCACGCAAGAGACACCAGGTTACCGTGAACGGCACGGGTGATACGCTTGCAGAGGCCGAATCCGACGTCATCGGAGAAGCGAAGCGTCGTCGTACAAGCGCAGGGAAGTCATGACAACAAGAGACCCTCAAGTCGGATGGGTTCCCAAGGGAAATCTGCCGACCGTGTCAGAGCTGTCCAAGCTCCATCCTGCGACCCGCATCGATCCTGTCGTCATGAGCCGTGTGCGCATGGCCCTGTTGCTGATGCGTGCGAATTACAACACAGAGCCTGTGTCCACACGCGTGCCGCTGCACTGCGACACGCCGCTAGGACGCGCGCTCCTCTTGCCGTCCTACGGCGATCCAGACGTCGAGATCGCGCTGCGCGTCGCCGTTGCCCAAGCGTGGCTCAAGGACAACTCGATGCGCTACACCGACGAGCAGGTGGCGTTCATGATGAGCGCCGTGACGTTCGAGGATGGCAAGTAAAGATGAGCGAGCCAACACCAGACTGGTGGCCGTTTTCAGCACCGCGGTACGCGCGGTACGGAGAATATCAGCCGCAAGACCACGAGGACGACGATGGATATGCATGACGACAGCGCCTATGCGTGGGCCAAGGAACTCTGCGCCGAAAGCAAGGATTGGATGCTCCGCATCGACAAGTGTCAGCGCGGCCTGTCACTGGTCGACGCGCCTGCGATCGTCGTCAGTGAGCTGCGGAGGTACGGCTACATCCGCGTCGTCGGAGGAAGTCCAATTCTCTGGCGCCCGTCGACCGTAGGCGATCGACTTGTCAAGGCGATCAAGGATATTGCCGAAAAAAGTCGCGTCGCAGAGTCGCGCTCGCCATGAGACCGACTCATCTCGGGACCTTGTGTCGCCGCGGCCATGATGCCGGAGGCGGTAGGTCGCTGCGGCTGGAGTCGGGGCCATGCGTCGAGTGTCAGCGACTACGTACTGCAGGTGAACTCGGAGAACTGGTGGATCGTGGACGACCTGTCAAAACGCAGATGTCCAAGCGCGACGCGAGTGTAGTCGCGGATTACGTTGCAGACGTTCCGACCTTCGAGATGGTCGCGAAGTACGAAATCAGCCGTCAACGCATCGACCAGATCATCGATAGATGGAAGGTGTCGCGACGGGATCGTGGAGGAAGGTCTGTCAAGGCCAGGCCAACATCCAAACTTCGTGCGATGATGGAGGCTTGCCGCGAAGAAGTCATCGGGGCTTACGCCGACGTGGACTATCCGCTCTCGTCGATCCTGGTCGATTTGAATGTCTCCTTGAACACGCTGTACTATTTTCTGAACGAGTGGGAGGTTCCGCGTCGTCATCCTAACGTTACGCAAGATCAGATCGATCGATGGATCGTCATGTATCGCGACCAGGAGATGTCGACCGTGGATATTGCCGCAGTAGAAGGCATAGCGCAGGTGACCGTCTATAACAACCTGAGAAATGCCATCGAGCTACGGTCCCAGAGCGAAGCCGTGCGCCTGGGTAAGAAGCGTGCAAAGGCGAGGAAGTCCAAGTCGTGACCAAGGTCTACGGCATTGGCATCACCAACCATGCGCGACAAAGAGCGGAGCAGCGCTTTGGTGTCGTTCTGCCTGACGAAGCATGGACTCTACTCGCCGAATCGATCGCTGCCGGCGAGCACCTCTTCACGGGTACTGTCGCAGGTGGTGGCAAGCGCTACCTCGTCGGCATCATGCGCGAGGACGGCAAGATTCTACGCATGCCCGTGGTCTTCTCCATGGAGACCAAGACCATCATCACAGTGCTGGCGCCTCGCAGCCGTGATAAGGCACCCAAGCGACCACGAGAGCGCTAGCCTTGACGTCTACGACGTCGTGGTGCGACACTAGCACTTGCCATGCGCATCGCCGTCGTCATTCTCGTCGTCGTCCTGTCGTTCGTCTGTGGATGCGCTACCGCCACGCAGCGGGCCACGGCGGCAGCCGTCGGGACCAAGGCTCTGATCGAGAGTGCCTACGAACCGTGGGATGCCTACGTCGAAGCTGCAGTGGTCAGGTGTCAAGCCGAGCTGCCGCCTGCAGAGCACACCAAGTCCGAGTTCGACACGTGCCTTGGACCGGCCATCCAGCATGAGAAGGTGGTCGTGCCTGCCCTGGAGGCCTACCAGATTGCCGCACTGGCCCTGTATGTCGCGCTGACCACGAGTCGTAGCGACTCCGAGATCGGAGCCGCTAGGCTAGATCTTGCCCGTGCCGTGGTGGACCTGGTCCGATCGCTGCCAGCTGTCGACGAGCGCATCAAACAAGCGCAGACTGCTCTCGGAGGAAAGTAACCATGGGAGAAATTCTTGGACAGATCGTGGGCAGCGTGGTCGATGCGATTGGCGATGCGATTGATCGAAAGTCCATCGCCAAGGCTTTGCGCGGCGTCGCTGGACAGATCGAGCGCGGTGACATCGTGCCCGACGCAATGCTAGCCCGCGCGAAGAAGCGAGTCGCCCAGATCAAGGCTGCTCGGGCGCAGTACAACGACGGTTGACGAAGACGGTGTCGTTCCGGTACTGTGAAGGTCACGGAACGCCGCGGTCGTCGCCTCGCTTTGATAGCGAGGGCTGCATGGTGCAGCGATGGAGCCTGGCGAGACGGACCGGAGAGACGGTCGCCGAAAGGCAGGCGCTCTCATGAGCCGTTGTATCGATAGTGGTGACGTGATCGGACGATGCTCGTGCTGCGGGGGAAACGTCAGAGAGCGAACGTCAGTCGTGCCCATCGACTGTGGCTACGCGGTCCTCTGCACGGATCCGATACCACTCCCCTCTCGATGTGACTCGTGCGGCGCCGAGGGCAGACTTCCAACGATCCAGACTGAGCTTCCGCCAGATCGACGTGTCGGTCCGCGCGACGAGAATGGAAGTCCGATCGGTGACGGGAGGGACCCATGGTGACGCGCAGGTACGACCCACGCGAGATTGATCGCGATCGTCGCGAGTCCACCAAGGTCAGGATTCTACTACCATGCCCGAGCTGCGCGGCAGGAATGATCGTCGCCTCTTACCAAGATGGCATCATGATCAGCGGTCCGGACTGCAATCGCTGCTATCGTCGCTACGCGCTCGTATTCCCCTGGACCTGGCGCGAGTGGGACCGATGGGATGATCAAAGGCGATATCCGCGATATCCATGATTCAGACCACCGCTGCAAGCTCCGTGAGCTTCGCAGACACCTTGCGTCGCAAGAATCGGTAGACCGGGCGGCGCATCACCGGGTACGGGATGGCGTTGCCGTTCTTCCATCGCAACACAGTGGTCAGGCTGACGCCCATCGCACAGGCCAAGGTGCCAGGATCCAAGCTGATCAGGTCCAGGCTGGCATGCAGCAGCTCTCGGAACTTCTCGTCGTCGTCGAGTGTGAACTCGAAGTCGAGCGCGCTTTGCAGCTCACGATCGAGGTGGTGCAGGTCTTGGATCACTGGTCGCTCCTACGTTTTCTTCACGAAGATGCCGAGACTAACCGTATCGCTCTGCATGTCTCCGCCTTGTGTAGTCCAGCTGTACTGGACCTGTAGCAGGATGGCCGGCGCGTTCGGTGGTGGATCGTAGATCCGGAACTTCATCTTGGGACTCACGCCGTACCGTCCGTCCAAGATCTCGGCGCCGACGAGCTTGGTCGACGACGCGAAGCTGACGTCGTTGATGATCGCCGCGTACTGCAGGTCCGGACTGTTGATCACGGTGCCTGGCGCGATACTAACGCTGACCTCGACGTCGACCGGGATCGCGGAGTCAATGGTCATGCGACCAGTTTTGCTGACGTCAACGTCGACGTCAGCGTTGTAGAAGTACGGGTAGGGATGCGGATCGTTGCCGCCGATGACAGGAAAGCGCATGCCAACGCTGACGTTCTTGGTCTCGATGTTGGTCGGGAACACGGGATCTGGCCGCGGGCCTGGCTTGTCCGGAGATGGACCTACTGTCGGCGCTGTCGCTGCGTGCAGGTCGCGCAGGACCAGCCATCCGAATCCAACAGTGGCAACCAGGACCGCTGCAGCGCCGAGCAGGTCACGCGCGCCGAAGTCCTCGACGCCGCGGCGAGACGGGTTGAGGTGAGGTCGTACGACTCGGGCAAGGATTTGGATGGGCATGGTGACCTCTGGCTAGCCTACAGGATCTGTTCGGCCACGACGTCACTGCCATCCGGGTCCATCTTCCAGACCCGCGTGACGCGGTCCTGGGGCACCGGCGCGAACGCGTAGTAGTAGCCCTGGCGGTTGATGGTCACGAAGTCCAGGCCTGACGGATCGATCTCGACCAGGTAGTTCGGCAGGCCTGTTCTACGTGGATCGGTGCTGCCGAAATTTGCGTAGTCCTCGGCGATCTCCGGATCGTCGGCGAGACTCGTACCCTCGCCTTCAAGAGAGAACAGGTTCTTGGACATCACGCCACGGCCAGCGCCTACAGTGTCCTCGAACTCCGCTTGGGTCATGCCGCGGTAGAGATGACCAGATCTCCGAAAACTTGCAGCGCCTTCGCCAGGTTCGATGTAGTGCGCAGCTCTTACTACGACGCGCTCGGGGTTTTCACGACGTCGAAGTGCTCTGGCGATCGTGCGTCGCACTACTGGTGCTCTCCGCGTGCGAGTCTGGCTGCAGAGACTTCATACGGATTGAGCATGGTCTGCTCAGACTCAGGAATCCGAATAATCTGCGACAGTGCTACGGACTCACTATTGTCAAGCGTGAGGTATTCAGTGCTGTTCATCTTGGATCGATCGATCGCAGTGACGCGATATCGTGTCCGTTGGCCTGGATTCCACCACAACGGAACCCACCGCTGCATACCAGACTGGGTCGTTACGATGTCGATCTCTTCACCCATACGGACCGGTCCGAGGCCTGACCGACGACGCTTTTTCGTACCGCTATGTCGAGTAGGGTTCTCCTCGGCCATGGCCGTACGACCATCAGGCGTGACCTTCCAGAACGAATGAGCAAGCACGCGCTCCCGACCTCCGCCACGCGCCGAGTCGACGGCGACCGGCTTGTCGACGAGTTCGACGTATCCGAGGAGACGCAGCGACTCCATCGTCGAACCAGTGGCGCCTACGGAGCGCGCCAGGAACTTGCCTGGCATCACGACCACCTCGGACATAACTTCGCGTTGCTTCGGGGTCATGATGCCTTGATCTTGAGAACGTCGATTTGCTGGCCCTCGTCATCACTGAACGATTTCTTCGGTAAATTCAGACCACCGCTGAAATTACTCTCATACCATCTCACGCCGGCTTGGCTGTAGGCGAAGACGCGGATCCTGATTTGCTTGCCACTGACGAACGATCGGTTCACAGCTGCGACGACGGCGTCCTCGTATGAACTCTTCGACTTGGCGGTGTTGTCCAGATAGAACTCGATGTCTTTGTGCTTGAGTGCCATGGGTTACCTCTGATTCGTTCCTGGTGGTGCAGATCGTAGCAAGAGCAGCGTCGGATCGAGTAGCGCTGGTGGCGGTACACTACCATGCCACTGCTGGTTCTGGGTCGTGCCTGGCCTGTAGGTCTCCAAGTGCAGCATGTGGCTTTTGCAGCTCGAACCGATGCCGACCATGCACGCAACTCGCGCGATGGGAGCCCCTGCGCGCACTCTCGATCCAATGCCGACGCCGAACTCGTTCCAAGACCTGGGCTCAACTTCGCCGTACAGGACCACCACGTCTTCGTGCGCGACCAAGATGGCATCGCTGCCCAAATGGAAACTCTGGGTGTCGATCACCGTACCATCGGCGATGGCGAGAACCGGATCTCCGTTATGCCCGTACAGGTCGATGCCGGCATGACGACGGCCATCGCGAGAGGCTCCAAAGCGACGTGCGCTGTTGCCATGCGTCGTGCCAAACGCGTCGACGTAGGCGACTTGGCCAAGACGACTGTCGTTGGTGACCACGGGCCACACCAGGCGCCCTGGAATGTCTGCGAAAGGAGCCACGCTAGGCATGGGCGGCATGACGCCAGTCGGCAGCTCGTTGTCGCCGTCGAGGAACGAGCGAGCTACGAGAAACACGAGCGTGCCAACGCTCGCGACTGCGACGCCTGCAACGACAGGGTGCTCCAAGCTCCGCTTGATCTGCGCCAGGATCATGGCCTACCGGTGCTCTCCGCGTGCGAGCCGATCCGCGGCGGCTTGGCCTGGGTTGTTCTTTGAAAAATGACCGCCATGATCAATTCTCCCAAGAACATCTTCCGCCGTGGCGACGAGTCTTTCAGCTTCGGACTTCCAAGCGTCACCGTCGACGTCTAGTGAGGCAATCTCGGCGCCACCAGCTGACGGCACGATACGAATCTTCCAGCGGTTCCACTTTCGACCTTGGTAATTCACGTGATGACGGTCGGCCATGACCATCAGCTCTGGATCTGTACCCGTGATCTTGCCGAGCTTTGTCGAAGCGCTCTCGTAGTACCACTTGATTCGCTTGGCCATTATGACACCTGCTCCACCATGTCGCGCACGGCTGCAATCCACGCGCTCTGCAGTGCGCCGGTCAACTCGTGTCCCGGCGACTGAAACGACTCGAAGGTCACGGGCTGACCGCGATCGAGTGCATCATCGGCATGCGCCTTGGCCAATTCGTAGGGCACCGTCGTGTCCCCGGTCCCGTGCAGCCAGATGGTCTGCGCCATGCGACGAGTCCATAGAGGCTCGGGTAGATCTGCGTTGACGACAACGGATCCGGCAACCATGCGGCGGTACTCGTTTGCCAATAGCAGCGCCATTTCGCCGCCCTGGCTGGAACCTGTGACCACCGGCTTGCCCACCGTCGGACGGCAGTGGCTGATCGTGTCGACGAAGCGCGCCATACGTTCTCCCGCGACGCGCCAGGCCTCCATCTCGGCCGGGTCGTTGCCGTCTTGGACCGTTGTTTTAATTCCGCGTGGGAACCAGCTGCTCCCGCTGCCGACCTCGTAGCCGCCCTCGGGCAAGATCAAGCGCGCGGGGCCAATCCCGTTCATGCCCGAAGCGTATCCCTCGGGACTTCCGGTGAGGCTGTGGAGCAGAATGACCATGGGCACCGCGTCGGTCGAGCTGGCACCGCCACGCATGCGCTCCAAGTACCGGACGCCTTCTATGGTACCGCCCTCGGAAACGAGAGCAGGGCAGCTCCTGCGCGACGCAGCCGCCACCACGCCGACGCCCAGAGCCAAGCCTGCGGCGACGACCGCCGGCACCACGAGCCACTGCGTGCGCCACCAGGGCCGCGGCGGGTTGTGCCACGGCCGCAGCACGAGACTCAACGGTCGGAGGTTCACGGCCACGGCCGCAGGTCCTCATGGCGCCGACCAGGGGCCCAGCGACGTCGCCACCGTCGGCCCCACCGCGCCATGTCGAAGATGATGCGGCGGTTAGTCATCGGTAGCGAGATCCTTTTCGAATGCCTTGATCTCCTTGAGGAGCCTTGTCGCTGCGTCCTTGAGGTCGTCGAGGTTCACCCGAAGGTCGGTCAGATTCTCGACTGATTCGATGCTGAGCGCTGCGCTGACGATCTCGTCCGCCAAGCTTGCGATGTCCGTGTCGTTCAGTAGCTCCAGAGCATCTTCAATGTTCTTCGGGTTGGAGCGACGGCGAAAGTGACTGGCGATCGAGTTCAACATTACGAGTCGCCTCTTGCGAGCCTTGTTGCACGCGTCTCTTGTGGATTGATCTGCGGAAGTCCAACGTTCTTGAGAAACTCGCGCAGTGGCTTCTCGGCGTACGACGATGCCCATCCGCCATCAGGGTCGTAGTTCTCATGATCGGAGATGATCGCGCGAACGTACTTGCCCAGCAGGTCGATGTACTCGTTAATCTGATCGTCGTTCATGACAACGCTCCTCGACCGCACATCTGTCCGATGCGCTGGTACCAGCCTTGGCGCTTGGGCACGCCCTGGATGTACGCACGGGTCTCGTCGGGCCACTGGTCTTGCGGCTTGTTCGCGGTGCCCGCTCCTGCGTTGTACGCGGCCAGGGCCCAGGTGGTGCCCTTGCCGGAATCCAACAGCGCTCGCAGTGTTGCGGCGCCAAGCCACAAAGACTGCTTGGGGTCTGTACGATCGATCGTCATTGGCACGCCTTCGCCAGCGAAGTACGACTCCTTCGCGTCGCCGGTATTCGACAGCGGTCCGAACGGCCACATGCCCTTCGTCGCCAGCTGCTTGTACCGACCCAGCGCCGTGCTCGCGATGTGCTGGGATAGACCCAGCGCGCCGGCAGAACTACCTGCGTTCGGTTGGAATTTCGACTCGGTGTGGACCAGGCCTGCGAGCAGAGCAGTCTCGATGCCAAACGCATGAGCTGCATGGCGGACCCACGGCATGTAGTACCACGCGCGAGGGCCAACGTCTCCAACCTCGGTATTGTAGATCGCCACGTCACAGCTGTCGCCAGGCTCTGGCCATCCGTCACTGCCGAGTCCAAACAGAGCGCGGGCAGTCAGGAACGCGACCGCGGCTGTCGCAGTCACCGCGACCCCTGCGACGACCGGGTTGGCGAGCGCAGCCCTGACGTCCTGCAGGCGCATCAGCTCTCACCTCGGGCGAGACGCTTGGCGATGCCGATCAGTCGCGCTGGATTATCAGACTTGTGCGTCGTGGCTTCGGCTTGCCGACCCTCGTCAGTGATGCGGTACCTACCAGCGCCGGTGCGCTCGACGAAGCCTTGAGACTCGGCGATTTTCCAAACCGCACGGTCGCGCGTATCGATGGACGCCGCACCACCGACGCTGATGAGTTTCGCGAGTAGCTTGCCGACCATGACGCGGTCGCGGTCTCGTTGCTTGGTCATGCGCGCGGCTGAGCGTTCTTCGGAGCTGGCCTCTGCGGGCGGCAACTCGACCCATCCGTCGTCGTAAATGACGACCAGGCGCTTGTCGTGGAAGAACGGATCGGATGCGGTGAGGCTGCGCTTGCCGACCAGGGACTTTTGGATCCTGCGGCCCAGTGCAGCGGCCTTGTCTTGCGACGACGCGATGACACGCACGGCCCACGTGCGGCCACGGCGGTAGCTCAGGATCCGACCGTCCGAGACCAGCTCGGGACTCTTGAGCAAGCGCTCGGCAGCAAGCGTCTCCGGCAGCTCACGCAATCCGAGTTCATCTTCGTAGTTAGGCGCGACTGGCACGTCGGCGCCGTCGTCCATGTCGAAGAAGTCGAACTCGGAGAGCGTCGCCATCGGTCATGTCTCACCACGAGCGAGACGAGTAGCGATCATCTGAACACGAAGATCCGTCGGCACGCTCGGGTTATGCACGAGCGCCGGCCACGTTACTGACGTGACGTCGAATACGATCGCTTCGTCAGCGTTGAGCGCTTCGCGCTGGGCGCGTTGCAGGCCTCGAACCTCGGCCACGCGATCGTTGGGTGCCTCGACCGTGTACGTCTCGCGTCGTGTCGAGCCATCGACGTACGTGATCTCGACACGGACCTTGGCCAGCTCGTCTTTGCTGCTTCCCGACGATAGAACCTCCACATCGCGTTCGAAATCATCGCGAGCATCGCGACCGGTCCACTGGATGTAGTTCCCGGCAGGAACGCCGCGGCGTCCCCAAGCATCCGGGTACGGGTCGAAGATGACGCCGATGTTGAGACGATCCGAAGGATGCTCGTTGAGCGTGACGATCTCACCCTCGCTCCCGACAGGAATCATGATGTCACCGCGAGGGCCACCCTGCGGACGCCTGATATCGGCCAGCGCTCGAACACGATCGCCTTTGGAGATCTTCGCCATTTGTTTCACGCTCCTGCGGATCTAACCAGACCCGGCTTAGTCACGTTCAATCCGACCAGAGCGCGTACTGCTGTGTAGAACTCGCGCTGCCACAAGTCCGAGTCGGAACGGGGTGGCCACTGCGCGTTGGGGTACAAGGTCGCAGCCACGCATGCAGCCGTTTTGGCTGGTGAGTTGACCACGTAGCAACTCTCGGCGACGCGAGCGCCTGCAAGCCACAGGACGGCCTTCCAGCCGTTGACGTCGCCGCCAGGGTAGGCTACGAGGACCTCAGCGCCAAGATCTGTCTCGACGCGAATCTGTGCCTCACGCATCCAGGCCACCGTACCAGGTGCGTCCCAGGTGCCTGCTTCTGGAAACGTGTACGCCAGGGCGCATCGCACCATCTGCGGCCACGAAGTGACCGCTGGATCAGCCTGGCATCGCTTGGTCGCCAGCGCGCGACGCGAGAGCCATCGCGACTCGTAGCCCTCGGCAGGCTCGACCGTGCTGAACGCAGAGCCCTCGGTACCAGGCAGGCGCGGCTTCTTCGTCGATGCCGTGGCCTGCGGCTCGAAGCTCCAACTCGTTGCGCTGATGAGTACAGCAAGTCCAAGAGCGGCGCCGGTGTAGACGAGCACGCGCGTCCAATTGTCCGACAGGTTGTTCTGTCGGTAGTGGCGCCGCGTTCTGACTTCGGGATTCAGGACGCGACGCAACGGTAGGACGATGGCATGCATCGCTAGGTTCGCAGATCAGGAGATGCCCGCATCAGCGCGGATGTCGGCCATGATCGACGGCCAATCCCCTTCAGCAGATGTCATCCAGTTCGAGACGAAGTACAGGGCGTTGATCGTTGTTGGACCGAGAAGGCCGTCGACACTGGTCGACGCCGGTAGGTTCGCCGGATCAGGCGCGACGCTGCGAAAGAGTTTCCAGTCACCCTGGAACTTCTTGATCGACTGGAAGGCCGCGTTGCAGATGACACTGTTGCACCCTGTTGAACATAGCTGGTTCGGCGCGCAGATCGGAGCGTCCAAGCTGCCGACGTTGTAGCCGAGTGCCGCCAGGGCGAGCAGGAAGTCCTCCTGGTCCTTGAACACGTCCTGGTGTGGCCAGCTCGGATAGCCCTTGGGGTCACCAACGAAGCTGCCCTTTTTGCCAGTGCCTGTAGACCCACCACCACCACCGCCACCGGTGTTCGCCGGGCCTACGAACGGTGGTGGCGTGCTCTTGCCACGCAAAAAGTACGCGGCCAAGCCTCCACCGACCACGGCCGTCGCGCCGAAGATCATGAGCCACGTGCCCGGACTTGGATTTTCATCCCGTGGCGCTTCTCGATACGGAGCTAGGCCGTGGTCACGGTAGCCCTGGTGACCGTAGCGCGGTGCAAGGTGGCCTGAAGAAGAGCGATGACCGCCAGTGGCGAGAAACCGCATCGGGTTGAGAGCGGCGAGTATGCCGATCTGGTGCGTCATGTCCTAAAGCATAGCAACAGCTGCGCCAGACTCCGAGAGCCCATGCAAGGACTACGCAAAACGCGGTCGCAGACCCCTAATCGAACGGAATATCGTCATCGGCTGGCTCCGGGGCCGCGGCGACAGCTGCCGAAGGCGCGGGTATAGGAGCCTGTGGCATCGCCTCGATGTCCGCCTTGGCCACGCCTCGATCCTTGAGCGCTGACTTCATAGCTGCGTCCATGCGCTCTGCGCCGTACTGGCGTCGCAGAGAATTGACCTCAGCAACAAGCCACTGGTCCTGCCATCTGCGATGCGAAACGATGACAGCGACGATACGAGCTGCGCCGGAGATGGCGCCGTTGATGTCTCCGCTGTTGTAGCTCGATGCGATCGCGCTGAGCTTCGCATTGTCGGCCTCTTCGTGCTTGTTCTTGGCCATGACCTACTCCGCCGTCCTGAGGCGATCTATCGCGCGAGCCTCCGAGTTTTCCGTCGGATCGCTATGACCCGATGGCCAGTACGCACCTGCAAGGACACAGCTCATGATTTCTCGTTCCGCAGCCCATCGCCACGCGTAGTCGGCGTCAATCCAAACCGCGCCGATGCACTCGCCGGTCAGATATGCGATCTTGGAACCGACGGGCGCGTTCTTCAGCACCTCTGACAAAAGTCCTCGGCCGAGATCACGCTCGGCGGCGGAGGCCTCGGCATGGCCAACGAGTCTGATTAGACATTTGATCTGTGCGAGTGCACGCTGCTCTTCGGGGAGTTGTCCGTAGCCAAGATCGGACAGGATACTGACCGCATCTGCACGCGACGCCTCGGACAGCTGTGAAGCGTGGGCAACAAAGAAGTTCGCGAGGCGATGCTTTGCTCTGTGAATGGTC